>Ga0316628_100001938_pt1 | contig 14999 bp, 16 predicted proteins | sample OWC_Aug_M2_C1_D5_FD_207648 | JGI IMG/M metagenome (GOLD analysis project Ga0316628, IMG submission 207648) | Wetland soil microbial communities from Old Woman Creek delta, Ohio, United States - OWC_Aug_M2_C1_D5_C | ecosystem: Environmental > Terrestrial > Soil > Wetlands | place: USA: Ohio... | reverse complement strand
CGTCGCGCTCGTGTTCGGTGACCTCGCCGACGGCGAGAACGTGCTCGCCCGCATGCACTCCAAGTGCCTCACGGGCGACGTGTTCCATTCGCTCCGCTGCGATTGCGGCTGGCAGCTCGACAAGGCGATGGCGATGATCGCCGCCGAGGGCCGCGGCGTGATCGTCTATCTCGATCAGGAGGGGCGGGGCATCGGGCTGCTCAACAAGCTCAAGGCGTACGAGCTCCAGGACCGCGGCGCGGACACGGTGGAGGCCAACGAGAAGCTTGGCTTCAAGCCCGATCTGCGGAACTACGGCATCGGGGCGCAGATCCTGCTCGACCTGGGGCTCCGCTCCATCCGCCCGATCACGAACAATCCGCGCAAGATGGTCGGCCTCGAGGGCTACGGGCTCCGGCTCGGCGAGCGCGTGCCCATCGTGCAGCCCGCGCACGACGAGAACGCGGACTATCTGCGCACGAAGCGCGACAAGCTCGGCCACCTGCTCGCGTCCTGAGGCACAGGTCATAGATGGCGGAATTCTCGGGCACGCCGGCGGGCGCCGGGCGGCGGTTCGCCGTCGTGGCCAGCCGGTTCAATGCGCACGTCGTCGAGCGCCTGGTGGACGGCGCGCTCGACGCGCTCGTGCGCCACGGCGCGTCGGCCGACGACGTGGACGTCGTCTGGGTGCCGGGCGCGTGGGAGCTGCCGTTCGCCGCGCGCCGGCTGCTCGCCACCGATCGCTACGACGCGCTGGTCGCCGTTGGCGCGGTGATCCGCGGCGACACGCCGCACTTCGACTTCGTGGCCGGCGAGGCATCGCGGGGTCTGGCATCGGCGGGCGCGGACTTCGACACGCCGATCGGGTTCGGCCTGCTCACCTGTGACACCGAGGAGCAGGCGGAGGCGCGCGCCGGCGGCGCCCACGGCAACAAGGGATGGGACGCGGCGCTGGCCGCGCTCGAGCTGGCGGATCTCTTCGATCGGTTGGATGCCGCGGACGAGGCTTGAGACGCGCGCTCGAGCGCGCGCGCTCCAGGCGTTGTACGCGTGGGATCTGCGGGGCGAGCGGGACCTCGAGCGCATCGCGTCGGGCATCTGGGACGACCTCGCCGTGCCGGCGGACGAGCGCCGCGTGGCCGGCCGGATCGTCCGCACGCTCGCCGAGCACGGCGGCGAGCTCGACGCCGAGCTCTCGGAGGTGACGACCAACTGGCGGCTCGAGCGGCTGAGCGTGATCGACCGCTCGGTGCTCCGGCTCGCGGCCGCCGAGCTGCGCGGGGGCGACACGCCGCCGCGCGTGGTCATCCAGGAAGCGGTGCGCCTCGCCGAACGATACGGCACCCTGCGGAGCGCGAAGTTCGTGAACGGCGTTCTCGACGCGCTCGCGCGGCGCGTGGGGCGGCTCTAGTGCGCGTCCTGCTGGTGAACTGGCAGGATCGCGAGAATCCGCAGGCCGGCGGCGCCGAGATCCACCTGCACGAGATCTTCAGCCGGCTGGCGGCCCGCGGGCACGAGGTCCGGCTGCTCTGCGGCGGGTGGCCGGGCTGTCCGCCGCGGGCCTCGCTCGACGGGATCGCCGTGCACCGCGTGGGAACACGGCACACGTTTCCATTATTCGCGCATCGATACTATTCTAAAACGCTCAATGGGTGGGCCGACGTGCTCGTCGAGGACGTCAACAAGGTGCCGCTCTACACGCCGTGGTGGGGCGCGGCGAGCACGGTGGCCCTCGTGCCGCACCTCTTCGGGTCCACGGCGTTCCAGGAGCTGGCCGCCCCGCTGGCCGCCGCCGTCTGGATGGCCGAGCGGCCGCTCGGCTTCGCCTACCGCCACGTGCCCTTCGAGGCGATCAGCGAGAGCACGGCCGACGACCTCGTCGGCCGCGGCATCCCGCGCGCCTCCATCCAGGTCATCTATCCCGGCATCGACACGGTCGCCTACACCCCGAACCCCGCCGAGCGCGCGAGCGCCCCGGTCTTCGCCTACCTCGGCCGGCTGAAGAAGTACAAGGGCGTCCATCTCGTCGTCCGCGCGTTCGCCGAGATGGCCGTGCCGGACGCGACCCTCGAGATCGCCGGCGCCGGCGACTATCGCCCGCAGCTCGAGGCGCTCGCGCGCTCGCTTGACCTCGGTGCGCGCGTGCGGTTTCTTGGGCGGATATCCGAAGGCGAGAAGCTCGCGCTCCTGCGCCGCGCCTGGGCGCTCGTCTTCGCGTCGCCAAAGGAGGGATGGGGCATCACGAACCTCGAAGCCGCCGCGTGCGCCACCCCGGTGGTCGCGTCGAACTCGCCTGGCATCCGCGAATCCGTGCGCGACGGCGAGACCGGATACCTCGTGCCCCACGGCGACGTCGCCGCGATGGGCGCCGCGATGCGCCGAATCGCGCAGTCCCGCTCGCTCGTCGAGATCCTCGGACCGGCGGCGCGGCGCTTCGCCGAGTCCTTCACCTGGGACCGCGCCGCGTCCGAGACCGAGGCGCACCTCCGCCGTGTCGCCACGGCCCGCCCATGACCCAGAAGCTCACCGTCGGCATTCTCATCGAGCGCATGCACGACGCGCTGCAGCTCGAGCACTTCCCCCGCACCAACGGCCTCGATCGCGTCATCGAGAACCCCAACGTCTCCAGTCCGGGGCTCGTGCTCGCCGGCTACGTGGGACGGTTCCCCGCGCGGCGCCTCCAGGTGCTGGGCGAGACGGAGATCACCTACCTCCGGTCGATCGATCCCGCGGTGCGGCGCAAGCATCTCACGACCTTCTTCTCCTATCCCGTGCCCTGCGTCTTCATCACCAAGGGACAGCGGCCCGGCGAGGACCTCCTCGACCTCGCCGCGGCGGCGGGCGTGGCGGTGATCGGGACCGCGCTCAAGACCAACGAGTTCTACACCCGCATCAAGCCCTGGCTCGAGGACGAGTTCGCGCCCGCCACCAACGTGCACGGCTCGCTCGCCGACGTGTTCGGGGTGGGGCTGCTGTTCGTCGGCCGCAGCGGCATCGGCAAGTCCGAGTGCGTGCTCGATCTCGTGGAGCGCGGCCACCGGCTCGTCGCCGACGATCTCGTCATCGCGCGCCGGCGCGGCGGCGACGTCCTGATCGGCAAGGGGCACGAGCTGCAGCGCCATCACATGGAGATCCGCGGCGTCGGGCTGGTGGACATTCCCTCGATCTTCGGCATCCGCGCCGTGCGCCAGCAGAAGCGCATCGAGGTCGTCGTGCAGCTCGAGGAATGGGAGCAGGACGCGGCCGTCGATCGCACCGGCCTCGACACCGAGACGACGACCATCCTCGACGTGGAGCTCCCGAAGGTTCGCGTGCCGTTGAACCCCGGCAAGAACATCACGGTCGTCGCGGAAGTCATCGCGATGAACCATCTGCTCAAGTACAGCGGCATCCATCCCGCGGAGCGTTTCAACGATCGTCTCATGCGCCAGATGCGCGCCCCCGGAGACGTGACGCGATACCTGCAGCAGGACAATGAGTAGCGACGCCGACGCGCCATCCGCGCCGAGGGCCATAGTTGCCGGCCACGGCGACTTCGCCAAGGGACTCGTCTCCGCCGTGGAACAGATCACGGGGCGGGGCGCCCAGCTCATCCCCGTGTCCGTGCACCAGCTCGGCGTGGAGGACATCGAGGCCGTGCTCCGGGCGCGAATGCTGGAGGCCGGCGTGCGCGTGATCTTCACGGACCTCCAGGCCGGGAGCTGCACCATGGCGTCGCGCCGGATTTTGCGCGACATGGACGACGCGGTGCTGGTCGCCGGGACCAACCTGCCCACGTTGCTCGATTTCGTGTTCGCCGACGGGCGTTCCGCGCCGGAGGCGGCGCGGCACGCGGCGGACCGTGGGCGCGCGGCGATCACCGTGCACGGAGCCGGCGCGTGACGATCGAGCTCTACCGCATCGACGACCGCTTGATTCACGGTCAGGTGGTGGTCGGCTGGGGACAGCCCCTCAACATCCGGTTCATCGTGCTGGTGGACGATGCCGTCGCCGCGAGCGACTGGGAACAGGAACTGTATCGCATGGGCGTACCGCCGGAGATGGACGTCTATTTTCACACGGCGAGCGACGCGGTGGCGGCGATTCCGAGATACCGATCCGATGCGCGACGCGGTATCCTCCTCACCGGCGACATCGCCACCATGCGCCGGCTCGTGGACGACGCGGGCGTGTTGGCGGTGAACGTCGGCGGCATCCACTCGCGCGCGGGGCGCACGCAGCGCTTGCGCTACGTGTTCCTGTCGCCGGACGAGGAGAGCGCGCTGCGGCAGCTCGCCGAGCAGGGCGCGTCCGTGACCGCGCAGGATGTTCCGGGCGCGAGGCCGGTGGCGCTGGGTGATCTCCTGTCCGGGAGCGCGCCGTGATGAACCTGCTCGACGTACTCCCGATCGCGTTGTTGGGCGGCGTGCTCGGTCTGGACGTCGTCAGCTTTCCGCAGGCGATGATCTCGCGCCCGCTCGTCGCGGCCACGCTCGCGGGCGCGCTGATCGGCGAGGCGCTCGGCGGCCTGCTGCTCGGCGCGGCGCTCGAGCTGATCGCGCTCGAGACGCTTCCGTTCGGCGCGTCGCGCTATCCCGAGTGGGGCTCGGCGTCGGTCGTCGGCGGCGCGATCTTCGCCGCGAACCCCGAGCACCCGGGGGCGATGACGGTCAGCGTGCTCGCGGCGCTCGGCACGACGTGGGTGGGCGGCTGGACGATGGTCAAGCTGCGCCAGCTCAACGCCGTGTCGGCGCGGCGCCGTCGTGGCGCGCTCGAGGCCGGCGCGCGCGGCACCGTGATCTCGCTCCAGCTCATGGGAATGACCGCTGACCTGGCGCGAGGGGCGCTGCTCACCGGAGTCGCGTACGTCGCGCTGGCACCGCTCGCGGCGTGGTGTCTTGCCCGCTGGTCGATGGACGCCACGTTGTCGCGCGCCATCGTCGTGGCGGCCGCGGCGAGCGTTGCCGGCGGCGCCGCATGGAAGCTGTTCCACTCCACCACGGGGGCGCGCTGGTTCTTCGTGGGCGGCCTGGCCATCGGCTTCTTCTTCCTCTTCGTCAAATGAGCGAGTCCGGCGCGTTGCCCGCGAGCGCGGCCGAGGGGTCGCCACGCCTGCCGTTCGGAACGCGGCTCGCGATGTTCATGCGACTGCTCGCCATCCAGGGCTCGTGGAACTACGAGATCCTCTTGGGGAACGGCATCGGCTTCTGTCTGGAGCCGGCGCTCCGCGGCTTGCCGGGCGGGCTGCACTCGCCGGCGTTTCACACCGCGCTGGCGCGCGAGAGCCGCTACTTCAACGCGCATCCATATCTCGCCGCGATCGCGGTCGGCGCGTTGGCGCGGGCCGAGCTCGATCAGGAGGAGCCGGCGCGCATCGAGCGGTTTCGGACCGCGCTGTGCGGGCCCCTCGGAAGCGTTGGCGATCGGCTGGTGTGGGCCGGGTGGCTGCCGTTCTGCTCACTCGCGTCGCTCGCCGTGTTCGGACTCGGCGGGAGCCCGCTGCTGGTCGTCCTGCTGTTCCTGGGCTTGTACAACCTCGGACATTTCGGACTCCTGGTCTGGGGCCTCAACACGGGATGGTCGCACGGCCTTCGCGTCGCGTCGGCGCTCGGCAACCCGGTGTTGCGGCGCGGTCCGCAGGAGATCGGTCGTCTCGCCGCGCTCGCGACCGGCATCGCCATCCCGCTCGCCCTCGGGCGGGTCATCGGGCCGGGGCGCAGCCTCATGGGAGAGGTGCTCGTCGCCGTCGCGCTTGGCTCGTTCGTGATCGTCCGCGCTCAGACGCGCATCGAAGGCTGGCGTCTGTCGCTCGTGGTGCTCGCCGCCATCGTCCTCTTCTCGGTGATCCGCTGATGCCTGAACGCGTCGTCCAGATCATGAACCAGGCCGGACTCCACGCGCGGCCGGCAGCCGAGATCGTGAAGCTCGCGGCGAAGTACAAGAGCGACATCACCATCGTGAAGGACGACCTCGACGTGAACGGCAAGAGCATCATGGGCGTGATGATGCTCGCCGCCGAGCACGGATCCACCATCCTGTTTCGCGCCGAGGGCCCGGATGCCGACGCCGCCCTCGACGCCCTGGCCACGCTCGTGAGCAACAAGTTCGGAGAGCGCTGAGTGGATCGAAAGCTGATCGGGATTCCCGCGTCGCCCGGCATTGCCGTCGGCCCGGTTCACCTCCTGCGTTGGGAGATTCCGGAGGTGCGCCACCGCATCGTCTCCGACGAGGCGGTGCCCGGCGAGATCGCCCGGTTGCACGACGCGCTCGATCGGGCCAAGGCGCGGCTGAGCCAGATTCGCGATCGCGTGGAGCACACGGCCGGCGCGCAGGAAGCGGCGATCTTCGACGTGCAGCGGTCGATTCTCGAAGATGCCGAGCTGGTCACGGCCATCGAGGATCTCATCCGGCAGAATCTCGGCGCCGAGAAGGCGTTCGAGATCGTGATGCTCGAGTGGGGGCAGCGGTTCGGACGCTCAGCGCACCCCATGCTTCGCGAGCGGGTCGGCGACCTGAAGGACGTGGAGATTCGCGTGCTCACGCTGCTCCTCGACCTGCCCGACCACGATCCGGTGGACCTCCCGAAGGGCGCGAACGCCATCCTGGTCACGCACGACCTCACGCCGAGTCTCACGGTCCAGCTCGACCGCGGTGCGATCGCCGCGATCGCGACGGACGCCGGCACGCGCACGTCGCACGTGGCGATTCTCGCGCGATCGCTCGGCCTGCCGGCGATCGTCGGGTTGCGCACCGCCACGCAGGAGCTCGCGGGCCACGAGACGGCGATCCTCGACGGGTCCACCGGCCTCCTCGGCATCAACCCGTCGCACCAGGACATCGAGGCGTACCGCGAGCGCGCCCGCCAGGAGCAGTTGGCCGAGGTGGAGCTGCGGCACCTCTCGGCGCTCGAGGCGGTGACGACCGACGGTGTTCGAATCACGCTGCGCGCCAACGTCGATCTGCCCGAGGAGGCCGAGCTCGCGGCGAACAGCGGGGCCGAGGGCGTGGGTCTCATGCGCACGGAATTCCTCGTCGTCAATCGCGCCACGATGCCCGACGAGGACGAGCAGTACCGCGCGTACACGCGCGTGGTGCGGGCGTTCGGCGGACGTCCCGTGGTCATTCGCACGTTCGACCTCGGCGGCGACAAGCTGCCGGTGGGCGGATTCCCGGTCGAGGCGAACCCGTTTCTCGGCTGGCGCGCCATCCGGATGTGTCTCGACCAGCCGGAGCTGTTCGGCGTGCAGTTGCGCGCGCTGCTGCGCGCCGCGGTGCACGGCGACGTGCAGATCATGCTGCCGCTGGTCGTCACGCTCGACGAGGTGCGGCTCGCGCGCGAGATGCTCGACGAGGCGGCGCGCACGCTCGAGGCACGTGGCGTGGAGTTCCGGCGCGACGTGCCGCTCGGCGTGATGATCGAGACGCCGGCCGCCGCCGTCGCCTGCGACACGTTCGTGAACGACGTCGCGTTCTTCAGCATCGGCACCAACGACCTCGTCCAGTACACCCTCGCCGTCGATCGCGGCAACGCCAACTTGGCCACGCGCTTCACGCCGCTGCATCCGGCCGTGCTCAAGCTCATTCGCCGCACCGTGGACACGGCGCACGAATACGACCTGGACGTCGCGGTGTGCGGCGAGATGGCCTCGCAGCCGCTGATGGCGTTCGCGCTGATCGGGCTCGGCGTGCGGCAGCTCAGCGTCGCGCCGCGATCGGTGCCGCTCGTGAAGCGCATCGTGCGCGGCATTTCCGTCGCCGCGGCGGAAGAGGCGGCGAGCGCCGCGCTCGCCGCCGCCACGGCGGCGGAGGCGGAAGCGGCGCTCCGGCGCCGGCTCGCCGTCGCGCTCGGCGGCGACGCGTTGTTCGGCGACACCCCGCCGAGTTGACGCGCGAGCCCCGTCGCGCCGGCGCGCAGGGTTGAGCCTTGCCTGCCGGGGGGCGAGGTTTCTCACAGGACCCCGTCACGCCACCGCTTCCCGGCCGGCCCCTTCATGTACGACCGCCACCTGTTCACGTCCGAGTCCGTCACCGAAGGGCACCCGGACAAGGTCGCCGACGCGATCTCCGACGCCGTGCTCGACGCGATCATCGCCGACGACCCGTCGGCGCGCGTCGCGTGCGAGACGCTCGTCACCACCGGCCTCGCGTGCGTGGCCGGCGAGATCACGACGAGCACGTACGTGCACGTGCCCGACCTCGTGCGCGCGACCATCGAACGCATCGGCTACACCGATCCGGCCTACGGGTTCGACAGCAAGACGTGCGCGGTCGTGAGCACGATCGACCGTCAGTCGCCCGACATCGCGATGGGCGTCGACACGGGCGGCGCGGGCGATCAGGGGATGATGTTCGGCTACGCGACCGACGAGACGGAGGAGCTCATGCCGATGCCGATCCTCCTCGCGCACCGGCTCACCGAAGCGCTCGCCGAGGCTCGGCGCAACGGCACCCTCCCCTGGCTCCGGCCGGATGGCAAGGCGCAGGTGACGGTGGTGTACGAGGACCACCAGCCCGTTGCCGTCGAGACGGTGGTCATCTCCACGCAGCATTCGCCCGACACGTCGTCGCGCGCGATTCGCTCGGCGATCGTCGACGAGATCATCGAGCGGACCATTCCCGCCGACCTGCGGCGGCGCAGGGTCAAGTACCACGTGAACCCCACCGGACGCTTCGTCATCGGCGGGCCGCAGGGCGACGCGGGCCTCACGGGACGCAAGATCATCGTGGACACCTACGGCGGCATGGGCCGGCACGGCGGCGGCGCGTTCAGCGGCAAGGACCCGTCCAAGGTGGACCGCTCGGCGTGCTACGCGGCTCGCTGGGTGGCGAAGAACATCGTGGCCGCCAAGCTCGCGCGGCGGTGCGAGGTGCAGCTCGCGTACGCGATCGGTGTCGCCGAACCCGTGTCGATCATGGTCGACACGTTCGGCACGTCGGTCGTTCCCGAGTCGGTGATCATGAAGGCCGTGGCGTCGGAATTCGACCTCACGCCGCGCGGCATCATCGATGCGCTCGACCTGCGCAAGCCGATCTACGGCGCCACGAGCGCGTACGGACATTTCGGCCGTCGGCCTCGCAAGGTGGGGAGGGGACGCTCGGCAATGACATTTTTCTCATGGGAGCGAACCGACCGGGCGGCGGCGCTCGCCCGAGCAGTGCGCTGAAGGTGGAGCCGATGATCGAAGTCGTCGTGGCGCGGTTGGGAATGGATCCCGGGACGCGCGGGTACGTCGTGATCCTGCAGGAGAAGAGCGGCGACCGTTTGCTGCCGATCTGGATCGGGCAGGCCGAAGCCGAGTCCATCGTGATGCACATGCACAACATGAAGCACGCCCGGCCCATGACGCACGACCTCTGCAAGAACCTGATCGCCGGCATGGGCGCCACGCTGCGCCGCATCGAGATCACGCGCGTCCAGGACAACACCTACTTCGGTGAGATCCATCTCGAGCGCGCCGGGGCCGTCACGCGGGTGGACTCGCGTCCCTCGGACGCGATCGCCATCGCGCTGCGGTGCGGCGCGCCGATCTTCGCGGCGGAGGTGTTGCTCGTCGTGCCGGAGGAGGACGGCGAGGACGCCGACACCGAACCGATCGGGCCCGCGCCCGCTCCCGGCGAGGCGTCCGGGCTGAGCCCCGAGCAGTTGAAGGAATTTCTCGAGCGGCTCCGGCCCGAGGACTTCGGCAAATTCAACCTGTGATGATGCTCGCCGTACTGCTCGCGCTCGCGGCGCAGCAGGCGGACACCGGCGCCGCGGCGCGGCGAGTCGACGGACGCGTCGTTCGCGGCACTCGCGCGGGGCAGCAGCCGCTGGCCAGCCAGCTCGTCGTGCTGCACCGCGTTGGCCGCGACCGATCGGGGCCGCTCGACTCCACGCACACGTCGGCGAACGGCCGCTTCGCCTTTCGCTACCACACGAGCGGCGACACCGGCGCCCTCTACTTCGCGACCACGGCGTACGGTGGCATCGTCTATCCCACCGCGCCGTTTCGCGCGCCGGCCGTCACGACGGACGACGCGACCATCATCGTCTTCGACACCACGTCCGGACCGGTCGCGCTCAAGCTCGGCGGCCACCACATCATCGTGGGCGCGCCGCAGCCGAACGGGCGCCGCCCGGTCGGCGAAGTCTACGATCTGCAGAACGACAGCACCGTCACCGTGATCGCCCGGGATACGGTGACGCCGGTCTGGACGGCGCGCATCCCGGCGTCGGCGTCCGCGTTCCAGGTGAACACCAACGGCGACCTCGCGAGCGGCGCGCTCTCGCGCAGCGGAGCGACGGTTGGCGTGTTCGCGCCGATCAGCCCAGGGATCAGACAGGTCGCGTTCACGTACGACCTGCCGGGCGACGCCTTTCCGCTGCGTGTTCCCGCCGATCAGGCGACGGGCGTCCTCGAGATCCTCGTCCAGGAGCCCACGGCGCTGGTGCGCGCGCCGGGGATTCGCGAGACCGCGCCCGCGAACGCCGAAGGGCGCTCGTTCCGCCGGTTTCTCGCGCAGGACGTTCCGGCGGGCGCGGTGATCGACATCGATGTGCCTCGCGTGACCACCGTCGAGCGGCAGAAGGTGTTCCACGTCGTGCTGTACGTCCTCCTCGGCGCGATGGCGGTCGCGCTCGGCTACGCGGCGTGGCGCGGACGCCGCGCCGCGCCGGCGACCGTGCCCGCGGCCGCAGCAGCGGCGGCCGGGGAGATCCCCGCCGAACCGCGATCGCGCCAGCTCGTGCGCGCGATCGCGATGCTCGACGATGCGTTCGATCGCGAGGGCCATCCAGACGGCGCGCAACGCGCCGACTACGTGTCGAAACGCGCGTCGCTCAAGCGCGAGTTGGCGGATGCGCTTGCCGCGGAGCGAGAACCTTCATAGATTCGGCGTTCACAATTCATGCGAGCGCGGGACACGGAAACCGGTGCAATGCCGGTGCGGCCCCGCCACTGTAACGGGCGAAAGCGCGTCCTCACGATGCCACTGACCGGAAGCGGTCGGGAAGGCGAGCGGCGCGGCCCGGAGCCAGGAGACGACCCGCGCTCGCGCCACGTTCCACAGATCCTCGGGGGAGGACTGGTGGCGTCTCGAGCGCTCGTGCCGTCGCGCTCGGCGTTGCGGGCATCCTTCTCCGTGGACGAGGATGCCCGTGTTTCGTCTCCGCCAGCTCGCTGTCGTTGCCTGGGTGGTCGTCGCCGGAGCGGCGTGTCGTCGCGCTGAGCCGCCGCGGCGCGCCGGCGTCATCCTCGATGACTTCGGCGCTCCCGTGCGGTTCGGCGGCGCCGCCAAGCGAATCGTCTCCCTCAGTCCCACGACCACCGAGATTCTGTTCGCCATCGGCGCGGGATCGCGCCTCGTCGGCCGGTCACAGTACGACAATTTCCCCGATGCCGCGCGCGCCGTGCCCAACCTGGGGCTCGCTCTCCGGCCCAACGTCGAGGCGGTGCTCGGCGCCACGCCCGACCTCGTCATCCTCTACGCCAGCGACGACAACCGCGCCGCGGCAAACCGCCTGCGCGCCGCCGGTGTGCCGACCGTCGCGTTCAGGATCGACAGCATCGAGCAGTTCGAGCGCGACACGCGGCTGATCGGCCGCCTCACCGGCGACTCGGCCGCCGCCGCCGCGATCGTCGATTCGGTGAGCGCCACCCTCGAGCGTGTTCGCGCCGCGACCGCCGGCCTGCCGCGCCCGTCGGTGTTCATTCCGTCCTGGGACACGCCCGTCATCGCGATCGGCGGCGGCAGCTTCATCACCCAGCTCCTGCACATCGCCGGCGCCCGCAACATCTACGACTCCGTCGCCGCGCCGTCGGTGGCCGTGACGTTGGAGGACGTCGTGCGGCGAAACCCGGACGTCGTCCTCGCGAGCCCGGTCGCGCTCCCCCGAATGCGATCGAGCGAGAGCTGGCGCGCCATCGCCGCGGTTCGCGAGGGACGACTCTTCGCCTACGACACCGTGCTCGTGTGGCGCCCCTCGGTGCAGCTCGGCGCGGCCGCGCGATCACTCGCCATGCTGCTGCATCCCACCGTCGTGATTCCGGAGTCGCGCTGACCGTGGCCGCTTCGCGCTGGCTCCTGCTCGCGCTCGCCCTCGCCGCCGCGGCGCTGGCCGCCGTCGCCGTCGGCACGATGAGCATTCCCATATCACGCCTCCTGCCGGCGATCGCCGGCACCGGCGACCCCATCGCGGTGACGGTGATTCGCACGCTGCGCGTGCCGCGCGTGGCGCTGGCCGCGCTCGTCGGCGCCGGGCTCGGCATGTCGGGGGCGGCCCTCCAGGGCACGATGCGCAATCCGCTGGCCGAGCCCTATCTGCTCGGCGTGTCGGGCGGCGCGGCGGTGGGGGCGGTGGTCGCCACGGTGCTCGGGTTCGGCGTGGTGCTGCTGCCGCTGGCGGCGTTCGCCGGCGCGGTCGCCGCGGTCCTGGCGGCGTTCGCGGTGGCGCGCGTGGCGGGCACGCGAGGCGATCCGCGCGTGCTCCTGATGGCGGGCGTCGTCGTCGGCGCCTTCGCCAACGCCGCGATCATGGTCGCGCTGGCGAACGCCGAGCCCAACGTCGTGCGCAACGCGCTGTGGTGGATGATGGGGTCGGTCTCCGACGCCACGTGGCCGCAGATCGCCGTGCTCCTGGCGTACGTGGCCGTGGCCGGCGCCGCGCTGTTCGTGGTCGCGCCTCGCGTGGACGTGCTGGCGCTCGGCGAGGACGCCGCGGCCGGATTGGGGCTGGAGGTGGACCGCGCGATCCGCGGCGTGTTCATGGTGGCGTCGCTGCTCGCCGCCGCCACCGTCGCCGCCGCCGGCCTCGTGGGATTCGTCGGCCTCGTCGTCCCGCACCTGGCGCGCGGCATGGGCGTTCGCCGCACGCGGCCGTTGCTCGTCGCCAGCGCGCTCATCGGCGCCACGCTGGTGGTCGTCGCCGATCTCCTCGGCCGCGTGCTCACGCCGCCCGCCGAGCTGCCGCTCGGCGCCGTCACCGCGCTGATCGGCGTGCCGTTCTTTCTCGTGAAGCTCCGCCGCCTCGTATGATCGACTTCCGCGACGTCGCCGTCCGCTACCCGCGTGCCGCGAGCGACGCGCTCGGCGGCGTGTCGTTGGCCGCGGAGCGGTCGTCGCTCACGGCCGTGGTCGGGCCGAACGGCAGCGGCAAGAGCACGCTCGTGCGCGCGCTCATCGGCCGCGTACCACTCGCGCGCGGCGGCGTCTCGGTGGACGGGCGGTCCATCGACGTCATGCGGCGCGACGATCTGGCGCGGCGCGTCTCCGTCGTCACGCAGCGCGAGGAGCTGGCCTTTCCCTTGCTCGTGTCCGAGTACGTCGCGCTCGGCCGCTTCCCGCATCTCGGGGTGTGGCACGCCGCCGGGGAGGCCGACGCCGCCGCGATCCGCGGCGCGCTCGACGCCGCCGGCGTGGAGCGGCTGCGCGACCGTCGCGTGGACACGCTGTCGGGGGGCGAGCTCCAGCGCGTGCGCCTCGCGCGCGCGCTCGCCCAGGGCGGCGACGCGCTCGTGCTCGACGAGCCCACCGCGTTCCTCGACGTGGGCCACGAGATGGGCGTGTTCGAGCTGCTCCATCGCGTCGCTCGGTCGGGACGCGCGGTGCTGCTCGTGAGCCACCAGCTGAATCTCGTCGCGCGGTTCGCCGATCACATGGTGCTGCTCCACCGCGGCCTGGTGGCCGCGGCGGGCGCGCCGGACGCCGTGATGCGCGCCGACATCCTCGAGCGGGTCTACGAGTGGCCGCTCGTCGTCACTCGCGATCCCGCGGTGGGAGCGCCGGCGCTCCTGCCGCTCCGGGGCCGCTCGCGGCCCATGGTTTAGTAAACGCTCATGCCATTGTGTTGACTCGTCCAATGATGCCTCTGTCTCGCTCTCTCGCTGGTGCGGCCGCCGGCGCCGCGCTCTGCGCCGCGCCGCTCGGGGCGCAGCAGCCCGACACGGTGCGGATCCCGGCCGTCGTCGTGACCGCCACGCGCGTGCCCGTCGCCGCCGCGGCCGTTCCCGCCACGGTGGAGGTCATCACCGGCGACGAGCTCCGCCTGCGTGGCGCGACGTCGCTCGCCGCGGCGCTCCAGACGCTTCCGGGCATGACCCTGGCCCAGGCCGGATCGTTCGGCGCCGCGACGTCGCTCTTCCTGCGCGGCGGTGACACCAAATACGTGAAGGTTCTCGTGGACGGCGTGCCGATCAACGATCCCGGCGGCGCGATCGACTTCGGCCGTCTCACGACGGACAACGTGGACCGCATCGAGGTCGTGCGCGGGCCGGCGAGCGTCCTCTACGGCGCCGACGCCGTCTCGGGCGTCGTCCAGATCTTCACCCGGCGCGGGCAGGGCGCGCCGCGCACCATCGTCTCGGCGCGCGGCGGCACCTACGGCTCCTCCGACGAGGACGTCACGATGCTGGGCGGGCTTCGCGCCGGCGACTACTCGCTCGCGCTCGCCCGCCACGACACGCGCGGCATCTACGCGTTCAACGACGGCTATCACAACACCGTCGCGAGCGCCGGCTTCCGCTTTCCCGTCGACTCGAGCACGCGGCTGCGCGTGTCGTTGCGCTACGGCGACGACGTCCTGCACTATCCGACCGACGGCGGCGGTACGCCAGTCGACACGAATGCGCACAACACGGAGGACCGGACGGTCCTCGCCGTGGACCTCACGCATCGCTTCACGGCGCGTCTCGACGCGCAGCTCAGCGTCACCTCCGACGCCACGTCCGGCGGCACCGACGACGCGCCGGACAGCCCGACCGCCGGCGGCTACGAGTCCGTGGACCGCACGCGCCGCCGCGGCGCCGAGCTCCGGACGAACGTGGCGCTGCCTCGCACCACGCTCACCATCGGCGCGCAGGCCGAGCAGGAGGACGAGCACGCCGAGAGTCAGGTGGTCTTCGGCGACTTTCAGTCCACGTCCATCTTCCACGCGTCGCGGCGCAACTCGGCCCTGTATGCCCAGGCGCTCTCCACGCTGCCGGCGTCGATCGTCCTCACGGCCGGCGGCCGTCGCGACGACAACGAGCGGTTCGGCGTGTTCGGCACCTATCGCATGGGCGCGA
>Ga0316628_100001937_pt1 | contig 15001 bp, 12 predicted proteins | sample OWC_Aug_M2_C1_D5_FD_207648 | JGI IMG/M metagenome (GOLD analysis project Ga0316628, IMG submission 207648) | Wetland soil microbial communities from Old Woman Creek delta, Ohio, United States - OWC_Aug_M2_C1_D5_C | ecosystem: Environmental > Terrestrial > Soil > Wetlands | place: USA: Ohio... | reverse complement strand
CCGGAATCCAAGGCATTGGCCACGACTTCAGTGAGAATGGTCTCTTCGAGTGAGCCTGGGTAGGCATCGCGCAGGTCCTCCAAGAGATGCAGCAGATCGACGCGTGTTTCACCCATGGATGTCGCCAGTTACGTTAGGACGTATTTTTCACCACCGAGGCACAGCGCGGCAGAGCCGCAACCAAAAAGGAGTCAGGAAATCCCCCTCTTACATCTCCCCGGTTCGCGGGGGAGATGTAAGAGGGGGCACGCTATTGGTCTAAATAGCCTTTCGTCAAATAATGACCGTGCAAGGATTCGCGCAAGGCGCGAAAATTTTCAACGATAGTAGTACAGAGTGCGCCGAGTCAGGACATTTCGAATTTCGAAATTCGAATTTTTCCCCGGTGTTCTCCGTGTCTCCATGGTGGAACCTGTTGTTTCGCTACTTCAGCTGTTTGGCGAAAAATTCCGTAGTCCGTTCCCAGGCGAGCTTGGCGCATTCGGCGTTATAGTTTTGTCCCTTTTCATTGCCGAACGCATGACCCGCGTCGTACCAGTAGGATTCGAACGGAACTTTGCCTTCCTTTAGCTTACCTAGGAGCACGCGTGCTGCGTCCGGAGTGAAGGAAGCATCCTTTTCCGCTAAATGAAGTTGCAACGGAGTCGTAATGGCTTTGGGATCGCCGGCTTGTTCCGGCGGAAAACCGTACCACGAAGAGCATGCATTGGCTTCCTTGACATACATGGCAGCCAGCACCGTCACCGCTCCGCCCATGCAAAACCCCACGACACCGACTTTGGCGCTGGACTGCTTCAAGTATTGCGCCGCGCCGCGGACGTCTTGCGTCGCCGCGTCGCCGAAGTTCAAGTTAGTCATCAAATGCTTGGCTTCGGCCATATCGAGAGCGAGTTTCCCTTTGTAGAGATCGGGAACCAAAGCCCTGTAGCCGAGCGTTGCCAAACGTTCCGCCACGCCTTTAATCTGATCATTGAGACCCCACCACTCTTGAATCACAACGACGCCAGGCGCCTTGTCGCCGCCCGCAGGGCTCGCGAGGTAGCCGTTGCAGTCTTTCCCGTCCGGCCGTTTGAAAGTTACCATTTGTCCCATCATTACTCTCCTTTCGTAGCGAATGAATTTACCGGGTCACATCCCGGCATAGCCTAACGAATTATACTTTTCTGATCGTCAATTAGCTCGTGGAATATTGTGACTAATAAACCTTTGAAATATGGGGTTGTTTTCGTCACGGTATTTTCCGAGCCTTAATAATCGAGCGCACGGCAGAAGTCAATTTGCGTTAACGTAAGGCGGTGGTCAATTTTGATCTTATTCGATTCTCGCCCATAGGCCCGTCATGCTCCACCTGATTTGCACGTTACCCTCTCAGCCCCAGCTTGTCTAACAGCCACATCATCGGACACCATTTGGTAAAAGCGGATTGGAAAAGATTCAATCCAACAAAGGCGGTAAAAAGGTACCAGGCCGGATTGACCCAGTAACCCAGGGCCAGGCTCAAAAGCACAAACGTCCCGGCGATAAAACGCAGCGCCTCGTTTTTTGTCATGGGAATAACCTCCTATTCTTCGAGAACTTCATTTGACAGTTCTTCTTTCGCTTAAATAGTAGAACACGGGCACTGCCATGCGCGACAGAAGCGTGGAAGCAACTTCTCCGGCCATGAGAGAGATGGCAAGCCCTTGGAAAATCGGATCGAACAAGATCACCGTCGAACCGACCACCACGGCGGACGCGGTCAAAAGCATGGGACGAAATCGCACCGCTCCCGCATCAATCACTGCTTCCGCCAAAGCCATTCCTTCTTTGCGGCGAAGCTCGACAAAATCGATGAGAATGATGGAATTCCTCACAACAATGCCCGCTCCGGCGATGAAGCCGATCATCGAGGTGGCGGTGAAAAAGGCCCCCATGAGCCAGTGCGCCGGTAAAATACCCACGAGGGAAAGCGGAATGGGCGCCATGATTGCCAGTGGAGTCTTAAAAGACTGAAACCAGGCGACCACGAGAATGTAGATCAGGACAAGCACGGCGGCAAAAGCGAGACCGAGGTCTCTGAATACTTCATAGGTTACGTGCCATTCGCCGTCCCACTTCATGGCGTAGTTTGCCGTCGAGAACGGTTGCCGCGTCATGTAGATCGGAACGCCCTTCCGCCCGGCGGGGGAGGTAATATCGCCAATCTCGGGGTCGAGACGCAAGATCGCATAGACCGGACTTTCTTCGCGCCCGGCCACGTCGGCGGTGACATAAACCACTCGCTGGAGATTTTTGCGATAGATATTGGGCGCCTGCACGCCGGTCACGGCGCGGGTGATTTCAGACAGCGGCACGAGCTTGCTGCCGGCGCCCACCAGCTTGAGGCTTTGCAGATCCCGAATGTCCGAGCGCTGAGCGCGGGGCAGTTGCAGCGAAATCAAAACGTCTTCCTTTTCTTTTTCAATATGGGCGAGACCGTTGTCGCTTCCGCCCAGCGCGGTTGCGATCGCCTGGCTCACTTGCTCGGTGGAAATACCGCTGTAAGCCGCTTTCTCGCGGTCCACGGTGAAACGAACCTTCGGCTGCGGATCTTCGACATACCAATCGGTATCGACGATGCCCGGAGTTTTTTCAAAAAGCCGGCGAATTTTCTCGGCGAGTTGGATTTGCCCGTCGTACTTGGGGCCGTAAACCTCCGCTACCAGCGTTTCAAGCACCGGCGGGCCTGGCGGCGCTTCGGTCACCTTGACGCGCGCTCCGAAGCGCGCCGCGATCTGTTGAATTCCCGGGCGCACCCTCTTGGCAATATCATGGCTTTGCTCGCTGCGCTCCCCTTTGGGCAGCAAATTGACTTGAATATCGGCGACATTCGGACCGCGGCGGAGAAAGTAATGACGCACCAGTCCATTGAAATTATAGGGTGCAGCGGTTCCCACGTAGAGTTGGTAATTGGTGACTTCCGGAACCCGGCTCACGTAATCGCCCATCTCGCGGCTCACCCGCGCGGTTTGCTCCAGGGTCGTTCCTTCGGGCATGTCGATGACGATTTGAAATTCACTCTTGTTGTCGAAGGGAAGCATCTTGACCGTCACCCATTTCAAATAAATCAGCGCAACCGAAGCAAGCAGACACGCTGCCACTCCGATTAAAAAAAAGATCCGCCACTTTGGGTTATAGATCAAGTGGCCCATGGCCCAGCGATAGAGTTGCGTAATCTTACCCTCGGTCTCCGATGTCTCTTCACCGTCGGCGCCGCGCAATAGATGAAGCGCCGCCCACGGGGTGATGACGAAAGCAACCGCCATGGAAAAAAGCATTGCGGTGGAAGCGCCGACGGGAATCGGACGCATATAGGGGCCCATGAGGCCGCGCACAAATGCCATGGGTAAGATGGCGGCGATTACGGTGAAAGTGGCCAGAATAAGCGGGCTCCGCACCTCGTCGACCGCTTCCACCGTTACGTCGATCGGAGGTCGGCCGCGGTTCGCCGGCATGCGGAAATGTCTGACGATGTTCTCGACATCGACGATGGGATCGTCGACCAGAATGCCGATGGAAAAGATCAGGGCGAACAGCGTCACGCGGTTGAGCGTGTAGCCGTAGATGTAATAAATGAACAGCGTCAGGACCAGAGTCACCGGCACCGCGGTAAAGACCACCAGAGCGGCCCGGGCCCCGAGAAACAACGCGATCAGGACGGTCACCGAAATTGTGGCGATGAACAAGTGCTCCAGCAACTCGTTGGATTTTTCGTTGGCGGTCTCGCCGTAATTGCGAGTGACCGAGACTTCTACGTCGCCTGGAATCAGCCGGCCTTTCTCCTCTGCAACCTTCTCTAACACTCTTTCCGCTACGGCTACGGCATTGGTCCCTTTGCGCTTGGCCACCGAAATGGTCACGGCGGGAGAAAGACGTCCGGCCGCAATGCGCATCCTGGGCGATTCTCGTGCGGGGCCGGCGCCGAAAAGCACATAGTCTTTGGGCTCCTCGGGTCCGTCGATGACTTCGGCGACATCTCGCAAGTAAACGGGGTGATCGCCTGAGGTTCCAATGACCAGGCTTCGAATCGTTTCCGCGCTATTCAAAAATTCCCCCACGTTGACCAGGACTTCGCGGTTGGCTGCGCTGTAACTGCCGGCGCGCAATTCTTTGTTGGCGCTGTTGAGCGCAGCCGCGACGCGCGGCGGGTCCAGGTGAAAAGCCGCCATGCGAGCGGCATCGAGGAGGACGCGGACTTCTCTTTTCTGGCCGCCGATCAACTGGGTTACGGAAACATCCTGGATGTCTTTGATGCGGTCGTCTAATTCGGCGGCGATGCGCCGCAGAGTGAAATGATCGTAATGTTCGCTCCACAGCGTCAGGCTCAAAATCGGCACATCATCGATGGAGCGCGGCTTGATCAGCGGGCGCGACGCGCCGGGCGGAATGAGATCGAAATTGGAATAAAGCTTGTTGTAAAGCCGGACGATGGCGTTCTCTTCATTTTCACCGACATAGAAACGCACGATCGCCATGGTCAATCCCGGCGACGTTGTCGAGTAAATGTACTCCACGCCTTGAATCTCGGCCAATTTTTTTTCCATGGGAATGGTCACGCGCTGTTCCATTTCCTCGATGCCTGCGCCGGGCATCTCGACGAACACGTCGATCATCGGCACGATGATCTGCGGCTCTTCTTCGCGCGGGGTCGCGATAATGGCAAAAACACCGAGGCACAACGCGGCCAGAATGGCCAAAGGCGTAAGTTTCGAGTTGATGAAGGTGCGAACGATAAATTCCATAAAACCCTATCAAATTTTTAACGGGCCGCGGGCAAGGCAACGCGGCTTCCTTCTGCAACCTCTTTCGTGCCGTTGATGACGATGCGGTCGCCGGGCGAAAGACCGGAGAGCACCTCCAGTTTGCCGTCGTGTCGTTTGCCTGGCGTGATTAGACGAAGATGCACGAGGCCCGAGTCGTCCACCGTATAAAGGCCAGTGAGTTGACCTCTTTCAATGATCGCGGCGGCGGGCACCAGCACGGCCTCTCTCGTTCCTCGCGGAAAGAGCGCTTTGCCGTAGAGACCCGAGTGCAGCATGGTATGAGAAGGGAGGGCGATGCGGATCGTGAAGGTACGGCTTTGCGGATCGCCCGCCGGCAGGATCTCCTCGACCTTGCCGGTGAGTTTTGCGTCAATGGCATCGATTACCACCGCAACCGCCATGGCTCGCTTGACATACGCCAACCATGTCTCACCGACCTGCGCTTCCAATCGATACGGGCCGCCCTGCTCCACGACCATCAACGGAGCGCCGGGCGCGGCCAGCGCGCCCACCTCGGCGCTCTTTGCCGCAACCACCCCGTCGAAGGGGGACTCGATCCTGGTATAGCTGAGGAGCGTTTGCGCATACGCAACCTTGGCCTCGGCCGATTTTTTTCGCGCGCGCGCCGCTCGGAGATTATCTTCGGCGCCCGCCAGCTCGGCCGCGGCGATATTATGTTTGGCATTGACCTCGTCGAACTCATGCGGGGTTACGGATCCTTTGGCGACGAGGGGCTCGTAGCGCTTGAAAGTCGCGGCAGCCAGATCCTTCTGGCCGCGGGCTGAAATTACCGCCGCCTCGGCGGCACCGACGGCCGAATTCGCCTCCTCCAATGCCGCTTGTGCGCTCTGGAGCTCGGCCCGATAATCGCGGGCATCGATTTCAATAAGGGGCTGTCCTTTTTTTACCGGGTCGCCCGCTCTGGCCATCACGGCGACGATGGTGCCGACGGCTTTGCTTGAGAGCACCGTGGATTTTTCCGGTGTAACCGTTCCCACCGCTTCCAAAGAGTCCGCCACGGTCTCGGGCCGGACAACCGCGACCTCGACGCCGCTAACGAGAGGCCGTTCGCTTGCGTCGCCGGATGTTTTCTCCCCCCTGGAGCACGCCCAGAGCAGGACCAGCCAAAGACAAATCAAAGATGCTTGAGCGGGTTTCATGGGCGCTCTCCTATGGCAAGCTTCAGATGGGCGCGAAAGATTTGACTGTTTACTTGGGCCAGGAGCAGGTCTTGTTCGGCTTTTTTCAGCGCCGTCTCGTCATCCAGAACATCCGCGTTGGGCGCGAGACCGGCGGCGTAGCGGTCCGCAACCATGCGCAAAGCTTCCTGGGCCTGGGCGACATTTTCCCGCGCCACGGCGACCTGCTTGCGCGCTGTGATTAAGCCGAGATAGGCCCTTTCGACTTCCAAAGCCGCGGCTTGGACAAGATCTTCGTGAAGCAGTCGCGCCCGTTGATAAAGGGCCTGCTCTTCCGCCACTTTTTCCTGCGTCGCCAGGCCGTTAAAAAGATTCCACTTGGCGGTGACAAAGACGGCAAAGTTCTCGCCGCTGCCGCTGAAGTTTCGCGTATTGCTTTCATATTGGGTCACGAAACCCAAGGAAGGAAAATAGCCGGCCCGCGCGGCGCGGATGCTTTCTTGCGATTTCTCCATCTCTTTTGCGGAGGCCTTAAGATCGGGCCGCTGTTCCTTCGCGCGAGCTTTGAGCGTGCTCAAGTCTTCCAGGGCGCCGTTGTCCTCGCTTACCCGGTCGGTCAACTCTAAGCGGCCGTCATCAACTCCGAGAACATGCCGCAACCGGGAATGGCTGATGGTAATCGTGTTCTCGGCTTCTATGCGCTCTCGTTCAAAACTTCCCATCAGCACCTGGGTGCGCAGGTAATCGGCGCGCACCGCCAATCCTCTCTCGTACAAGTCACGGCTTCGTTCCAATTGCGCGCGCGCCGACTGCAGGGCTTTTTCGACCACGGTCAAGTTGCCCTCTGCCAACAGCGCCAGGTAGTAGGCTTCTATGGCCCCGGCGACAATCTGTTGTTCGGTCCTCTTGGTCAGCTCATCCGAGGCTTCGGCGGCGGCCTTGGCCTGGCCGAGCCGCGCTGATAATTGTCCGCCGGCGTATAGCGGTTGCTCCAAACGAATTTGGCTGCTCAAGTTTGTCAGCGGCGTGGGGTTATTGAGCGAGTTGAGGGCAAAGTTCTTCTGTTTGAAATTCTCTTGGTCCAGCAAGTTCGAAAAAACCAGGGTGGGCTTATCGGAGTAGTTAAAGCCTTCGATGATGTCGAGGCGCGGGAAAAAAGCCGCTTGAGCCTGGCCGATCGCGCTCGAAGCCGCCGCCGTTCCCTGGCGCGAGGCTCCCAGTTGACGGTTATTTTTGACGGCAAGTTGAATCGTATCGCTCAGGCTAAGTGATGTGACATTCTGAGCAAAAACAGGAGGAGCATAAAAAGAGAGGAAAAGTACAAAGACCGTGACTGCCTGCGACGAAATATGCTTCATTGCCGCCTCCTAAATGTGCCGCGCCCACCGGGTGGTGCTCCGGAGAATACGCCTATCCTGCGCGATAAGAGCCGAACCTGCGCCGAACCGCCACGCGCCGACTCGAACAAAGTCGGCCACATCCGAGAAAACCCATGATCGGCGTTGGGCTGGTGCGCGCCGAAAAAGCGAGGGCGAGCCCGGGGGTTGTCCCGATGATAGACGGGCTAAGAATTTTTCGCATAAGAACAGAGGTGAGATATCGCGAAAATGGTGCATGCTGCGAACTCCATAAACAGGAAGGTAGATGGCAACCGATGTGGCGAACGTAGCGCGAAGCCTCGACGCACGATACGAACCTAAAAACTTTCTCGCTCACCCAGTAAAACTATGGCTTTCCTTTGGCCTTGGCATTTTCTTTTGCTTCGTTAATGAGCGGTTGAAGTTTGTTCTTTAGCGCGGGATCGATCTGAAAAGCTTTCTGGAAATCGGGGTCCGCATCCTTTTCTTTATCCTGATAGATGCGCACAATGCCGCGGTAAACATAAGCACCGGCGTTGCGCGGCTGCATGCGAATGACCTCGCTAAAGTCTCGGCCGGCGTAGTCGTATTTTTCCAAACGCAGATAGCTCAGGCCTCGATTAAAGGGCGCTTCAGGGTCTTTCGGATTCAGCCGTATGGCCTCACTGTAATCTTCGACCGCGGGTTCATGCTGACCCGATTTGGCTTCCGCGAGCCCCCGGTTGTAAAAAGCATTGGCCGATTTGGGGTTGAGCTTGATCACCTCGGTGAAATCTTGAATGGCCTTGTCCTGCTGGCCGGAATCGGCATACGCGATGCCGCGGTTGTAATAAGCTTCCGATGTCGAAGGGCTCAGAGAAATCGCTTCGTTATAGTCGTTGATCGCTTCTTCTTTTTTGTCCAGCGCCAAGTAACTGTTGGCGCGATTGTAAAACACATCGGCATCCTTTGGGTCGATGCGCAACGCCTCGCTGAAATCTTTTACCGCCAACTCATAGCGGCGCCCGTCGAAATAAAGGGCGCCGCGGTTGATGTAGTTTTTGGCCTCTTCGGGGTTCAACTTGATCGCTTCGCTATAGTCTTTGATCGCCAGCTCGTCTTTTCGCAGCAGCCTGTGCGCGTTGCCGCGATTGTAGTAGGCTTCGGCATCTTTCGGATTCAACTTGATCGCTTCGCTATAGTCTTTGATCGCTTGGTCGTTCTGCTTAAGATCGTAGTAAGCATTACCGCGATTGAAGTAAGCCGGCGCCAATTTGGGGTTACTCTTGATGGCCCGGGTATAAAGTTGAATCGCCTCCTTGATTTGTCCCGCCTCGTGAAGCTTGAGCGCTTGGTTAAGAAATTCTTCCGCTTGGCCCGAAAAGGCTGGAGCCGAAAATGACAGAAGCAGGAAAGCGACGATGAAAGCCGGGCGGGAGCGCATATCGTTATTCACTCTTGGAAGGTGAAACCTTGGAGGCGCCGAGCAAAGGATCGATCTTATCTTTGAGCGACGGGTCGAGTTCCACGGCCGTATGCAGATCTTTTTTCCCCTCATCGGACTTGCCCAGGCGCAATTTGACTGCGCCACGGTTGGCATAGATCCGAGCGTTCTTCGGTTCAAGCTTCAGCGCCTGATCGTAGTCCTTCAGGGCATTATCGTATTTACCGAGCAACGAATAGGCGTTGGCGCGGTTGTTATAGCTCTCCGCGTTTTTTGGATTGAGCTTGATCGCCTCCGTGTAATCTTGCACCGCTTGATCAAACTTGCCCAGACGGCGATAGACGAGTCCGCGGCTGTAATAGATCTCGGGATCCTTAGGATTGAGTTTTTGCGCTTGATTGAAGTCCTGAAGCGCTTTGTCGAATTGACCCGATCCGGAATACGCCAGACCCCGTTGTCTGAATGGCAACGACGACTTTGGCCCCTGCTTGATCACCTCATCGTAATCTTTGATGGCGCTCTCGTACTGCTTCTGGGCAAAATGAACGTTGCCGCGGTTGTAATAGGCATCCGTAAGTTTTGGATTGAGCTTGATCGCTTCATCATAATCTTTGATGGCGGCTTCGCTTTGGCCCAATTTGTAATGAGCCAATCCGCGATTGTTGTAGGGCTCCGCCGCTGTGGGCGCCGCCCTGATGGCTCGATCATAGGCGCCGATCGCCTCTTTAAATTTGCCGGCGCGATAAAGTTTTGCCCCCTCGTTGAAAGCGTTTTGAGCTTCCCCGGCCACGGCGAGGGCGGCAATTCCGTGCACGATGACGAAACAGATAGACAGTATTCTTAACGCGGCTTGCATACTAACGTTTGGTTTAACGCATGCAGCGACTAATGTCCATTGGCACTCAGGGGGCATGCCGCGATGGTCAATTTCGGCTAGACAAAAGCAGCAAAAAGGAATAGACGTAAACGATATCCACTATCATTACAGGAGGGCACAGTTTATGAGCACGGCCGTTGCGGCGCGAACGGCGGAGTCGGTTCTCGCCAACGAACGCATAGTCTCGGCGGATTCGCATATCATGGAACCGGCGGACCTTTGGGAAAAAAACCTGCCGGCTTCGCTGAAGGCGAAATATCCCAAGTATCCGCCGCGCAACTCTCCGGGAGAAAAGCCCGGGGGATGGGACCCCAAGGCGCGCCTGGGCGAGATGGAAGTCGATGGGGTGAGCGCCGAGGTATTGTATCCGACCTATGGGCTTCGGCTGTTTGCCTTGGAAGACGCCGAACTGCAGGAGGCCTGTTTTCAGATCGCCAACGACTGGCTGATCGAGTACTGCAAGGTAGCGCCGGGGCGGTTGGTGGGCATACCGATGATCTCGCTCTACAACATCAAGAATGCGATCAAGGAGTTGGAGCGGTGCAAGAAAGCGGGGCTGGTGGGGAGTTTGATCTGGCAGGTGCCGCCGGAGCATTTGCCTTTCACGAGCGACTATTACGATCCGTTCTGGGAGGCTTCTCAGGATTTAAACATGCCGGTCAACCTGCACATCCTCACCGGCTTCAACTACAGCCGCTTTGACCGCAAGGGCTTGGATATCTACAAGGCGACGGTGAATACCAAGCTGTATGATGCGGCAAACACGTTATTCGACATTGTTTTCAGCGGCGTGCTGGCGCGTTTTCCCAAGCTCAAGCTGGTTTATGTCGAGAACGAAGTCGGTTGGATTCCGTTTTTCGTTCACGAATGGGACAAGTATTTTGTTCGCCATAGCCCGAAAATGCCTTTGCCCTATCTGAAGAAGCTGCCCGGTGAGTATGTTGCCGAACAGGTGTACGCCACGTTTTTCAGCGATCCTGCTGGCGGGCGCCTGATGGAGGATTTTGGTCAGGACACTTTCATGTGGTCTAACGATTATCCGCATGCCGCGTCCACCTGGCCTCATTCGCGCGAGGTCATCGCGAAGGAGCTTGGCCACTTGCCCAAGCACATTTTGCGCAAAGTGGTGCGCGATAACGTGATCAAGCTCTACGATCTTAAAATCGACGGCATCAATAACTAAGAAGCGAAAGGAGATTTTTTTATGCAATCCAGCGCAAGCGCGGCGCGAGTGCAACCCGAAGAGAAACCGCAGGCAAAGCTGTTCTCGTTGAAAACGCCCTACATGAAACAGGGTCGTATAACGCAACTCGTGGCTGAAACCGCCAATATGTGGATTCATACGAAAATCAATGCGGAGGGTGGAGAAAATGAGATTCACACTCATCTCGACGAAGATCATTCGTTTATTGTCTTGGAAGGGCAAATGAGCGTCTTCGATGAAAAAGGCAACGAGATGAAAGTGAATCAATACCAGGGCGTATTGCTGCCCAAGGGCGCTTATTACCGCTATCTCAACACGGGCGCCGGGAACCTCGTCGTGCTGCGGATTGGGGCGGGCATTAAGGGGCAACCCCAGGGCGGCGAGGAAATGCGCGTTCGTCCCGACGGCAAGGCGCTACCGGCTTATTCGGCGGAGAATAAGACGGTAGCGCCGATATACGCCGATAGATTTTTTGCGGACTCGGCCGGTTGACGGGACGTATCATGCCGGCCGCCGCCTTCGGGCGAGCGGCCGGCCAGTTCTTTTGAGAAAGCCATGTCCCAACGTGAACCATCCGTTCTGTGGGAAACCCCGCCGGATCTCTGGCGCGGCTTTAGACCTTCGAATGCCGCCTGGCAGGGAAGCGTCGTGGGTCTATACGTTGCGCCCCGACCCTCGCAACCCATGATCAGCGTATTCGCAGCGCGCGCTTTCGCCGATCGCGGATTGGAAGGCGACAGATTCTTCAAGGAGTCATGGTCGGCCGCGAATCGCCCCGATAAAGCGATCACCCTGATCGAGGAAGAGGCGCTTCAGGCGGCTGCGGCAGAACTGGGCGCCGATATCGTTGCGGAGAAGACCCGGCGCAATCTTGTTACGCGCGGTGTGCCGCTCTGCGAACTGCTGCATCGTGAATTTATAATTGGCCAAGTCGTCATGCGCGGCATCCGGCTATTTGAGCCCTGCGGTCATATGGAAAAGCTCTCCAATCTGCCGGGAATATTCCAAGCGCTCGAGCATCGAAGCGGCCTCAAAGCGGCAATCTTGAGCGACGGCACGATTCGGGTCAATGATCCCATCACCTTGCGGGCGCCGAATCAGATCGCCGCGCCGCGGAGTTGACTGCCGATATGAACTTCGGCCTTCACCTACCGGCTTCGAGCTCCGGCGTCACTTCTGCAGATCTCGTTCGCTTTGTTCAGCGGGCTGAGAGCCTGGGTTTTTACTGCATCACCGTCGCGGATCACGTCATCATCCCCAAGAATCTTACGGTGGCATATCCTTACACCAGCGACGGCAAATACCCCGGCACAGGCTACCATCTCGAGACGCTTACGACCATGTCATTTTTGGCGGGCGCTAGCGAACGTATCCGCTTTGTAACGAGCGTGATGATCGCGCCTTATCGCAATCCGGTTATCACGGCTAAAATGCTCGCCAGCCTCGATGTGCTCTCGGGTGGTAGGGTTATCGTGGGACTCGGCGTGGGTTGGATGAAAGAAGAGTTTGAGAACTTGAACGCGCCGCCGTTCGCTGAACGGGGTAAAGTCACCGATGAATACATCCAGGCGTTTCGGGAGCTTTGGCGCAGCGACAATCCTTCTTTCCACGGCAAATACTGCAACTTCTCCGATATCGTGTTTGTGCCCAAACCGGTGCAGAAACCGACCATTCCAATCTGGATAGGCGGCCATAGCCGGCAAGCCATCCACCGCGCCGCGCGCCTCGGCGACGGCTGGCACCCGATCGGCGGCGTGCCGACCATCCCTCTGGAGCCCGAAGACATGGCCCGCGATCTGGAAACCTTGGCGACCTATGCCGAAAAAGCCGGGCGCAATCCCAAAGAGATCCGGGTTGCCTTGAAGGGGTCTTTGTTCGATCGGGAAAAACAAGCTAGGCCCGGCAAACGTCGCCGCTTTATCGGCGCGGCAGAGGAGATTGCCGCTGATATCCAAGAATACCGTAGCGCGGGCGTAGACACGATGATTTTCGACGTGCGCAAACCCAGTATCTCGGAAACGCTCGAGCGCATGGAATGGATGGCCAAGGACGTCATCGCAAAGGTCTAATGGGGTGTGTTCGCGCTTGTTAGCGATCGAGGTGCGAGTCCTCCGAATCGAAAGCAAGACCCGTCGACCGATGATCCCATGGTAGCAACTGTCTTTCATGTCAAGTGGTCTGGTGAGAGAAATTTTCAGACCAACGAGTTTTATTTTTGATCATAGCATTAAGAATCGTGAGAAGTTTGTGCATGCAAGCGACCAGAGCGACTTTGGAGGGGCGGGTTTGAAACCCGCCCCTAAGCTTCGGCTCTGAGCGCTTCCAACGCAGAGCGGCTGAAAATTCCCCAGCAGCCGAGAACGCCTAGTCCCACCGTTACGGCCGTCGTGAGGGCCAGGATCACTGCGGCCGGCGCCGGCGAAAACCTGAACGTTACCCCCAGGAAGTAAAAGCTCAAGGCCCAGCTCGCAAGCGCCCCGAGAACAAAACCGGTCAAACAGGCGATCAGCGCGAGAAAAAGATATTCCGCGGCGACGATGGTTACAATTTGGCGCCGGGGGGCGCCCAGCGTCTTCAGCAAAATGCTTTCCTTGAGGCGCTGTGAGCGGCGGCTCAATACGGCGCTACCCAGCACAAAGAATCCGGTGAGAATAGTAAAAACCGCGACAAATTGAACCGCAGCGCTGATTCTACCGAGTATGGCGTCCAAAGTATTGAGCACCAGCGTCAGATCGATCATGGAAACGTTGGGAAAGCGTTCCACCACGGCGCGTTGGAGCAGCGCGGAACGTTCAGTTGAATCGATGCGCATAACAAATGCATAAAACTGCGGGGCCTGTTCGAGAACGCCTTCCGGAAAAACGACAAAGAAATTGGGTTCGAGCCGCTGCCAATCCACTTCGCGAATACTGCCCACTTCGGTGCGCAGCGAAACGCCTTGCAAGTCAAATTGCAGCCGGTCTCCGATGCCGACACGGAGAGTTTGCGCGATGCTTTTTTCCAGGGAGATCGGAATCGCCTCGATATCCGAGCGAACTCGCGGCCGCCACGTGCCGCTCAGTAAGCGCTCGCTCGGACCTAATCCGCTTCGATAGGTCACCCGGTATTCCCGACGCAAGGCCCAGGCTGGAATAGTCTGTCTGGGATCGTTTCGCAGCTCCTCGACCGGCTTGTCCTTTACGGCGGTAAGACGCATGGTTATCACCGGAACCTGTTCGCGGATAGGGACATCGAAAGATTTGATGAGATCGCGAACGGCAGAGCGTTGCACGGTCTGGATGTCAAAAAAAACTAGATTGGGTTCGTTCTTTCCACCTCTCTCGGTTACCTCGTTAATCAAGGTGTTTTGAACGTTATAGAGCGTCACAAGCAAAAAAGCTCCCAATCCGATGGCGACCATGACGGCCGTGGTCTGGTTATTGGGTCGATAGACATTGGCCAAGCCTTGGCGCCAGGCAAACGGTAAAGACTTTGCGGCAAGACGTTTGACAAGCGCCGATACGGCCCGGCCGATCAGGACGAGCAAGGTGAACGCGACCATCACTCCCGCGGTAAACCACACGGCGTGAATCCAGCGCTCGGTGAGCGCTACGGCAAATACCAGAATCCCGAAAACGATGAGAACGGCGATCGACCATGACCACGGATCGCGCCCCGTGGGCATTTCTTCATAGGGAAAGCGCAGGCTCAGCAGCGGCGAAATCTTACGCAATGAGAGCAGCGGCAGCAGGGCGAAAAGAACGCCGGTTCCGAGGCCGACACCGAACCCGGACAGAACCGCTTTCGGGGCGATCGTGACGTTTGCCGTGATCGGCAAAAAATCTTTTAGCGCAAGGGGCAGCAATGTTTGCAAGCCAATGCCCAGAGCCGCGCCGATGCATGAGCCGGCTATGCCGATGACGAAGACTTGAATGAGATAAACGCCAACCGTCTCCAGCGGTTTGGCGCCGACGCAACGGAGGATGGCCACCGACACGCCTTTGTCTTTGGCGTACACGTGCACACCGCTGGCGATGCCCACGCCGGCGAGCAGCACGGCAATAAAGACCGCCAGGCCGAGGTAGCGCGCCAAATTCTCCAGGGCGCGGGAAACGGCCGCGGCGCGCTGTTTCACCGTGTCCGGCCGTAAGCGCAATTGCTCCAGCTGCGGCGCCATGTTCTGCACCAGCCGATCGACATCTACGCGGGGATCCAATTTAAACATGACGCGGTAGCGCAC
>Ga0316628_100001936_pt1 | contig 15001 bp, 14 predicted proteins | sample OWC_Aug_M2_C1_D5_FD_207648 | JGI IMG/M metagenome (GOLD analysis project Ga0316628, IMG submission 207648) | Wetland soil microbial communities from Old Woman Creek delta, Ohio, United States - OWC_Aug_M2_C1_D5_C | ecosystem: Environmental > Terrestrial > Soil > Wetlands | place: USA: Ohio... | reverse complement strand
GAGAAGGTGCGCAAGACCCTGCTCTACGGCACCGACGAGGCCGTGCACATGCGCCTCGTGGGCCGCCACATGACCCACGAGTGGAACCGCCCCGTCGAGGGCGTCGTCACGGGCCTCGAGCGCCGGTACCTGGAGACGCAGTCCGAGTGGTCGCGCGAGGAGATCGGGCAGTACATGGAGGAGCGCAGGTGCCCCGCCTGCAACGGCAATCGCCTGAAGCCGGAGAGCCTCGGCGTGACCGTGGGCGGGAAGAGCATCATCGAGGTCTCGTCGATGTCGGTCGAGCGCCTGCTCTCCTTCTTCGAGGGCCTCGAGCTGGGCGCGCGCGACGAGAAGGTCGCGAGGGAGGTCGTCAAGGAGATACGCGCGCGCCTCAACTTCATGCGCGACGTGGGCCTGGGCTACCTCACGCTCGACCGGTCCTCGGCCTCCCTCGCGGGCGGCGAGGCCCAGCGCATCCGCCTCGCGACCCAGATAGGGTCGGGCCTCGTGGGGGTTCTCTACATCCTGGACGAGCCCTCCATCGGGCTGCACCAGCGCGACAACCAGCGGCTGCTGCGCACCCTCGAGCACCTCCGCGACCTGGGCAACACCCTCATCGTGGTCGAGCACGACGAGGAGACCATCCGGCGCGCCGAGCACATCATCGACCTGGGGCCGGGCGCGGGCGAGATGGGCGGCCACGTCGTGTGCGAGGGCACGCTGCAGGACATATTGGAGTGCAAGGACAGCCTCACCGGCGCCTACCTCACCGGCCGCAAGAGCATCCCGACGCCCAGGGTGCGTCGGAAGGGCAACGGACTCACGCTCACCATCAGGGGCGCGGCCGAGAACAACCTCAAGCGCATCACGGTCGACATCCCGCTCGGCCGGTCGGTCGCGGTCACGGGGGTCTCGGGCTCGGGCAAGTCCACGCTCATCAACGAGATACTCTACAAGGCGGCCGCCCGCGCGCTCTACGGCTCGCACGATTCGCCGGGCGCGCACGACCGCCTCGAGGGCCTCGAGCACGTCGACAAGGTCATCGTCATCGACCAGTCGCCCATCGGCCGCACGCCGCGCAGCAACCCCGCGACGTACACGGGCCTGTTCACGCCCATCAGGGACCTCTTCGCCATGACCAAGGACGCCAAGGTCAGGGGCTACAAGCCAGGCCGGTTCACCTTCAACGTCAAGGGCGGCCGGTGCGAGAGCTGCGAGGGCGCGGGCATCATAAAGATCGAGATGCACTTCCTGCCCGACGTCTACGTGCCATGCGACGCGTGCGGCGGCCGCCGGTTCAACGAGGAGACGCTCGAGGTCACCTACCGCGGCAAGAACATCTACGACGTGCTCGAGATGACGGTCGAGGAGGCGCTGGCGTTCTTCGCCAGCGTCCCGGCCCTGGAGCGGAAGCTGCGCACGCTCCACGACGTGGGCCTGGGCTACGTCCGCCTGGGCCAGCCCGCGACGACGCTCTCGGGCGGCGAGGCGCAGCGCGTGAAGCTCTCGACGGAGCTGGGCAAGCGCGCGACGGGCCGCACGCTCTACATCCTGGACGAGCCCACCACCGGGCTCCACCTGGACGACATCAACCGGCTGCTCGAGGTGCTCGCGCGCCTCACCGACGCGGGCAACACCGTCGTGGTCATCGAGCACAACCTCGACGTCATCAAGTGCGCCGACTGGATCGTCGACCTGGGGCCCGAGGGCGGAGACGAGGGCGGCCGCGTGGTCGCGGAGGGCACGCCCGAGGAGGTCGCGCGCACCGACACGCACACCGGCAAGGCGCTGCGGGTGCACCTGGCGAGGGAGCGCGACCGCGCGCGGAAGTACGCGGAGGCGAACGGCGGCCGCGCCGCGAAGGAGGCCGGCAATGGCAGGGCCCGGGCCTGAGCTGAGGCGGCAGCTCGCGGCGCTGCCGGACGCGCCCGGCGTCTACGTGTTCAGGGACGCCGCGTCCGAGGTCATCTACGTCGGCAAGGCCCTGTCGCTGCGCCATCGCGCGCCCCAGCACTTCCGGGGCCCCGTGCCCTACATGCCCTTCTCCGAGCACGCGGACGAGGCCGTGTCGGTCGATTATATAGAGACGCGCAACGAGGTCGAGGCCCTCCTCCTGGAGGCCAACCTCATCAAGCAGCACATGCCCCGGTGGAATGTCCGGCTCACCGACGACAAGCGGTATCCCTACATCAAGCTCTCCAAGGAGGCGTACCCGCGCATATCGGTGGTGCGCGAGGGCCTGGCCGACGACGCCGAGTACTTCGGCCCCTACGGCGCCTCGTACCCCGCGAAGGCGACGGTGCGCATCATCCAGAGGATGCTGGGCGTGCGCGTGTGCCGCAGGATGAACCCGCGGGGCTGCCTGTACATGCACATCGGCATGTGCACGGGCCCGTGCGTGGGCTCCATCGGCGAGGCCGCCTACACCGAGCGCGTGCGGCACGCCAAGCTCCTGCTGCGCGGGCACACCAGGGAGCTGCGCGAGGGCCTCGAGGCGCGCATGCGCGAGCTCTCGGCCCAGATGAGGTACGAGGAGGCGGCCGAGGTGCGCGACTACCTCGAAGGGCTCGAGCGCATGATGGAGGAGCAGTCGGTGCACCTCACTCGCGAGCGCGACGAGGACTACGTGGCCTTCGCCTCGGTGGGCGACGTCGCGGTCGTGTTCGTGCTGCAGGTGCGGGGGAACGCCGTCATCGACAAGCGCCACCTCCACCTGGCGCAGGGGCAGGGCCTGCCCGCCGCGGAGGCCCTTGCCATCGCCATCCCGCAGCTCTACAGGGGCGGCGGCGTGCCGGGCCGGGTCGCGGTCCCGGTGGCGCTCCCCGACGCGCCCGCCATCGAGCAGGCGCTGTCCGAGAGGGCGGGGCGCAAGGTCGAGCTCGCCGTGCCGGCGCGAGGGGTCCCGCTGCGGCTCATGCGGCTGACCGAGCGCAACGCCGAGTCCGCGGCCAGGTCCGAGGGGCTGCGCCGCCAGCACCGGGTCGAGGACCTGGGGGCCGAGCAGCTCGCCCAGGCGATGGGCATGCGGCGTGCGCCGCGCCGCATCGAGGCGTTCGACGTGTCGCACCACCAGGGCGACGAGGCCGTGGCCTCGATGGTCGTGTTCGAGTCGGGCCGCCCCCTCAAGAAGCACTACAGGCACTTCCGCGTGAGGACGGCCGCGCCGGGGGACGACTACGCGGCCATGCGCGAGGTTGTGGGGAGGAGGTACGGGGGCACGCTGCGCGCGAGCCTGCCGCCGCCGGACCTCGTGCTCATCGACGGCGGCAAGGGGCAGCTCGCGGCCGCGACCGAGGCCATCGGCGGGCTGGGAGAGCGGTTCCCCGTGGCCGCGCTGGCGAAGGAGAGGGAGGAGCTATTCCTTCCCGGGAGGTCACGGCCTGTCGCGCTCGCGGCCGACTCGGACGCCATCCTGCTGCTGCGGCGCGTGAGGGACGAGGCGCACCGGTTCGCTATTGTGTTCCACCGGCGCAGCCGGAGGGGGGCGCTGACCAGGAGCTCGCTGCTGGAGCTGCCCGGCATCGGGCCGGTGCGGGCGCGGGAGCTGCTCAAGCACTTCGGGAGCCTGGAGGCGGTCGAGGCAGCGACCGCGGAGGAGCTGGCCAAGGCACCGGGCATGGGGGAGGGGACGGCGAGGCGGCTGTGGGAAGCGATGCACCGGGAGCGCTAGCAGCACTGGGCGTGTCACGGCCGTTCAATCATAGATATCTGATCTCAGGACCTCGCCAGTGTTGGCATCCACAAAGACTCGTTCAGGTATCTCATGGTGGGACCAGAAGCCCACGGCCCAGGTCAGGACAGGCCCGTCATAGACGAGCGGGCCCGACCAGATGAACTCGAGCTCAGTGTCGGCCCAATCGTTATAGTCCTCGACCCTCCAGGGCACGGAGTAGACCTCGTCCAGTGCAATCTGCTTGGCATCCCTCTCGGAGAGCCGGACATCGGTTGATGTGCGGTCCAGGTCCATGAACCAGTCCTTCTTGTAATGATATAGCTGGCCCTCCTGGGTGAACAACATCGTCATGGAATCCTCCGTCAGGATACCATGATAATATCGTTCGCATGTCAGCTCCCAGAAATCCACGGTCTCCGTTCTGATGCCATCCAAGTCACCACTGGGGAGTGTGAAGTCCACATGGAAACCAAAGACACTCTCAGGCAGCACCAGGTCGGACGGGACCACGGCGAACTGCCTGGCGATTGCGAGCGCCTGGTCGACAGCTACTTCCAACCACACGCTCGTGTTGGGCCACTCGATAATATCCTCCGCCTCGATAGGGAGTCCGAGAAGAGAGACATAACCGGTCCAAGGGGCTATAATTCGGTACTCAACGATCTCTCCCGTCCGTGCATCGAGCCAGATCTCTATCGAATCGTCATTGAGCTTCCAGAGGAGGATGTTGCCATGGGAATGGTCCCAGTAGAGGACGGGATCACTGACATTCTCAGCGAGGGTCCTCACCTGACCAAGCCCCATGACCAACAGGAGAGCATTGGCCCTTTTCAGTGCGGCCCCCCCTGAGTCGTAGGTCAGCTCCCTGAACAATTCCGGGTCGACCTCGTCCATGACACGGTCCCATTCCCCCGTGAACAACTCGCGGTTAAATGGGACCGAATTGATGCCACCCAAGAAGCTCGCGAGGAGGAGGACGTTGAGCGTGAACGCGACCGCCAGCTGGCGTCTGAGGATGAGGATGTCCCCTGGCGCGGTGGATCGTGAAGGCAGCCGCCTCCTTGCACCCACTTCGGACTTCCCTTCAGCATCTTCTTCAACAGTACTCATCTGCACCCACTATCTCTCCCATCCTGTCGTCGATGTCTATGTAGTGGAGGTAGTAGACCTCATCGTACTCGAACGTGACCCTCCAGACTGCGACCGGGTCCGTCCCGGATCTCCATGGGGCATCTCTCCATGCGCCATTAGGTCTCACGATTCTATGCTCGATAGAGGTGATGTTGGCCCCGTTGGCCGCGGAGCGGGCGATGCCGACCGCCTCCTCGTAGGACACCTCAAGGCCAGCCATGACGCCCGCGAGGCGCATGTTCCATACCTTGTAATAGGTGCAGGAACGGCCGTCCGGGTCTATGATCGCCGTCAGGTGGTCGTCGGTCGGGATGCCGTCCTTGACGCGGACGTACTCGATGTACCAATCGTACACCTCGGTCCAGTTCGGTTCGCCGGTCTCCTCGTAATACCTATATGTCGCGCCCCGGTGCAGGTATTCGATCGACGGGGGCGATGCATCGTCCGGTACACCCCCGAATAGCTCGATGTACCTCATGGCGATTGCAAGCGCCTGCTCCCTTGTCAGCGTGCCGTCCCCCTGGTCCCTGTACCAGCTGAAGTCCACGACCTCCCCGGTCGTGGCGTCGATTGCCATGCTGAAGTCATCCTGTGACATCTCCCAGTAGTAGATGTTGCCCCAGTCGTGATCCCAGACGAGCTCGCCATAGAAGTCCTCGTCTTCCGGGTCGAACGGGATGAACGCATCGCCCACGACGCCAGGGAGCATCGGGACCAACCCCAAGTCCGTCCAAGGACTCTGAATGATATTCACCGTTCCCCTTCATATCCATTTCGAGTGCATGCACCTGGTGTGGGCCACATTCACCAACCCCCGGTCAACGTATATATATCGACACGCACCATAGCATCCTTGGTATGGCAACGGTGAGGCGGCGAGGAGGAAATCGGGTGCGGAATCCCAGACCGAAGCGGCCGTCCAAGCAGTTGCTGGAGCGCCTCCACGCCATGGAGGACAAGAAGGGCATGATAGCCACTATCGAGCCCGACACCGGGGACTACATTCTCACGAAGACTTTGACCGATGGCATCAAGGCCATGATGGTGCGGCATCCCGGGAAGATATTCTACTCGATAAGGATCGGCTATTCTTACGTCTATGGCCATCATGGCGGGCTTCACAAGGCATGAGGACGATTGTCTTGGGGACCGTCATTGACGGTGTCCCCTTCATCGAAGCCAACGTTTCCATCGACGGCGCGTTGGAGCTAGGAAAGACTGGTGGGCTCCAGCTCATCATTGATACGGGGTTCGATGGGGGTATAGCCCTCCCAACGGAACTCGTAGCACGTCTCGCCTTGCCAATCGTCGGGCACTGCACTTTCCGCCTAGCAACGGGCGAGGAGGTCGAGTTCCCGATGCACTGGGCCGTGGTCCGATTGGGCGGGAAGACCTACGAGACCGAGGTCATCCCAGGCGACCAGCTACTGGGGACCGGCTTCCTGTCGCGGGCATGCACCCGCCTCTCCATCGACTTCGATGATGGGGAGGTCCGGCTGGAGGGATGAGGGCGCCAAGGGAGACAAACGTGATGGACCATCTTGCGACCATGAAGGCCCCTTTATATGGCCAGCCTTTTCGCACGAAAGGCTTAGATACTACCCTGCGTAATGCCCGCCTAATGGCCGAGCATCCGGGCCATGGCTCAGCAGTGGTCCTCCTCTCCGGGGGGCTCGACAGCACCGTCGTGCTAGCCACGGCCCTCGAGCAGGGGTACGTGCCCCACGCGCTCACGGTCGAGTACGGGCAGCGGCACCACCGCGAGGTCGAGGCCGCGCGCGCGGTCGCGCGGCACTACGGCGTCGAGCACCGCGTGGTGCGCGTGGACCTGTCCGCGTTCGGGGGGTCCGCGCTCACCGACCCGTCCAGGGCCGTGCCCACCGACAGGCCCATCGGGTCCATACCGTCCGCGGGGATACCCTCGACCTACGTGCCCGCCCGCAACACGGTGCTCATCTCGGTCGCGCTCGCCTGGGCAGAGACCCTCGGCTCGGAGGCCGTGCTCATCGGCGCCAACTGCGTGGACTACTCAGGCTACCCGGACTGCCGGCCCGAGTTCATCGAGGCCATGCGCGAGGTCGCCCGCCTGGGCACCCGCCGCGGGGCCGAGGGCAGCCCCATCGACGTGGTGGCGCCCATCCTGCAGCTGGGGAAGGCCGACATCGTGCGCCGCGGGGCCGAGCTGGGCGTGCCGTTCGAGCTCACCTGGTCGTGCTACCGCGGGACGCCGCGCGCGTGCGGCCGGTGCGACAGCTGCCAGCTGCGGCTGCAGGGCTTCGCCGAGGCGGGCGTCGTGGACCCCCTGCCCTACGAGGCGGGCGCGGGGCGCCCCGACCTGGGCGGCCGCGTGGTGGCGGCGCGGGCGAAGGGGGGTGGCGCCTGATGGAGGTCTGCGAGACGTTCGTCTCCCTCCAGGGCGAGGGAGCGGACATCGGGCTGCCCACCGTCTTCATCAGGTTGGCGCGGTGCAACCTCGAGTGCACGTGGTGCGACACCAAGTACTCCTGGGAGCCCGGGCAGGAGCGGTCGGTCGAGGAGCTCGTGGAGGAGGCCGCGTCCTACAACGTGCCCCGCGTGGCCATCACGGGCGGGGAGCCCATGATGCAATCCGAGGAGGTCTCCAAGCTGTGCAAGGCGCTGGAGGCTCGCCACCTCAGGGTCCTCGTGGAGACGAACGGCTCCATCGACCTGGACCGCCTCCATCGCGGCCCCGGCACGCGCGTGAGCATGGACGTCAAGTGCCCATCCTCCGGCATGGAGGGCCGCAACCTCTTCACAAACATCGCCAAGCTCCGCCCCACCGACGACCTCAAGTTCGTCATCGCGCACCAGGAGGACTACGCGTTCGCACGGAAGGTGCTGGAGCGCAACAGGCCCCCCTGCCCGGTCGTGTTCCAGCCCGTCGGGGGCTTGGACGTGCAGGACCTGGCCGAGAAGGTGCTCGAGGACGGGCTCGACGTGCGGGTGCTGCTGCAGCTGCACCGCTACATCTGGGGCGACAGGAGGGGGACGTGATGGCGGGCGCTGGCAACGGCAACGGGCCCACCATGGCCGTGGTCGAGGCCGTCTACGACGAGGTCCTCGCGCTCACGGACGACTCCGAGGAGGGCCGTTCGCTCCAGCACAGGTTCTACGGGGAGCTCACGCGCGTCGAGGTCGCGATGCTGCGGGAGCGCTCGTCCAGGGCGCTGCCCACCTTCAGGCACCCGCTGCCCGCGATGAGGGCCTACAGGGCGTTCATGTGCGACGCGCGCGTCTACGACGAGATCGGCAACGCCAAGATACGCGTGCGGGACCGCGACCTCCTCGAGGTGCGGTACTGGCACTGCCGGTACGGGCGGGTGTGCGCGGCCCGCGAGCGCAGGATATGCATGCGCACGCACTCGCTGACGGAGGCGGCCGAGCTGATGAGCCCCGCGACGTTCAAGCGCATCGAGGAGCTCGACTTCAGCGAGGAGGGCAACTGCCTCCTGCTCGTCCGCATGGGCTTCGAGGGCGACCTGCGCGACATCGAGCCCGACGAGAAGGTCGTCGGTGAGCACCTGTGCGACCACCTCACCAGGGAGGAGGCGGACGAGTTCTTCCTCAGGTCGTTCATGGTGGGCGCCGAGTACGCCGTGAACCACGTGGGCGACCTCAACTCCGAGAAGGTGCTGCCCGACCTCGCGAGGCGGCTGCGCAACGCGGGCGTCGCGAGGGGCCCCCTGGCCAAGAGCAAGGTCATGAGGGCCGCGCTGGCCTCGTGGCAGAAGGGGCAGAACGCCTTCGTCAGGCCCGACGAGGGCATCTAGGCGAGCGCGACGGACGCGAGGAGCACGGCCTCCATCAGGCCGACCACGACGAAGAAGATGACCCAGGGCGCGCTCCGCGCCCACTCGACGGTCGTTCGCATGGAGGCTTCCCCCGCGGGGATGGCCGTTATGCCAGGATGTGGTATATAAAGGCGGCCGCATCCGTTCACTTGAAGGCGTACAATCGCCCAGGGTACTGGATTGTTCACCTTTTTGTATACAATCGGAGAAAGGTATAAATCGGGCCCCCCCCTTACTAATGGTCGTGTACCAGAGGAAGATAGTCCTAGACCAGGAGTCTTTCAAGGCCCTCGCCTCGGACACGAGGATCGAGATACTCAAGCGCCTCGACGCCTCGCAGCGGACCGTGACGGACCTCGCCAACGAGCTCAAGGTCAACAAGTCCGCAGTGTACAAGCACCTGTCCAGGCTTCTCGACGCGGGTCTGGTCAAGAAGGTCGAGGACAACAGGAAGTGGGTCTACTACCGCCTGTCCATGAAGGGGGCCAACCTCCTGCACCCCGAGCGCGTCCAGATCGCGCTCATGCTCTCGGCGAGCGTGCTTGCGCTGTCGCTGGCGGCCTACAACCTCTACGTCTACGCCGCTGGCGCGCTCGAGAGGAGCGGGAGCGGCATGCCCCAGGGCCCCATCTTCGTGACGGCGCACGACCCCGTCCTGCTCGGCATCGGCGCCGCGCTGCTGGCCCTGGCCTGCGGCCTGGGCTACGTGGCCTTCCGCATCAAGCGCGCGGCGGTCGACAACGAGCCGGTGCTCTGAGCCGACGCGCGCCCTCCACATCGGGCACGTCAGGGCCGGGGCGCCATAGCGCGGAGTCCATACCTGCGAGCCATGGCCCCGCCGCCCCGGGGCATCGGCCCCCCGTTGCCGGGGATGGCTCGCGCTGGAAGCACGTTGCTCTGCCGGCTCGGGCCCCGTCTCACTTCTCGTCGAGGCCCAGCCTCTCGGCGTTGCGGTCGGCGATGGCCTGGATCTGCTTGATGACCTCGGCCCCGCCGGGCTTCGAGAAGAGGTGCTTGAACCGGTTCTGGGTCTTGAGGTACTCCTCGACCTTGGGCCGTGCCTTGGACTTCTTCACGCCCGTGACAACGCCGAATTCTATCTCGTAGAGCGGGAAGAGCCCCGTATCGACCGCGAGCTTGCCTATCTGGATGGTGTTGGTCGAGTCGGCGTACCATCCGGTCGGGCACGGGACGTGGATGTGCAGGTACTTGGGGCCCTTGATGGACAGGGCCTTGCGGACCTTCTTCTGCAGGTCCCGGGGATAGGCCACGGACGCGGAGGCCGCGTAGGGGATGCCGTGCGCGGCCGCGATCTCGACCATGGGCTTCTTGGGGCGCGCGTTGCCGAAGCTCTGCTCGCCCGACGGCGAGGTCGTCGTGGACGCGCAGTAGGGGGTGGCGCCCGACCTCTGCACGCCCGTGTTCATGTAAGCCTCGTTGTCGTAGCAGACGTAGAGCACGTCGTTGCCCCTCTCCAGCATGCCGGAGATGAGGCCCAGGCCGATGTCGACGGTCGAGCCGTCGCCGCCCTGCGCGATGATGTTGACGCCCTCCTTCCTGCCCATCGACTTGAGCGCGGCCTCGATGCCGGAGGCCACGGCCGCGGAGTTCTCGAAGAGCGAGTGGACCCACGGCACGCCCCACGAGGACTCGGGGTAGGGCGTTGTGGTGACCTCGAGGCAGCCAGTGCTGTTGGCGATGATGGTGTTCGGGCCCGCCGCCTCGATGACGAGGCGGGCGGCCAGCAGCTCGCCGCAGCCCGCGCAGCCGCGATGGCCGGGGGAGAAGAGGCGCTCGCCGGGCGGGATGTAGCCCTCCTTGAGGGTCTTGGGCTTGGTGGCCGGTGCGTTGGTTGCCATCTCTCACACCTCCGGGATGATGTCGCGCTTCAGGCCGACCCAGAAGGGCTCGTCGGGCGATTCTTTGCCCTTCCACGTCGCGGCCTCCTTCATTATGGCCTTGAGGTGGGGGACCGTCACGTCGCGGCCTCCGAGGCCCGCGATGTAGCTCAGCACGTTCGGGCCGTCGTGGCCCGCGAAGGTCGCCCTCACGTCGGTGGCGATGATGCCCTCGAGGCCGAGCGAGATGTCCTTCTCGACGACCGCCACGACCGAGGCGCGGTCCATGGCCTTTCGGATCGCGGCCTTGGGCAGCGGGCGGTGCATGCGGAGCTTGACCAGCCCCACCTTCAGGCCCTCCTTGCGCAGCTCGTCGACGGCGTCCTTGATGGTCCCGCAAAGCGACCCCATGGACATCATGATGACGTCCGCGTCCTCGCTGCGGTACTCCTCGAGGAACGGCGTGTAGTCGCGGCCGAAGGTCTCGTTGAACTCCTTGACCGCCTTGGCGTAGATGGGGGCCGAGCCCATGAGGGCGCGGTTGAGCATGTAGCGAATCTCGTGGTAGACGTCGGGCATGGCGAGCGCGCCGAACGTCATCGGGTGCGCGGGGTCGAGCCTGACCACGGGCTTGTAGGTGGGCAGGTACTGGTCGACGAGCGCAGGGTCCATGAGCTCGAGCTGCTCGTAGGTGTGCGTGTTCACGAACCCGTCGAGCATCGTCATGAACGGCAGCCGGACCTTGGGGTCCTCCGCGACCTTGAAGGCGATGGGCTGGAAGTCGTGTATCTCCTGCGCGTCCTCGCAGAAGACCTGTATCCAGCCCGCGTCGCGCACGGCGAGCGAGTCCTGCTGGTCGTTCCAGATGCTGATGGGCGCGGAGACCGCGCGGTTCGCGCAGGTGAGCACTATGGGCAGCCGCGAGCCCGCGATGTTGTAGAGCACCTCGAACATCAGGAACAGGCCCTGGGACGTGGTCGCGGTGTAGGTGCGCGCGCCCGCGGTGGACGCGCCGAACACCACCGATGCGGCCGCGAACTCGGACTCGGTGTTGACGAACTCGGCCTTGAGCTCGCCGTCGGCCACCATCTGGGCCAGGTCCTCGACGATGTGCGTCTGGGGCGTGATGGGGTACGCCGAGATGACGTTGGGGCGGCAGTACTTCACCGCCTCCGCCACGGCCAGCGACCCCTCGATGACGACCTTCTTGCCTGTAACCTTGGACATGTGTCATCCCTCCTCGGGCCTCACTTCTCCTCCGGGACCATCGTGTAGGCCTTCTGCGGGCACTCCGACGAGCAGATGCCGCAGCCCTTGCAGTAGTCGTAGTCGACCTGGACGCCCCTCTTCTCGGGCAGCGCCGAGATGGCGCCCTCGGGGCAAAGGTCGATGCAGATGTAGCACTTCACGCACTTCTCGAGGTCGACGACGGGCCTCATGGACCGCCACGCGCCCGTCTTGTTGACGTGGGTGCTGGCGGGCTTGACGACCGCGCCATCGGTCAGCTTCTCGGCCATGTCACTTCCCTCCCCCGATGAGCCTGAACGCCTCGCGCACCGCCTTCTCGTTGTTCTCCGCGAGCTTGCCGGAGAACCTCTCGCGCACCACGGCGACGATGCTGTCGATGCTCACGACCCCGGTCGCGCCGGAGACGGCGCCGAGCATGGTCGTGTTGGTGATGGGCCGCCCGAGCGTGTCGAGGGCGACCTTGGTCGCGTCGACGGTGCGGACCTTGGCCGGGTGCTTGATGCCCAGCTCGGCCGGCGTCTTGCCCGTGTTGATGATGGCCGTGCCGGTGGGCTTCAGGCCAGCGAACACGTTCACGACGGTCAGGAGGGTCGAGTCCTGAACGATGATGATGTCGGGCTCGTATATCTGCGCACGGGTCCTGATCTTCTCGTCCGCGATACGGGTGAAGGCCTGGACCGGGGCCCCCCTGCGCTCCACGCCGAAGGCGGGGAACGCTTGGGAGTACTTGCCGTCCTTGAAGGCGGCCTGTGCCAAGATCTCCGCCGCGGTCACGGAGCCCTGGCCTCCCCGGCCATGGATCCTGATTTCCATCATAGCTAGACCCAGGCGGGGGAACGCGCTTCCCCTATAATAACCTTCCATGGATTGGCCCCGCGCGGAATGCATGCCAGCATTCCGCGTACCTTTCGATACTCGTATTAGAACGTTTATATACGGGGCGGGCCCTTTCCACGCCCCGAGAGGTCATCCCATGGCCAGCAAAAGGTTAAACGGCGCGCGCGTCGCGGCCCTCGCAGCGCTTGGGCTCCTGGCGACCGTCGCGATAGCGGCCGCGCTCGCCTCGGCGGAGCACCCGGTGGACCAGGACGTCAACAAGGGCGGCACCGGCATCACGGAGTGGACGGGGAACTGGACCGTCGGCGCGGGCGACGACCTGACCTACGCGAACCAGACCATCAAGCTCGACGGGAACCTCTCCATCGGGGGCGGGGGCCGGCTCACGCTGCGAAACGCCAGGCTCATCCTCCACGGCCGGACGAACTTCCTGCAGGAGGTCAAGCTGCTCTCGGGCGGCGAGCTCGTCGTCACCGACCTCGACGGCAACCCGGCGACACCGGCGGACAAGTCCACCCTGACCACGAACAGCACCGATTTACACTTCTACCTCAAGGCCTACGCGGGCTCCACGCTCACCATCCTGAACTCCGACGTGCGCAACTGTGGCGAGCTGTTCAACGACATGGGCTACCTGGCGGGCATCTACATTGGCACGCCCGAGGTCACGCTCGAGAACGTCGACATCGCCAGCGGCTTCGGGGGCATCTTCATCGACGGCGTCGCCCCCACGATAAGGGGCTGCACCGTCCACGACAACGAATGGGTGGGCATCTACGTGGACAACGGCGCCGACCCGGTCATCGAGGACTGCCGTATCGAGGACAACGGCCGCGAGGGCGTCGTGGTGAAGGGCGAGTCCGACCCGGTCCTCGCGAGGTGCGTGGTCACGGGCAACGAGCGCGGCGTGCTGGTCGACGGGTCCTACCTCACCGCCGATGGCTGCCAGCTCAAGGACAACAGCGGCAACCCGGACCTCAACCTCCCCCACAACAGCCAGGTCGACCTCTTCAACTGCTCGGTGAGCACCAGCGCCATGTACAAGCCCGTCGTGATGGAGAACTCCACGATGACCTCCACCAACGGCAACTTCGAAATCGGGCGCGTGCAGATGGAGTTCTCCGTCTTCTACTACCAGCAGTTCCTGAACGTCAACGTCCAGTGGTCCGACTCCGCCCACACGCCCATCGCGGGCGCGTCCGTCACGGTCTCGGACATCGAGGCGCGCGTCAGCGAGTACGAGACCGATGCCGATGGCAAGGTCGCATGGGTGGCGCTCCAGGTCGTCGAGTACGACAAGCTGTCGGGCACACAGAAGTCGTACACCTACAACCCGTTCACCCTCACCGTCACCTACAGGGGCAACATCCTCACAAGGACCGTGGACATGCGGTACGCTGGCGCGACCGAGCTTTTCACCTACAACGATGTCGAGGACCCCGTCGCGGTCCCGCCAGGCTCCATCACAACGGACGTCGGCGTGAACTACACGCTCGACGGCTCGGGGTCCACGGACAACGTCGCCATCGAGAGCTGGGAGTGGACATTCGAGGAGTACGGCACGCCGTCCACGCTGCAGGGCGAGGTCATCGACTACGCGTTCAAGGAGGCCAAGATATACTCCGTCACGCTCAAGGTCACGGACACCTCCGGGCGGTCGGGCACGAGGAGCTCGGCCACGTTCACCGTGACCGCGGTCGACCGCACGCCCCCCGTCGCGAACGCTGGCATCGACCTTGAGGTCAGCCAGGGCGCCCTGGTCCAGTTCGACGGCCGCAACTCCACGGACAACGTCGCGGTCGTGGAATACACCTGGAGCTTCACCTACGACGACGCGGTGAGGTCGCTCACCGGCGCCCAGGCGCAGTGGACGTTCTACATCCCGGGCGTCTACACCGTGGTCCTCCTGGTCGAGGACGCCAAGGGCCTGAGCGACTCCGTCTCCATCTCCGTCACGGTCATGGACACGACGACCCCGACCACCGCCGCGGCGCTGGACTCGACCGTGGCGCCGGTGGGCCAGCGGTACTCCGAGATCGTCCAGGTGCTGTTCACGGTCACGGGCGAGGTCGCGGGCGACTACACCATCCACTACCGCATCAACGGCGGCGAGTGGAAGCTCTTCGCGGGCTCCCTGGCGTTCGGCGACGGCCTAGAGCACGGCGACGGGACCTACACGATCGACTACTACTCGTCCGACGGGGCGGGCAACATCGAGGCGACCCGGTCCCTCGAGGCGTTCTCGGTGGACGCGACGGCGCCGACGTTCTCGGAGATGGACCCCGCGGTCTCGCCCTACTCGACGACCGAGCCCAACTACACCATCAGGGGCAAGACGGAGCCCGGGGTGACGCTCACGCTCAACGGGCAGCCCCTGACCGTGGCGGCGGACGGCAGGTTCTCGTCCGAGGTGACCCTCGCGGCGGGCGCCAACACCTTCGCGCTCATCGCCGTGGACGCCGCGGGCCACCAGGCCGACA
>Ga0316628_100001935_pt1 | contig 15003 bp, 16 predicted proteins | sample OWC_Aug_M2_C1_D5_FD_207648 | JGI IMG/M metagenome (GOLD analysis project Ga0316628, IMG submission 207648) | Wetland soil microbial communities from Old Woman Creek delta, Ohio, United States - OWC_Aug_M2_C1_D5_C | ecosystem: Environmental > Terrestrial > Soil > Wetlands | place: USA: Ohio... | reverse complement strand
GCGGAGTTGTTTCTACACAATAGTAGGAGATCGAAAGTCGGAAGTCAGATCGCCTGCCATCCTCGATCAGCTTTATCACGTCATCCTCGACCGAAAGCGAACTGCTCCAGCCGGATCATATACAGCGAGTCTGTTTGAGTCGGGCCTCCAAGAGATTACCAAGAAAGTGGGCGAAGAATCGGTGGAGGTGATCGTTGCCGCGCTGGGCCAATCCGATGAGCGGCTGGTGTCCGAGACGGCGGATCTCATTTACCATACTTTGGTGCTGCTGGCGGCGCGCGGCGTGTCATTGACCCAGGTGGAAGCGGAACTGGAGAAACGCCGCAAGTGAGAGCCTTTTGCGGTCTGGGTATTACGATGTAGAATACCACTTGCGTCCAATAGCCCAGTAGAGGAATGCAACTATGGAAGCTCAACCGAGTAGCCCTGCCATTGTCGAGCCGCCGCAAGTTCCTGTTGCCTCGTCGTCTCCCGGCTGCCTAACGTATCTTTTCTTTGTCGCGACCCTCGGCTGGATTGTGACGGTGACCGCCGTCATTCACGTGGCTGGGTGGAACACTGATCAAGCCTTGTTGATCGAGGGCATACCTATGCCGTGGTTCGTCTGGCCTTTGATCTCGTGGGGGCACGGCATCTTGCTGGCGCTGCCGGTCGTGCCGCTGGCGATTTGGACTCATGCGCCGCGTTTCCGAGCGGCCTATCAGACCTGGGCGATAGTGATTGCGTTCATCATGGTGCTGGGCCTGGCGCGCGTTTTTGCCGTGACGCAGACCGTACCGGCGGCGCTGGCGCAAATCGTTCTGGGCCTGGCGTGCGCGATCGGCGTGTTGATTTGGATGTTGATACGCGGCCATCGGCTCAGTGTGCGCCTGGACGTGTTGGCTCCGGCATTGGCGCTCGCGCCGATCATGGTCGCGCCTTCGCTTCTGTGGGGCGCACTTGGCTCCCCACTCGATACGGTCCTCAACTTGTTGGCTGGGTTGACGCTGGGCTTGTTCGCGGGCGTCACGTTGAGTGTGTTCCTGTTCGGGCCGATCTCGGAACACCCAGCCGGGCCGGGTTGGGACGTGGCTTTCGGTGGATTGGCGGCTGGCACAGCATTGGTCATTTTGGGTGGAGGTTTTGGCTTTGGCGGCAGTCAACTGCTGTTGCTCATCTGCTTGCCACTGCTGGGGCTGACCGCGGCGGGAGCTGCTCGTTGGGCCGGACCTGCCGTGGCCGAACGCGCCTGGCTGCCGATTGCGGCGTTGGTCGGGCTGACGGCCGCTGCGCCGCTCATGTTCGTGGACCCGGACGAATTGACGTTGTTCCTGGAAGGGCGCGAGATCATGGCCTGGGCACTACAGGCCGCAGGCGTGTCGCTTGTGCTAGCGCTGATGGTCGGCCTGGCGCTCTGGATATTCTGCAAGCGGATCAATGGCGCTCCGCGTCCGGCGCTTTCGCTCGGCGGGGTGGCAGTGACGTGGATCGTCGGGGCGCTCCTCTACTTGTTCGTCGGGCAGCCTGGCTTTTACGGCGAGCAGTTGTTCGTGATTTTGCGCGATCAGACTGACCTGCGCCCGGCCTATGCCATACCCGATCGCAACGAGCGCCTGCGCTATGTCTATACCACCTTGACTCAACATGCCAATACGACGCAATCGAATCTGCGCGCCGCGTTGGATCGCGGCCACATCGCTTACCGGTCGTATTACCTCGTCAACGGAATGGAGGTGAATGGCGGGCCGCTGTTGCGCGCTTATCTTTCACGTCAGCCTGAGGTGGATCGCATCTTGGATAGCCCGCATCTGCGCCCGCTGCCTGAGCCGGTCCCGGTGAGCATCGGCCACGATCCCGCACCGATCGAGCTGCAGTGGAACATCACGTCCATCGGCGCGGATCGAGTGTGGAAAGAATTCGGTGTGACGGGCCAGGGGATCGTCGTGGGCCAATCCGATTCGGGTGTGCAAGGCGATCATCCCGCGCTGCGCGATGGCTACCGCGGACGCGACGGACAGAACGACTATAACTGGCTCGACCCGTGGAATCATACGCGCATGCCCACCGACATTAACGGGCATGGCACTCACACGCTCGGCTCGATGGTGGGGCGGGGTGGCATCGGCGTTGCGCCGGGCGCGGAATGGTTTGGCTGTGTCAACCTGGCGCGTAACATTGGCGACCCGGCCTGGTATCTCAACTGTATGCAATTCATGCTCGCGCCCTATCCGCAAAACGGCGACCCGCTCAAGGATGGCGACCCGACCAAGGCCGCACATGTGATCAACAATTCGTGGGGCTGTCCGCCGTTGGAGGGGTGTGACGCCAAATCGCTGGAACCTGCAGCGGCTGCTTTGCGAGCGGCGGGGATTTTCGTCGTCGCCTCGGCGGGCAACGAAGGCCCTCGCTGTGGCAGCGTGAGCGATCCGATTGAAATCTACAGTGAGGTGTTCAGCGTCGGCGCGGTGGATCGGTTCGGGGAGGTAGCCTACTTTAGCAGTCGTGGGCCGGTGACGGTGGACGGCAGCGGGCGGGTCAAGCCGGACATCCTCGCGCCGGGGATGGATGTCATGTCGTCCTTGCCTGGGAGTAGGTACGGCACGGAGAGCGGCACTTCGATGGCCGGGCCGCACGTCGTGGGAGTCGTCGCGCTGATGTGGTCGGCGCAGCCCAAGCTGATTGGGAACATTGACCGGACACAGCAAATCCTGGACCAGACGGCGCGGCCATACACTGGCACGCAAGATGCCTGCTCGACCAGAGGCACGCCGAACGACACGTCGGGTTACGGAGTGGTGGACGCTTACGCGGCGGTCAAGGCCGCGCTGGCGGAAAAGTGAAAAGGATGGAATCAGAAGGACCTTGCGAAGGGTTACTTGCCCTCGCAAGGTTCCGTTTTCACTCTATTCCCGAAGCTGGCGCACCAGTTGATTGGCTGCCTCTACCAAAAAGATTGTGTCTATGCCGACGGCGATCAAGCTATAACCTTCGCGCATAAACGGCTTGGCCGCTTCCGCCGTCGCGGCGAAAATGCCGATGGGCATGTGGGCAGACGCACATGCCACTTTGACGCGAGCAATGGCCGCCTGAACCTCCGCGTCGGCGACCTTGCCTATTTTGCCCATGCTCGCCGAAAGATCGTAAGGACCAACAAGAACTGCGTCAATCCCGGCTACGCTGACAATCTCTTGGACGTGGTTGACGCCATCTATGTGTTCCGCCTGGACGATCACCGCAATCTCGTCATTCGCGCTATCCAGGTAATCTTGCAGGCGCGCACCATAGCCTTGCGCCCTGGCAACCCCCACGCCTCGGCTGCCCTGCGGAGAGTACTTACAGAAGCGGACGGCTCGCTCGGCTTCCTGCCGAGAATTGACTTGGGGAATGATGAGGCCTGACGCGCCAATGTCCAGCGCCTTTTTGATCCAGATTTCGTCGTTGAGCGGGACGCGCAGGACGCACGCGCATCTTTCTCCAACGGCTTGAAGGATGGCCTGCGCTTCTCGCACGTCGAGCGGCGAGTGCTCCATGTCAATAAACAGCCAGTCGAAACCGGCCTCGGCCAGAATCTCTGCGACTTCGGGGCTGGACAATGTCACCAGCGTCCCGAGCAATGTCTCGCCATGTTTCAGTCTGCTTCGGAAATTTGTCTTCATTTGACCTCCACAGTTCTGATCACTTTTCCTTACGGCCGTTTTCAGCAGACAGTACCATCTCTTCATGAACTCTGGAATCGCTGGTCGGGCGGCCTCTAATGACCATACCGGTCCTTCTCTAGCCATGAGCATCACCATAGTCTTTGCGATACACCAGGACGTCTTGGGTCAGGCGAAACCCCACTGTCTCGTAAAGTTCCAAGGCAGCGTTTCGATACTTGTCAGTCTCAACATATACTTTCTCGGCGCCGCAAGAATACAAGCGCCGTAATCCTTCTGAAAGGATGGCCTGTCCTAACCCCAACTGGCGAAAATCTTTGTGTACTCCTATTGGTTCAATCTGTCCGCATGGTTTTTCAGCGTTCTTATCGAGCCAACAAATGCAAAACGCAGCGAGGCGACCATCGGGTGCAACGGCGACCAAATCCAGATCAGCTTGATATTCTGGGCGGCGCAGAGCACGTGTGCGCCACTCAACCGTCATGTTTTTGCTCTCGAAGACGTCTCGGTGCAACTGGACGTAGGCCTCAACTTCGTTCGCTTCGCGCCCTGCCAGTGAGCGAATGCTGAAGCCTGCCGGCAGGGCATAATCCGCAACAGGTATTTGGATCGGACGTAACATTAGAACCTTGGACCATGAATCTTCGCCCACATTTGCTTGAGATGCGAACCCTGCGTCTTCAAGGTCACGGATACGATCTGTCTGGAAGGCAAAGACATTTACAAACCACATGGGATGGCCGATTGAGGTATCAAGAACCGAGCGGGCGCGCTTATCGGCCCAAGCCAAGATTCGCCGATGTACGCTTTTGTCTGCGCGCGGGTGGTAAACATAATCAATCGCCCAGAACGGCGTCTGCATGACGGCCCAAGCCAGTAATTGATCTTCAGCGTTGAACCACAGGCCAATGTTGTCGGGATAATCCAAGGCCCAAGAACTAAGACGGTAGGGCAGGTCCACAACGTGCAAGTTGTCAGTTGGGAAGACATGAGCGAGTGCAATCATCGCCTGTTTATCTGTTTCGCCAGAAAATTCGCGTTGACCTATCTTCATGATGGCCTTTCGCACGCGAACGGCCGAATAGGTGAGCCGCCCAACATCGGAATCATCCATTTCGCCTGGATACCCACAGGGTCCGTGGCGGGCATCCAGGCGAGAAAAGTAGGACACGCGCAAGCGGCCAACTTGTCCTACACCTATGGCAACGCGGGCAGCTTGTCCATCCCGGCCTTTTTCGCTTCGCGCTCGACGATGCCGCGTAGCTCGCGCTCGACTTCGGACGGGAGCGCAGGCCGCTGGTAAGTGGCGAGCAATTCCTTCACGCGCGCCCTGGCTCGTGCGAATGTGTCCAGCCCGCCGGCTTGCTGCCAGGTGCGGATCGAGCCACGATCAATCACGGGCGAGGGCAAATGCTGTTCCTTGCCGAACAGTTGCCGCGTCACCTTTTGCTTGAGAAAGTCGCCTTTGTAATTCATGCCGACGAACATCTCGGTCGCCAGCGTTGCCGTGCGCTGCTCGATGCCGGCCAGCAATCGCTGCGCCATCGCAATCGCTTCGGCGTCTATCACTAGCTTTTCCACACTAAAGCACGCCAAAAAGTCCAGCATCCCCGCGCCGCTGATCATGTTGACGCCGCCCAGCGCGCCCAGCACCGCCGTCACGCCTGATTCCAGCCCGGCTTGTGCATCCACGATCTTGGCATCGCTCGCGCCCAGGTAACAATGCGTGGGCAGCCCCAGCGACTTGCCCACCTGCGCGTAGGACACATCAATCATCGCTGTTTCGACCGCGCCCATCGGCGTCGTCCCCTGGCGCATGTCAAAGATCGCCGGAGCGCCGCCCCACACAATCGGCGCGCCGGGGTTGGCAAGCTGATGAATCGTGACGCCGCTGATGGATTCGGCCGCGTGCTGGACAACCGAGCCGAGCAACGTCACCGGCGCGGTAGCGCCTGCCAGCGGCATAGAGACCATCTGTGCCGGAACACGAGCGCGTGCCAGGTCCATCAGACTTTGAGCACCGAACTCACTCCAGATGAGCGGCGGCGACGGGCACACGTCGAACACGGCGCGTGGCCACTGCGCCAACGCGTCGCGCCCGCCCGAAACGGCGGCCAGCATGTCTATCATCACCTGGGTCGTCTTGGTGGAAAACGCGCCGGTGATGATGGGCTTGGCGGAATAGGTCAGCACAATGAACAGCCGGTAGAGGTCGCCCACGTCCTTGGCCACGTCGTTGCACACGACGGAGGTGCTCTGTGCCGCGAGTTGCGGCAACCCTTCCGTCACCCTGACGATGCGCGCCAGGTCGGCGGCCATCGAGCTTTTGTGCTCCAGCGTGTCCGGATCCAAGATGTGGACGCCGGATGAGCCGGGGTCAAAGGCAACTGCATCGCCGCCATAGTGAACGCTGGCCTTACTGTTACTGCCATGAAGGTCAAACTTGTGTGGCGCGCTAGCCAGTGCCTTGCGGGCGAGGTCTTCCGGGATGTGGGCGATGTCGCCTTCGACGCTAGCGCCGTGATCGGCTAACAACGCGCGCGCCTCGGCGCTCTGCACCTTGATGCCCGGCTGGCGCATTAGCTCAAACGCTTCGGACAATATCGCTTTTATCGTGTCCGGTGTGACAAGTTCGAGTTTAGGTCGCATGGATTTCCTTTCTTCGGTCAATGTAACGTTCAGACATCCTTGCAAAGGTTTCAGAGAGACATGTAGCGGACGCAATTCCAACCTTCGCAAGGGTGAGCAGTTACCAGTCAGTGGAATATGCAGAACGTATTGCGCGTTCCGTATCTGCTATGAAACACGCCATCTCCAGGGTGATGATCGTCTTGGACGATCAGGGGTTACTGTGGGCCGAATGCTTTGGCAAACCTCTGCGCGACAGTCTCGTCAATGCCTTGACTGAACTGCTCAAAGCGCGCCACATAGTCGTGCGCAGTAGCGGTGAGCCGCGCGCCTCCGCCGTGCTCGCCGCCGGTCTGCGTTTCCACCAACGTCACGCCGAGGCGGGTTTCCATCTCGTGCAGCTTTTCCCAGGCGCGATGATACGAGACCTTCATCTTTTCGGCGGCAGAGCTGATCGAGCCGGTCTCGTCAATCGCCCGCAAGAGATTTACACGCCACCGGCTCAACACCACTTCTCCGTCTTTTTCGATCCACAGGTTCGACTTGGGTTGCATAGTGTCCTCCACCCTGACGAACGGATAAACCGAAGGGGATTGTAGCGTGATCGGCCCACTCGGTCAAGCAGGCGCGGCGGGTTGCAGGTCGCTTGCCGGAGAGGGGGCGCGGCCTTCACCGATGCGCAGCACCATCACACCGATGATGATGAGGCCGCTGCCAATCAATTGCGGAGTAGTGAATGTCTCGTGCAGGAACAGGTACGCTAGCACCGCCGTCATCGAAGGCTCGAGCGTCGCGATGAGGTTAGCAACGCTGGCGGGCAGGTAGGTGAGGCTCACGGCATAGAGTCCGTACCCGGCGATGGTAGGGCCGACAGCCAGCGCCACCAACACTCCCCAGCCCACCCATGCCGAGCCAAGCCACATCAAACTGGGCGGCTCGGGCCGGCCAGGCAGCCAACCGGGGACGACATTGTAGGCCAGCAGAAACATCGCCCCGAAGGCAAAGGTATAGAGCAAAGAGGTCCACGGGTAAATATGCCGGTGCGCTGCCGCTTTGCCCATCAAGCTGTAACCTGCATAAGCCACGGCCGACAGCAGTCCTGTGGTGATGCCCCACGGATTGACCTGCCACGCGCTGGAGGTGTACGCGCCAGAAACGAACACACACCCGGCAATGCCCAGCACCACGGCGACGACCTTGATCGCGTCCAGCCGCTCACCGAACAATCGCCACGCTGCAATCGTCGTTATCGCCGGCGAGCCATAGGCCAACACCGTCGCCACGGCTGCGCCGTTAAGTGCAACGGACACCGTCCACAGCGAGTTGAAGATGGACAGGACAAAACCATACCCGAACAAGAACCAGAGATGACGGCGACCAACACGCAGGCGCGAGGGAGCCACCAGCGCAAACACCGCCGTTAATGCGAGGCATACGAACCCATCACGCCAGAATGCCAGAACCAACGGCGGCAGGTGGTATGTCTCTGTGAGATAGCGGATGAATACACCCGTCGCTGACCAGAAAGCGGTGCCGACGAGGGCGATCAAGTATCCTTTGGTGAGTTTGGACATGGTAGATCCCGTGTGGCCGCCTCGCCAGGGGAAAACAGGTCAACTGGTTAGGCGGACAAAATGCAGATGGAGGACGCAGCGAGTAGCGGGTGTGACGCGGACGTGTTCGTCAATGCGCAGACCACACGCCCAGACAATGCGCTCGCCGCAAACGAGTAGCGGCATCCGGTCGCGGGCCACGCGCGGTGTTTTGGTGTTGATCATCAGCTCGTTCACTTTCATCGTGTGACCGCTCATCCCTTGCGGCACGATGCGGTCGCCGGGCCATCGCGTGCGCAGTGTCAATGGGTCCGAGCACAGGTCCGCGTCAAGGTACGCCGTCCAGGGATCAAGATTTGCAGTGACGACTAGAGTCGTCTCTTCAATTGTGGACACTCGTGTTTCGAGTGCCCAATCCGAGTCCGGCAGAGCGCAAATACCCGGAACACTGACTGTCATCTGTGTCCCAGGTTCGAGCAGCGGCCAATCGGGCAACAACCCCTCGTGGCTTTCGTCGGCGACGGTGAACGAATCATAGGCCAGGGTGAGCATCAGCCCGTCGGCCAGCGTCGCACGGTCGCCGGTTGTGCCGTGCTCGGCCACATCCACCGCTCGCTCGACGTGGACAAAGTTGATGTTGCGCAGATGCTGCCGCAGTTGGTGGATCGCTTGGCGCACTGTGGCACGCTTGAGCGCCAGCGGCAATGCGCGCCAACCGGCGAGGTCGAACGTGATGGCGGCCGGCGAGACGCGCGCCACTTGTGCCCAGGCGTGCTCCATGTCCGCACGCAGCAGGTCATAGTCGGCAGTGGCGACCTCGGCGGTGCGGCATAGCACGTCGCGCACACCAGGGTTGTGCTCCGCCAGCAGCGGCAAAACAGTGTGACGCAGCCAGTTGCGGAAATACGTCTGGTCGAGATTGGACACGTCAAAGCGCGGATTCAGGCTGTTCGCTGCACAGTAGGCGTCGATGTCGGCGCGCGAGATGTAAAGCAGAGGGCGGATGAGGCGGAGGGTGGAGATTGGAGATTGGAGATTAGCCAGTCTCAAGTCTCCCATCTCCGATTTTGGCCTCATGCCGCGCAGACCCGCAATGCCCGATCCGCGAATGACGTGCATCAAGACGCTTTCCGCCTGGTCGTCGGCGTGATGCGCGACGGCGATAGTCTCACTGCCGATTTGCTGCGCGACTTCGGCCAAAAAGCCATAGCGCATCTGCCGCGCCGCCTCTTCGATGGCGAGCCGTTCGCGCTCGGCGTAAGCCGTCACGTCGCGCGCGGCAACCGTGCAGCGCAAGCCCCACTCAGCAACGAGTCGCTGGACGAAAGCTGCATCCTCGTCCGCATCCCTGCCGCGCAGTTGATGATTGAGATGCGCCACGTGCAGCGTTACACCGTATTCCGGCGCGAGCGCGCGCAGGACGTGCAGCAGGCACAGCGAGTCCGGCCCGCCCGATACGCCGACGACGACGTTTCCGCCGCTCGGCAGAAGGTCGTGACGGTCAATCGTGTTTCGGACAGTCTTTAGCAAATCGCTCATCGCTTATCGCTGATCCTATATCGCTCATACATCACGTCTGATTAGTTCCATCACCGCGTCGTAAATCTCGGTCGCGCCATAGGGCAAGCTCACGTAAGCGTCCACACCGCAGGCTCGTGCGACCTCGTCAATGTCCGCTAATGATTCGAGCATCAGGATGGGAATGTCGCGCGTGTCCGGCTGGGACTTGAGTGCCTTGATCGCTTCATCCCCACACAGGGGCATCGTATCATCCGGGTCAATCTGGCGGTATCCGGCTAGGATGAGGGCCGGCTTTCGTTGCCTAGCTGTTTCGACAATCTTGCTCTCTCGCACCAGTTCGATCTGAGCGTCGAGCGCGTGCCGCTCAAACAGCACGCGCAGCATCTCAATGACCATCGGGTCGCCGCCGTAGGCACGGTTGGCGATGGCGAGGAACGACAGACTCTGTTCACCCATGGTGCGATTTTCCTAGTCCCCTGATCACACGAATCTGTGCCAATTCCATTTTGTGTTTGATGTGGAGTGAATATTGCGCCACGCAATTTGTCATTCCGAACCGCGCGGAGCGCGGCGAGGAATTGCACACTCTACGCGCATCACGCGCGTGTTGGGACCCCAGTTAGTTGCGTAACAGCATCGAGAAACTCTTTGGGGCCAAACGGAACCATCAAGTAGGCATCTATGCCGCATTCTTTGGCCACCCGCTCGATGTCATAATACGCCTCCAGTAGCAGGATAGGAATACTTCTCGTATCTGGATCGGACTTGAGTGCTTTGAGGGCTTGATCACCATACGAAGACATTGAAGGATCATGGTCTATCACACGATACCCAGCAAGAATGAGGGCTGGCTTGAGCCGCTTGGCCGTTTCGACAATTTCGCTCTCTGGCACGATCTCAATGCGTGCGTCCAGTTTTCCACGCTGAAGTATCAGCCTCAAGAGACCTATTATCTCTGGGTTGCCGCCATAGTTTCGGTTGGCTATCGCTAGGAATAAAAGGGGTTGTTGTTCCATACTTTTGCCTCACGCAATATGCGGCACGAAATATACACACATTTCACACGTCACGCGCCAACAGGAACTCTCGCACAGCCGCATTGAACAGTTCTGGCTGTTCCCAGTTCGAGAGATGTCCAGCGTTCGGGATGATGACCAGCTTTGCGCCAGGGATCTCATTGGCCAGGTTGTGGCCCTCGGTTTCCGCCGGAGTGATGACGTCTTCCGCGCCAAACACGACGAGCGTCGGGACGGTAATCGTGGGCAGCGTCGCCGTCGAGTTGGGGCGCTCGGCCATGCCCAGTTGCGCGCCAATAATACCCGCCGGCGGTTGGCGCAGCATCACTGCGTGGACGGACTCGACCAGGTCGGGGCGTGACTGGTATGTGGATGGGGCCAGCAGGCGTGGAAGCATTGCGTCAGCGGCGGGGGCTGAGCCGTGCTGCTTCACCTGTTCGACCATGTCTAGGCGTGCCTGGCGGGCGGCGGGCGCATCGGCCCCGGCGCGTGTGTCCACCAGGATCAGCCCTCGGACGCGGTCGGCGTACTTGCGCCAAAAAGCCAGCGCGATGTATCCGCCCATTGACAGCCCGCACACCACCGCTCGCTCGACTTGAAGTACGTCGAGCAGCGCATTCAAGTCGTCGGCGTATGTCTCCATCGTGTAGACGCCTTCGGGGGCGTCGCTTTGCCCGAATCCGCGCAAATCCGGTGTGATGACGCGGGCAGCGTCTGCCAGCCCGTCCACTTGCGGCTGCCAGAGTGTGTGGTCGAGTGGGTAGCCGTGAATCAGGAGCAGCGGAACCCCGTTGCCGGCTTGGACATAGTGCAAGTGAATACCGTTCACCAGCGTTTTCATCATCAACTCCCATGGCACTGGGCCAGAATCAGGCACTCTTGCGAAGGTTTCAAGGAGACACGTGGCGAGCGCAATTCCAACTTCGCAAGGGTGAGCAGCTACCCACCTGGCACATGTACGCAGCACGCATTATAGCAGGTGCATTTACAAAAGGCGAGTTGACAAGGCGAGAGGCGAGAGCGATGGGTGAGGTTTTGAATGAAACAGCCTCGTACGTTGATTGCGGCGGAGTCATCGTAGGCTTGGTGTTGACGAAGATGAGAAGCTTGAAACGTTGTCAGTCGAGAAGAAATTCGATTACATGGAGACCATTCCTCCATCGATGGGCATCACGTGCCCTGTCACGAATGAGGCAGCATCAGAGCAAAGCCAGATGACGGCCTCGGCAACTTCTTCCGGCTCGGCCATTCTGTGCATTGGAATAACATTGAGAGTGCGCTCCCTTTCTTCGGGATGGGCACTTGTGAGATTCTCTATCAGACGGGTTCGTTCTGTCGGAGCGGGGCAGACAACGTTCACCCTGATGCCGGAAGTTGCGACCTCCAGGGCAGCCGCCTTTGAAAGACCGATCAGACCGGTTTTGCTCGCATCGTAGGCGGCAAAACCGGGCAACGGCTTGAAAGCCCCGACTGAGGACGTGTTGACTATTGATCCGTATTTCTGTTTCAACATTTGCCTCATCTCATATTTCATGCAGAGGAAAACCCCCTTCAGGTTCACATCCATCGTACGGTCCCAAATATCCACAGGGCAATCAACGACTGGAACCACCGGAATGCGGACGCCATCCGGTCCTATCCCGGCGTTATTAAAGGCATAGTCGAGAGATCCATAGACCTCTACAGCTTTGGCGACCATAGCTTCAACATCTTTTTCTTTTGAGACATCACACTTAACGAAAAGGGCTTCACCGCCGGCCCCGCGTATGAGGCTTACAGTCTCTTCGGCACCTTCAATATTTGCATCGGTCGTGACAATGACCTTTGCCCCTTCCCTGGCAAAAAGCCTAGCCGTGACCCTGCCGATTCCCGAAGCAGCTCCGGTCACCAATGCTACTCTGCCCTGCATACCCGTACTCATTCTCAATCTCCATCTTGCTTATGGTTTGTTTGCTAAAATACACCATTGCTGTTTTTTGCCGTTTCCGGCACAGGACTTGCCACATCCCAGTGCTCCATGAGTTTGCTATTTTCGACCCGGAAGATATCCATGACCGCTATATTGGGGGCCTCGACACCATTCATAATGTGGACGTGCAGGATGACATAGTTATCCTCCACAAAGGAACGGACAATACGCGCCCTGTGCTGCGGCGACTGCTCATAAATCCAGCGCACAAAGTTGAGCACTCCCTCCGGGCCTGTCTCAACCTCGGGTTTGTGCTGTATATAATTCTCGTCGAGAAACTCTCCCGCTCTTTCGTAATGCTGTCCGTTAATGACAACGTCGTAAAAATCTAGGACTGCTTTTAGGTTCCTCTGTTCTTGTTCAGTGCGCATGGATCTTTTAGTCCTCCTTTTGAGATTTGAGTTGTTGCTTCCTATATTGGTCAACGATGAGTTGAGCCGGAGCGTTAGCGATCGGCTCCAACGAGTTGTGAGCGAAAATATTGGTTATCACACTGTCCATTGCCAGTCTGATCCCGCATGTATTGTTTTGTTTGTATGTTTCATCCTAACTAAAACATGCCATTCGGGTTTGCTGATGTCTCGGGTATTTCCTGAATTACATCCCAATGTTCATCTATTTTGCCGTTTTCAAGCCTGAATATCTCTACAATTGCCCGCTTAAGACTTGGGGTTCTGTGCGATAAAACATGAAGGATTACATAGTCTCCATCGGCGAAGACCGATTTGATCTCGCTTTTGGCATCTGGAAAATTCACTTTCAGGAATGTTATGAATTCCCGGAGCCCTTCCGGCCCATCTTTGACTAAGGGATTGTGTTGTTTGTATCTGGTACCCATGTATTTTTTCGCGGTATCAAAATCCTTCTGGTTAATAATGAGATCATAAAACTCTCGCACTATCTGTTTATTCTGTTCCTGTACTGACGACATGACCACCTCCAGGATGTTTTTGTGTTTCGTGTTCCGAAACATAATTAGCTAATGTGATTGATACTTCGTAATTCCGAGTCAAGTATTTTCCTCGGAAATCTTGTCAACTTCGTCAACTCCGCCCTAGTGTGTATCTGCTTGTGATGCAGCACAAAGGCTAACGGCAACGGGTTTAGCTGCGGGTGGGCCAAGCCAAGAACGCTACCCCACCCACGGCGACACCCAGGCCAAGTACCATTGTTCGCGGCGCGTGTAGTACGTCGGCTACAACCCGATGGTAGGCCAGATTTCTTGTGTGAACGAAAAACCTGCGCTTCTATGTTACCCGACTTCCATTTTGAACGAATGGTCGAAGTTGAGCAATCGCAAATGCTCCAGCAAAGCTTGATATTCCTCGTCCGTGATTACCTGGAGGTCAAAGTGGTATTCGCAGACTTTGCCCCTCGTGACGACTTTCATCTCATTCCGGGTGAGAAACACTTGGTCGAGCAATACGCGAATATCATCGGCTTCATCCCACTCCACACACGCGCCGCGTTCATGGGGCGGGAGGGTGAATTCATACTTGGGCGTTCTTTGAACGATGAAACCATCCACGCCGAAGGTCGAGGTTTCGTCACAACTCAAGGAGATAAGGATGTCGTCCGCGTGCTCGAAATATGTGAAGAGGACTTTGTCCATGTTTTTTACTTATCCCTGGCGACGACGCTTGCCACTCGCACGCCCAAGACGTAGCCTTGCCGTGGCGCGTTCTTTGCGCCCACGGCAGGGCGGTGAACTCAAAAAGACCTTGACCAACAAACAAGCGCACTCACGAACTCGCGGGTGCGCGCCATTCCCTGTAGCTGTTTCTTTCGGTTAGCCTGCTCAATCGCCACCAGTTGTTCTGCCGCTACTCCCTGTTCTCGAAGCACCTCCAGCATGAGGTTCGTCTTGCCATCCACGTAACTCTCAATATCGTTGGGAAATTCTTGTGCCAGTCGCTTTTTGAGTTCGCCGTACACTTGTGCCGTTTCGGGATGTGTGCGCAGATAGTCGCGCACGGCTAAGTGGTTCTGCACCGCAAGACTGCCCTGTGGACAGACATACAGATGATGGGCAGGCAATCCCTCCGGGTGGCGGAAGGCTTCACGGTCCTCAATTCCTCGATTACCCAGATGCTCATAGCCCAAGGTGGCCAGCCGGGCGATAGCCAGTGGCACCTCACGTTTGGAAGCCACAATCACGCTCATGTCGATAATCGGTTTCGCCGCCAATCCTGGTACCGACGTACTCCCTACATGTTCGACCGCTAGGGCCACATCATGCAGGACAGACCACACAGTGTACGCAACTGCTCAAAGATTTCAGGCCACATAGGGTCGTAATCGACCACCACAACTGTTTGCATCGGCTTGCCCCCGTGACGACAAGACGGTGGTTGCATGTTGTCTTCGATGCTCACTTCAAGAAGTGTTGACCACTTGCTCGGTTTCGCCGCGCGGGCCAGGCAAGACGCACCACGATAACCAGAACGACGAACAGGCCAAGCGCGTCGCGTGTACCGCGCGCGAAGCGCGTCGGCTCCAACCCGGCGTTAGGCGCGATACCCCAAATGCACAAAACCTTTTCCTATGTGACGTTGTCTCCGTTTGACCACGCGACTAACCACGGTGAAAAGCTGTGTGCTGTGCTGCCTGTTTTACGGGAACCGTTTTGTCCATAGGGCAAAAGGTACATACACCAACAATATTATCCCCGCACCGAACCC
>Ga0316628_100001934_pt1 | contig 15003 bp, 7 predicted proteins | sample OWC_Aug_M2_C1_D5_FD_207648 | JGI IMG/M metagenome (GOLD analysis project Ga0316628, IMG submission 207648) | Wetland soil microbial communities from Old Woman Creek delta, Ohio, United States - OWC_Aug_M2_C1_D5_C | ecosystem: Environmental > Terrestrial > Soil > Wetlands | place: USA: Ohio... | reverse complement strand
ACGCGCACGCCTCGGGCAATATTCGCGACCTCACGGCGTTTACTGCCGACCTCAACGCAGGACGGCTTCCCGCAGTGAGCTACGTGCAGCCCGGCCCGCTCCACAGCACCCATCCCGCCTCCGGCTACGCCATAGCCCACGGTGTGCAATGGCTGGACGGCTTTATCAGCCAGATACAAAACTCTCCGGTCTGGCCCGGTACCGCCATCATTGTGATATGGGACTCTTCCGGCGGACTGTGGGACCACGTCCCGCCGCCGCAGGTGGATTCTCAGGGACTGGGGCCGCGCGTGCCCATGCTGGTGATCTCTCCCTTTGCGAAGAAGGGTTATATCTCGCACGTGCAGATGGACGATGTTTCCATCCTCAAGTTCATCCAGGCAAATTTCGGCTTGCCGCCGCTGAACGCGAGGAACAAGATCAGCAACGATATCAGCGACATGTTTTCGTTTTGAGCAATTGCCAATTGCTGGTTGCCAGTTGCTGAAACAAATTCAGGCGATGCCGTTTATCACGGCCGCGGTCCCCGGATGCACGTGGATGGTAGAATGAAATCTAAAGCCCATCCTCATGGATCGCCAGCACATCCGCAACTTTGCCATCATCGCCCATATCGACCATGGGAAGAGCACGCTCTCCGATCGTCTGCTGGAGCTGACCGGGGCCCTTTCCCAGCGCGAAATGCAGGCGCAGGTGCTGGACGCCATGGACCTGGAGCGGGAACGCGGCATCACCATCAAGGCGCACGCCGTGCGCATGAAGTACACGGCACAGGATGGGCAGGAATTCCAGCTCAACCTGATCGATACGCCGGGCCACGTCGATTTTTCCTATGAGGTTTCGCGGTCGCTGGCCTCTTGTGAAGGTGCGCTGCTGGTGGTGGACGCCTCCCAGGGCGTGGAAGCCCAGACCCTGGCCAACGCCTACCTGGCCATCAACAACGGTCTGGAAATCATTCCGGTCATCAACAAGATCGACCTTCCCAGCGCGGACATTCCGCGCGTGAAAGAGATGATCGAGCAGACGGTCGGGCTGGACACAAAAGGCGCTCTGCTGGTGAGCGCCAAGACCGGGCTGGGCGTGCCGGAGGTGCTGGAAGCGATTGTCAAACGCCTGCCTCCCCCCAAAGGCAATCCGGAAAATGCGCTGCAGGCCCTGATCTTCGATTCCTGGTTTGATCCTTACCGCGGCGTGATCGTGCTGACCCGCGTGATGCAAGGCGCGCTGCGCAAGGGAATGAAGATCCGCCTCTGGTCCAACGGCAAGACCTTCGACGTGGAAAATCTCGGCGTGCTCACTCCCAAGCCGGTGGAGATTGACGAACTGGTTGCCGGCGAAGTTGGCTTCATGGTCGCCAACCTGAAGAACGTCGCGGACACCAAGATCGGAGACACCATTACCGAGGAGGCGCGGCCCGCCATTGAGCCCCTGCCCGGCTTTGAAGACATCAAGCCGATGGTCTTCGCCGGCCTCTATACCGTGGACGCGCATGAGCACACGGCCTTGCGCGAGGCCCTGGAAAAACTGCGCCTCAACGATTCTTCCTTCTTCTTTGAGCCGGAAAGCTCCGCTGCCCTGGGCTTCGGTTTTCGCTGCGGCTTTCTCGGCCTCCTGCACATGGAAATCATCCAGGAGCGCCTGGAGCGCGAGTTCGGCCTTGAACTGATCACCACCGCGCCCAGTGTGCGCTTTCGCGTCACCAAAACGGACCATGAAATGATTGAAGTGGACAATCCTTCGCGCTGGCCATCGCAGAGCGAGATTGCCAAAGTGGAAGAGCCGGTGATCCTGGCTACCATTCTTACCAATGAAGAGTACGTGGGCGGAATTCTCAAGCTGGTGGAAGAAAAACGAGGAAAGCAAAAGGGGTTCGAGTACGTGAGCGCATCGCGCGTGATGCTGACCTATGAACTGCCCCTGGCGGAGATCGTGCTCGATTTCTACGACCGATTGAAGACCATTTCCCGCGGCTATGCCTCCCTGGATTACCATCTCGCCGGACATTGGGAGTCGCCCATGGTGAAGCTCGATATCCTGGTGGCCGGTGATCCTGTGGATGCGCTCTCGATCATCGTGCATCGCGACTTCGCTTACGAACGCGGCCGCGCGCTCGCCGCCAAGATGAAGGAACTGATCCCCCGGCAGATGTTTGAAGTCGCCATCCAGGCTTCCATCGGCGCCAAGGTCATCGCCCGCGAGACCGTCCCCGCGATACGCAAAAATGTGCTCGCCAAGTGCTACGGTGGTGACATCACGCGCAAGCGCAAGCTGCTGGAGAAACAGAAAGAAGGCAAAAAGCGCATGAAACGCATCGGGAAAGTGGACATCCCGCAGGAGGCGTTCCTGGCCGTCCTGAAGGTCGGCGAAAGCGCGTGATGTCTAAGAACAAGAAAAGTTTCCAGGCGGTATCTGTGCAAATCCTTTGCACCAAGATGATGAGTTTCACACTTTCCGGTGCATTCCGCCTCTTGTTCCGGCAGGCGGTCGAAGTCTAATTAAATCAATATCTTACAGATTGCATTGATTTTGTTGCAGCCGGCATCTCCAGGCCAAAAAATGCTTGACCGCACAATGCCCTGCTGCGAATTGCACAGTTTTTTCCACAGGCTAAGTAAAAGCCCGGCGTTTTTTATTGTCCGGCCTTGCGGAAATTAACCGTGATGAACGTCTCTACCTCAACCGCCTCGCCGTTGAGCACATAGGGGCGATAGCGCCACTCTTTCACGGCCTCCAGCGCGGCGGCGGCGAGGATGGGCTGACCGCTGATCAGACTGAGGCTCTGAATCGATCCGTCCTTGCCGATGATGGCGTGCAATTTCACCGTTCCTGAAATTCCAGACACTTGCGCGATGTGCGGATAGACAGGCTCAACTTTGTGCACAAGCATCGCTTCTGACATTTCTGAAAAGTGCATCGGCTTCCTGGGAGAGAGCGGAGCAGGGGAAAGGTAAAGGTCTTCGGGAGGCCCAGCACCGCCAGGGCCAGCGTTTACGTCAGGAGGAAGCAAGTCCGAGCTTTCTACGGAACTTGGCTCGGTGCGGCCGATGTGAATGGCATTTGGGTCATTGATTGTAACCACGAGCGTGTTGGAGCGATGTCCTCCCTCGGTGCCCTGAGGTGGATGGGGATTCCGCGGTGTGCTCGCCAGGGCGACTGGCTGCAGCGGCGCAATGATCGGCTCATACGCCGAAACAGGAATAATGCCTGTGGAGAGCAGGGGCACAAACACAATCACGCAGGCCGCGCCCATTTCCAGCAGGAATGCGAGGGCCATGGGCCAGGGTTTGCGTCGGCGCGAGCAAGGCGAAGATTCAAGCAGTGTCTCCCGGAACATGCGGTTCCTCCGTGGTGGAAGAATTTGATGCTGAAAGAATTGACACCGCGCGCCGGATGCGGAGTTCCTTGTTGCGCGTCCATGAGAAAAAAATAAAATGGCCGCCTCAGAGGGCGGCCATCTTTGAAAACCGGAACAACTAAGGCTTCTTCGGTGTCGCTGCGGGAGCCGGATGCGGCGCTGCCGGACGGGCAGGAGTTGCTCCGGCGCCAGCGGCCGGTTTGGCTGCGGGCGCGACAGCGGGATTCGCCGCGTTAAAGGCTTCCACCAGTTCTTTGGTGATTACCGTACCCTGGCTGGCCCATAGAACCGGGGTCTGCGGGTTGGAAACATCCAGGACCACGGCGTAGCCGTTGGCCTTGGCGTACTTTTCGAGGACGGTGAGCATCTTGCCGCCAATGCGGTTCAGCACTTCCTGCTCAGCCTGCTGGAATTCAGTTTGCGCGTCTTCGTAATTGCGCTGCAGGGTCTTCTGCTTCAGTTCGATCTCTTTGGCACGGCTGGCGCGCTGCTCATCATTGAGCTTGTCACCCTGGGCCTGAAACTGCTTCTTCAGGTTCTCAACTTCGTCATTCAGGTTCTTCAGTTCGGCCTGTTTGGGGTTGAACTTCTGCTGCAACGCATCAACTTCCTTCTTGCCTTCGTTGCTGGCGAAGATCGCGTCCTGAATATTGACGATGCCGATCTTGGTGGCAGCCGGCTCGGCGCTCGCAGGCGCGCTGGCAGGTGCCTTGCCGGCGGACGCGGCTTGCGCCAGGGCAGCGGCAGTAAACAGGGTGGTCAGCCCGAGGCTGAGGGCGAGGATTCGCATCTTTAACGTACCGGACATTGTTTTGGTTGACTCCTTGAAACTTGTTAACAGAGCTTCTGATCGCACTGCTGCTTCTACATCGGGCCGCATTTTTTGATTTCGGGGCCCCATCATGAATGCGTGAAATCGCAGAAGGGACGAATGCAACCGATTATAGGCCGTGGTCCATGCAGCGTCAAACAAGGTGTTCTCCCTAGAACGTGGTGCTGATGGTGAATCGGAACGTCTTCTTCGGTTCCGTCAATTGAAAACTGGGCGCCAGCAATGAAAGTGTCTGCTGGAACGTGAAATCTCCTGCCCCGCCCGGCGGGAACATGGAGCGCGTGATCGGGCTGGGCGTTGGCACAGTGGTGTTCAGCGTCAGCGGATTGTAAGCGTAGTAAATGCGGAACGGCTGCTGCACGATGGGCAGCAGCACCTGCAACTCGAGCCCAGTAGACATGCGGGGCACAAAGTTTGTGCCAGGCACGGTGGGCAGGTCCCCCGTGCGCGGAAGGGTGGTGCCGCCCACGCACTGGAAACTTGCGCCGATCGCCGGACAGCCGAATACCGTGCTGTTGAGCTGCGTGAGCGCGCTTGGCGCGATCTGCAATTGCGATTCCAGGGCCACAAAATCCATACCGAAGTCAACGAAAGGCGCCAGCACCACCGGGCCTACCACCTTGATCCTGTACTCAAAATTGCTGATCAGAGAAGTATCTCCTCCGGGCAGGGTGATGTTGTTCACGGGAACGGGTATCTGCACGCTCCCGCGCCGGGGGTTGGTGGGATCGACTGGGACGGCGCTGTTATCCGGATTGGTCAACTGGACGTTTTGCACGGTGGGCACGAAGACATAGGGTGAAACCGTGCGGACGTCAAAGCCGCGCAGGTCGGATTCTCCGCCCATATAGAAGCGCTGATAGGGCGGCGCCACGGTTCCGCCAAAGCCGCTGATGAAACTGCCCTGAAAGCGCATACCGAAGGTGTTCTGGTGTTCGGTGGGGATCCACTGCGTGTACAGCAGCAGCGGCCGGACGAAGTTAACGTTCCCGCCCAGGCCGGCGACTTCGGTCGAGAGGAAGAAGCTCTTCCCTCTGTGCGGCCGGATGGGACTGTCAATGGTGCTGAAGCCGAACGTCGGCGTCACCGAACTGGTGACGATGCCCTGAAGCGCATTGGGGCCGGAAATGCTGCGGAAGTTGACCGTCTGAAATAGATTGCGCGATGCGTCACTGAAGGTGTTGATCGAGGTGTTGTCCAGCGAATACGTAATGCCCACCCGCTTGAAGGAGTGTCCCAGCACGTAGTTCAATGAGCTGGTAAAACCGGTGCTCGTCTGGTTGTAATTCAGCAACTGGTTCTGGAGCGCGGGCGACAAATTGAGCTGCTGCCCGGTCACAAGGGCCTGCTGGCGGGCCTGGTTGAAATCAAATCGGCGGCTGTAAACGGTAAAGCCCAGTTGCAGCGGGCGGTCAAACACGTAGGGCTCGGTAAAGCCGAACAGCAGGACACGGGAGAGGCTGCCGACATTCGCCTGCACGGTAAGGGTCTCACCCAGGCCCAGGAAGTTGTTGGTCTCATAGTTCAGGCCGATGAACGACCCTTCCAGGCCGCTGACCCCGCCGGTGAGGCCGATGCTGTTCTTGCCCTTTTCTTTCACTTTCACCGTGAGGTCCACGGTGCCGTCCTGCTCGTTGAGCTTGCGCTCGGTATCGTCTTCCGGCTTGAGTGCTTCAAAGTAGTTGAGCTGGTTCAGGCGCAGCACGCTCAGGTCCCACAAGCGCGTGTTGAAGACCTGGCCTTCCTGCACCAGCAGTTCGCGGCGGATGACGCGGTCGCGCGTGGTGGTGTTTCCCTGAAACTCGATGCGGCGAACGAAGAACGGCTTGCCTTCATCCACGTCCACGTTCAGCGTGATCAGCTTCTTTTCGTCATCGATGTCCGTGGTAGGTGCGGGGGTGAAATTGATGAACCCGAGTTCGCCGTACGCCTTGCGCATGTTTTCAATGCCCTTGCCGATCTGGTGCGTGTCGAACGTGTCACCGTCTTTCAGGGGAAACAGGCCGCGCAAGAACCTGGTATTGGTGATCGCCTTGTTGTTCTTGAAGGTAATGGCCTTGAGGTGGTACTTGCCGCCTTCCTCCACCGCGATGTTGATGTCCATCACCTTGGCCGGCCGTTTCTGGATCAAAGGAACGTGGAATCCGCCCTCGATCGTCCGCAGATCGGTCTTGGGATCGCCGACTACCGCTTTGAAATACCCGCTGTGTTGCAGGGCATCGCGCACGCGCTCGGCGTCTTCGTCCAGCTTGGAAGCGTCAAAGGTCTTGGAGAAGATGCCTTCCAGAAAAATAGAGTTGGGAATGCCGATGGGATGCAGGTTCTTCATGGCCGCCGTCAACTGGCGGCTGGAAACGTGCTTGTTGCCCTGGAACTTGATCTTGCCGACCTTGATCTTGGGCCCTTCCTTCACGTTGAACGTAATCCCCACTGAGGCCGGCGGAATCTGCTGTACCTGCACGGTGATGGTGGCGAACTGGCGGCCATGCTCCGCCAGCAACTGCTGGAGCGTCACCTTTGCCTTGATGACCTTGGTCGGATCATAGGGACTGTCCACCGTCAGGCCGACTTTGACTTTCTTGTAACGGTCGAGCACGTCACTCTGGGAAACGGAATTCAGGCCGTGGTATTCGATGGTGCGGATATTGGGTTTTTCCCGCACATAAATGTGGATCAGCCAGCCCTTGGGTGTTTCTTCCCGCTCGAACCGGACATCGTCGAAGTAGCCGGAGTTCCAAATGGAGCGCAGGTCGCGCTCGAGCGCGTTCTGGTCGTAAATGTCGCCCGCCCGGGTATAAACGCGGGAAAGAATGGTTTCTTTGGGAATCCTGCGGTTCCCAGTGACATCTATATCGACGATAACCTGCCCGCTTTGCTGGGCGATGGAAACCGGGGGGGCCAGCCAGAAGAGAAAAAAGCCCACGACCAGCGCCAAAGGTCCGATTCGCCGGGCGCACTTCCGACTGGGTTCCTTAAAAAACACCAAGATATGACTACCCTCAGAACAAGTTGGGAAAAGCTCAGATTATACGGGAGTTACTGCTGAAGTGCCACCCAACCTCCCGCGTCACTGAGCAGCATGAATCGTCTCTTGCCGCAAAATTGACCGTCAGCGGCAGCGGCCGCCACACGGGCGGTCTACTCCGTGCTTTCGGAACGTCACAGGAAGAGAAACTTGCAATTTTTTTTGCCCAGGTACAGTCATTCTGGGCGTTCAGGTTCCTACCGGCTTAACTTCCACCAGGCAGGAATAGAACGTTGGGCCTCCGCCAAGGTCTGTAAGCGTCTCGGAGGTCAACGCGTTGATGCTCTTGCCGTCCGGCGCCAGCCGCGCCCAATCCAGCCGAGCCGCCACAACGCCGGGTTGAACCGTACCGTTGACGTGGGCGCGCAGCCGGACCTCGCCCCGGTCATTGAAGACGCGGACCCAGTCGCCCTCTTGGATGCCGCGTGGCTGGGCGTCGGCAGAATGGATCTCCAGCAACTCCGGATCTTCCATCTTGCGCACGGAAGAAACATTGCAGAAGCTGGAGTTGAGAAAGTTGTCCGCTTTGCGCGAAAGCAGCTCCAGGGGGAAGCGCCGCGCCTTTTCCGCGTGGCGCGATTCCTCGGGCGGGATGAAGGAAACCACCGGATCCAGCCCCTGCGCTGCCAGCGTCGCGCTATACAGCTCTGCCTTGCCGCTGGGCGTGAAAAAGCCGCCCTGGGCGTAGGGCAGGAAAGGGGCATCGCCGTTGCCGAAGTTCAGGCGCGCGTGGCCCTCTTTTTCAAGGCGCTCGCGGGTTATGCCACTGAGCCAGCCGTCAAGCTGGGGATTGCCGCTGTCCGGCTGAAGCGCCAGGTCAATCATCTCGTCCACCGTCTGCAGAAAGCAGTCTTCCGTAAAGCCCATGCGGGCGGCTAGGCCGGCAAACAGGTCGTGATTGGAGCGGCACTCGCCCAGAGGAGCAATTGCCTGGTTTGAGACCTGCACAAAGGTGTGGCCGTAAGCCTTGGTCAGGTCCTTGTGCTCAAAGAACGTGGTGGCCGGCAGAACCAGATCGGCGTAACGCGTGGTGTCCGTGAAGAACTGCTCGTGGACCACGGTGTACAGGTCAGGGCGCAGCAGTCCGCGTATAACTTCACCATTGTCCGGGGCGACGACCGCGGGATTGGAGTTGAACACGAAGACGGCTTTCACGGGCGGGTCCGTGAGCCTATTGAGCGCCGTCCCCAGCTCCACCATGTTGATCATGCGCGCGCCGCGTTCCAGCGGGCTTTTGGCCATCAGGTCAGGACGCTCCAGGGCCGCGTTGTTGAACGGGAACGAGCCGCTCAAAGACAGCATCAGTCCTCCGCCCGCTTCCTTCCACGATCCGGTGATGCAGGGCAGCATGGCGATGGCCCGCACGGCGGAACCGCCGTTCTGCGAGCGCTGCACGCCGTAGTTCACGCGAATCGCTGCCGGCCGCGAGGCGGCGTATTCGCGCGCCAGCTTGCGGATGTCGCCGGCGGAAATTCCCGTCCATCCCGCGACCTTTTCCGGCGGATACTCCTGCACGCGCTGTTTGAGCTGCTCAAAGCCCAGCGCGAATTTTGAAACGTAATCGGCGTCGTACAGATTTTCATTGATGATGACGTGCATCATGCTCAGCGCGAGCGCCACGTCTGTACCTGGATTGATGGGCAAATACCAGTCGGCGGCCTTGGCCGTGCGCGTGCGGTACGGGTCAATCACCACCAATTTGGCGCCGTTCTGGCGCGCTTGTTCAATGAATGGCCACAAATGGATGTTGGTGCCGTGAATGTTGGCGCCCCACGCGATGATGTATTTGGAATGGGCGAACTGCTGGGGTTCGGTGCCGATGTTCCGCCCGGTCACTGACATGTTGCCGGCGGCCCCCGCCGTAGCGCAGATGGTGCGGTTCAGTTGCGATGCGCCCAAACGATGAAAGAAGCGGAACGCCATGCCGGCGTAACTCAGCACGCCCATGTTCCCGGCATAGGAATAAGGAAGGACAGATTCCGGTCCGAATTCGTCTGAAACATTCTTCAGTCGCGCGGCGATTTCATTCAGCGCTTCATCCCATGAAATACGGACGAAGTCGGATGCGTCGCCCTTACCCTGGCCTTTGGGCGCAACCCGCCGCATGGGATAAAGCACGCGGTCGGGTGAGTAGACCCGGTCCAGATACTTCGTCACCTTGGCGCACAAAAAGCCTTGCGTGACCGGATGCGCGGGGTCGCCCTGAATGCGCGTGGCGCGCCCATCTTCCACGGTGATCAGCACTCCACAGGCGTCAGGGCAGTCATGCGGACAGGCGGCATGGACGACTTTCTTCATAGCACTCAATTATAGGTCGTGGGATGTAAAATCTCAGCTGTGGGCCGGTGCGTTCGAAAGAATCAGACCACGACCTCGCCCGCCATCTGTTGCGCCCGCGCCTTCATCGCCCGCATGTCCAGCTTTCCCGTTCCCAGGTAAGGCAAGGCCTCCACGCGGAAGAACTGGTCTTTGCGCGGACGCCACAACGGGGGCAGTTCGCAACCAGGAAGCTTTTCGAGCGCTCGCGCCAGTTGTTCCTCGGTCAGAGTGTGCAGCACGATGAGGCGTTCACCTTTCCGCGGGTCGGGCAGGGCGGCGACCACCAGGGCCTGGTCCGTGGCGCCTGCCAGTTCGTGCAGTGTTTCTTCAATCTTGATGTGCGGAACCATCTCTCCGCCGATCTTGCTGAACCGGCTCAGGCGGTCAGTGATGGTGATGAATCCGTCGTCGTCCACCGCTGCGATGTCGCCGGTAATGTACCAGCCGTCGAGCATCGATTCCTGCGTCTTGTCCGGGCGGCCCAGGTAGCCCTGCATCAGGTTGGGGCCCCGCACCAGCAGCATGCCGTTGCGGTTTGCCGGCAAGGGCTCCATGGTGTCCGGATCGACGATGCGCACGCTCACCCCGGGGAGCGGATGCCCGATGGTCCCGCGGCGCGCGCCAACCTGGCGAAATCCGGGAGCGCGGTAATCGCGAGAATTCACCGCCACCACGGGCGCACACTCGGTGCAGCCGTAGCCTTCCAGAGGCCTGAGGCCAAAAGTTTCCTCGAAAGCCGCAGCCACGCGCTCCGGCAGTTTTTCCGCTCCCGCCAGCACATATTGCAGGCTGGCAAACTGTTCCCGGGTACAGCGGCGCATGTATGCCTGAAGGAATGACGGCGTGCCGATCAGGAACGTCACTCTGTACTTCTCCACCAGTTCCCCGATGACCTGCGCGTCCAGCGGATTGGGGTGAAATACCACACCCACGGTGTGCACGCCTGGAAGCCACAGACACACGGTGTAGCCAAACGCGTGGAAGAAGGGAAGGATGCCGAGAATTTTGTCATTCGCGCCCAGCATGAAAACCTGCGTCATCTGCCGGATATTCGCAATGAGGTTGTTGTGAGTGAGCATCACGCCCTTGGGATCGCCCGTGCTGCCGCTGGAGAAGATGATGGTGGCCAGATCGTCCGTAGTGCAAAGCTTTGCCCCCAGCGCCCGCTTGAGCAGCGCAAAGGGAAGCAGCCAGGCGATCAGCAGAGCAACAATCTTTTCGGACGTCTTCGGCGCGGCCAGAACGTCTTCCAGAAGCAGCATGCGTCCGGGCACTTCGATCTTGGGGACCTTTTCCAGAAATGCCTTGGAGGTGACCACGGTTTGCAGGTTGCACTGGCGGGCGCAGGAAGCGATCACCTCATTGCTGGCCGTGTAGTTCAGGTTCACCGGGAGCAGTCCGAGCAGCGTGGCAGCGTGGTTCGCCAGCGCTCCGCCAACGGAAGGCGGCATGAGGATGCCGACCATGGGCTGGTCCTTCCAGTACGGGCGCAGCCGGCGCGCGACGAAGATGGTCTTCATCAGCATGTTCCCGAAGCTCATCCCCGGGGTGCGCGCGTCGGCCATGGCGAAGCGCCAGGGGTAACGCCGGGCGCTGTGTACCAATGCGCGGTCGAGTGTGCGGCGCGGATTCTTGTCCGCCTCAAAGGCCGCCGTTCCCAGGTCCTGCACGGCGCGGCGGACGTCGGCTGCGCCTGTGTCCGGAGGCATCGGTTTGCCAAAGCTCACGGTCACGGGATAAGGAACCTGCCTGGGCATCTTCCACACAAAGCGGTTTCGCTCAAAGCTGAAGATGCTCCCCCAGACGCCGTGCAGGTTCACGGGAATCATGGGAGAGTCCAGGCCTTTCATGATCCGTTCCATGCCGCGGCGGAAGGGAAGCATCTGGCCGGTGCGGCTGATCTCGCCTTCGGCGAAGATGCACACCAGTTCGCCGTTGCGCACCGCCTCACTGGCTGCGCGCAGAGAACGGATTTTTTCGCGGGGGCGGAGTTCAGAGGAGACGGGAATGGCCCGCATCATTTTGGCGAACGGCCTGATCAGCCACAGGTCATAAATCTCCTGGAACATGAGAAAGCGTATCGGCCGCGGGCTGGCCGCCAGCAGCAGCAGCACGTCCACGAAGGACATGTGATTGGGCACCAGCAGCGCGCCGCCATGCGCGGGAATGTTCTCCCGCCCCAGCACCTTGATGCGATACACGCTGTGGCGGATCACCCAAAGGAGAAAGCGCAGGACCCAGTTGGGCAGCATCGCTGGCCGGGCCGACAACACCTCTTCGCCCGAAAACACCTTTCCGGTACTGGCGTCGCTTGCCATATCGAAAACTTGTCCTGATGATTGGATGCCTTCGCGTGCCAAGGCCGTGCCATTCTGGCATTAGTCCCGCGAATTGTAAAACCAGAGCTGCCCGGACGGTCCAGGAGCAAAGCTCACCGGTTCGCGTCTGAATCCTCACCAGACCAGCAGCTTGCGTGTAACACTTTTAGTTTGTGTAAAGCGCCGATCCAACACGGATGAGGCAACGTGCACGCTCATACGAGGCTTCTGCTCAAGCAGCGGGGCGTTCCAGCCTCCCTCCCAGGAGCTTTTCTTTATGACCACGACATTTGTTCCTATTGGACTGGCCGAAGCGGCAACACTTTCAGGCCGCGAACTGCTTCTTCAGAGCACGTTCAAAGCCGGAGTCACCCACGTTGATGGCAAGTACGGCTTCACGCAGGACAATTTCCTGCTGGAAGGCGCCAACCGAATCAGAGAACTGGGCCCGGTAGATGCGATTTTTGTCTACATGGACCCCAAGTTCAGCACGCGGTACCCGCAGAAAAATAACGGCCCATTCTGGCCGGCAAACGTTACCTCATTGACCCAACTGGCGCAAACAACCCCGTTTCAGACGCTTTTCGCCATGCCGTTCACCGTATTCGTGCTCACCACCAACGCATTCAGCACTCATGATGATATGGACAGTTTCCGCACCAATCCGAACTGGGCGGTCCTGGAAGAACAGGAATTCTACGAGGTCACAAGGTATCTCTACTCAACCTACGCGGGCACGGGCAAAACTTTCATCCTGAAGAATTGGGAAGGCGACTACCGCGCCCTGGGTTTTGATCACAACACCGAAGACATTCCGCCCGACAAAGTAGACGCCATGAACATCTGGATGAGCGCGCGGCAGCGTGGCATCGCCCGGGGACGCGCCGATTCGGGCGAACCTTCAGGCTGCGGGGTGTTTCACGCGGTGGAGCTATCACGGGTGCTCGACTATGTCACTTCGGGCCTCACGCGCCTCATCAATGCGGTGCTGCCGGTAGTGAACGCGGACATGGTTTCGTATTCGTCGTATGACTCTTCCAAGTCCGGCGCGGACGCAGCCGCGGTCCGGACAGATATGAACACGGCGCTGAATGCCATCAAGAGCCTGGCGCCTGATCCACTGGGCCTGGGCGATAAACGCATCTTGATCTCTGAATATGGGCTCTTCGAAAACGGTCCCGGGCACACTGAGGCGGAGACGATCTGGCGGACCAACACCATCCTGGAGACGTCGCAGGCCGCCGGCATCTTCGGCTCATTTTACTGGCAGGTTTTCGACAATGAAGCCAAGCAGAGTGACGGAACGTATTTCCCGGTGGATTGCAGCCCAGGGGACCCGATCCGTCCGGTGAACAGTCAATGCGTGGGGTTGTGGCTGGTGCGCCCGGATGGAACACTGAGCCCTGCGGTGGGCTGCCTGTCGCGCTATTGGAACCCTTCCAGCAACGGAGTCACGCTTACGGGAAGAGTCACCAATGTATCGGGCGGCGCGGGCATCGCCGATGCTGCGGTCGCGTTCTATGGCGGCCAGGTCAGGACTGACTCCGATGGCGACTACAGTCTGCCCAATGTCCCCGTGGGCACGGTGCAGCTCACGGCTGGCGCTTCCAATTTCCAAAACTTCAGCCAGAGCATCGCGGTGAGCGGAACGCAAAATCCAGCGATCAACTTCGCCTTGACCCCATTGACCGCGGCCGGCAGGATCACGGGCAGGGTCAACAGCGCGGTGGACGGCGCTGCGCTTTCCGGCGTGACCATCAGCTATGGTGGCGGCTCAACAACCAGTGATTCCTCCGGCGCTTTCTCCTTCAGCTCTGTTCCGGGCGGAACGAAAGAGTTCACTCTTCAGCGGAGCGGTTGGGTGGCGGAGACGATACCCATCAACATTCAGCCCGGGATCGACTCCAAGCTGTTTGTGAGATTGGCCACCGGGGGCAAACTTGGCGGCCAAGTCGACAACAGCGCCGGGGCCCCGGTGGCAGGCGCCAGCGTGAGGGCGCACGGCGGGCTGGTGTTCACGGATGTAACCGTCACGACGAACTCCAGTGGAACCTATGATATGGGCTGGCTGCCCGTGGGCGCCTATCACCTGGTGGCGAACGCCCCCGGCTACGGACAAACCACAGGCGATCCGCAAGCGACTTTGACTACGGGTGCGGTCACCACCAAAGACCTTGTGTTGACCGCCACGCCCGATTTCAGCCTCACAGAGACACCCGCCAGTCAAACCATCACGGCCGGGCAAGCAGCCACGTTCACCGTCCAGGTCACTGCACTTTCAGGATTTAACGGAGTAATCACGCTGAGTGTGGCCGGTTTGCCTGCCAACGCGACAGCCAGCTTCAACCCGCAGACCATCACCTCCGGCTCGTCAACCCTTATCATCAACACCGCCGCCACAACACCCGCAGGCCCTTACGTGCTCACCATTACCGGCACTGCATCAGGTTTACAACATACTGCGCAGGCCACTTTGACCGTGAATGCCGCAACCGGAACGGCCAGCGGCAAGGTCACCAATGCAGCCACGGGCGCGGCCATCAGCGGGGCCAAAGTCTCTTATGGTTCCGCCATGGCCACCACGAACGTCAACGGCAATTACACCCTCTCAAACCTTCCCGCCGGCAGCGTGCAATTGACCGCCAGCGCCAGCGGCTTCCTGAACACCGTGCAGACGGTGAACATTACTGCCGGCGGCACCACCACGGCGAACTTTGTTCTCATCACAGTGACCGGCACCATTGCCGGACGCGTAACCAATGCTTCCACCGGGGCCGGCCTGCAAGGAGTGACGGTGAGCTACACCGGCGGTTCGGCCATCACCGATGCCGGCGGCAATTACAAGCTCAACTCTGTGTCTCCGGGGACCTACACGCTGACGGCGAGCAAGTCCGGCTGGGTTTCAGCCAGCACTTCGGCGACAGTGGTTTCCGGCGGGACCGCCACGGCCAACATCAAGATCGCCACCGGGGGAAAAATCGCCGGCAAGGTGACGAACAGATCCGGAGCGGCCATCTCTGGAGCAACGGTGAAACTGACGGGCGGGATTGTTCCCACCACGGTCACCGTAACCACGAATTCCTCCGGAAACTATGATTCCAATTGGGTCGCCATCGGGAACTACTCCGTGCAGGTGAGCAAGACGGGTTATACC
>Ga0316628_100001933_pt1 | contig 15008 bp, 14 predicted proteins | sample OWC_Aug_M2_C1_D5_FD_207648 | JGI IMG/M metagenome (GOLD analysis project Ga0316628, IMG submission 207648) | Wetland soil microbial communities from Old Woman Creek delta, Ohio, United States - OWC_Aug_M2_C1_D5_C | ecosystem: Environmental > Terrestrial > Soil > Wetlands | place: USA: Ohio... | reverse complement strand
GAAGCGGTATGCGATCGAGGTCACGCCGGAATAAGGTCCGGCCCTTCCCACATCCCAGCAGACCGACTCGTCCCCGTGATACCGGCGGCCCGTGTACGTCCGGGCCGGGATCCGGTCCCACCTCCGGCGCGCGAGTCCGTCGGCCGCCACCTGCCATCCCCCCAGAGGTGCAGTTCCCCACACTGCTGTGCAGGCACGCACTTCATGTGCGGCGGCTCAACACGCCAGCCCCGCTTGGGTGCATATTCACCTGGAGTTACGCAACGCGGGTTGGCACGACTCGTGCTCTACACGGCGGACAGGAGCGCGTGAAGAACGGGAGCAGGAGCGACGAATGAGGCCAACCCATCATTCCCTGTTTCCTCATTTCCACGGCGTACGGGTCGTGAGGGTGAACGTGTGGCGGAGCGCGCGCCGGGCTTGCTACGGCGAGGGAGGCGTCATGTATGACGACGGCCGGCTGTGGGTCGAGACGCGGAAATACGAGCGGCAGTGCCGCGGCTGTAGGAAGTGGTTCTGGGCCTGGGGGCCCGAGCGGACCCACTGCTATGTCTGCCAGCCGCTGCCCCGGGCCGAGTTGACGCGCTTCAGGGCGGGCCTGGACTCGAGGAACGGGCATGGCAACGGCACCGGCCACACGGGATTCCCTGCACTTGTCCTGACGCCCTGGATCCGGCCAGCAGGGGCCATCGGCGCAGGGGGAGTTTGTGGGGGTGGAACGACCCGTGCCGTGCGACCGGCAGACCTCTGCGGAGCCCCGGCCAGCCGGTAGCCGCGAGGCGGCCGGAGCTGGCCCTGGGCGAGGGGCATGCGCAAGGACGCCCGGGAACGCGGGCCTTGGACACAGCGTCGGGAAGAGGAGGCGACCGTGGACTGGATGTTCGTGATCTTGGTGGTGGTCATGGTGGTCATGGTAGCGGAAGCACTGGGCATGTCATTCATCCGGAGATAGAACGGCGCAAGCCGGAAGGAGAGAGCAATGAGCAGGGTACTGTGCGTGTTGGGGGTGGTGGTGGGCGCGCTGGCCGTGGTTATCCCGGGTGCCGTGGCCGCGACGTCCCACGAAGCGATAGCGGATGTGCTGGAGACGCAGGTCGCGGTCAATCGGACCGACGTGATGGCGCGGGCCGTCCTGCTCCCGCGGGCCGAGGCGGACGCGTTCTGGCCGCTGTACCGGAACTACGAGCGGGAGCGGGAACGGCTCGAGGGAGAGGCGCGGGCCCTCCTCGATGACTACCTGACCAACGCCCAGACGCTCGACGACGCCACCGTGCAGGCGATGCTGGACCGGCTGTTCGCGCTGTACGAGCAACGACTCGGGTTGCTCCGGACGTACGCCAAGGCGCTCCAGGCAAAGTTGCCGATACGGCACGCGGCCGCGTTCGTGCAGAGGGAGTTCGAACTGCTGCGGCTGATGGATCTCCAGCGGGACGAAAGGCTCGGGCGCATGCGCTGACGAGGCGCGGTCGGGATCGTCCGCGCGCTCGTGGACGAAGGCGGGCTCACCGTCCGATGCGGGGCCCAAACGAGTCGAACGCAACAACTCGGGGCGACTCAGGGCTTGGGGGCGGCGTGAAGTCAGCTGAAGAAAATTCACCACACTCGGTGATGCGACCAGCCGGTGGTGTGGGCGGCAAGAAATGAGGAACTTCTTCGATGTTGGGGGCGAGCGGCACAGGGTTAGGGAGGACAGTATGAGTCAACGGGACGTGGAACGGACACTCGGCCGACTACTCACGGACGAGGGCTTCCAAGAGAATTTCTTTCGAGATCCCGCGCGCACCTGCCTGCTGCTCGGGATCCAGCTCGCGCCCCAGGAGATCGAGGCGCTCCTGCGCGCCCCGCGGCCGGCCCTCACCCAGCTCGCCAGGGGTCTGGACGACCGGATCTGTCGGCTCCACATCCAGCGGAGCGAGATCGCGAGGCAGGACGACTGAGGAAGGATCCCATGTCAAATACACGCAGCGCCGCCATGGCGAAGGAAGACCCCGCGGGCATCACCTTGCGTCGGAATACGAGAAAATTCGGCCCCTGGCACAGGAGGTCCGCCGTTTCCGAGCATCGTCCAGTACACGGACAGAGAGGTCGCGTCCAGTGAGTATCCGGAATGGATCGTCTCCCCGCCCCTATGGTCCGCAAGAATTCCGTCCCCAGCTGTCAAAGTACTCAAGTACACAGCGACAGGCTGTGTCGCCACAGAAGAACGTCATTCCAGGCGGGACTGTGCGCGCAATGTGGGTGCCGGTCCGGCGGCGCGAACCCTCATTTCAAAATGTGCACTCCACGGGGCCTACCAATTTGCTCATTCAGCAAAGCGAAACGCCAGCCCCCGCACGGCTGAAGCCCGGGTCCGGCGTCTCATCCGACCTGTAGTTCCAGCCCCCCGTGTTACCCAGACCGGGGCCTTTGCCCTTTGCCCTTGACAAACATCCATCTCGGACTAAAGTTATCATCATTCTATCCTCTCCGATTCATTTGCCCCAACCTGGATGCACTTGCCCCAATCGGCTCTTGCCCCGAATTCGACCGAGGAGACTGCCGATGTTTGACCTTGACCGGTTCGTGACTGACTGCCGCGCCGCGCTGTCGGACGCCTCGCCCACTTCCGCCGTCAAGGACCTAGTCGCCCGGGCTGTGGCGGATCCTGGGGCGGTGGAGCGGACGCTCGGAACGCCGACCGAGGGGCAACTCGTCACGCTTTTCCGGGCGGCCGACCTCACCATCTTGAACATCATCTGGGCCCCCGAGATGGCCCTCTACCCCCATGACCACCGCATGTGGGCGGTCATTGGCCTGTATGGCGGCCGCGAAGACAACACGTTCTATCGCCGAACGCCGCAGGGCCTGGTGCGGGGAGGGGGCAAGGAATTGAACCGGGGGGATACCATCATCCTCGGGCACAAGGTGATCCATGCCGTGATGAATCCGCTCCGGAAGTTCACCGGGGCTCTCCACGTGTATGGTGGGGACTTCTTCGCGGCGCCCCGGAGCGAGTTCGACCCCGAGACCTTCGAGGAGCGGCCGTACGATGTGGACAAGGCCAAGCGGCTCTTCCGCGAGGCGAATGCGCGCTGGCAGGCGGCCAGTCGCGGTTAAGCGGAGTGCTGGATCCCCGAGCGGAAGCTACACTCTCGAGACGGTCCCGTTGTGACCAACGCATCCCCGTCGTTCACCCCGAAAGATGTAAAGGAGGGCATTGCGATGGTTGCTGCCTGTTTTCGCTTCGTGCTCCCCGAGGGGACGGATTGGAATGCCGTCCGCAACATGATGAGGGACCGCGCAAAGGCGTTTCAGAAGCTCCCGGGTCTCCGCTCCAAAGCCTTTCTCCTCGACATGGACCGGAGAGAAATCGGGGGTAACTATGTCTGGGAGACGCGGGAAGCCCTGGACGCCTATCTCCGATCCGATCTCTATCTCGCCGTGGTGCGGAAAGTCGGGGAGCCCCAGGAGTTGCGCATCTATGAGGTCCCGGAGTACGTCGACAACGCAGAAGTGACCGCCGCGCTCGGTCAAGCGGCGTAACACCCCCCCCGCGACAATCACTGCTGGCGAAAAAGCAGGGGATTGAGGTGCAGCGGGTCGAGGGCGGAGGTCGAGGGGACGTTTGGGGCCGGAGGATCGGCCGCCGAGCGGTTCGCGTATCATACGCGGGTGTCGGTGCCCGTGCCTCGCGTCAGGAAAACATCGCCCTGATGGAGCACACGGACCGTGTAGCCGAGATTCAGAACACGGTCCGTCAGTCACCCCCAATCCTGCTCACCGCGACCGAAGCGCATGAGAGTGTCCAATTTCGCCAAGCAGTCGCCGGTTGGCTGCTGGGTGACGCGCAGCGTCAATCCGCAAAATTTCTGGCTGGGCTCTTCCTATCTTCCTATGCCCTTGATTTGACGACTACTCTCCAGCGTCTCATGCGGCAGCCGGCGGGGAAGCTGATCCACTGTTCCATTATGGGTCCGTCCCCGGTATTCAAACCCTCATGGATTTCCCTACAGTCCGCTAAACCGCACCGTCAGCACCCCATCGCTTCCCAGCAATTACACCCATCACTCCGGGTCGACACGCCAACCTCCATGGCTTCCCCATGACATCCGCCCCGTCTCCCCAATATGGGAGAGCCAGCGAGGAACACGGAATCAGTTGGCAGCATCCCCTGAGAGGGTGTGTTGGGGGTGTTGTGGGATGGTAGGGGGTGAGGAAGATTGGGGAAGGCTTACCTGGCAGCACCGGGAGGCAAAGGGATCAGGGGGCCATGGCCCGCTGCGGACTAGGAATTTACGCGTGATTGGACTTGCGCCTCACTGGTCCTTTGAAGTAGCGTTCGGGCTGGACCAAGTCATAGGGGAAGACCAAGTGAGGGTGCGTCGACCAGGTAACCTGCCGCGGGAAACCTGACGCACCGTAGGAGTCCTTAAGTCATTAAACGCGGGAGGCATCCCATGTTGAAGAAAATTCTGTTCCCCGGGAAGTACATTCAAGGCGCCGGCGCCCTGGCCGAGTTGCCGGCCCTGGTGAAGCGGTTTGGCAGTCACGGGCTGCTCCTCGCCTCGCCCACGGCGTACAAGGACATTCTCCCGCGAAGTGGCTTGGAGGGCAACGGGCACGTGTTGCCCGCCGAACGCTTCGCCGGCGAGTGCTGTGAAAAGGAGCTGGCCAGAGTGGCCGCAATCATCCGAGAGAAACACGTGGATGTGTTGGTGGGCATGGGCGGCGGGAAAACCATCGACACCGCAAAAATCGCCGCGGACCGCGCGAATATGCCCGTCTTGGTCGTTCCCACCATCGCCTCGACCGACGCGCCCTGTAGCGGATGTGCGGTGGTCTATTCCGAGCAGGGCGTGTTTGAAGCGGTCCAGTATCAGAAATTGAATCCGGCAGCCGTGCTGGTCGATACGGACGTTATCGCCCAGGCCCCCGTCCGGTTTCTCGTGGCGGGCATGGGCGATGCCCTGGCCACGTGGTTCGAGGCCAGGTCCTGCAGCGCGGCGCAGGCTCCAAACGAGTGCGGCGGCCTCAGTACGCTGACGGGACTCTCCATCGCCAAGCTCTGCTATGACACCCTGCTCCAATACGGTGCGACGGCCAAGCTCTCCGCCGCGCAGCACATCGTTACCCCGGCGCTGGAGCATATCGTGGAAGCGAACATCCTGTTGAGCGGCGTCGGCTTCGAAAGCGGGGGCCTGGCGAGCGCCCATTCCATTCACAATGGCCTTACGGCCCTGGACGAAACGCACGCGTATTACCATGGCGAAAAGGTGGCGTTCGGCGTGCTGGCCGGTCTGCAGCTCACCGATGCCCCGCCGGAAGAATCGGCTCAGGTGTTCACCTTCTGCGAAGAGGTCGGCCTGCCCACCAGCTTTGCAGACATCGGGCTGGGCAAGGTCGACCGGACCAGCCTGATGCGCGTTGCAGAAAAGGCTTGTGCCCCAGGCGAATACATTCATCACGAAGCGGGCACGATCACGCCGGAAAACGTCCTGCAGGCGATGCTGGCGGCGAACGCCATCGGCGCCCACCGGAAACAACAGCCCCAGGCGTAGCCTTGTTTTCTTGGTCGGGTCAATTTTCTGAACGGGCGGGACGCGCCAAGGCAGTATCAGTCGGGATGTGCAGAGTGTCTCGGGTACCAATGAGACTGGACATGCGGGGGCTGTTGCAAGTCGTCGTGAAGATCATGCTGTAGACAGACCACGGAAGGGCTCACGCCGCCCATTCCCCCACAAATGCCACGATCAGAGATGAATGATTCCAAGTAATTACACCGTGTGTTCCGGTCCCCCGGCACCCTGAATGTGCAATGGCTTCTTGGCCGTCCCGTCCTACCTTGCCTGGCCCTCGCCCCCCCGGTCCGACGACGTCTTGGTCGTTTGTGGCCGAAAGACCCTTCCCTCGACCCCAAGGGTCAGATACAATCCCCATAGCCTGCAGCCCAGCGGTTCAATTCAACCAGTTGTACCCGGCGGGCCCGGTTCTGCTCTCGTTCCCTCTCCCGCGTGCGGCCCGCCGGATAAAAGCTTATTCGTTCGGCTGGGAAGTGGACGAAAGGTGTGGAGAATGAATACGGAGGTTAACATGGCGAACTACGAATTCCACGATTCGCATGTTCATCTGACGAACTACATTCAGGAAGGACCGGATATCCAGGACTTCTTGAAGATGATGGGAACGACAATCGGACGTTCCGCCCTATTCGGGATTCCGTTGCAGCAGCAATGGTCGCACGGCAACACCGGCGACTTTGCACCGACGTACTACGTACAAACGGACGCCCCCTTGTACTACTACTCCTTTACCGATGCGCATATCGCCATGGCCTACAAGTCCTTGAACGCGGAGCAGCAGGCGCGGTTTGATCCTATGATCAGCGGATTCAATCCGGCCGACATGTACGCCGTGGACCACATCCGTCGCGTTTTGTCGACATTCCCTGGGGTCTTTTGCGGCGTCGGTGAATTCTCAGTCCACAAGGAGTTTGTGTCGTCGAAGATTGCCGGTGAAATCGCAAGCCTGACCAATCCAGCCCTCGACCGAATCCTGGATTTTTGCGGCGAAGTCGGTTTGGTCGCGCTCATTCACACTGACATCGAGAAACCCTTCCCCAAGCCAGACCAAGAGCCCTATGTGGCCATGCAAACAAAGGAGCTGTTCCTGCGGCACCCGAAGACCAAAATCATCTGGGCTCATGTGGGTCTCGGACGAGTGGTTCGCCCGGTGAAGGACCAGGCGGAAGTCATCGAACGTGCGCTCACGAACCCCGATCTCAATCACGTCTTTTTCGACATTTCGTGGGACGAAGTCGCCAAGTATGCGGTCGAATCAGAGGAGAGTGCCAAGCGAGTTGCCGACGTAATAAACCGCTTTCCGGATCGGGTTCTGTTTGGCACGGATTGCGTGGCGCCCAGGAAGCTGGAGGCGATGACCGATGTGTTCCACAAGTACGACCCGGTATGGAAGCTTCTGACACCAGAGGCGAGCCGGAAAGTGCGCCTCGAGAACCATGAGCGGTTGTTCGACCAGGCGAAAAAGGATGTGAGGGCGTGGGAGAAGACTCACCTCAAGGCAAGACGAGACTGAGTCTCAGCATTGTTCGCGTGCAGGCCAAGACGGACCATTTGAATGAAGTTCCCTGCAGCGTTGGTAGCTGAGGAAATCGCCCAACCAGGCGTTGTAGCCGACGTGCAATAGCGAGCTGTTAAAGGTGACGTTATGACACGTCACCCAGTTTGACTGGATAAAGAGCGTCGTGAGCGCACGGCATGAGCGATGGACGGAGATTCCTATACCTATAGAGGACGGTCGAGTCCCCTCCCGTACCGGCCCTACGAAAGTGGATGCGCCGAATAGCTTCGATGAATTATTCGACCCTAACCCCCGCCTTTCAGTTGTCCCTCCGCGCCGCGGTGTCGGGTGGGCTGGCAGTGGCAATCGCGGAGCTTTTGCGCCTCCAATATCCGCTCTATGCGTTGATCGGTGCGGTCATCGTGAGCGATCTCTCGCCCTCCCAAACGCGGCAACTTGGGCTTCGGCGTCTGGCGGGCAGCGTGTTGGGGGCCACGGTTGGTGCGGCGATTAGCCAGTTGCTGCCATCGGCTCCGTGGGCAATCGGGCTCAGCGTGCTCTCTGCGATGTTCCTCAGCCATCTCTTGCACTTGGAGGGCGCGGCCAAGATAACCGGATATGTCTGCGGCATTGTCGTGCTCGACCATGGCGCCCAACCGTGGTCCTATGCCCTATACCGTCTGATAGAGACCATTCTGGGCGTCGGTATGGCCATACTCGTGAGTCTTGTCCCGAAGCTGCTACCCACCAATCAATCCAAGCAACAGGATTCCTGAGGGATCGCGCGCCAGCCCCGTGTCTCCGCTCCCGGCGGGGCTGAAATTCGGACGCGCCATCATGCTCAACCTTGCGATTCCGGCGTCGGCGCAAGAGACGCGCCGCGGCTGATGCCCTAGTCGCTAGCCTTCACTCCAGCAAGACCCTTTCCTCCCAGTGTCCAGTTTCGCCTCTCGTGGAGAGCCAAGTGGGTCTCGCACCCGCGGACCTCTACCCAGTACCCGTCACCTTCCATCGCCTGCCGGTGTCAGATTGATCGTCCATCACACGGGCGGAGGATGTCTTGCACAACTATGGGTCCGCCCCCCCCGGCATCCCAATTGCTCAAGACGTTCCCCCCAAACTCCACCTATGCTGATCGCTAACTTGCCCGTGATCCCCGATAACTCTTGGGCCTCATCCCGGTTGACCATTTCGACGATCTACATCAACCTGCCCATCTCGGATAATTCCCTCGTCCGCTAAGCGATCTTGCCTCGTGACGCCCATCGTCAGTGCGTTGCTCGCGGTCGCGGTTGGCCCGGTTGCCCGCGCGCCCGTCTGGAAATGGAAATATTGGCGCTGCGACATCAGATGACGCTCTATCAACGACGCCGATCGCCCCGGCAATCAGAGCTGAATACGGGACGGTCGGAAGGGGTTGACAGGGCCATAATAGGTGTATATACTCCTATCATGCCCTACGAGCCCACACTCTCGCAACGGAAAGCCGCATCGTCGACTCCCTGCGTCTGCGCCAGCTTCCGCAAGGCCACGCGCGCGCTGACCCTGCTGTACGATGCGTACCTCCGGCCGGCTGGCCTTCGGGTCACCCAGTACAGCCTCCTGAAGAACGTCCTCGCGCGCCAACCCGTGAGCGTGAACCAGCTCGCGGAGGCGACGGTGACGGATCGGACCACGCTGACCCGGAATCTACGGGTCCTCCAGCAGGGCGGGCTCATCCAGATCCGCGAGGGCCAAGACCGGCGCGCGCGTGAAGTCACGATAACCCCCCGGGGGCGGGAGGCGGTGGCCAACGCGACTCCCTGCTGGGAACAGGCCCAGGCGCACGTGGTCGGGCAGGTGGGGGCGGAGCACTGGAAGGTCCTGCGGGAGGAGCTGGACACGATGATCGCGCTGGGGCGGCGCAAGTGAGGGCCCGCCGGGCGTTCTTTTGGGCTGATAGGTGCAGATACACCTACTCGGAGTCGAGAGGGCCCAGCTGGGATCGACAGAAAGACCTGCCCGAGTATGACGGCTGATCCCGTAAGGGAGCCCCGCACGAAAGGAGTCGGTGGAATGGCGTCCCCGAACGTTGGAGTGGGGCCTCTGGAGCCCGTGACCGGCCCGCGCCTGCACTACGCCTGGGTCGTGCTGGCCGTGACCTTCCTCTGCCTCCTGACGGCCGCTGCCGTGCGGTCGTTGCCCGGAATCTTGATGCACCCGTTAGAGGCCGAGTTCGGCTGGGACCGCGCCACGATTGGCCTGGCCGTCTCGATCAACGTGCTCCTCTTCGGCCTCGCCGGCCCCCTCTTGGGGCGGGTGATGGATCGGATCGGCCCCCGGGTCGTTGCCAGCGCGGCCACACTCCTGATTGCCCTGGGTGCGGTGGGGACCCTCGGCATGACGCAACCCTGGCATATGGACCTGCTCTGGGGGCTCGTCGTCGGGATCGGGTCCGGTGGAGCCACCATGGTCATGGGTTCGACGGTCGCAAACCGGTGGTTCTCGCGGCACCGCGGCCTCGCCTTGGGCATCCTAGGCGCGGCGACGTCCGCCGGGCAGATCGTCTTCACGCCGACGCTCATGCAGTTAACCCTGCGCTGGGGATGGCGGGGAAGCACGCTCGTCATCGCGGGGATTGTCGGGCTGCTGATCTTCCCACTGGTGGCGGTGCTCCTCCGCAATCGGCCGGCCGAAGTGGGGCTCGGGCCCTACGGGGTGAGCGGGCCGGGTGTCGGAGAGACCCCGCTTCCGCCCGATCCGCATCCCATGCGTGCGGCGATCCGGACGGGAGACTTCTGGCTGCTGGCCGGGAGCTTCGCGATCTGCGGATTCACGACCTCGGGTCTGATCCAGACGCACCTCATCTCCCATGGGACGGAGCACGGCTTCTCCGAGATGACCATGGCGGCCGCGCTCGGCGTCATGGGCGCGGCGGACGTGGTCGGGACCATCGCGTCCGGCTGGATCTGCGACCGGTTCGGCGCGCGCGGACCCCTCGCGTTCTACTACCTGTTCCGAGGCGTCTCCCTCCTCCTGCTGCCCTACGTGCACACCCGGGGGGCAATGCTGGCCTTCGCGATCCTCTACGGCCTGAACTGGATCTCCACGGTGCCGCCGACCGCCGCCCTGGCCGCCGATCGCTTCGGCCGTCAGAATGTGGGGACGGTCTTCGGCTGGATCTTCTGCGCCCACCAGGTCGGCGCCGCCCTCGCGGCGTACGGGGCCGGCCTCCTGCATGTGTGGTTCGGGGACTACACTCTCTCCTTCCTCCTGGCGGGCGGCCTGGCGCTGTTTGGGGCGGGCCTGGCCTTTGGGATTCGCGGAAATGGCCGCCGGCTATGGGCCGGCACGGCAGGTGTGCTCAGCGGCGCGGATTGACAGCCGCCGCGGTCGCCTCACGGTTACACCGCGGAGCGGGATACGGCTTTCGCGCCCGTGGGACATGATGGCGGCGGCCACGGAGCGGGAGGGTGCGGTGCCGGATCGAGCGGGACCGCCCACGTGGCCGGGGTCGCCGCGTCGTACGTCGAACATCGCCGGATCAAAGGAGCCTGCATCATGAAGGACCGGGTACGGAGTATCCTCCTCAGCCTGGGAGTCGATGACGTGGGAGTCGCGTCGGTGGACGATTACCGGAGTCCCGCCTCCCCGCCAGTCGGGGCGCTGTTTCCCGGTGCCCGGTCGCTGATCGTCATGACGTTCCGCGAGTTGTCGGCGTGTGACAGCCCGAGTCCCCAGCTCGCCATGAATGCACGCCTCGATCTGATGGCGTTCTCTCGGTCAGTGTGCTACCAGGCCGCCCGGTTCGTCGAGGCAGACCTGGGCGCCCGGGTGATGACGATACCCGTCTCCTACCCCATGGACGTCGGCGACCCCCGAAAGGCCGGCATAGCCGAGATCTCGCTCCGCCATGCGGCCGTGGCAGCCCGTCTGGGTGCTTTCGGCCTCCACAACCTGGTCGTCCATCCGCGCCTCGGGACCCGCGTCCTCTTCACGGCGCTCCTCACCGACCTCGAACTGGCGTCGGACCCCCCGGTGGCGGAACACCCCTGCACCGGCTGCGGCCTCTGCGTGCAGGCATGCCCCACCGGCGCGCTGGACCAGCCGGGCAAAACCGATCGCCTCAAATGCCTCGATTGCAGCCAGCCGTATGGGGCGCGCGCCAGCATGGCCTTCTGGTCCCGCTTCGGCGAGGCGAGCCCTGCAGAGCAGAAGGCGATGCTGCGGAGTCCCGAGTATCTGCGCTTGTATCAGGCCGGGTTCATCGGTCAGCAGTACGTCTGCTTTCGCTGTCTTGCCGCCTGCCCGGTCGGGGTGGTCGCCGGCGGGCCTGGCGCGTCAACCACGTGAGCCCCTCACTCCATCTTTCCCTCCTCCTTGGCCATTCCGAAGCGTGGGCCTAAGTTGGCCGGATAAACCAAGCCTACGACCGGGCCGTGGACTCTCCAGCGCGAGGATACGGGTTTCCCGGTGTCGTGAAGAGGGCCAGCTACACTCCGGAACGAAACCGCGGAACGCTGTCCATTCGGGTAGCGGACGGATTCCCTGGCGAGACAGCAACCCGTGCTCCGCGAATTACCGGTGGTCCGCAAGAAGTCCGTGCGCCACGGTCTAACTTCTCAGGAACACCGGGACAAGTCGTCCCGCCACTGGAGAATTTCAACCCAGGCGGAACCGTGCGCACAACGTGGGTGCCGGTCCCCCGGCGACCCTCCCCTTACACCACCAGGCGATGGGGCATTCGACCTCACGCTGCCCACTCCCCGGCAAAGGGAACCAGGAGTTCCGGCCGGACCGCAAAAATACCCTGAGGTCCGTCCCCCCGGCACCATCATGGCGACATGTTTCCTTCCAGGTGAACGCGCCAACGCCACCCTCTCCCGCCAATGCCAAAATTCGCCCCGCGTGACGAACCGTTTGGGAGCGGATCCTTCGCCCGACAAGACGCCGAAGCGTTGCCTTCTAGGCTCAATTAAGGGGGGGCTCCCGTCGAGGGCTCGTCTGTGCTATATACTGACGATCGTCTGCCTGGATCAACGAGGCGGAGACTGGGAAACCATGCGGAAGCGACGGTCTTTTTCCTCGGCCCGTAGAGCCGCGGTGGCGAAGTCGCGGGCGCGCGCTTCGCGACGTCCGATTCGACGGACGCGCGGCCATACGCGACGGGTCTCTACTGTTCGGCGGGTCGCGCGGGCAGGGAGGCGGATGCTGCGCGGGGTCTGGCGTCTGCCGATGCCTGTTCGCATCCTCGTCGGGGCGATCCTTCTCCTGACCGCATGGGCGGGGATCAATCTGGGATACCAGGTGCTCCGCAAGCCCACCGAGCTGTTCTTTCCGGTCAGCGGTGCGCTTGCCAAGCGACCGCCCGAGACGTGGCGGACGTACGGCCCGCTTTTCAACGAGCACGCGACTGCCATCATCACACCGGAACTGCTGGCCGCCATCGCCCAGGTCGAGAGCAGCGGCAACCCGGTGGCGCGGACGTACTGGCGGTGGCGCGTGACGCAGAATCCTCTGGAGGTGTACCAGCCGGCGTCGAGTGCCGTTGGTATGTACCAGATCACCGACGGGACGTTCCGCGAGGCGAAGCGGTACTGTATCCATGACCACGTCGTGGTCGAGGACGGCCGGTGGGATGATCTGCACTCCTGCTGGTTCAACAGTCTGTACACGCGCGTCCTGCCGACCCACGCCGTCGAGTTGACCGCGGCCATGCTGGATCGCGCCGTCGTCCGGACGCTGGAGAGCCAGGGCATCGCAACCGCGACGCTGCAGCAGCAGCAGGATCTCGCCGCTGTGATCCATCTGTGCGGCGCTGGGGCCGGCGCCGGCTACGCGCGGCGGGGCTTCCGTCCGACCGCTGTCCAGCAGTGCGGCGACCACGACGTCCGCGCCTATCTTGCGCAGGTCAACGCATTGAAGCGGCAGTTCGCCCGGCTTGCTGCCGGGTAGCGCGCGTCCGGCAGAGGCCGGCGGAGCGTCAGTACCCATCGCACTTTCGTAACTGGAGCGGGGCACCCATGCGCGTACTCGGTGTGATGCTCGTTGCGGGGATGCTGTCGGCCTGCGCCGGGCAGACCGCGGACCCGAGCCTGGACGCCGACGCCAAGCTGTTTCGCGCCCAGCGCGACAAGGCGTGCATGTACGTCCTGCCGTCGTCGGGGGGTGCGACGGTCGCGATTTTCATGGATGGAAGGAAAGTCGGGACATTGGGGGCCGGAGACTATCTTCGCATGGACGTGGCACCTGGCACGCGTCTGCTCTACGTGATGCGCCCCAGTCCGTTGCCGTCCTTCGCCCGGGAGAAAAAAGACGATTTGACCATTGCGGTGGAGGCAGGCCGCTGCTATTTCCTCCGCACGGCCTGGAAAGCCGTCGAGGGGGTGTTGCAGGAGTTCCGCCTTTACCTGGAGGAAATGCCCGCCAACGAGGCGCAGCAGGCGGTCAACGTCCGCTGGCTCGTTCCGCTGGCGAAATGACCTCTCGGCCTCGCTCTCGGCCGAGGGAAGAAACGAGGGGAATGGAGGTTGCTCCATTCCCCTCGGATGAGGCGATGTCGTCGTGATGTGACGGCGTACGTCGCCCTACAGCGCTCCTTCGACCAACTGGCGGACCACTTTTCGCAGAGAATCCCCGTTGGCGCTCTCCACGGCCAGACAGACCGGGTACGGTAGTCGTGGGCGGTTTGCCGCCGGTTCTTTCGCGATGACGCACGGGCCGGATTCGGCGACGCGCGTTCCGCCTGGCTCTCTGCCACAACCTGTCACGACCCAGCACGCTCGATGTTCCACGTTTGCCCTCCGGTTTTGTTAAGCCGTTACCAGTATCCTCGGTGCACCGACCGACGCTCGGCGGCTTGCCGCTGAGGCGTTTTTAACTTATTGTCCTGCGCCGGCAATTTCGGCAGCGCAGGGGAATATACTTGGCAGCCACCTGCCGATCTCCGCCAATGCCCGTGAACCGAGAACGCGCGAAATTCCAAGGACTTGGCAGAGCGGAGACCATCCGGGCGGTGTGCCGCACACGCTATCAAAGCAGGATGCGTGCCAGAGGCCAAGGCTCGCCCACGCGATGGCTGTGCATGAAAAGTTCGGGCTTGACTGGTGGAAGCTATTCGGCGGCATCGGACGGCGTCGCGGAGAGGGGCGGCTTGTCAGGCCGGATTCGGCTCCGCCTCCAGAAGGACACAGCGGCGCGGATCGACGGTGAGGTACGCCTGCTCCCCCTCAGCGAGCGGGTCGGCGGCCGTGCAGCGGACGACGAGCTGGCGGTCCTCCCAATCCACCTGGTACTGGGTGAAGTCTCCCTGGAACACGCTCCGCCGAACCCGCACCGGCCACACGTTGGCCTGAACCGGTGGCGCTTCACGACTGAGTCCCAGGTGGATGGTCCGCACCGAGAAGACCCCCTCGGCGCCGATCGGACGGCCGTGCGCCGTGCCGTAGACGAGGGTGCCGCAGGTTGTCTCCAGCGCGATCAGCCCATCCCGTCCGCACTCGGGCCGGTGGCGCCCCCGAATCAGGTTGGCCGATCCGACGAAATCGGCGACGAAGGCGTTGCGGGGATAGTTGTAAATCTCGAAAGGGGATCCGATCTGGGCGATCACGCCATCGCGCATCACGACAATCCGATCCGAAATCGCCAATGCCTCCTCGAGATCGTGCGTCACGTACACCGAGGTGATTCCCACCCGGTGCTGCAACTCGCGGAGTTCGATCCGCATCTCGGCGCGGAGCTTCGCATCCAGATTCGAGAGCGGCTCGTCGAACAGCAGCACCGATGGCGAGAAGACGAAGGCCCGCGCCAGAGCGACCCGTTGCTGCTGTCCGCCCGACAGCTTGGACGCGCTGCGCTGGGCGAAGTCGCCCATCTGCACCATGTCCAGGGCCGAGCCAACCTTCTCAGCGATTTCGCGCCCCCCCATTCGCCGGACGCGCAACCCGTAGGCCACGTTGTCGAAGACGGTCATG
>Ga0316628_100001932_pt1 | contig 15011 bp, 13 predicted proteins | sample OWC_Aug_M2_C1_D5_FD_207648 | JGI IMG/M metagenome (GOLD analysis project Ga0316628, IMG submission 207648) | Wetland soil microbial communities from Old Woman Creek delta, Ohio, United States - OWC_Aug_M2_C1_D5_C | ecosystem: Environmental > Terrestrial > Soil > Wetlands | place: USA: Ohio... | reverse complement strand
TGTCCAGGACATTCCAGACGAGCTTGACTGCGCCATCGTTGCAGTGCCGGCTCCGTCCGTGCCGGCGGCGGTCCTGGGATGCGCAGAGAAGCGCGTGCCGCTGGTGATCGTGCTTAGCTCCGGCTTTGCCGAGTTCAGCGAGGAGGGCCGCCGCGCTCAGGAAGGTCTCGTCGAAATCGCGCGTTCGAGCGGCATGCGCCTGCTGGGACCCAACAGCATGGGCGGCATCAGCATCGATGGCTCGTTCAGCGCCACGTTTACCAGTCTCGCTCGAGGCCAAGGAAAGGAAGGCTGGCCGCGGCGCGGCAACGTCAGCGTTGTAAGCCAGAGCGGGGCGATCGGCACGCAGATCCTGGTTTTACTGCGCGAGCGCGGCATCGGCGTGGCGAAGTGGGTGTCCACGGGCAACCAGTGCGATATCGATGTCGCCGATTGCATCGAACATCTCGCTCAAGACGAAGTGACTCGCGTGATCGCTGTGTACTTGGAGGGTATTCTCGACGGCCGACGCCTCACTCGGGCGTTCGAAGCGGCGCGATCGCGCCGCAAGCCGGTGATCATGTTGAAGGTCGGCGAATCCGAAATCGGCGCCTCAGCCGCCGCGTCTCATACCGCATCGCTCGCCGGCGCCGCCAGCGTTTACAGAGCGGTCTTCCGCCAGCACAACGTTTTCGCGGCGCAGTCGCTTGAAGAACTGGTGGATGTAGTCGCGGCGTGCCGCGCCGGTCGCTTTCCGGAGCGCGCCGAATTGGCGGTCACGAGCGGCTCGGGCGGGATCAGCGTGATTGTCGCCGATGCCAGCGCCCGCTTCGGCCTCGCCCTGCCTGAAGTTCCGGCAGAAACACAGCGCAAGCTAAAAAAGCTGGTGCCCTACGCCACCACGCGCAACCCCGTTGACATGGCAACGGCCGGCATGCGGGACATGCAGATGGCAGCGCAAGTCCTCGAAATGCTCTTGGAGGAGGGGAACTATCCCTCTGCGTTTACCTATCTCTCCCACAACGGGCTGGCGCCGCAACGAATGGAAGACTTGGCGCGCCACTTGTCACCCGTACGCGAGAAATTTTCCGAGCGGGTCCTCGGCATCGTCGCCAACATGCTACCGGAATGGCGCGATAGATTTCAGGATCAAGGATTTCTCGTGTACGAAGAGCCGACACGGGCGATTGGCGCAATTGCGGCCCTCTGGCGCATCGGGCGCGGATTTTCCCATGCCGGTTCACGCGAACCACCGCTTTCACTGCGTGACACGGTCGATGCGCCTCAACTCGGCCAACGGGGCGAACAGGCAGCGAAGCGAGTGGTGGCTTCGATCGGCATTCCCGTCGTTGAGGACCGGCTCGCGCGCTCCGCCGCTGAGGCCGTAAGCGCCGCCAAGGCTCTCGCGACAAAGGTTGTGTTGAAGATCGCCGCGCCGGAGATCTTGCATAAATCCGACATCGGCGGCGTGCTTATCGGCCTGCGCTCCGCCGAAGAAATCGCGGCGGGTTACGATACATTGATAGAGCGCGCACGGACCGCCGCGCCGCAGGCGCAGATCGATGGCGTGCTCGTCTCACCGTTAGTCGAAGGCGGCGTGGAGACCATCGCTGGCGTCAAACGCGATCCGGTTTTCGGTCCCGTCGTTATGTTCGGCATGGGCGGCATATTCGTCGAGATCTACCGCGACGTTTCGTTGCGCGTCGCGCCGTTCGGTATTGACACGGCGCGGGAGATGATCCGGGAGATCGTGGGCTACCCTCTCTTGAGCGGCGCGCGCGGCCGCGCGCCTGCCGACGTTGAGGCGCTGGCGCGTTCGCTCTCGCTGTTGTCGGCCTACGCGGACCGGTTCCGCGATGATCTGGATAGTATTGACATCAATCCGTTGATCGTACTGCCTGAAGGCAAGGGCGTCATCGCGCTCGATGCTCTCGTCGTTCTACGGAAAGCGTAAGCAATGGCAAATTTTTCCGGTCGCTGGTTCACGACGTTTGGTCCTATGGAACTGACGCAGGATGGGAATCATGTTCGCGGATCTTACCACTTTCAAAACAACAGATGTCCGATCGAAGGAACAGTTCGCGAGGGCGGGCTGCACTTCACCTACCAAGAGCCCGGCGTTGAGGGAGAGGGTTGGTTCAAACTGGAGCGGCACGGAAAATTCGCCGGTCAGTGGCGGCCCGAAGGCTCCTCCAACTGGTCGTCCTGGGTTGGCCAACGCGAATTCGAAGGGATCTGGGAGAGCTCGTTCGGCCTGATGCGGCTAGTGCAGGAACCCGAGCGCGTTTTGGGCTTCTACGAGGGCTCAGGGCCGTCTACCCTGGAAGGCTGGATGGAAAACAATCGGCTGGCCTTTCGCTATCAAGAACCGCAGACACGGGGGGAAGGCTATTTCGAGCTCGCGCCGGACGTGATCAGCTTTGACGGCAAGTGGCGCGCGGATGCCACGGAGCAATGGGCCCCCTGGCAGGGCGTGCGCCGTGGGCCCGTGCCCGGCCTGCTCTGGCTCGTAGTGATCGAAGCCCACTGGCAGCGCTCGTATTTCGACAGAGAGTATGCCTTTGGACATATGCTCCGTGAGTTCTTCACGCGTTTACCCCATGTCAATGTTCGGCAAAGATTCTTCGAGGATGAAACAGGCCTGGAACGCTGGTGCCGGGAGCTCATGTATCTACCCGAGCCGGTGGCAGTGGTCTTTGCCAGCCACGGAACTCAGGAGGGACTCACAGTTCAAGGCAAGCCCATCAATACCCGACGGCTGGTGGAGAGCCTGCGCTACGCCGACAATGTGCTCCTGCTCCACTTTTCGTCGTGTTTTATGATGCAAGACGGCAAGGCCAGCGAGCTAACGAGCGCGTTGCAGGAAGCCGTTCGATTTCCTATCTCCGGTTACGATCGCAGCGTCGACTGGGTGGCCAGCGCGTTAATTGAGTTTCATTATCTCGACATGGTTTTGGGCCGCGGTTTATCGCCGCCCGACGCCGCCCGGGAGATTCTCCGCCTGATCGGCTACGCGAGCGATAAGGATTTGCCTGGCTGTCCCTATCCCGCCGCGGGGTTCCGCATTCTCCTTCCGGGTTCGGAAGGAATGGGGTGAGCATGTGACGTGGTGCCCGCCGGAACACTTGATTCTAGGGGAATCAGCGGGGACGATCAGGCACGACTTTCCTGACGATCTTTCTCTTCGCTTTTTGACGTCGCTTTGATGGCGTTTCGAAGGCAAATTGCCGCGACCATTCGTTATACGCTAAGCAATCGCTGCGCTAAAAGGCTCTGAAAGTCGCGGCGGCCGTCCGCGATCACGTAGATGTAGACCCGTTGTCCGATCACGCGGTAGATGATCCGGTAAGGCCTATAAAACCGCCGGCGTTACTCGCGAATGCCGAGGGCGGAGAGTTCTTTGGGATAGGAACCGCGTTCTGGATGAGTGGAGAGGCTCTCGATCACCTCCTCAACAGAACCAGATTTAGTCTTAAGGTTCGTCCGGGTTTACTGTGAAGAGAGGCAAGCGGTACGCTGTTGATATATTGGACAAACGACGCCTGAATCCGGAAAATCACGCGGTATCGCGAATTAGCGATAGCTTTGATTTGAACGTTGGCAAATCTTTCTGGATTATCTCCCACACAATTTCTACATCGATGTTGAAGTAATCGTGAACGATGCGATTTCTCAGGCCGATAATTTGGCGCCATTCAATTTCGGGATGCTGGCTTGTGAAAGACTCGGGTAGACGGTTGGCGGCTTCTCCGATGATTTCCAGGTTTCGCACGACCGAGTCGACAGTCTTATCATCGGTAACGAAGTCATCGTGTCTCAGCCCCGATACATAACGCTCAACTTTCTCAATCGCTTCCCAGATATCGTCGACAAGAAGCGGCGGTGCCCTACGGGACATCGACCAATTCCTCTTTTATGATCTCCCAGTAGCGGGGTTTGATCGCGCGGCGCGAGACCACCTCGGTGCGAATGCCAAGGGCATCCTCAATCCGATCTGCCAGGTCAACAAAGCCGAGACCTATCCCCGGCTCGACCTCGACCAGAATATCCACATCGCTATCTTCGCGCTGAACCTCGCGTGCATAGGAACCGAAAAGAGCGAGTCTTTTTAAACCGTAGCGGCGCATTAGCTCCGGTTTTTCATCTTCCAATATTTTTAACACTTCTGCTTTTGTTTTCATGGCACTATCTAGGTCATCGGTTGTATCCAAGATGCTTCGCGTTTTGAGACGCAGGCTGATCATAGCAAAGCAGGTAAATATACGAAACCTTGCTTAAACGTCAGAGAGTCACCCCCGCCAGACCTCCTTGCCGGATAGGACGCGCAACTTAACCAACTATGACCTCCACCTGGGTGATAAAGACCTCATCCCGGAGCCGTTGCTTGATTTCTTCCGCCGAAGCGGACTCGAAAAAAAGTTCCAGCGCTTCACGCAAATTGTCCCGTGCGGATTCGATGGTGTCGCCTTGGCTTGCGATATTAATTCAGGGCACAAGGAAACGTATCCATCGCCCTCGCGTTCGATCAAGGCAGTCATTTTCATTGAATCCTCCTCTTTTCGTCCACCGACGTTGAGTATATCAGCGAGGAGGCCAACCCGGCAAATTCGAAAAGTCGCGCGCCTTGGATTCCCTGAGCCGCTTGATAGCGGCGTGAGCAGGTACAACCTTGCCTTCCTCAATCTGGCGGTTGCCTAAGGCGAAAATCTTAAATAGCGCGATCGTTTCCTGCGTTTGCTCGTACGAGGCGATATCTTGAATAACAGCCTTGGCTATGCCGTTCTGTGTAATGACCAGTGGCTTCCGGTGTTCGGTTATGCGGCGCAGGATTTCAGCCGTATTCGTCTTTAAATAACTGATGGGTTTGATTTGGTCGGAGTATTTCATTTGAGACTCCTGGATCAGCACCACACTTAGTCTTGCTTCGGTCCTTTTGCAATGAGGACCGCGTTTGATGTAGTTGCACGTAAGGAGTCTCGCATCGGCCCTGAAGTTGTAATTCAGTACGAACGGGCGGCACGAGGCGCTACGAGTTGCAAGAATTGATCTGGCGGTGGAGGCCCCTGTTGTGCTACGGATCGAATGGACCATGTTAACCTAGCGCCGACTGCGTTTACGGACCCGGCTGGCGAGTCCGGAGGTATAACTATTTCTGAAGGAGGACCGATATGGCGAAAAAAAAAGAATACAGCTGCGTTCTCGTCGAAACCGACGGCGAGGGAATCACTTGGATTACCTTCAATCGCCCGGAGAAGCGCAACGCTATGAATCCGACGCTCCACATTGAGATGGAGGAGATCCTGTTCGGGCTTGAGACACACGAAGCAACCAAGGTGATCGTGCTCACAGGCGCCGGCAACAGTTGGAGCGCCGGGATGGATCTCAAACAATATTTTCGCGAGACGGACAAGGATCCGGTGGCGCGCTTCCGGGCGGTTACGGCTCACCGCCGCTGGGCGGACATGCTCACCTGGTCGCGCAAGCCGACCATTGCCATGGTTAACGGCTATTGTTTCGGGGGTGCTTTTACCGCTCTGGCAGCTTGCGACATCGTGATCGCGGCGGAAAACGCGACCTTCGGTTTGTCGGAGGTCAACTGGGGCATACTTCCCGGAGGGAACGTAAGCAAGGTCTTCGCCGACATGGTCTCGTTCCGAAACGCCTTGTTCTACGCGATGACCGGGCGCACCATCGACGGGCGCAAGGCGGCCGAGATGGGCATCGCCACGCTGACCGTGGCGCCGGACAAGCTGCGCGAGGAGACTGTTGTGATCGCGCGCGAATTGATGGCGAAAAATCCGACCGTTCTTGCTTTCACTAAACAAGGGATGCGTTGGGTGCGGGACATGAACATGGCCCAGGCCTTCGAGTACCTGGGAGCGAAGGGCATGGCGCTGCGTGTCGCCGACCCGGAGCAGACGCGGGCGCGCGGCATGCGCGAGTTCCTGGATGAGAAAAAATTCCGTCCCGGGTTGGAGCCGCTGAAACGATCTTGAGAATGAAAAGGAACAACCAAGGCAGGACCGGATCTTTCACCACGAAGGACGCGAAGAGCACGAAGGGTGGACATTTCGAATTTCGAATTTTTCCTTCATGATCTTCGTGCACTTCGTGATTAGAGAGTGTTTTATCGGGAGGGTAGCCCATGAGAGCGATCTTTAGGTTTATTCCGATCGTAGCGGGACTGCTGGCATGCGCGGCCACACCCTCCGTTCTCTCGGCCCAGCTAAAGGACTTGAAGGAACTCAGAACCTCTTATCCTTTCGGCGGTTCGACTAGCTATTTTTGGGTGGCCTATCGGTCAGGCGCTTTTGAAAGGCACGGTTTGAAACTCAACCCAGTATTGATCCCGGGAGGCGTCACTGCACTTCAATCTTTGATGGCGAAAGAACTATTCATTCAATTGACCGCCGGCCCCGCTGCGGTGCGCGCCTGGGCGCGGGGCGCCAAAGAAATTACTTTTATCGGCGCCGTCGGCAATCGGCTGGACTATATGATCGTTGCGCATCCCTCGGTGCGCAGCGCCAACGATTTGAGAGGGAAAAGGTTCGGCGTAAGCCAGCTCGGAGCGAGCCCTGATTTCATCGCGCGGCTGGGACTTCGGCGCTTAGGACTGAATCCGGAGAAAGACGTTACCATCGTTCCCATCGGATCACCCGGAGAAAGATGGGCGTCTCTAACGGCCGGTCAGGTCCAGGCGTCGCTTTTTCAAACCCCATTTACGCTGCGGGCGCGCAAAGCAGGTTATGTAACGCTGCTCGATTTTTCCACGCAAGACTTCCCTTACATTCTCTCGGGCGTCCTGACCACGCGCTCCTACATTCGCTCGGACCGAGAGACCGTGATGAACTTCATGCGCGGCCTGGCGGATGGCATGGACTTCTATCGTAGCGAAAAGAACCGCGAAGCCGTGATCAGGTTCCTTCGCGAATACTATCGCTCGGACGTAGTGGAAGAGCTGGAAGAAACAGTGAAGGTATACAGCCGCGTCACTCCCGGACTGCCCATGGTTACCGTCAAGTCTATTGAGAACGTCATTGATAACGACAAAGATCTTTCCGCCATGGATCTCAAAGCGGCTGAAATGCTCGATCTGTCTTTTTTACAAAGGCTGGAGGAAGAGAGAAAGTCCGGCAGTCAACGATAGAAATATGGTTCAAGGTTCAATGTTCCAGGTTCAATTTCAATTCTTTTCCGACCTTGAGCATTGAACTTTGAACATTGAACGTACACCTCGTGGTCAATAAAAGGGCAGAGGCCCAGAATCCGGGATTTCGCCTCTTTTCAGACCACGCGCCCTTGTCTCAGCTTCTCGCCGATGTCTGCCGCCAAGACCTTTTTGTCCACCTTGGTGTCGGAGACCATGGGAAGCGCCTGCATGACCTCCAAGCGCTCTGGTAGCTTGTAGACAGCGAGTTGCCTCGAACGCAGAAATGAAACGATTTGCTCGAACGATATTCCGTCTCTGGTGCGAGGAACCACGTAGGCGCAAACTTTTTGACCCATGATCCGGTCGGGCATCCCGATAACCGCGGCCTGCTTTACCTGGGGATGAGCAAGAAGATGGTTTTCGATCTCGCTCGGTTGGATATTTTGCCCGCCGCGAATGATGACGTCATCCTTGCGCCCGATCAAGACCAGGTTGCCCTTATTTTCCCACTGCCCCAAATCGCCCAGCCGGAGCCAACCGTCCGCGGTCCATGCGGTCTCGACGTCATGAAAGTAGCCGGAAGAGCAGCTCGGGCCACGTCCCTGTAACTCTCCGATTTCGCCGGGGTCGGCAGGCTCGCCATTTTCTTTTACCAGACGGACCTCCGTTCCGGCGTGCGGTCTTCCGACCGTCCCATAACGGACCTCTGGAGGATCCGTAGGAGCAGTGAAAACCACACCACCCCAATCGACGGCGCCGTAAGTATTCAGCACCGTGGCCCCTAATTTCGCTTCCGTCTCACGCGCCAGATCGGGTGGCAATGGCGCCCCAACGCTAAGCCAGAAGCGCACCGACGAAAGATCATAGCGGCCGGGATTGAAATGGTGAACCAGAAGCGAAAGCTGCGCCGGACCCAGGCATGCTAGCGTTACCTTCTCGTTTTCGATGAGTTTGAAAGCAGCGTCGGCTTCGAAGGGTTCGAGAAAAACACTTTTGGCGCACACTTGAGGCGCGGCGAAATAGACCGGAATATTGGGACCGCCGGCAGCGGGCGAGAGAGCGGCTAGAATGTCCTTTTGGGTGAGGTTCAGTATTTCGACATAGCTCTTTCCGTAGAGGAGCCGCGCTGCGGCTGTATACGCGACGAATTTGGGCGGCCCGCTGCTGCCGGTCGTCGCATTGATCAGTGAAACCTCGTCTGACTGAAAACGGCGATTATGCAACGGCCTGGTGTCTATTTCGTCTGAACCATCGCGCACCATTTCCTCCACGGCAACCGTACCATGACGCGATTCTTTCCCGACAACGAAAACGTGGCGCAATTGAAGAAATTGTTTTTTCAGCTCATCGGCCATCGCGACATAGTCAAAGCCGCGATAAACGCCTGGAATCACCAGAACTCGCGCTCCGGTAGCGCTTAGGCAACACGCTAATTCGTTTTGTCGTAATGTGCGCGCGAGCGGCAGGGAAAGGACACCGGCTTTTTCACAGGCCATGCGAATAAGTGGGAGCTCCAGCCAATTGGGCAACTGAACGAGAAGTACTTCCCCGCGCCCGAGTCCCCCCCGGATCAGCGCGAGCGCAAACCGATCGGTCCACGTCTTGCAATCCCTCCAGGACAAGCTTCGATGACCATCGGTGACGGCGGCGCGCTCAGGATCGAGAGAGGCGTTACGATCCCAATAGGCGGAGAGCGAAATTTTGTCCCAAAGCCCCGAACTCAGGTACTCAGCGATCACTTGCGCGCTGAGTCGGGTGCGCAACTGCATGGCGGCAAATCTCTGTCGCGCTATTTCGCTTGCAGCATGGCGGCAAAGACATCCTGCCACGGCTGGCCCGCGACATAGGGCGGGAGTTCCTCGAGGATTTTTATTTTCCAGGGCTGAGGATAAAGATAGCCGGTTTCAGAGCGGACCCAAAGAGTATTCCCATCCGATGCAGTTTTAGACAGCTCCGCGCGTACCAGCTTGGTGTCGTACTTGCGCGGTCCGGGCGTCAAATCCTTGATGAACAATGTCTGTTTTCCTTCACTCAACTGGCTTAGCCTGCGCACAAAGGTGACGTATTCTTGGCTCATGACTTTTCCCCCAAACCGTCGCTGTCCCAATTCGCCAGAACTTTTTGCTTCACCGCATCGGGATACGTCGTCGCAAAAGCGGACTTTGTGGGAATAACCTCTTGCTCCCAATCTTCCGGCCATGTGGCGTCGAATACAGCCGATGCCCCTTTTAGCCTGCGGCGCTCGTCGGCGCTGAAGCACGGCGTCAGGGCGTTCGCGCGGCCCTCGTAGTGTTCCACGGCAATGCCTTTGCCGGGATGGCACTTGGTGGCGAACGCGTGCAGCACCTGACCCATATCAAACGCGTCCACGTCCTGGTCCACCACGATGATCTTCGATACCATGACCCGGCGCGCCGTGAAGTAATCGAGCACCTGCCGCGCGACGCGGCTTCCCCCGCGCTCGACGCTTACGACGATGAGGTGGGTCACTCCCTCGGGGGGCACATAAACTTCCTTCACGGGAATGCCGCGCCGTTTAAGGCCCCGCTTCATGGCAATGGCTGCGGTGAGCGAGGCCGCGATGGAACTGTCGTCGGGGGGAATACCCAACGTGCTCAGCGTAAGAATGGGATTTGATCGGTGCGTGATCGCAGTGATCTGAACCAATACCCCTTCCGCCATCGTCCCGCTGCGATAACCCGGGTATTCTCCGAAGGGGCCTTCGTGAGCGATGCGGTCGGCGAGCACCTCTCCTTCGATGACGACTTCCGCGCGGGCCGGAACCATTAGATCCTGAGTCTTGCACCGCACAAGCTCGACGGCGGATTGCCTCAGGCCGCCGGCGAACTCAACCTCATCCAGTCCCGGTTTGTAGGGATCCGTGGCGACCATATGGCAGAGCGGCTCACAGCCGATGACGATCGCGACCGGCATGGATTGTTTACGCGGCAGATATTTACTCTTCATCATCATCGCCAGTTGGCTGGTGGCTTGCGGCCAGCCGGTTAGCATGTTGCGAGTATGGGTCATGAAACGGTACATGCCCCAGTTGGTCCAGCCGCTTTCGGGATCTTTTGTGACCACGATATCCCATGTCCCGATGTAACGGCCGCCGTCGCCGTCGTGCACCATCGGAGCGGGCAGCTTGTAGACATCCACGTCGGAACCCGACATGACGTTTTCCTGGCAGGGAGCTGAGGTGACAACCTCAGGCTTTATGCTTTTATCGCGCCTTTCTTCGTAAACCGCGTAGAGCTTACGCACCGGCGTGTCCGGAGGTAAACCCAGCGCAATAGCCACCCGCGACCATGTCGCTACCGGCCCGTTAAGAATGGTGTAACCCGAAGGATAGTCTTTGATCTTTTCAAACAACAGCGCGGGCCCGGATTGCTCGAAGTTGCGGCGACTGATGGCGCCAACCTCCATGTCCCAATCGCATTCCCGCTTTATTCGAACGAGCTCGTCCGCACGCTCTAAAGTGGCAATGAACTCGCGCAAATCATTGAATCCCATTCTCTTCCTCCTCTGTTTCTGGTTTGGTAAAGCTGGCTGCCGTAACCGCCTTCCTGTTAAATCTTGGTCAGACGGGCGAGAGCCTGTGGTGGGATAAAGTCTTCCAGGTTGGTTTTGCTCATTGCCTCTTTGGGGACTTCCACGCGCGCCGCAAACGGTCTCTGTACCGGCCGAGTCGCATCGATGATCATCTTTGCTGTCATGATATCGTCGGTCTGGGACGGATCGAGCGTATTGCCCTTGGCATTTTTTATAATGTCGACATCCTGATCGGCCTGGACTCGGGTCGCCACGGCCCAGATGACTTGTTCTTCGTCATAAACGTCGATGTCCGCGTCTACCACCACGACGTGCTTGACGAAGTCGCAGCCGGCCAAAGCCGCGAGCGCCGCTTGCTTGGTTTCACCGTCGATTTTCTTATCGATTGAGATGTAGCAGTTGAAGCGGCAGCAGCCCGAGATGGGGAAGTGAACCGCTTTCACGGTCGGAACAATGCCGCGAATCAAGTTGAACAGGCTTCCTTCTTTGGGGATCCCGCCGAGTACCCAATTGTCGCGGTGGCCGACAAAGATGTGCTGAAAAATCGCGTCGCGCCGATGCGTGATGGCCGTGACCTCGATCACAGGCCGAAGCCTTTGCGGACCGTAATAACCGGTGAATTCGCCAAAAGGCGCTTCCACTTCCGAGACGTTGGGAAGCACATGTCCCTCGATAATGATCTCGGCATCAGCAGGCACCATGAAATCGCTTCCCCAAGTTTCAGAGGGAACGAGGCGGAGCGGCGCACCCATGATGGCGCCGATGCGCTCGTAATCGTTGACCCCGAATGGAGAGACATTCAGCGCCCCAAGGTAGAAAGCGGGGTGGTGACTCACCACAATCGCTACCGGAGTAGGCCGGTTTTTCTCCTCGTTCTTGCGATGGATCTGCCAATTGTGGCGCGGCGACATGTGAATGCCAAGCCGCCTCGGCCCCTTGACCATGTTGCGTAAGAAAGCCAAGTTGTAGAAACCCTGATCGGGGTCCTTCATCACCGGAGTCATATCGATATACGGTCCTGGATCCATGGCGTGGTGACGCACAACCGGGAACTCGTACAGATCCGCGTCCTCGCCCCGTTTTACAACTTCCTTGACGGGGGCCTCAGCGCTCGACACGTTCACCGGAGCGATCAGTTTTTCCTCCCGTTTCGCGTACTCTAGACTCAGCGCAAGCCCTGCTTCCTCGGGATTCATGCCCAGCGCCAACGCGCAGCGCCGACGAGAGGCAAAGAAGTTGCTTAAAAGCGGAAATTTGGAGGGCTCGCCATGGAGGTTGAGCGGCTTTTCAAACAGCAGACCGGGAAACTGTTTTCTATTTTCCAGATGCTGAAGCAGAGCCGTGACTTCGAATTGCGCGGGCGCTACGGATTTGTCGACGCGCACAACACCATCTTGAGGCTCACTTTCAAGCTGCTGGAGGAACGGGCGGAGATTTTTTATCATAAGCCTTCGAACTGCCTGTCCGCCCATCTTTAGCCCTTCAGGGCACGCCGGGTCAAGAGCGGGTTCAACCCGGATTCCGCAGTTTGGGGTCACGGAAAGCGCTCGAACGCGTATGGCGATTCAAGAATCAGCGCGCGTATAACTTTTTAAAAAACCCTTCGCGCTCTAGCTCGCGGACGAGGCTCTCGTCAAAAAACTGCTCGGGTTTGGCCTTGGCGGCTTCCGGCCGCGTGCGCGCCCGCTCTTCCAAAACAAGTCTGAACATCTCCGGATCCAGGTTGGGAACGCGCTCGATGACATCGATGCCGAACTGCCAACTCGCTTCGAGACTCTCCGGATCATCGGTATGGAGAAACCGCCCGATCGCTTTCTTGCTCGCTTCTTTGTCCCGATAAAGCATCGCGACTCCCTCGGAGTAGCCGGCGATGAAATTTTTCACCGTCTGCCGCCGCGCGGCAAGAAATTGTTTCCGCACCACAATGCCGACGTGAGGAAAGCTCAGGCCGATCGTCTTCGGCGGTATCTGAATCCGAGCCCCCGCCTTAAGCGTTCTTTGCAATGCCGGCGGCGTCATGGGAGCGGCAAAAATCCTGCGCGTTTCAATCGCTGCCGCAAGCTCCGGCTGGCCGCCAAGTTGCAGCAGGGGAACATCTTTCTCAGGATCCAAACCTGCCTTGCGCAAGATATAGCGCATCGTGAAGTCCGTAGAAGAGCCGAAGCGTGTGATGCCTACGGGCTTTCCGCGCAGATCTTGAATCGACTTGATCTCGGGCTGGACCACAATATAGAAGGCCGGCATGTTCACCATACCGGCTACCGCAACCAGGTCTGCGCCGCCGAAATCCGCGTCGACAACGCCGCTGCCGCCTGCGGTCGCGATCTGATTCTCGCCAGCCATCATGGTTTGAATAACCTGAGCAGCCCCGGCGGTGTAGCTCAGGCTTACGTCCAGACCGTGCTTGCGAAAAAGCGCCATGTCCTGAGCGACGTAAAGAGCGGCATGATCTCCCGCCAGCGAAGCATAGATCGCATTGACGCGCTCAAGCGCCGGCTGCGCGTGGGCGCCGTGATGAAATAATGAAAGCGAAGAGAAAACGAAAAATAAAATTGTCCATGGGCAATTTGGAAATCTCAACTTACGACTCCCTTCCGTTCTGATGGCAGCCGAAACCTGCCATGCCTGCGCGCGTCCGGCGGCAAAAATGAACAATGGCTTGTAACGCATGCCATTGGTCGGGTCAAGCAGCGGGCCGACAATTGGAGATCGCTACCTCTATCTCCGCGCTTACTACTTAATCTCTGCGGGTTAGTTCCCCGTAACTGGCCGCGCTACGAATCAAAGGTAGGATGGGTTGAGCGTTGGCGAAACCCATCGTTCTAAACGGTGGGTTTCGGCACTGTGTGCTCTACCCACCCTACATTGGGCGTTGAAAGACACCTACATTTTATACCTCGCAGCTTGCTGCGAGGTACTTCATTTCCGCTTCGGCACTCGGCTTCTTCTTACAAGTATCCACTACTCACCGATCGGAAGGCGCTCGCGCCGCGCCAGCAACCGAGCGCTAAGAGTGTAAATATACTGCGTGCCCATATTCACCATTACCACCCGAAACAGATGGAAGGCGACCACCAGCGGCACGCTGATCTGCAGAGCTTGCGCGGTGATGGTCATCTCCGACAAGCCGCCGGGCGAGGTGGCAATGATCATCGTCGCGACCGGTAGGTCAAAGGCCCAAGCGAGCGCCACGCCCGCCGCGACCGAGGCGATCAGGATGAAGAACGAATTCAGCAGCGCGAAAGGAATGAACAACTTGTAACGGGCGAAGAACGCGCGTTCGTAGCGCGCGCCCAGCACCAGACCGAACATGAGCTGCGCGAAATCGGTCATCCAGCGGGGCACGGCGGAAAGCTGGATGCCGCTTACCGTGAGCGCCGCGCCCAAAAAAATCGGCGTCAAGAGATAGCCATTATGCAACCGCAGCCGCTCCGAAACCTCGCCCAGCAGAAAGCCTACGGCCAGCCACAGCGCCAACACCGGATAATCGAGCGGCACAGTCGGCCGGTATGCCGAGGCTACGAGCGGAATGCCGCCATAGGTCAGGGCAAAAGGAATCAGAATGACCACCAAAGAGACGCGCAAGCTATGGGCCACCGCCACTGGCGCGATCTGCGCGCCGTAACGATCCGCGAGCACGGCCATCGCCATGGCGCCGCCCGGGATAGAGGCGAAAAAAGTAGACTTGGCATCCACACCCGATGCGCGGCTCAAGGTAAGCGCGCCGAAACCACCGACCAGGAAAACCGCGACCGTGGCCGCCAGGATCGCCGGCAGGTTCGCCGCCAACGCCACCACCACCGGTGGCGTGAAATAAAGCGATACCGCCGAACCAAGAACGACCTGCCCCATTTGCCGTGCATAAGGAGGCGAATACATGCGCACGCCCATCAGGTTGAGCGCGGCAACCGCGATCATTGGCCCGATCATCCATGGAATAGGAGTGTGGAGGCGGTGAAACAGATACCCCGCAGCGAGCCCGATGGCAAGCGCTTTGACGATCGCGGGCAGCCGCTCCGGGAGATTGGCGAACTCGTTCATCGCGGTGATTGGCTCAGCAGTCTCTCATAACCATCATGAGTTCTCGCCCCAAAACTTGTCCAAAAACCGCTCTTGGTCATCTCGTCGTCGATTCTCCCCAGCCTGCTCTACCCGTCATGATTTCTCACCCCAGAGCTTGTCAAAGAAACCGCTCTTGGTCATCTCGTCGAGGAAGCGCCTGTCGATGAAATCTTCGGGTTTGACCTTCTTCGTCCGGGGATCGCTCGGCGCAACGTCATCCAAAATCGCCTGAAAAGCCTCAGGCCGGATCGTCAGCCTGGGCTCCAAG
>Ga0316628_100001931_pt1 | contig 15012 bp, 10 predicted proteins | sample OWC_Aug_M2_C1_D5_FD_207648 | JGI IMG/M metagenome (GOLD analysis project Ga0316628, IMG submission 207648) | Wetland soil microbial communities from Old Woman Creek delta, Ohio, United States - OWC_Aug_M2_C1_D5_C | ecosystem: Environmental > Terrestrial > Soil > Wetlands | place: USA: Ohio... | reverse complement strand
CGAGGGCGGAAATTCAACCTAAAAACGGTTGTCGTTCGAGCGGGATGTCAAGGTGAGCTAAAAGAGACAAATTACATCGCCCCGTTGAACCGACCCCGGGCAGGCCGAGATGTGCGACAAACGGAGGCCATTTTCTCTGTTCCTCCAGTAGAGGCCTTTTCCATCTTACCGACGTACGTCTGCAAAGAACGCAGATGTCCTTTGCGCTGAAAAAGGAGCCTGCGTCAACAAGGAGTATTGGTCTCGATGCATGGAAGCAGGGCTAGTGAAGTTTTGCCGGGGGCCACCTGCCTTCACCGTTCACCAGTCAGCGTTCGTCGTTCGTACTTCCGGATACTCCGTTCGCGGTTCGACGGATCAACCGTTCGGACGGACTCTCCCGGACGGACCGTTGATTTATGAACCGTGACATCCGAACCCCGGAGGATGAGCACCGAAGGACCATCGGCGAACGGTGAATCTCCACTCCGGTTCACCGTTCACCAGTCAGCGTCCGTCATTCGTACTTCGGGATTCTCCGTTCGCGGTTCGACGGATCAACCGTTCAGACGGACCCTCCCGGACGAACCGTTGATTTATGAACCGTGACATGCGAACCACGAAGGATGAACACCGAACGACCATCGGCGAACGGTGAACTTTATTTGCAGCCGGGGTCGAAAAAAGGGGCTCCTTGAGTGTATATACATAGAACCCCATCATAGGAAGGAGACAGCATGGCAAAAGGAGACGATATTCAAGCCAGGTTGCAGAGACACGGAGTTGCACTTGGGCAGCTTTGCAAGAAATTGCCCGCGAATCCAGAGGCAACTCACGTTCGAAAACAACTCTTTCGATGTGCTACAGCCGCCGCTCCTAACTACGCCGAAGCCCGCTCTGCGGAAAGCCGACAGGACTTCATTCATAAGCTCGGCATAGTCCACAAGGAACTCGAGGAGTCGCTCTCCTGGCTGGGCTATCTGCGCGATCTAGAGAAGGTCTCACAAACCCTGCTCGCTCCGCTCATCAGTGAAAATGACGAGCTGTGCCGCATTATCTATGCGAGCATCCAAACCGCCCGCGGGAAACTGGTAGAAGGAGGAGACTAAGCGAATATTGCGTTGACTCCGGTTCGACGAATCACCCGTTCGGACGAACTTTTCTCCGGGTCAATGGGAGAATCATGAACCGTGAACTATGAATCCCGAAGTATGAACGCTGAACGACCATCGAAGAACGGTGAACCACAACAGACCAGATCACCTGAATAACAATGCGCCAGTGGTCCCCATGTCCCACCACGCCTGGTTCTGATTGAACCCGGCCCAGATATGCTCGTTCTTCCGGTAGTTTGTCCCGTCGTTGTCGTTGAACGCGACGTCGAAGCCGATCTTGAAGCCGGGTTTCGCAACGATGCCCTGCAGACTGGAGAGAGGATATCGCACGAAGAAGGCGTACCCCCGCCCTGTGCGACGAAAGTACGTTCCCGCACCGGGAACCAGGTTTGGCTTCGGAAGCAGCGGACCTGAGGGACCCTGCCACGCCACCGCGCCGAAATCGGTATGACGGTATTCCGCAAGCGAAAGATGCCGGAAGAGGCCGGGGGTTGGCGGATCGTGCCCCTGCGTGCAATCCGTACGAACGTCCAGAACCACGTCCATGCAGTCCGTATCCCAGGGATAATTCATCCTCGGAAAATCCCAGTGAGTGACCACACTGTCATCCGTGACGTCCGCACCGACGTACAAATACCGGTCATCGTACATTGCGTGCACCGCAGCTGACAGGTCTCGCCTGCCATGCCAGGGCTGGTTGCCGAACAACAACCGGGCTATTTGAGAGGCCGTGTCAATGAGCATCGGGTCTTTACGGTCCCACCCATTCCAGGATCCGTCAAGAGACGGCGTGTGAGACGCATGATGTGCAACGCCGACATAGAAATCGTGGACAATTTCTGTCCGGAACCTGTCGGCCGCAAGCCAGAGATGAATGGGATAGAGTTGATTTCTCTCCGTGTATCCCTCCAATCTTATCGGAACCGGAATTCGCCGCGCCTCAAACGGCCCGAGGTCTATTTTCCAGCTCTTCCGGCCATTCGTCCTCCAGGCAGGATCCGGGTCGAGACCGGATGATACTGCAAGGCGATCGGAGGTATGGTTCTTGAGATCTATCCAGAGCATGTGCTGTTTTCCGTTTGGAAGCATCATGCTGGCAGTTACGGGTGGCCGAACGCTCAATTCCATCCGCACCGTGTCTTCACCGAACGTGATCAGCGCCGGGTAGGTCACCGGCGCGGCATCATTCGGGACGTTGAGCATGAACGTCACTCTTTCCCTCCCGCCGGGCGGGATGGCCTGCTCCCCGGAGGAAATGCCGTCAATCCAGACGGCATCTTCTCTGTAGCTCCCCGCACCCACGGTGCGTTCCACAGGGCCTTTGTTCGTCGCAACAAGGTTTACGATCCCTCCCCACCACGCAAGCTGACTCTTCATTCGCTGCAACCAATCGTGTGAAAGCGTCAGACGCACCTTCCCTTTGACCGACGTCGTTCCATAATTCACAATCGTCGCTTCGATGCGATTGGCCATGCCGGCGAACAAGAGAGTGTCGCACGGCAACGTGACCGTCATAGCAACCACCGGCTTCTGGTCGATGATGATGTACATCCCGTCCCTCCTGAAAGACCACCCCATCCCGTTCACGGTGAGCCGCGATGCCTCAGGCGCCAGGATCCTCAACCGGCTAAAGCGCTCCGGAACAACGATATCAAGGCTTGAACCATCCCATGAGCATTGGACCTGTGAAAGCGGGAGCACTGATGCAAGCAACGTGTCTTTGCGGTGGCGGATGTTCCGGACATTGAAACCTGCCAGCAGCGTGGGCGTGCCTTGGTGATCCCTGATGAGGTAGTAGCTGGACAGCGCCACGTCAGCGTGAAAGAAGTCAGTTCCATCCCCACATCTCACGACGTAGGACCCGGGGGTCTCCCCCTTTGAAAAAACTGTGGCTGAGGGTTTGTCCGTATATGCTTCTATCAAGCTTGCAAACCGGGTCGCTTTTGTTGTACGGCGGCTCATCACCACAGGCATCGGGACCTGCTCCGATACCATTTGTTTGTAGAACCCGCCAATGGGGGGATTCATTGCTTTGAAAACGCTTGTCCCCTGTTCACCGAGCACGCGAACTGACAGGTACTTCCCCTTGTCCGCGAAAATTCCCTCCCATGCGCTGTCTGTCTGACCGGCCGACACCTCTGTCAGCTGGTCGTAGCCGGGAATCCCGGGCCTGTTGCCGAAGAGATCGATGGGTTGAGGCTCGAGCGAGATGCCGTTTACCTTCACGCTGCCGAAACCATGAAGGGGGAGATCGTACAGATGCGGTTCGGGCGCAGCGGCGTCAAACAGGTCGATGAAGTAATGGCCCGCCTGCAGCAGGGTGCGCGTGAGCTTTATCCCCGCGTATTCGGTCGTAGAGCTACCCGATGCCACCTGGAACATCGGGAGAGCGCCAAAGAAATTCCCGTATCCGTTCGTCCATGTCTGCGTTGTCTGGTCAACCACAAGCGTGTTGTGCGCGATCGACTGGCGGAACCAGAGCTGAAGATTCGGGTTGGAATATGCTTCGTTCAATGGATCCACGATCCAGTTGCGCCCGTCCGCATAGTACCCCATCTGCAGACGGTCGGGATGGCCGTGCTCGCCACCGAGGATCCCGTAGTCCAGATAGAGATACGTCTGCGGGTTTTCGTTGCGCAGGACGGCGAAGCCGTTTCCCTGGAGATTAAGACTTCCCTTCGGGTAGATATCGACCGTGTCGGAAGGAAGGCCGGGAACGAGATTGAAGATGGTCACCGGCTCGGGCGCCTTTCCGAGCGCGCTTGACTCTCCCACGATCTGCGTGCCTCGTTGCAGATGCGTGATATTGAGAAGCACGAGGTACCTGGGATCATGATAGACAGCGTATCCCACTTCGTAGAAGGGGGCATACTCGAGAAGGCTGCCGCCGCCGCTGTCCTTGCATCGCGGAAATTCGAAATTGGGCTTGATCAGCTCGAACGGACTGTCGAACATCTTATTCATGGACCGTCCGGCGATCTCCTCATGATAAAGATCAAGGCTGTTGTGCCGGGCCATTTCCGCCAGATAGATCATTCCCCGCAATGCCACGAAGTGATAGCCCGACCATTCAGCCCAGAAACCGCTCTCGGGGAGCGCGGAGCCGAGTTGCCACCTGAATCCATATCGTCCGTTAAGGGCAAAGTCGATGAGTCCCTGGTCACCATAGAGAAAGCCTACTGCTGCAGAGACATTGTTGTACCAGTTCTGTCGGTTCGATGCCGTCTCGGGGAAGAGCTGCGTGATCTTTGCCAGCGGGTAGAAGAGAGAGTCCTTCAGTTTCTCCCGGCTCACGGGATCAAAGCCTTTATAGTCGTAGAGGAGGTCGTACCCATACGCCATGTCGACTCCCCAGAATGATTCCGAAAGGGTGCCGAAAAACACATGGGCGGGGCCAAGAATGGTATTTTCCGTCGGGTATCTAAGATAGAGCTCTGCAAACTTCGTAAGAATGGTTTTCCCTGCCTCGGCGTATTGATCACCGCCATAGACATTGTACAATAATCCCATCCAGACCAGATGGCTCGCCAACAAGCGATTGTACCATCCGGCCCACGCCATGTCGTATTTCCCCCCGCGATAGATTTCGGTCGTATCTACCGGGCACCGGTGCTCGAATGGCTTGAACTCTTCATACATAAGCTCGACATGATGCTTCGGGCAGGTGTACATATCATACACGTACGTCTGCTTGAGCGGTGAGACGTAGATCGGGCCATGCGCGATGAACGCATCGATCTCCCTTTTATGTTCTTCGAACAGGTTGCGATACCAGGGATATCTCGTAATCCAATGCTTCGCGGTATCGATCTCCGCCTGGTCGGCCATAAGTCTGGGATGAGTGAGGCCCTGAGAGAACGAAGCCGATGAAACGAGAATGAGCATCAGCGCAACTGAGCACAAGCGGAATTTCATAGAAGTAACCGTGGAGAGAGTTCGAAGTGTGTTTGACTCTGGACCGACAAATCTATTTCTTTCACTCACATTATAAGCAGAAAACCAGACTTGCGCAAAACGGGAAAAGCTGGGAACGGGGTATGGATCCGGCATCGCCCGAAGGCGAAGCCGAGTCCCTCTCTTGTCCGAAGGACACCTTCGGGGGATCCCAAAGAGCGGGAACTCCCGGGCCCGACCGAAGGCGGCGCCGGAGGAGTAGGGGATATTGATGTAAGCTTTATTTTTCTAGCGGTTTACCTCGGTCCGTTAGGACCGGTGTATGGGTAGTTAACGGAAGTAGAAATAATCTTCAAGCTCCGATAGGAGCGAGGTATGCCCTATCCATCGCTCTCTACTCTCTATTGAAAAGACATACGTCGCCCCTACAGGGCTTGAAGGTCCTGCTCTCTTTGCGAATCTACCCATACACCGCCCCTAACGGGGCGGGAAAAAGCGCATCTGGCAGGAATCGAGGGTGAGATAACAATCAATAACCAACATCAGACTATCGATGAACAACCGTATTTACATTGATTCCTACGCCTACGTCGGCAAGCGCGGCCCGAAGGATGTTGAGGCGCAGTATGAGACCGAGGCCCTGCTCGAGGAGATGGAATGGACAGGCATTCACGGCGCAGTGATCGCCCATTCGGAAGCCAAGGAATACGACCCGATGTACGGCAATCGCATGCTGTTGCGGGAACTCAAGAAGAGTCCTCGCCTGTACGGCGTGTGGGCGGTGATGCCGCACATGACGGGCGAGATCCCGCCGCCGCGCGACCTCATCAAGGAGATGCAGGACAATGGTATCACGGTCGCAAAGATGTATCCGCGGGCGCATCGTTTTCCGTTCCATGTGGATTATTGCGGAGAATTGCTCGGTGCCCTGGAAGAAAGCGAAATGCTTCTCATGGTGGAGGGCGGAAATCTGTACGGCAATGATGTGCTGGAGCCCACGAACCAGGTGCTTGTGAACGAGATGGATGCGGTGCTCACGCGCTTTCCGCGCCTGAACGTCTTGCTCCAGGGCGCGCGCTGGGATGCCACACGCTTCCTTTACTGGCTGATGGCAAAACATCCCAACCTTGTTCTCGAACTCTCCACACACCAGGGAAACCGCGCCATGGAGGTGTTTGTGAAGTGGTTCGGCGCGGAACGGGTTCTCTTCGGCACAGGGGCCCTGGAAAAGTCCCCCGGGGCAGCAAAGGCCTTTCTTGACTACTGTACGCTGGACGAGGAAGCCAAACAAAAGATCGCCTCGGAGAACATTGTCCGGCTGGCAAAGCTCGACAGGCTGCCTGCCGCGTACCGGTCCAGGGGACCACGCGATCCGATCCTGGCCCGGGCAAAAGAGGGAAAGCCTCTCACGAACACGCTGGTCATTGATTCTCACGCTCACATCAGCCATGACGACGGAGGAGGATCGGGCTTCGTGCACTCGCTCTATTCGGATGACAAGAGCATGCGCGAACGCGCGAAGCTCATGGGCATCGACGCAATGTGCATCAGCGGTTTCCTTGCCGTCTGGACGGACTATGAGGAAGGGAACAGGATCGTGTGGAACGCCATGAAGCGCTTCCCCGGCTTCTACCACGGCTATGCGGCCCTGCAACCGCAATATGTCAAGGACTGGCCCAGAGAGCTGCGGAAAGTACACGTGCAGTACCGCATGGACGGCTTGAAGCCGTACCATCCGCGGACGCTCCTCCCCTACAACGACAAGCTGTGGGATCCCTGGTATGAGTATGGCAACCGGATGAACGCTTACGCGTTGATCCATCCCTCGCCGAACCTCGTCGCTGAGATGAACGACCTGGCGCCGCGTTACCCGAACATCTCCTGGATACTTGCGCACACGGGGGCATCGTTCCGCGACGCCCGCAACGGCATCGAGGTTGCCCTGAAGAACCCGAATGTGTATCTGGAGATCACGCTCACATCAGTGACGTACCGCGTCATCGAGTTCATGGTGAAACACGTGGGTGCGGGTCGGGTGCTCTTCGGGACCGACCAACCGATGCGAGATCCTATCCCGCAATTCGGATGGGTGGTCTATTCCCACTGCACTCCGGAAGAAAAGAAGAAGATGCTGGGGCTGAATATGCGGAAGATCATGAACCGTGTGAAACGAAAGCATCGTTGACGGCTCTGTCTGACCCGCAGGCGAGACGTATCAATCAGTCGATGCCTGCACGACGTAGCTATAGACCCCCACGTTGCGCTTTGATACCCGGGTCCAACCTTCCTGTTGAATGCCCGACGTGACCGCATCGGGCGTTAGCCGATGTTCCAGCGGGGGACCCGGAGGTTGGGACACATCAGGCCGCCAGTCCAGGATAGCGATATGCCCGCCCGGCCGCAGAATGCGTCTCGCCTCAGCCAGCGCTGCGGCGTGGTCATCCAGCTCATGCCAGACGTTTGCGAGAAAGACCAGATCCACAGACTTATCCGGCAGGGTTGTGGCCGTGGCTTCACCATGGACCAATTCGATGTTCTTCGGTGAGGCAGTCCCGTTGAGCTTTTGCCGGAGGTGCTCCAGCATTTCCGTCTGAAAATCCACTGCCAGGACCTTGCCCGAATCCCCTATCTCGCGGGCCATTGGCAATGCGAAATACCCCGTTCCTGCACCGATATCGGCCACTCTCATCCCCTGCCTGAGTTGCACCGCGGCCAGAACGGCGGCTGGCGGAAGCCATTGAAGCCGTTCCGGGTCTTCAAGCCTGTGTGCGTGCTTTGCGTCAAATGTACGGTCGTTCATGTCCTCCATCCTTTCGTCGTACTGGTTAGATGCACCCGAACGAAAAAGGATTCCGGACATTATAGTTGTTGCGCCCCGCAATGAGATTCGCTATATTGAGGTAGAACACCGCAAGGCCAACGCACCCCGCGTGACCGCGCAATCCGCACAAGTCCACTCAACACGGACGGGTACAGTGACAAAGCTTCTCACAATCCTCCTGGTAGCCGGCATCTCTCACGCTGGTGCTCAGGATGCAATACGTGCAGATAGGGAGGGAGAACCGGCCCCGGCTGGCCTCATGATCGCGCAGAAGAATGAAGCGCGGGGCACGGAATCCGTTCTGTTACAACTCCCGGACGAAAGGAGATCAAAGCAGTCGGGCTCCAAATCGATTGCGAAAACGCTGCGAGAAGAGATGAAGTCCCTGGGCAATAGCCTGCCGGATCTGTCCCTGTCCGTGCTGGGAGTCTCCTGGTATTTCAGGAATCCTCTTCGATACCGGCTGGCGCCTGGCAGCACCTACGCGCATCAAATGGGTTTCAGCAGCGGTGAGTGGAATCTGACGATTGACGGGATCAAGACGAATACGTTTGAGGATCTGGATATCGCCCTGCAATGGCCCGTCAACACGAGCATGAACCTGTTTGTCCGGTACAGCGACATGCAATGCCGTTTAGATCTTCAGGCGTTCGGGAAACTCCCCTGGGAATAGCGCGACCGTCATCAGCGCGCTACACCTGCATCACCCGGGCTCTCGCGCCCGTCCATCCTGGAAATATCATCGCATCCTTGTCGATCCCGAGATGAGTGCCCGCGACCGCGGAAAAAACGGATCGGAAATCCGTCGTCACCGGAATGTCGCGTCCGTCTTCCAGTTCCTCTTTCACCAGAGGAGGAACCTCCCCGTACACCTTCCCACCCTTGACGTCATTGCCAAGAATGAACAAGCACGATGCCCGTCCATGGTCTGTTCCTCCCGAACCGTTCTCATACACTGTGCGTCCGAATTCCGTCATGGTCATGATCGTCACATCGTCTGCCAGCGGACCGAGATCCGACCAGAAAGCTGTTATCGCTTCAGCAAGATCCTTCGCCCTCTGGGCAAAGATCCCGTTGGCGGCTCCCTGACCCACATGCGTGTCCCATCCTGAGGATTCGGCAAAAGCGATCTCCAGCCCCACATCGGCTTTTGTCAGCTGCGCAATTTGTTTCAGACTGTTGCCGAGAGGTCCCATCGGATAGACCGCACCGTTCGATGGCACATAATCCTTGAGCGGCAACCGGGAAACCAGCTTCATTGCGTCGAAGCCTTCCTGACCCACCTCGTGCAAAAGGCGCTGGGATGTTTCTTCGTAAAGGGTTTCCAGCGTGCTGCCGGCGGATTGAACAATGGTGTTGGTCGAGCGCACGTTGATCGCAAAGTCACCAAGGTTTGCGATGGCAAGGGCAGGCTCTTTCCCGTAGAGCGATCGCGGCAGGAACGGGGTCATGGCACAGGAGCAGAAGGCCGTCCGTTCGTGCGTCAGCAAACCGCTCGCCCTGTTCAGCCATCCGCTTTCCGTCCCTTTGACGCCCGGCGTTCCCGTCTCCATGTAGTCCTGCGCGTCGAAATGAGATCGCGTCGGGTCGGGCGACCCGACCCCGTGGACGATCGCAAGCTGCCCGGATCTGAACAGAGGAGCGAAACCGGAGAACCCGGGGTGAAGACCGAACCTGCCATCCAGGTCAATTAACCCGCCGCCGGGAGCGTTAGGACCAACACTCATCCCGAGACGCGGCCGCATGGACATCAGCGCGGGATCGGAAAATGGGGAGACCGCCATCAATCCGTCCATTGCGCCGCGCTGAAAAATCGCCACGAGCACCCTGCGTTTCCCGCCTTGCACCCGCGCGGTTGTTTGCTGTGCTGCGCGTGCCAGAAACAGGGGGCTCCCTCCCACACCCAGCGTCACCAGTGCAAGCCCGCCGGACTTCAGAAACGCTCTCCTCGTGACTCCCATCCTACCTCCTCTGAAATTCTGGTGAACCCAGCAGCAGTCCGATAATGCTTCGGAGTGAGACCGAAGGTTCTGCGCGCCTGTTCCACCGACCACCATGAGGAACCGGCTCATCCCCGGCCTCTTGTGCATTTGCGGCTTCCTGAATCCTCGCTGCGTACTTAGGATCGTGAACCGCAGGCGTCAGCAGCCGGATCGTCTCTGTCACGTCACGCCCGGGAAGAAGGAGATCAGCGTAGATCCTGAGCGCCGCCTCCGTCGATTCCGGCTCGTATCCTCCGTTCAACGATACAGGATCGTACTGAACACCCGAGATCTCCCCGATGGCCAGTCTCAATCCGAAATTCATTCTGTTGAGGATCGACCCCGTGTTGATCCAGGCGGAGCCCCGGTCCGGGTAACCGGTCGGGGGTACGCATGCGTAGAGCGGCTCTCCCATACGTCCCACCCAGTTGATCATCCCGCGCGGATTGGCGATCGTGGCATTCAGCGCGCGAAGAGAGCTCACCACAAGCTCGAACGGGGATTTGATCTTCTCACGAAGCGCGGCGTTGCTCCAGAATTCGGGGGATTCAACCATCGCAATGATGATTGCTTGCAGGTCCCCGCCGGTCCGCATGAAAACCGCACTGAGGTGGTTGACCAAATTGACCGAAGGCGTATCGGCGACGAACCGGGCCGCAAGCTCCCTCGAGATGAACGTCGCAGTTGAAGGATAATTGGCGAGCATGTCAAGGACGCGCTCTCCCTCCTCGATGCCACCCCCCGGTGGGAACGACTCCCCCAGGATTTGCTTCGGTCGCGCATCGTGCTGGCCGGCACGGAAGAGGAAATCCCCCTGGCGGACAAAGCCCGGATGCCGTCGCGGATCGGAGAGTATACGATCAATCTGTTCGCGCTGTTTGTCAGATGGCCCGAGGGGGTAGACGGTCCACCCTGTGAACGCGCGGGCCACCTCGGTGACGTCGGTTTGCGTGTACCCGCCATCGACGCCTAGTGTGTGGAGCTCCATCAACTCCCGCGCGTAGTTCTCATTGAGGCCGGTCTTTCCCTTGCGTTCGGAATTCGCACGTGCGGGGTAACGGGGGACAAAGCCCCGGTGATACGAAACGGTAGTCACCGTGCCTTCCTCGGCGACGGATTCGGCATTGTTGAGGTAGTACAGCATGGCAGGGTGCCTCGCTGTTGCCTCGAGCATCGTTCTGAACTTGCCGAACTCATTCGGACGAATCGCGTCGCGCTCGAATGTCTGGACGAACGGCCGCGCCCGGGCGTTGGTAACGGAGACGTTAAAATGATTTGTCCAAAAGTCCGTTAACACCTCTTGCAGCTGATTAGTGCTGAGCACCGCCCGGAAGAGTTTCTGCGCCCTCAGATCTTCGACCAGCTCGGATTCCGGGCGATATGCGTGCTCTTCCATGTACTGGCGGATCAATGGCCTGAACTCGCGTTTCTCTCCCCCGGTGCTGTCCGCGTAGGCGATCTCTCTGGTATACCGCGGATCGGCCCGCATTTCCTTTTTGATGAACGCACGGGTCGGATAGCGCGCTGCAATCTCGGCATTGCTGAGCGAGACGGATGGCAGTGAATCGAGCAAATGCATGAGAAGAGGATTTTCTGGCAGGCCTCGCAGTTGTTCTTCCATCCAGGCATTGAGGCCCATAGTGACAACCCTGTCGACATCCCCGGGCCTGGCTCCGAACGTGAATCTGCCAAGCAGATGTGCGGCAGCCTGTCGCTCGGTGAGTCCCGATGCTTGCCAGGGCATATGGATCGGGGGCACCCCGCGAGGTTGAACCTCCTGATCTTTTGAGGTCCGGGTGGGGGAGCCGCAACCCGATAGGAGAAATGCAATAGCGAGCAGGCCTATCGGCAAGCTGGTTTTAATTCTCATAATAGTCTGACAGTTGGCCGTGGCACAGGTTTAATGCCCCCTGACTTCTTGAATACATGGGTAGGATGTACTTGTTATGTACTCCCTAAACTCATATAGTGGTTGCCATGCATCATTTCCGTCCGCACCGGCGGTCGGAGGCGGTTGCATTTGTCGAGCGCTTGTTAGGTCGGGGAGATTTCCCGATCGATCATCTTGCAGGCATCTTGTGTGATTGTGCCGACAGCGGGTTGACGGAGCGGGCAGATCGGGCGGAGGAGTTTGCTTCACGGATGGACGACGGCAACATGACATTCCCAATGGCATCGGCAGAGGATGTACGAAAGGCTTTTCGAGATGGGGCTCGCGAGGATATTATCTCAGGACGTGCTCATAACGTGTACGGCGTGAACAGGCGGTGGGGGCAATGGGCGGAATCCTGGGATCGCAACAAGGTCGTGGACAAAGGGGAAACAGGACCGGCGGTGTCTCCTATGGCAACGCTGGTAAGTGCGAAGAAAGTCGGTCGGAACGATCCCTGCCCCTGCGGGAGCGGGAAGAAGTATAAGAAATGTCACGGCCGGTAAGTCGACACGACACGAGCATGTTCCTGTTCCCCGGGGTGACAGCCCAAATCGTTACCGCCTGACGCTCTCTACCAGCTCATAAACATCTTGCGCATCCCCCCTATGTTGCATCATCAGGCTCTCCCGCCTCAATCTACCAAAGACAATAGCATCCTCATTGAGCGACCTGGCAAATGATAGTTGGAGTGGGACCAGGCTGCCTGCCGTAACTTCAAAACTCAGAAGAGCATCAACTGAAAAACTTGTGAAGGGACATCGGTGACATGATGGGAAAGGGGACGCACAAACTCCTCAGCGATCATTGACATTCTCGGGCGAACCGAGTAACATATAGTGATAGGTTGACGGGAGTGTTTGTCGTGTCCCGGGACGACGACGGCGTGACAATGATGAGTTATAGAAATCCAGGTGAGATGGAGGTGGATCATGAAGACAACTCTGACGGCGTGTTTTTTTCTAGCGACCATCCTTGTGCTTGGAGGATGTCAGAAGGAGGAGACCAATAGTGCTATCGGACCTGGAGGGCAGCCGGCAGACGGGCTCGGGACGATAGTGGTCAGACTGATGGACGCACCCGCGGCATATCAGGCGGTGAACATTGTCGTCGATAGCGTCCGTGTTCACATCGCGTCGGGCGATACGGTGAACGGATGGTACACAATTTCGCGCTCACCCGCGACATACAACCTTCTGGAATATGGTAACGGAAAGGATACCATCATTGCCGAAGGTAATGTCCCCTCAGGGTACTACACACAGATACGCTTGTATATCGGGCAGGGGAGCAATGTTGAGGTGAACAATCTTACACATCCTCTTGAAGTTCCCAGCGGTTCCCAGAGCGGGCTCAAGCTTAACATCCAGGCGACAATCCTTCCCGGCGTCAAGTACGTGGTAACGCTCGATTTCGACGCGAGCCGGTCGATCGTGGTGACGGGAAATGGGCGTTACAAATTGAAACCCGTCATCCAAACGGTCGCAACAGCAGTATCCGGCAGTTTAAGCGGGATGGTTGTTCCCGATTCCACCAGGCCGACGGTGTGGGCAATTGCGGGAACGGACACCTCCACCGCGATTGCAGATACGACAGGTTATTTCAGGTTCAGATATCTTATGCCGGCATCTTACCTTTTGACCATTGTCCCCGCAGACACGGCGTATCGGGACACGACACTGACGAATGTCGTTGTCACCGCGGCGCAGAATACAGATGTCGGTACGATCGTTCTCCAGAAGAAGTAGAAATCAGGGTCCGGCTCCAGGGCGACGAAACGGTGGCGCGCATCTCGTGCCACCGTTTGCCTTTTCAGGGATCGTGGCTCAACGCATGAGCCGCAACCGGATTCCCGCCCGATTCCTGTCGGAATGCGACAGCGAACCGCTTTGGTTACCTGCCGATGAAGAAGGCCCTGGCAGATTGCCAAAGGCCTCACCTAACAGTCTCCGTTGGAAGCGGAACCGCGCCCGCCATGCCTCACCTTTTGGCCGGGGCCGTTGGCGCACAACGGCTCGTGAACCGGTGTCCTCTTACGCCAAACGAAAAAAGCCCTCTCACTGAGAAGGCTTCATCTCACAGTCCAAATTGCGCATCGCAAAATCAAAAATGCTTGTTGTGCCGGCAATGGAGCATAAATGGAAGGTGTGTTCGCGAAGTGATTTCGTGGAGTGTATCGAGATGCCTGTTTAGGTGCTGAAGCAGCTCAAACCTTTTACCCGTAGTTCGGAAGGGGAAATGTGGCTTACCTTCGAACCTGTTGGCTGGAAGCCCATTAGATCGCGGCTCTCCAGAACAATGGACCGGGAGCTGGCTACTATGAGATACAGACCAATGCGACAAATATGGCAAGCGCAGGCGTACTTCTATTGGCCGCACGTTACTGATTGTCGCTCCCCATCCTTGGCGCCATATTCTCCCACGCGAGCGGTTTCGGTATATTGTTCCGGACCTTTCATACCGGGATCGGGGTCGATTCCGGACGAGAGGAAGGCCGATTACCTGAGTACGGATGAGCAACGAGGAAATCGCCCGGCGGCTAAAACTCTCCAACTGCACGGTGAAAAGTCACGTCCACAATATCCCTGAATAAATGGCTCTGTACAGTCGCCTGCAAATCGCAACGCACTTCCCCAGAATATTCCGGTTAACGACAGAGTCACAGTTTCTCCCTCCTTCTAGTCCACAGCACGTCATCAGAACTTGCGCGACAAGGATTAACTACTCTTTCATCCCTTCGGCCGATTCACTTTGTTGCCCTACCCGATATATTTCGATAGGCAGCATGGGGCCCTCCTCGTCGAGAACCCAACGAGGCGTCATTACCTCCCCGCCGGACCGATCGCGCGTTGGCTGGGCATTCACTGGGCGACCAAGAAATCATCGAGCTGCCGGACACGATTCTTGTGGTGCATTGCAGGCTTCCCGAAGTTGTCACCACGCAGTCGGCAACTTTACAGAGCAAGCCTGGCAAGTAGGTGTGCGGAAGAAAGAACGGAAGACCCGAGAAGATATTGCGAGGTTACTGAATTGTGGATGAGTCTTCTTCTCAACTGTAGTAGGTCACCCCGACATGGATGGGAAACATGAAGAAGTTGTTGACAGTTCTTATGGTGGTTGGTGTATCTCTCTTGAGTGCCCAAGACTTTCGGCATTCAGGAATGAGACCACAAGCGAATGGCCGAGAGGACAGCGTCTCTGTTAGTCCGAGACGCGACACACCCGACCAGGGAACGATATATGCCGCGCAGGATCAAGTGAGGAGTACTGAGCCAGTAGTCGTGAGCTTCC
>Ga0316628_100001930_pt1 | contig 15016 bp, 13 predicted proteins | sample OWC_Aug_M2_C1_D5_FD_207648 | JGI IMG/M metagenome (GOLD analysis project Ga0316628, IMG submission 207648) | Wetland soil microbial communities from Old Woman Creek delta, Ohio, United States - OWC_Aug_M2_C1_D5_C | ecosystem: Environmental > Terrestrial > Soil > Wetlands | place: USA: Ohio... | reverse complement strand
TGAAGAACTGTTGCATCTCAGTCTGATTGCTGGTCATCAGTGTGAATATGGTCTTGATGCCGTGGTCTTCGGCGGAAGAAACAAAGTGGTCAACGAGTTCTTTTGCAATTCCCAGGCGGCGGTAAGCTGGATCCACGCCGACCGTCTCGATCCAACCGACTGTTCCGGGGAGGCCGAATTCGAGCTCACCGGCGCGGCCAAAGAGAAAGCCGACGACGCGGTTATCAACCTCGGCAATCAACGAGGTCCAGTGCGGCCGAATGGCTTCGGAAATCTCGATCCGCTTCTCCCAATACTGAGGACGGGCGGTGCCGGTTACGCGCTCCTCGATGTTGGCGATCGTCGCCAGATCGCGTTTTTCCAAACTCCTTACATAAATGTTTTTCTTCATGTTCCCTCCAACGGCCGCTCTCAGCCGCGGTTAAATTTCAGCGGGCGTTTTTCTATTCTGTTGGCGATCGTCGCCGGATCGCGTTTGTGCAAGCTCCATGCTTTTTTTATATTTCCTTCAACGGCCACTTTTAGCCGCGGTTAAATTTCAGCGGGCGTTTCTCCATGAAGGCGTTGTAGCCTTCGACAAAATCCGGAGTTTCCATACAGCGTGCTTGGGCCATGGCCTCCATTTCCAACGCGGTTTCCAGATCCGTGTCTGCTTCGAAATTAAATAACTCCTTGGTGACGCCCAAGGCGTAAAGCGGCCCGTCTTTCAATCGGCCGGCCAGCGCGTAGGCTTCGTCCATTAACTTTTCGCCGGGGACCACGCGATTCGCCAATCCGATACGATAGGCTTCTTCCGCGTTGATCGTGTCGCCGAAATAAACCAGCTCCGTCGCTCGGCCCAAGCCAACGATTCGCGGCAACAACCAGAGCGCGCCCATGTCCGCCCCCGCTAGTCCCACTTTGGTAAACAAGAAGGCCGCGCGTGCTTTGTCGGAAAAAATGCGCAGATCGGAAGCGAGCATCAGCATCGCGCCGGCGCCCGCAGCGATGCCGTTAACGGCGGCGATAATCGGCTTTTTTAAATTGCGCATGTTCTTGACGACGTTGCAGGTCATGCGCGTGAAATTATAGAGCTCGTCGCCCTTCATCTTAAGTAGCGGGCCGATAATATTGTCGACGCTTCCGCCCGAACAAAAGCCTTTGCCGGTCCCCGTGAGGACAACCACTTTAACCGCTTTTTCCCCCGCCAAATCGAGCATGATCTGCTCCAGCTCACCGTAGCTTTCGAATGTCAAGGCATTGAGTCGCTCGGGATCGTTCAGGCGGATGGTCCCAATGCCGTCTCTGTTTTCAAAAAAAATGCTATGATAGCTATTCATTCTCTTGGCTCCTTAATTCCTTCGCAACGTCGCTAGCCTACATTATTCACGGTCATAGGAAAAACGATGACACTCTATCGATCGAGAGGTGAGCCTGGAGGAGCGAGGCACCGAGACAAACAGCTTCAACGCCTTCTTGGGTGCTTGGCTCGACGCTCGACTTTTTCCCAGTCGTTCGCTCCAGAAACTCAGTTTACAGGAGGCTCCAAGGCAGAGGCTTATTGCCTCGCTCTGGAGGGCTCGCATCTCGATCGTTCCCATGCGTGAATAATCCGGGCTAGTGTTCGCCTTTAGTTATCTCATTTGGCAGCGTATCAATTCCCTGTGAAATTAGGTTTGCGTTTCTCCATGAACGCTTTTGTCCCTTCCGCCAAATCATGCGTGTCCGCGATACCGCCAAAGGTTCTGGCTTCAAACTCGAGGCCGGTCGCCAAGTCGATTTCCTGACTTTTGTTGATCAGCATTTTCGAGGCTTGCAGGGCGAGGCGCGGCAGGGCGGCGAGCCTAGCGGCAAAACTCTGCGCTTCGGCCATCAGCTTGTCTTTGGGAACGACCTTCAGTACCAAACCGGCCGCGAGCGCTTGTTCGGCGTTGATGGGATCGCCAAGCAAAATCATTTCTTTGGCTTTGGCGGCGCCGATGGCGCGCGGCAATCTTTGCGTCCCGCCGCCGCCGGGAAACGCGCCAATCTTGATTTCAGGAAGTCCGAAGCGCGCGGTTTCGGAGGCGAAGCGGAAATCGCATGCCAACGCTAGCTCACAGCCGCCGCCGAGCGCGTACCCTGAAACAGCGGCAACGGTCGGCTGCGGCAGGTTTTCCAATTGATCGAAAAGAATCTGAAATTCGCGGGCGTGATGGTACGCTTGTTCCGCGCTGCTGGTGCCTTCTATCTCGCTGATATCCGCTCCCGCGCAGAAAATCTCTTCGCCGCCGGTAATGACCACGACTCTAACGCTGCGGTCGTTCGCGAGCTCTTTCAGACAGAGTTCCAACTCATGCCGCATTTCGATGTTGAGTGAATTTTTTTTCTGCGGGCGGTCGAGTTCGACGGTAGCGATGCCTTCTCTTTTCTCTAATTTTAGGTTCTGTGCCATATTCATGTCTCCTCAAGCTGCTATGCAAACTGCCTCACCAAGCTCGCCACCGTGGCCGAACCTTTGCCTTTCGCCTTTTGCTGGGCTAGTTGAAATTTGTCGCCCAAAGTCGGGCGCTGGTTGCGAACTAGCACTCCGATGTGAATTTTTTCTTTGTCCGTCGCCAGTTTCAGGGCCTCAATGCTGTTTTGAGTATCGTGATCGTCGGGAATCACAGTGAGGTTCTGGATGATCCGTGCGACGTTCATGTCTGTCGTGTTGAATGACGAGCAGCTCGACAGGACTTCAATGAACGAGAAACCCCGATGCTGGATTGCTTGGACGATCAGACTTTTTAAGTGTTCTTTCTTGACCGAAAAACCTCTTGCAACGAAGCTGGCGCCATAAACAATGGCAAGCGCCGACGGGTTGATAGCATCCCCCGTGAGGCCGAAAGGAGAGGTCTTGGTAATGGGATAAAGCGTCGTCGTCGGAGAAAATTGCCCCTTTGTCATTCCGTAAATCGCGTTGTTGAAAAGGAGATAGGTCATGTCGACGTTGTTTCGCGCAACATGCGGAAAATGGCCGCCTCCAATCGCGAGGCCGTCTCCATCTCCGCCTACGGTGACAACCGTGAGATTCGGATTGGCGGTTTTGACTCCTTGAGAGATGGGCAGCGCCCGCCCGTGAATACTATGAAAGCCGTACGCCTTGACGAAGTAGGGCAGTCTGCTCGAGCAGCCGATTCCGGAAATTAAGGCCAACTCCTTGGTCGGCAAGTCAAGCTCGGCAAAGGCCTCCACTAGCGCCCCCAATATGCCGTAATAACCACAGCCCGGACACCACACCGGGGACACGCCGCTTAGATACTCGCAACCGTTATCCAGCTCTTCCATAACGTTCCAAACTCCTTACTTTTGTCGTGCCGGCAGCTTCAACGATCTTCTCGACGATTTCGCTCGGTGCCAGCGGCACCCCTTTTATTTTCGTTACGCCAATGGTGGGAATCCGATAAGTGGATCGCAGCACCGAGGCGAATTGACCCTGAAAATTGAGCTCCGGGACGATCACTCGCTTCACCTTACTGAAAAATGCTTTCAACTCGTTATGGGGTAACGGATTCAACACGCGTGGAACGATCGCTTGGACTGAAATTCCCATTCCTTTGGCGATTTCGATCGCTTCCTCGACCGGTCCCGCGGTTGATCCCCAGGTGATGACGCCGATCTCGCCACTCTCGTCGCCGAGACGGGTGCACAGGCCCTGCGTCAAGGAATCCTTTTCGATCTCCGCCAGCTTTTGGAATCTCTTAACCGTCATGGCAGTGTGAGTATCGTCATCGCAGGCGAAATTGCCGAGTTCGTCATGCTCCATCCCGGTCTCCATGTGCTCGCCTCCCGCAGTTCCCGGTATGGCAGCCGGGGAGATGGGCGAGTGAGCGAGTTGGTATCGGGCATACGGGGCGCCATTGGCCGGCATAGCGCGTAATCGAGTTCCCTGTGGAAGGTTGTCCACGAGATGAGCATCGACAGTCTCGAGGCGCGCCGAAGTTGCCTGGTCAACCAGGACGATGACCGGCAATTGATACTTTTCCGCGACGGCAAAAGCCAGCCCGGTCACGCGCAGGCAGTCGGACACAGAGGTGGGCGCCATAACGACTCGCGTGGCATCTCCGTGCGAACCGTACAGGGCGAGAAACAGATCCGATTGCTCTGTCTTGGTCGGTAGACCCGTGCTCGGTCCGCCTCTTTGAGAGTCGACGATGACCGCGGGGATCTCCGCCATGGAAAGCAAGCCAATCGCCTCGGACATCAGCGAGAGGCCCGGCCCCGATGTCGAAGTCATGCTTTTACCGCCTGCCCAAGAAGCTCCGGCGACACTACAAATGGCCGAAATCTCGTCCTCGGTTTGTAAAACAGAACCTCCAAGCTTGGGCAAATGGACTGCAAGCCATTCCATTATTTCCGAAGCGGGCGTGATGGGATAGCCGAAAAAGTATTTCACGCCGGCCGCGGCCGCGCCGAGGGCGATGGCCTCATTGCCCGTCATCAAAAGCCTCTTTTGCTCGCTTCCTTGGGGAAAATGGTAAGGGTCATTTTTGGGCAGATGACTCTCGGCAAAGTCGCGTCCCCGTTGTAAAGCGTCGAGATTATGATCCAGGACCGTTTCGCCTTTTCTCGCGAATTTCTCGGAAATGAAACCTTCGACGCTGCTCTTAGATAGGCCCAGCAGGTAGGACAGGGTGCCGAGAACGACGATGTTCTTGCTGATACGGCTGCCGATTTCCCTTGTTGCGATGCGCTCAAACGGCACTTTATAAACGGTCTGTCCTGGTTGTGCAGTCAAATCGCACTCGCTCTCACAAAGCAGGGCTCCGTTTTCTCTCAAGTCAGGGAGGTTTTCATCCACCGCCGCTTGATTGAGGCACACAAGAAAGTCAACTTGCTCGCCGTGATAAGGTGTCGGTTTCTCGCTCAGCCGGACCTGAATCATGCACGGCCCGCCCTTAATCTCGGCAGGAAAGGTACGAAACGTTACAATGTGGATTCCTTCCCTCGCCGCAATTCGGCAAAGGGTTTCCCCTACGGTGATAACGCCCTCGCCGGATTCACCGGCAATGCGCAGGATGAGATCAGGATGCATGGGTTTCCTCCTTCCACTCGATGCCGTTAGCCTCCAGAACCGGATTCCAGAAGGCCCACCTTGTCTCAATGCCCTCCTGAACTTGCTCGACCATGTCGGGAAATTCTCTCATGCCCGCGAACCTCTCCTGCAGTCGAAGATAGTTCGAGACCGGTAAGTATTTCTTGGGAACGTGGTTCAAAGTAAACAGCACGGTATTGCTCTTACGCTCTCGTTCCGCTTCATAGAGAACCCACGAGCGCGTCTCAAGGGCCAGCTCGGTGATTTCATGAAAGACGTCCGTGTCGCTCTTCCAGCCTTCTGGGCATACCGAAAAAAGCTCGACGACGCACGGCCCCTCGATCGCTGCAGCTTTCTGGACCTTGATCATGAGATCGCGGTGAAACAACGGGCAAGCCGCGGCCACGTAGCTGGCACCGGCGGCAAGGGCGAGATCGAGAAGGTACTGCGGTCTTCGCTGGTTTCCCCGGATCGACTTGCCGAAAGGCGTGGTGCTCGTGTTGGTGCCGTATGGCGTCGCGCCCGAACCTTGGACGCCCGTGTTCATATACGCCTGATTGTTGAGGCAAACGTAGAGACCATTTTCGCCGCGGGCGATCCAGGTGAGGAGAGCCTGAAGGCCGATATCGTAGGTGCCGCCGTCGCCGGCGATGCCGAGGTTCACCACGGAATCCGGCGCGACCGCTCCCGCCTGTACCAGTGCCTTGAGCGCGGCAATGTTGCCGCTTAGGGTAGCGCCGGTGTTGGGAAAATCATTGTGATCCACCGATACATCTCCCCAGCAGGAGGTGTTCTGAGTGGTGATCACTTCATTGCAGCCGGTGCCGATGCTGGCCACGACATGCTTCCCGCTTAGCTTTAAGGCGCGCAGCACCTGATTGGTGCCACTGACCATGCCGCAGCCGACGCAGCCTTGATGACCTGACATCAAGCCGGTAGTTGGAACTGCGCCGTAATCCCCGACATCTGTAACCGCGTCGGAAAGCAAAAGACTATAGGGACTAGAACCGATATGACGATTGAACAAGGCTTTATACAATGGTGCACCTCATTATTCTGCCTGGATCTCGTCCAGCGCCGAAGGCCAGCTTTCTTGAAAGTGGTGCTCCGGACGCCAATCGAGAAAATCCTGGCTGACTGTAAGCTTGCTCTCATTTCTTGGCCGCGGAACGTCCCGATCCGTGGTTTCGCTAAAGGCCTGACGAATCGCTCCGAGACTGGCCTCTCGCGGCCTGGGAACGTTCTTTTCGTAATAGTTGAGGGCGGTGTCAAAGGGGATCTTGTCGTAGACCTTGTGCAGCGCCCCCAGCATCGGCATGTTGATGTGTTTGAGCCCTAGTCCCTCCGCGATTCCACCCGCGGGCACGGTAAAAATTTTGACGCGCTCTTCGCTGGCGCCCAGGATGTTGCGGATTTTTTTCACCCCTAGAGTGGTGCTGTTTACCAACAGCGTGCCACCCTCTTTGAGCCCCTCCAGCACCTGGTGTTCCGGCGAATAGAGGATGGTCTCGTCGTACAGGATGACCACATCCCACGCGCGCAAGAACGAGCGGATCTTTTTTTCTTTTTGAAAATTTACCAGCGTGTCGGTGGTGATGATCGCCCCTCGCCGTTCGGACCCGAAAGCGGGCACCGTCAGCAACCGATAGCCCTTCTCGATTCCTGCGCCGGTGAAACCCACCGCTGATGTAATAGCCCCTTGTCCTGCTCTGCTATAAATACGGATTTCATGGGTTTCAGGAGGAATCGGGGCGCAGAACTTTTCTTTGCGCTGTTGCTTTTTCCAGATCTTTCCCCATTGCTTCCACAGCTTGGGACTCACCTGATCCTCGCGCTCGACGAAAATCGGATCTTCTTCGATATCAAGCCAGTAAGGCTCCGGCCGATAGGGTTTCCCCTCGGCGATGTTGCCGGCCAGGTTGAACATCAATTGAAAGTGTTCCGGCCGAACCTCGCTGCCTCCGAGCCCTCCGATAACGCTCGCGACTTTGGGACCGTCGCCACCGAGGTAAACGTGAATCGCCGTGCTGATTCGCTGCGCGAGCGGAGGGAAGACGCCGCCGTGAGGCAGGCCTTCATCGAGCACAATGACTGCTTTCGTTCCCGCGCGATGCAACGCTTCGGCAATTTCCTTGCTGGGAAAAGGCGAAAAGAGTCGGATTTTAAGAAGGGCCACACCGGGAATGCCATCTTTGCCCTGAAGGTGCTGTGCGACGACTTCGCCTGCGGACGCTGACTCCCCCAGGAGCGCGACGACCAGTTGGGCTTTGGTGTCGCCGATCCAATCGAAATGGCCGTAGGAGCGCCCGAAGTTTTGCCCGAACTCTCGCCCCGCCTTGAGCGCGACTTCGGCGGCATTGCGCAGAGCCGCCGTCTGATTTCGTTTATGCCGGCGATAGGGATAAGCCGACAACATGGCGCCGTAGGTTACCGGCTTCTCCGGAGCGAACAAAGGATAAAGCGGTACGAAGGGCGGGAGATAATTGTCCACGTCTTCAGGCTTCGGAATTTCAACCCCTTCGTAGGCGTGGGTTCCCGTAAAACCTCTCAAATTGACGGCGAATGGCAGCCGGACTCTCAAATCTTCGGCGATCCGGTATCCTTGGATGATACTGTCCAAAGCTTCCTGACCGTCGGATGCGAAAATCTGAATTAGGCCACTGTCGCGCATGGCATAAGCGTCGGTATTATCGGCCCAAATATTGATCGGCGCGCCAGTCGCCCGATTGCCGAGAAATAAACCGCACGGAATGCTGCCGCCGGCAGCGTTCTCGAGCACCTCAATCATGTAGAGGAGTCCTTTTGAAGAAGTTGCGGTTCCAGCGCGAACGCTCTTGCCGGCCGCAATGATCTGGCTAGCCGCGCTGTGTTCGGACTCTGCGTTGATCGTTACCGCTCCCATTGCACCGTCGTAGACCCAACGAGAGATCTGTTGAGAGCACGACGTGGAAGGAGTGATGGGATAGTAGGGATAGCACTGAACTCTCGACAGTCTATATCCCCATGCCGCGGCGCTATTACCTGCTAAGACCGTTGCCACTGTACACAACCCCCTTATCTCGTGGTTTCATTCGCCGAAGTGTTTTGCCCGCATTCCCGGATCGAAGGTCTTGCCGTCGACCAAGATGCAGTCGGCGGCGGTGCGAAAACATTCAACCCAGCAGATAAAGCAACCCTTACAAGCCAAAGGATCAATTTCGTGAAAACTCCCTTTCCCCGTACCCCTCAGATGAATGGCGCTCTCGGGACAGACAATGGCGCACCGACCGCACTCATCACCGAGGCATCCTTTAAGATCAATGAAAAAGTCGTGGGTACGCCAGCCGCTTACATCTTTCGGTTTTTCTTTCAGGTTTTCGATTACGGCACCGCGATGGAGATCGAGACAGATGCGCGGATCCTCAAAAACCTCGTACCGAACTGTTTTCCCCTCCGGGCGGTAGAGAAAAAGACGTGCCTCTGGGCCCACGTCTGCCATTTCACTGAGCACGCGCTTGCTGTCGATTCCGTCGATGGTCGCGCGTGCGATCTCCTCGATCGTCAGGACTTCCGGCGGCGCGAAGGGTTTGCCGCCGGAGCTTTGTGATGCTTCTTCCTGTTCAGAACCACCGACATCGGGTCGGTCGCGCAATTCCACCAACTGGCCCGTGACGACGAATTCCTTCCGCCTGTTAGGCGACAAGAGAACTTCCTGTTTTTCTTCCATGCTGTATTCTAGGCTCCTGTGCGCTGAACTTTGCGAGAACGGGGTGGTTTACAGCCCGAAAAGCTGGGTGGCATTGTCCCGTAAGAGTTTTCGTTTCGTTTCTTCTTTCAGCCCCAGCCCCTCAACTTGGTCGAGACTTTCTTTCCACGGCAAACCGTTGGTACCCCAGAGACAACGGTCTTGTCCCATCCGGCTATTGATGTAGTGAATGATCTCGGGTTTGAGGTACTTGGGCATCCATGCATCGATGCCGAACCAGACGTTGTCCCACTTGTAACAGACCGAAATCAGCTCCTCGACCCAGGGCCAACCCGTATGAGCGCCGACCATCTTAAGATCGGGAAAATCGCTGGCGATGCGGTCGAGGTAGATCGGCCGGGCATGTTCGCTGGGCATGGCTTCCAGGACATGGCCCACTTGCATGGATACGGGAATGTTGAGCTCCACGCATTTCGCGTACAGCGGATACATTTTGGCATCGTGCAGTGGGATATCGAACCCGTAGATGTGAATGTAGACGCCTTTGAAGCCGTGTACCTTCACCGCTTGTTCGAGCTCCAGGAGGGATTCCTTTATGCGGAAAGGGTTATAGCTTGCGAGACCGACGAAGCGCTGCGGATAACGGGTGGTGTACTGTGCGACTTCTTCGATGGTCGTATCCATGTACATCCACTTGTTACGGTACGACCACATTTTACATTGTGTGATAAAGACCTTATCGACGCCGGCCGCGTCCATTTTGGCGACCATGGCCTCGATACTGTCATACTGGGGCAAACCGCCGATGGCTTTTTCCATGCGGCAGATGAGTTCGCCTTTTTTGGCTTCGGTCCATTTGGCTATAAACTCCGGCGTCGCCACGTAGTACATGAAATCGATAGCTTTAATTCCATTGCTCATGTTGATCTCCTGCAAAGTTGCTCGACTAAACCATCGTGAGGCCGCCGCTTACGCTTAACGTTTGACCGGTGATGAAAGCGGCAGCGGGGGAGCTTAGGAAAAGAACCGCCTGGGCGATTTCCTCCGGCTGGGCCGCGCGGCGAAACGGAGTCGCTTTGGTGACCGCGTCGATGATTTTTCCAGTCTGCTCGGATTGGGTCCGCACCGCATTCAAGAGCGGCGTTTCGGTGAGGCCCGGACAGACCACATTCACGTTGATTTTGTAGCGGGCGACTTCCCGCGCGATCGTTTTGGAAAATGCGATCACTCCGCCCTTGGCGCCGGCGTAGACGGCTTCCCAACTCGACCCGACGCGGCCAGCATCGGAGGCGATGTTAACGACCTTGCCGCCGGTGCCCCGGGAGATCATATGGGGCAATACGGCTTTGGCCGTGTAGAGGACGGACTTGAAGTTGATCGCCAAGAGCTTTTCCCAGGTCTCTTCGCTGCTCTCCACGAAAGGTTCCAATCGATCCCAGCCCTGGCAATTCACTAGAATATCGATCTGGCCGAACCGAGCGACGACATCGCTGACCATGCGATCGACATCGGCCTTCTTGGTTAGATCGACGGTGCAAGCCATACCATCCACGCCCAAAGCTTGTATTTCACCGCTGACTTTCGCGGCATTGTCTTTCGCGATGTCGGCGACCGCCGTCTTGGCGCCCGCACCGGCCAATGCCAATGCAACGGCGCGACCGATGCCTCCTCCGCCTCCTGCTACTAATGCTGCTTTTCCCTTGAGTTCCATCATGCTACCTTCGCCTCCTGTTTGGTGGACTGTTGAGTTCCGATTCCGCGCAGCTTTTCGAGCCGTCGCAGAGCTAATACGGCCGCTCCGAGAGCGCCGACCATATGCGGCTCATCGCTGACGTTCACTTTCTTTTTCAAGGTTTCTTCGAGCGCTTTCACCATGCCCTTTTGGCGCGCCACGCCGCCAACGAATGATACCTCGTCTTCCATGCCGGCGCGCTTCAACAAAGCGAGCGACCGTGTCGCGAGAGAGTTATGCACGCCGCGAAGAATGTTTTCCACGGTCTCGCCGGAAGAAACGAGGTTGATAATCTCGGATTCGGCCAACACGGCGCACACACTGCTGATGTTTTGGGGTTTAACCGCGTCGAGAGAAAGCTGACCCACCGCTTCGACTTCCACTTCGAGATACTTTGCCGCCCGCTCGATAAATCCCCCCGCGCCCGCGGCGCATTTGTCGTTGGTGCGAAACTCTTTCACTTTGCCGGTTTCGGATACGCGGAGGGCTCGCGTGCTTTGGGCTCCGATATCCAACACGGTACGGGTTTTTGGATAGAGAAAAACCGCTCCGGCGCCGACACAAGTGATGTCCGTGATCTGGACGTCACGGAAGGGCACGTTGTAGCGACCAAATCCGGTCGTTGCGATATAGCTAATGTCGCTCTCTTTGAGCTTGGCGTCCTGTAAAGCGGCTGCGAGAGCTTCCTTTGCAATGGCGACAAAATCCGGCCGCGTTCTGATGCAACTCCTGCCGCGGATGCGTCGCTGATCATCCAGGATAATCGCTTTGGTGGACTTAGCTCCCATATCGATTCCAGCCACGAAAACCATGAATCCTCCTTTAGTCTCCCGTCGTGCTTAATGCGCAGTAGACGATGCCGCCGGCTCGCCCTCTGCCTGCTTAGCGCGTTCCGCGCCGGCCAGCGCGCGCTCGAGCGCAAATAAACTGGCCCCCAGTGCGCCGACGAAGTGAGAGTCCGGGCTGACATTGACTTTCATTCCCAATTTTTCTTCCAGCGCTCTCACCATGCCGATATTGCGCGACACTCCGCCGGTGAAAGTCACTTCCGGCTCGATGCCGACCCGGCGTACCAGCGAAATGGTGCGCGCGGCGATGGCACTGTGCACACCACCCAGGATATCTTCAACTTTTTTGTTTTGGGCGAGGTAGGACATGATGTCCGATTCCACGAAGACGGTGCACACCGTCGTGAGGCGCACCGGATTCTTCGCTTTCATCGAGATCTCGCCGATGTCGTCAAGGCTGAGAAGCAGGGCCTCAGCGGCATTAGCGAGAAAGCGACCCGTGCCCGCAGCGCATTTGTCGTTCATGACGAAGTCTTTGACCTCGCCGCCCTCGCCGACCCGAATGCCTTTGGCATCCTGGCCCCCCATGTCGATGACGGTCTTGGTGTTCGGAAAAAGATAGAAAGCGCCCTTGGCATGGCAGCTGATCTCGGTGATTTGCGCATCGCCGAAAGTCACTTTATATCGTCCATAGCCTGTTCCGACGATGTAATTCACGTCTTCTCGGTTTAACCCCGCGAGCTTTATGGCTTCATTAAAGCAGTTGGCACCGGCGCGGGTAACGTTCGCGCCCGTCATGCCTAACGCGCGCGCGATGATGCGCTGATCTTGGTCAATGATGATACCTTTGGTCTGAGTTGAGCCGACGTCGATGCCCGCAGCGTACATCATACCTTTCCTCCCGCAAGCCGCTTATCGCGCGTCAATTTTCTGTGTTCCAGCGATTCGAAGAAGGCGTCGATGCGGTTTTTTAACTGCGCTTCTGAGAAGTATCGCGGGTCTTCGATGTCCGACTCGATAAGCAGCGTCGGCACATCCAGTTCCTTGGTAAAATACTCCCGCATGTCCCCTTGACCGGCAGAAAAGAGCCGACAGCTTTTCACGGAGTGGATTACCAGCGCATCCGCTGACCACTCGTTGACGTAACGTTCGATTTGAGCGTAACGCTGCCGGAAGTCACGATTAGTCACGTTCCATTGAAGCATGTGTTGGGCAATGGACTCCAAGGGTCGGTTGGCATCGTGCTTGAAACCAAACTCCCATAAGCCGCCGACGGTTGAGTAGGTGGATGCCACGGCGACGGCGCCCCATTTGGAAAACATATCGCGAAACGTCTTTAAAAAAGGCCACGGGGGCGGCCCCTCGATGACAAAGCGAAAACGCTCTTTGGGCAGGGGCCCGGTTCCCATGCGCACTTTTTCTTCCATCTCTTTGAGAGCCGTTTCGAAAAACCGCAGCCCGTCTTCGGTCCCCCGCAGGCAGTAGAGCGGCGCCATCATGGTAACCGAATCGAAATAGGCGTCGTAAGGCGACGGAACATTTTTGGTTAGCGCTTTAATCTTCGACCATAGTTCACCGGTCTCGCCGGAAAGGGCGACGATTCTTTTGAACTTGGCCCAGTCCAGTTTCTTCCCGGTAAGGCGCTCGCAGACTTCGATGACCTCCTCGAGCTGTTTCACCACATACTCGACATCTTCTTTCGAGGGAACGCCCGACGGATCGCGCAAGAATGGAACATCCAGATTGTAAATTTCACCGTCGCAATTTTCGGCCAGGTGCTCAAACCATTGCAAGTAAACGTTGCAGCCGACGTAGTTACATAAGATCAATGCAGGGAGCGGGATTGTGGCGAACGGGGTCTTGCGATCACCCAGGAACATACCGACATCGGCTTTGACATAGGCGCAATTGTCCATCGAGTAACCGATCTCTTCGGCTTTCTGAATAAACGGTAAAGCCACCTTCTTTACCGCCAGTTGCAAAGCGTTGATTTCGGGATAAACCGGGACCATGTCGAAGGCGTGCACGAGCTCCACGGGATTACCGCTGATGAGCATGTAAACGGCTTTGCCGTCGCCCTGCTCCGCGGCGCGCGTGAGGCGCTCAAAATAGCGCCCCATAATCTCCTTCTGCAGGAGATGCATCTGTCCTTGATAGCTCGTTTTTGCTGCGGCTGCTTCTGCCATTTTTCCTCCTAATCGAAGAGCATCGACTCGACGAAAGTTTCTACTTCGGATCTTGCCTTGTCGAAGATCCACATCTTTTCTTCGAATTCGAGGAAGAGATGCGGAATGCCTTCTTTCTCAAGCGCGGGCTTGTAGAGCGCGTAATCGAATAGCGCCGGCTCGCAGAACTTGGCGGAGAGAATTAATGCCGCGGCGGCCCCTGTTTCTTTAATCCTATCGATCAGGTGTTTGGCCTTGCGCTCGCGCGTATCGTGCTTTACGCCGGAATAAACGCTGCGGCGCAGATAGGCTTCTGCGAGATTATGGACCGGATCGCCCTCCACGGGGATATCTTCAACGAAGAAACGCCAGCCGGTGAGAAAGTCGTCGTCGAGAAGATAACATCCGGCGGCCTCGAGTCCTTCGATCAGTTCCAACGGCGGCTGTTCACAGAACGAGCCTTCGAGGACGACTTTGATGCGGTCTTTAGGCTTTTCATCGCGTGCCCGCACTGTTGCGAGCGCGTCTTTTAGCATGGCGATGTGCTCCTCCGGCGGAAGCAAAGTAGCAAGCCGGGAAACGACGTAGCTTTCCACAGCCGAAACATTCTGCGGTGTTTGCGCGCGAATCGCGTAAAGCTCGCGCAGCAGTCGTCGCTGTTCATTGTATATTCGCAGGCTGCGGCGAATTGCGTCATCGGTGATCGTACGGCCGGCTAGTTGTTCGTACCCGGTGATCAGTCTGCGGTATTCGGCCGTCAGGTAATTCACCGTATGAGGCGAAGTCATGTTCTGAGGGAAGTGAATATATTCGACGAGCAGGCGGGGAAAGTTGCGCGTGAACACGCTGCCCAAGTTCCGTGCCGGATCACAGATCGAATGAAAGATAATACCATCGAGGAAATCGAGTTTTCCTGTAAGACCCAACTCCAAGGTGCTTTTGACGATAGAGCAAACGAAAGACTGAAAACGAGAATCCGCGTGAGCGATCTCCAACCGGTTGCCGCCGCCTATGACGCCGACCGGGAGCATCCCTGCGGCGTGGATGAACTCGACTGGAGTATAAACCGGATAGCAACCGATCAACTTTGTGTCGGGATGGCTTTTTTTCCACTCGCGCATTAACTCGAGTGGGTCGCTTTCCAAAGGATCACGATATCGAGAAACAATATCCTCGAGAGTCATTATGGTCCACTCCGTTTCGTGGAATTTGCTTTCGGAGTTCGCAATATGAATGCCAGCGATTTTCCGTAAGATTATCGGATTTAGTGGCGGTCGCGTTCCCAACTGTCGGAAATGGGCCGTTGGGCATTCTTAATAATCAGAAAAAATGATCACGTCAAGGCGGTGAAGCGGATCTGTTGCCCGCAGACCGCGCACTGCCGAAGGGAATGGAATACCCTAGCCTCACAGATAGAGGCGAACCCGGCTAAGCTGTCGAGGTCAAAGGCGAAAGACCCCATAATATGGCATGTAGCTGTCGGGCGAATCTTCCGTGGCGTAACTCGCTCAACGTGTTGCAGAAAGCACCAAAAAAACTTTGATCCTGCAGTGCTCGCTGTTCCCTACTTCAGTCTCGCACCTTGCTCAGCCCGACAGCTAATTTTAACTG
>Ga0316628_100001929_pt1 | contig 15021 bp, 10 predicted proteins | sample OWC_Aug_M2_C1_D5_FD_207648 | JGI IMG/M metagenome (GOLD analysis project Ga0316628, IMG submission 207648) | Wetland soil microbial communities from Old Woman Creek delta, Ohio, United States - OWC_Aug_M2_C1_D5_C | ecosystem: Environmental > Terrestrial > Soil > Wetlands | place: USA: Ohio... | reverse complement strand
CAGCTCGGGCGGGACCCATGTGATCGAGATCCTTAACATCCTTGAGGGCTATAACATGACCCGGCTGGGGTTCCAGACCCCGGAGAGTCTTCACATCATGGCGGAAGCCATGAAGCGGTCGTTCGCCGACCGCGCGAAATACATGGCCGACACGGATTTCGTGAAAGTCCCGGTCGCCGGCCTCATCTCCAAGAAGTATGCGGCGGAGCTGCGCAAGGGGATCAGCATGGACGCCGTCGGAACCCAGATCCCCGCGGGCAACCCGCTGCCTTTCGTCGGCTCCGGCGGGACCAGCCATCTGTCGGTGATCGATAAGCAGGGCAACATCGTGGCCCTGACCCAGACCATCAACTACTTCTTCGGCTCCGGCGTCCTGGTCCCCGGCACGGGGATCATGCTCAACAACGAGATGGACGATTTCAACGCCAAGCCCGGCACCTCCAACTCGGTCGAGCCCAAGAAGCGGCCGCTCAGCAGCATGACACCCACCATCATGCTGAAGAACGGCAAGCCCTTTATGTCGGTGGGATCGCCGGGTGCCACGCGGATCATCTCAGCCCTGCCTCAGATCATAGTGAACATCGTCGATTTCCGGATGAACATCCAGGATGCGATCGAGGCCGCGCGCATCCACTGCATGACGGGCGATATTTTCATGGAATCCCGTATTCCCAAGGCCGTCCAGGACGCTCTCATCGCCAAGGGGCACAAGCTCAGCGTGAGAGGCGAGATGGACCTCTACTTCGGCGGAGCGCAGGGGATCATGATCGCCCCGTCCTCGGGCCTGCTTTACGGTGCAGGCGATCCGCGGCGCGACGGCGTGGCCGTGGGATATTGACATGCTCTCCGAGCCCCTGATCCTGCTCATCATGGTGGCGGTGTTCGTGGGGGGGTGCTTCCTGGCGAAGCTGCCGGTGGCCCTCTCCCTCGTCCTCGCTTCGATTGCGGGGACACTCGCCGGCGGCGAAGGCCTCCCCCTGCGCCACCTCGTAGAAGGCACCTTCGGCTTCCTCGACACGAACATTGTGATCGCCAGCGCCATGATCTACATGAAGGTGCTGCAGCGCACGGGGGTCATGGACACCCTCGGCCGGCAGATCACGGAAACGTTTTACGACCGGCCGTCGCTGCTGCTCGTCGCCCTCATGATTCTGATCATGTTTCCCGGCATGATCACCGGCTCTTCCACGGCCTGCGTCTTCACGACCGGGGCCATGGCGGCGCCCGTGCTCATGCATCTCGGCATCCCGCGGGTGACCACTGCGGCCATCCTGGCGGTCGGGGCCTTGCTGGGGATGATCGCCCCGCCGGTCTGCATTCCGGCCATGATCATCGGCGAGGGCATCGATATGCCGTACGTGGGGTTTTTCTTCCCGCTGCTGATCCTCACCTTTCCCTTGGGGGCGGTTTTCGCTCTGGCCATGGGACGACCCTTTGTCCGCAAGGGAGTGGACATTCGAAGCCTGCTGGAAAAAATGCCGCCGTCGCTTTACGGCAAATACGGGTTGAGGCTCTATCTGCCCCTGGCCGCGCTGTTCCTGATCATGGTGGCCCCCAAGGCGGCGCCGCAGTTCATTTACGACCCCGGTTTGCCCTTCGACTTCATGGTCGCCTCGGCCATCGGCCTTTTCACCGCCCGGCGCATCAATGTGCTGCAGGTCGCCCGCGAGGCCTTGCGGGAGGCCATTCCCGTCATGGGAATCCTGGTCGGCGTGGGCATGTTCATCCAGGTCATGACCCTCACGGGTGCCCGAGGTTTTTTTGTGGGAGAAGCCCTGGGTTTGTCCAAAATCCTACTGCTGGTTGCCGTGGCCGTCACGATCCCCCTTTTTGGAGCGGTGTCCGCCTTCGGTTCGGCCAGCGTGCTGGGAGTCCCGTTTGCCCTCGCCCTTCTGGGCAAGGACCAGGTGCTGGCGGTGTCGGCCTTGGCCCTGGTGAGCAGCCTCGGCGACCTCATGCCGCCTACGGCTCTGGCTGGAATTTTTGCCGCCCAGGTGCTTGAGATCGACAACTACTTCAAGGTGTTGAGACGTTGTCTCGTGCCGGCCGCCGTGATCTGCGCGGTGGGGATCCTGGCCCTGATTTACGCAAACTGGGTGGGGAGGCTTTTGCCATGGTGATCGTCTACCAGTTGATCGTGTTGTTCATCCTGGGCATCACGATCTGGACGGCTCTGGACGAGGAAGATCGTTATCTTCAGGCGACCGCGGCGCTGGTGGCCATCCCGCTGGCGCTGCGCCTGCTGATGATCAAATGAGCGGGATGAAGGCGGCCATGAAGATCAAACGGATCCATGGAATCGTGATGTTGGCTGTCGCGGGCGTCGTGACGGTTGTGGTCGCCCTTGATTTCCTGGCGATGCGGCAGCCGCTGCCTATCTTTCCCGGACCGGGGGTGACGGAAGTCCGGCCGCTGAGCGCATATTTCCCCGCCATCAGGGGCTCACGCGGAGACACCGAGGTTTATTTTCTTCAGGGCCAGGATCCAGGCGGAACGGTCCTGGTCCTGGGAGGAGTCCACCCCAACGAAGCATCCGGCCACGTGGCTGCCGTGATCCTGGTGGAAAAGGCGGCGGTCCAGGCCGGGCGGCTCATCGTCATCCCCCGGGCTAACGGCAGCGGGTTCACCCACAGCGACCCGCAGGAGGCGACCCCGCAGGAGTTCGGCATCCCTACCCCGTCCGGGGTGCGGCGCTTTCGCTACGGCTCGCGCTCGACCAGCCCCATGGACCAGTGGCCCGACCCCGACATCTACCTGCATTATCCCTCCGGGCAGACGTTATCCGGGAACCAGACCCGCAACCTGAACCGCGCGTTCCCCGGCCGGCCGGACGGCAACTTTACCGAACAAGTCGCATACGCCATCACGGAGATCGTGCGCAGGGAAAAGGTGGATCTCCTCATCGATCTTCACGAAGCATCACCCGAGTACCCCGTGATCAACGCCATCGTGGCCCACGAACGGGCCATGCCTCTTGCCGTCGAAACGGTCCTGGGCCTGGAATTGCGGGACATCAAGATCGGTTTGGAGCCGTCGCCTCAGAACCTGCACGGGTTGACCCACCGCGAGATCGGGGATCACACCCAGGCCCTGGCCGTGCTCATGGAAACGGCCAACCCGGCGCAAGGGCGGCTGCGCGGAAAGACCAGCGAGGAGCTGATCCTGACCGGGAAGGATCGGATGTACATCAATGCCTATGGTGCCAAGCGGCTTTACGTGGATTTCGACGAAAAAGGCCACCCCCTGGCCGGCCGCGTCTGCCGGCACCTTGCCGGGATCGACGAGTTTCTCAAGGCGTTCTCGGCTGCGACGCCGGGCAGGGCTGTTGTCTTGCGCTCCCTGCCGCAGCCCGAAAACATCCGGGACCAGGGTATCGGCGCCTTTCTGAACTGAGATCCGCGATCAGGTGGAGGCCCCGGACTCCTTTGCCAGCCTTTTGGCGTAGCCTGCGGCTTCCAGGCCCGCGACGCAGCCTTCGCCCACGGCCTTGGCCACCTGCCAGGGAGGGCCGGTGATGTCCCCGGCCGCGTAGATGCCGGGAACACTGGTTTCGGCTTTCTTGTTGGTCTGGATGTGCTTCATCTCGTCATCCAGCTGCACGCCCAGAAGCCCGGCCAGTTCCATGACCCCCCGGGCGCCCAGCTCAATGAACACTCCCTGGACGGAAAGCCGCGACCCGTTGTCCAGCAGGATCCCATCGACATCCTCCCGGCCGGTGATCTCCTTGACCTTGCGCCCCTCGTGCAACTGGACGGCGCTGCGCCGCAGTTCGCCGGCGAGCACAGGGCTGACCTCAAGCGTGTCGCAGACGAGGTGCACCGCCCGAGCATAAGCAAGCATGTTCAGCGCGCCGCTCGCCGCCGCGCTGCCCCCGCCCACCACGGCGACATCGACCCCCTTGTAGAAGGTGCAGTCGCACTCCACGCAGTAGCTCACCCCACGGCCGAGCAGTTCCTTCTCCCCGGGGGCACCCAGCTTTTTTCTGGCCGTGCCGGTGGCGATGACCACGGCGCCGGCGCTGACGGCGCTCCCGCCCTCGAGGCCGATCTTAAAGCGACGGCCCTCCGCCGCCATCGAAAGGACGTCCTCGTCCAAGAACTCCGCTCCGAACCCGGCAGCCTGCTGCCGGCCGGTCTTGATGATGTCCTCTCCGGTCGTGTTGAAAACGCAGCAGTAATTTTCAACATGGTGGTGAAAGATGCTGCTCCGGCTCTCCTTGCCGAGAACGAGCACCGACACCTTCCGGCGGGCGGCGTGGATGGCCGCCTGCAGCCCGGCCGGGCCGGTCCCCAGAATGACAATGTCGTAGCTTTTTTGCTCTGCCATGGCTCATTCTCCCGAATTTTATGCTGGAAGTCGGCCTGCAGGCCCCGGTACCGCGAGGGGCCGGCTGGAAACGTGTCGAAAGAAATATAAGGCCCTAACCTTGTTTTTCAATTCGGTTGTCAGGATGGGGCGTCGCCGATCTCCTTCAGCGCCTGCTCGACCAGCATTTTCTTCCTAACCCGGGGAGAATAAACGCGATGCACGCTGCCATTTTCGAGATTGAACCGCTGGATGTAAAGCCGCCGCAACGACGGGCCGTACACGCTGACCATGAGCGTGATGCCATTGGAGGGGTTCCCCGTGCGGTGAATGCCCTGGTCGAACGGCAAGGTCGTTTCCGTCTCGCCCGGCCATAGGACGAATCGCTCGGACGAGGCCAGTAGCGCCTGATGCGGATTCGATCCGTCGTCCTCGCGCCGGTAGCGAACGATCTCGAGTTCGCCGAAGGCCGAGCCGGATACCCCCCAGGAGGTGTGATCGTGTACGGACGTATGCTCCTCGGCCCTGAAAAAGTAGAGGCGTAGCGAAAAAATCCGGGCGGGATCCTGGTAGAGGACGAGCTCGTTTTCGAACAGGGTAGACTGTCGCAGGTCGGGAAAATCACTGCCTCTCACAACGTCCGTTAAAATGCGCGCGAAGAGTGACCGTTCAGCCAGCAGGCTGGGCAATTCCCGGCGAAAATAGTTCATCCGGTCTTCAGGGCTGGCCAGCGGTTGAACCCCAGCCAGCCATTCCCGGCAAATGCGAAGCACTTCTTCTCGAGGTTTTTTATCCATGTGTGCGAATCCAGGCCAAGGAAGTCGACTGCTTATATGTATCTTATCTGTGGGAGCGGCATCTTGCCGCGATCATCGTGGCTGGGCCGACTTCGCCATAGCAGCCTAAGGCTACGACGGCTGAAAAGCCACTCCCACAAGCACTTGACTTCATAACGCATAGGATGGCGCGCAGCGCCTTAATCAGCTTTTTACGAAGTCGTCAATATTGAAAATACCACCGGCGTCAGCCGGTGGTATTTTCAAGCCGCACGTATTGATCGTAAAACGGCGCCCCGCCGCCCAGGTCGGTCAGGCCCGGCGTAATCAATTGGTTGACGCCCCTGCCTCGATTCATCCAGCCCCCCCGGCGGCAGACCACCGCTCCGGGGTGCAGGCCCGGCATCAGGCGGATGATTACCGGCAGCCGCCCCTCCGGGGAAACCAGAGCCGCCGGCTGAGAGAGATCCAGCGCCTTCAAGGCCGGGCAGTCGGGTGCCACCCACGCCGACGGCAAATGCACTTGGTCTTCCGGAAGGATCTGGGAATGAATGGCCGTCCGCCGCACCAGGGTCAGCAGGCGCAGCGGGTACCCGTCCGGAGGAGGCGGCTCATCGTGCAGCTGGTGAGGAAACCGGTATTCCCCGTCGGGGTGGGCAAAGCGGAGCCCCTCGTAGGCGATCCGGGGCCGGTTGGAACGCACAAAGCCTTTGGCCTTCAACTCCTCGAGAGAGGTGTCAAGATATGGCGACTTCAGGGCGGCCCGCAGGCACTCCTCGGCACTCGGCATGGCCACCGGTGGATCCAGACGCTTTCCCAGCTCGGTCACGATCCACAGATCGGTGCGCGCCTCCGGCGGCGGCTCCACCACCGCCTGCGCATGTTGAACGTACTCGTGCAGAAAGGATCCGACGATGTCCGGCTGCTCGAGCATGAGGGCGCAGGGCAGCACCAGGTCGGCGCGTTGCGCGGTGTCGTTCATGAAGGCGTCCACCACCACCTTGAACTCCACCCCCTCGAAGGTGCGGGCAGTCTCACCTGCGCCGGGAGCCTGGTTGACGACATTGGCGCCGTTCACCCAGATCATCCGCACGGGTGGACGCTGCGCGGAAAGGATCTCGCGGCCGATGGCGGCGATGTGAAAGCCCCGCCGGCCCTTGTGACCCGGTCCGTCGATCCATGCCAGATCGAGATTGCGGTAGGAGTGCAGGTGGAAATAGGCGCCTCCGCCCGAGCGTCCGACGTTGCCCGAAAGCAGTGCCAGGGCGTTGATGAAGCGTACGTTCTCCCCGCCGAAGCGGTAGCGCTGCAGCCCGGCCCCGATAAGGGTGGCCAAGGGCTTGACCTCTGCATAGAGGCGGAAAAGCCTTTCGAAATCCTCCCGCTCCACCTCGCACGCCGCCAGCAGATCCTCGGTTGTCCTGGCGTTGATCAGCTCGAAAAATTTCTCCGGGTGCCGTGCGCAGGATGACACATCAACGGCACGGCTTTCGGCGAGCAGCCGCCGGATAACCGCGGCCGCCAGGAACCGGTCGGTGCCCGGCCGGATGCGGATGCGGCTGTCGCAGAAGGGGTCGTTGCCCTCGCCGCCCGGAGACAGGGTCAACACGCGCGCACCTTTCCTCCGGGCTTTGTGAACCAGGGCGGCCGTGTGCAGGGAGCTGCGTGAAAAATCCTTGCCCCAGTTCACGATGGCCCCCGCGTCCGCCAGGTCCTCGATGTCGTTGTTCTCGCGGGAGCCGAAGTCCTCCACACCGGCAATGAAGCCGGCCGCATCGCAGAGCGAGCCCCGGATCCGGCTCGAACCCAGTTGGGCAAAGAACAGGTTGACGGCCTCCTTGAGGACCCCCTTGGCGCCGTCGCTGGGGATGTGCAGGATGGCGGTCGGCTCGGCACGCAGTCCCTGGATCTTTTCGGCGCACAGGTCGAGGGCGGCCTCCCAGCCGATCGCCTGCCAACCCTTCCGGGTCTTGAGCTGAGGCTTCAGAATGCGGCTGGGGCTCCTCAATCGCCGGATATGGCGCCGGGTCTTGGCGCACATGACCCCCCGCGTGAAGGGGCTGTCCGGGTTGCCGAGCAGCCGCAGGCCGCTGTCCTCGGTCTGCTCCAGAACGAGCGAGCAGGCGTCCGGGCAGTCAAAGGTGCAGGCAGTGATCTGGTGCATGCTTTAAAGATAAGGTTCGAACGGCCGGAGGTTCAAGGGTTAGGGATGCGGGTCGCCGCGTCACAGCTTGGCTTTTACGGATTCCACCTTGCGCTGCATGCGGCCGGACGGGCCCTTGCGGTAGTCGGCCCTGAGCGAGAGTTCCACGCGGTTGCAGTCCCTGCGCATGGCTTCAAAGCAGCGGTTGACCACGGCCATAACCTCCTCCCACTCACCCTCGATGCTGGTACTCATGGAGTGGAACTCATAGGGCAGGCCGCTTTCCTGGATGATCCGGATCGAGCGCACCACGTAGGGGCTCAGGCTCTCACCCTTGTCCATGGGAAACAGGGAAAAGTCCACAATGACGCTCATGGCGCGCTCCTTGTCCGATTTGACATTCCATGCCTCATTTTTTAATAGTACCTGATTTGAACGATTCTTGTTCTGGATTTAGAGTGTTTATCACATCTTGAGATTTATGTAAAAAGGGAGAATTCAATGCACGGTGCAGTCCCCTTGAACTACCGCATCCGCCTGGTCCCCGATCTCGGCCGCTTCACCTTCGAGGGCCACGTCGAGATCCGGATCGATCTGCCCGAATCTGCCGGGGAAGTGGTTCTGAACGCCGTCGACCTTGCCATCTGGAGCTGCAGCCTCAAGGAGGCCGATCAGCTCACGCCCTGCACCTTCCAGATGGACCCTCGGACGGAGGAGCTCCACATCCGGCTCCCCCGGGCCCTGGCGGGGGAGGTGCTGCTGAGCATCGCCTACACCGGCCGGATCAACGACCGCATGGCCGGCTTCTATCGCAGCAAATACGTCCACAAGGGCCGCACCCGGTACATTGCGGTCACGCAGTTTCAGGAAAGCGATGCCCGCCGGGCGTTTCCCTGCATGGACCATCCCTCACGCAAGGCCACCTTCGACATCGAGGTGGAGGTCGGCCGCGGCCTGTCCGCCGTTTCCAACACCGCGATCAAGGCGGAGAAGCCGCTCAAGGGCGGCAAGCACCGAGTGATTTTCGAGACCACCCCGAACATGTCCACCTACCTCCTCTTCGTCGGGGTCGGCAGGTTCGAAAGCCGCACCGACCCCGGCGACACCCGGGTCCGCGTCCTCACCCTGCCAGGTTCCCAGAATTACGCGGGGTACGGGCTTGAGTTCGGCCGGAAGGCGCTGCAGTTCAGCGAAGCCTACTACGGCATTCCATATCCCCTTTCCAAGCTGGACCTCATCGCCGTACCGGATTTTGCCTTCGGCGCCATGGAGAACTGGGGCGCCATCACCTTCCGGGAGAACCTGCTGCTGCACTACCCGGGGATCACGTCCAAGTCCGGCGAGGAGCGGATCTGCGAGGTCATCGCCCATGAAATCGCCCACCAGTGGTTCGGCAACCTCGTCACGCCCTCGGACTGGAAATATCTCTGGCTGAACGAGAGCTTTGCCACCTATTTCGGCTACGGCGTTGTCGCGCACTACTACCCCGAGTGGGCAATCTGGCAGCAGTTTTTGAACGGCACGACCGCGACGGCCATGTCCCGCGACGCCCTGATCGAAAACTATCCCATCGAGATCCCCGGCGGCGAGCACCTCGTCATCAACACCAGCACGGCCCCCATCATATACAACAAGGGCGCCAGCCTCCTGAGACAGATCGAGGGTTACATCGGTCCTGAGACGTTTCAGAAAGGATTGCAGCACTATCTGCAAACCCACGCCTACCAGAGCGCCGAAAGCACCCATCTCTGGCAGGCCTTTGAAGCCGTCTCGGACCGCCCCGTCAACGCCATGGTGAAAAACTGGGTCGAGCAGCCCGGCTTCCCCCTGGTATCGGCCGCCCGCGACGGGGAGAGCCTCGTGCTGTCGCAGCAGCGCTTCACCTATCTTCCCAACGCTTCCGGTCAGAACTGGCTGATTCCCATCACCCTGCGCATTTTCACCCGCCGCGGCGAATCGCGCCGAATGACGGCGCTGATGGACGCAGCCGAGATCCGCATCGATCTCGGGGAGGATGCGGTCGCCTGCAAACTCAACGACGGCCAGGCCGGATTCTATCGGGTGAAGTATGCCGACCCGGCGGACTTGCAGCAGCTGGGCGTTTGGGCGGCGCAAAAAATCCTGCCGCCCGAAGACCGCTGGGGCCTCCAAAACGATCTTTACGCACTGGCCGTGCGCGGGGATGTCACGCTGGCCGACTATCTCGGCTTCCTTGATCATTATCGGGGGGAGGACGCCTATCTGCCGCTCGCCAGCATCGCATCCAACCTCTCCCACGCGCATCGGGTCGCGGGACCGGAGGCCAGAACCCGGATCGAGTCCCTGGCGGGCCCCTGGTTCGGGGCCGTCCTCGAGCGCATCGGCTATGAACCCCGGGCGGATGAGAGCCAGACCACGGCCATCCTGCGCGACCAGCTCCTGTTCGATGCGATTCAATACGGCTGCCGCGAGGCCGAGGCTTTCGCGCTCGGGCGGTTCCAGGATCTCTTGGGCGGGAGCAGCGTCCACCCGGACATCCTGCGCAGCGTCATGGAGGCCGGCGCCCGTTGCGGAGACGACCGTGCGTTCGCCTGGTTCGACCGACGCTTTCAGAAATCCGAAAGCGAACACGAGCGCCTGACCATCCTGGCGGCCATCGGCTGCTTCCGCCGCCCGGGTGAAATCGAGAACGTCCTGGACTACACCCTCACCTCCGTGCCGCTCCGCAATGCCTTCATTCCCGTGGTAGCCCTGGCGGCCAACCCGGAGGCGGCCTCCTTGCTGTGGGACTGGTATGTGAGCCGCCTCACCCGGATCGAACAGTTTCACCCCATGCTCTATGAGCGGGTGATCGCGGCGGTTCTGCCGGCAGCGGGCCTCGAGCGGCCCGAAGACGTTTTGAATTTCTTTGCGGACTACCAGCGCAGGACTGACAAGGCGCGGGATGCGATCCGGCTGTCCCTGGAACGGCTGGAGATCAACCGACGGATGCGGCAGCGCAACGGATGACTTCTTAAGAGTTCATCACCCTTGACACCATCGAAAGGTTTTGTCTATACAACCCACATGCGGTCTTTCCATTCCCGTCTTGCGCGAGCGCGTACGAGGGACGGTGCTTCCTCCTTTCTATATTCAGTTTCAGTGAATCGTGGTTGGAGTTGAGAGCGCCCATGAACCGACGCACTTTCCTCAAGCTCGCCGGCGTCAGCAGTGTCTCCTTTGCCGCCGGTTGCAGCCCCGAGTCCCCCAAATACCTCTACAGCCTGGTTCAGGCGCCGGAAGACATGGTGACCGGCAAGGCCACGTGGTATGCATCTACATGCCGGGAGTGCCCCGCCGGCTGCGGCATCATTGCCAAGAACCGCGAGGGGCGCGTGATCAAGGTCGAGGGCAACCCCCTGCACCCGCTCAACCGCGGCAAGCTCTGCATTCGGGGCCAGGCCGCCCTGCAGGCCGTATACAACCCGGACCGTCTTCAGGCTCCGCTCCTGAAGGAGAAGAACGGCTTTGTTCCGATCGGCTATGATCAGGCGCGGGCGCTGCTCAAGTCCAAGGCCTGGGAAGCTGCCCGCAAGGGCCCGGACCGGGTATGGTGCCTGACCGAGGTGGTCGGCGAAAGCCAGATGGAGCTCTTCCGGGACGCCCTCAAGAACTGGAACTCCCAGCCGCCCGTCGTCTTCGAAGCGTTTGCCTACGAAGCGCTCAAAACCGCCAACCGGGAGATTTTCGGCGTAGACGGCCTCGTGTCCTACCGCCTGGACCAGGCCGACGTCCTGGTCGCCTTCGGCGCCGAATTCCTGGAAACCTGGCTGTCGCCGGTGGAGTACGCCTGGAAGTTCAAGGCCATGCATGCGGTCCGCGGGACCGAAAAAGGGCTCTTTTTCCTGGTCAGCCCCTTCCAGACCCTGACCGGCGCCAACGCGGACCGCTGGCTTGCCTGCGCTCCCGGCACCGAGGCGCTGGTCGCCCTGGGCCTGGTGCGCCAGATGCTGGACATCCGGCGCGGAAAGCACCTGCCGCCCTCTCTGCGAGAGGCGCTGGAAAAAGCCACCGAGCCTTATCAGCAGGAAGCCGTTATCAGGCTCTCCGGCATTCCGCTGGCGCACTACGAGGAACTCGTGGTGCGACTGGTCGATGCCCGCCGGCCGCTGGTCCTGGGCGCCGGAAGCGGGCATTCCGATGCCAACGGCCTTGCCGTAAACCTGGCGGCCAACCTGTTGAACCTCATGCTTGACCCGGAGCTCGGCCTCATCGACGCCGCCAACCGCCACCGGGTGGAAACGGCCGGCCGCCGGGCCGATGTGCTCGCGCTGTTCAAGACCCTCTCCTCGGGGCAGGCGGATGTCCTGGTCCTGAACAACGTCAACCCCGTGTTCAGCCTGCCGCCGGAAAGCGGGGCCAAGGCCGCCCTCGAAGCTCAAGGCCTTTTTGTCGTCAGCCTGAGCAACTTCCTCGACGAGACCTCGCAGCTAGCCGACCTCATCCTGCCGGTGAGCCTGCCGCTGGAAACCTGGGATGATTACAACGGCTGGACCCCTGTCGTGTCCACCCTCCAGCCGGCCATGGGCAAGATCACAGCGGCGCCGCATCTGGGCGATCTTATCCTGGAAGCCGGGTTTGAAAACCAGCAGCCGGCACCGGATTTCAAGACCTACATCGCCGAGCGGATCCGAAAGCAGGGCCGCATCCGCGACGAATTGGAGTGGGTGCGCACGCTGCAGCAAGGCGGCATCCTCCCGGCGGCCGGGCAGACAACCAATGCGCTTCCGAAAACGATTCCGGACCGACTGCCCCGGGCGCTTGCCGTACCTTACCAGCCGCCGCCGGCCGGATTGGCCTTCACCGCCGCGCCGTCCGTACGCTTCTTCGACGGCCGGGGAGCGAACCGGCCCTGGCTGTGTGAAATTCCGGATCCGATTTCACGGGTGGCCTGGCAATCCCCGGTGTGGGTCCACCCGGACACCGCCCGGGCCAACGGATTCGACCAGGCGGATGTTCTCCGCGTCACCACCCGGACGGGGAGTCTTGAGGCGCCGGCCTATGTCACCGAGGCGGTGCGGCCCGGATTGCTGGTGATGGGCATCGGCCAGGGCCACACCTCCTACGGACGCTACGCGCAGGTTGGGCGGGCCGAGCCGCCGGCCGAATTCTCGACCACCGACTCTGTTTACTGGTCTTTCTTAAGCTACGTGCCGGCGGCGAGCACCAACCCCCTTGCCATTATGCCCGCCGCCGTCGATCCCGGCTGCGGCGGGCCGAGCTTCAACGCCTTCGACGTGCGCATCGAGCGGACCGGGCGTACGGTGAAGATCGCCAAAGCAGACGGCAGCCGCATCCAGCACGGCCGCACCTTCCTCCTGACGGTCACCCTGGAGGATCTGCGCAAGGGGCCCTCCCGGCCGAAAACCGGGCTCACCATGGGCGATTTCCCGTTCACCCTGCCGCTGCCGGAGGGCTACAACCCCCAGCGGGATTTTTACCCTGCCCATGACCATGACGGCTACCGCTGGGGCATGGTGGTGGACCTCGACCGGTGTATCGGCTGCGGCGCCTGCGCGGCCGCCTGCTATGCTGAAAACAACGTCGGCATCGTCGGCGAGCTGCGGATCATCCAGGGCCGGAAGATGTCCTGGATGACCATCGAGCGCTATCATGATGAAAAGCGCATGGACCGGGTGATGTTTCAGCCCATGCTCTGCCAGCACTGCGACAATGCACCCTGCGAGTCGGTCTGCCCGGTGTATGCGCCCCATCACAATTCGGAGGGGCTGAACACCCAGATCTACAACCGCTGCATCGGCACGCGCTTTTGTTCCCAAAACTGTCCATACAAGGTGCGGCGTTTCAACTGGTTCACGTGGGAATGGCCGGAACCGCTGAACCTGCAGCTGAACCCCGACGTCACCGTGCGCAGCAAAGGCGTCATGGAGAAATGCTCCTTCTGCCTCCAGCGCATCAAGGAGGCGCGCACCAACGCCAAGAACGAAAACCGCCCGATCCGCGAGGGCGAGGTCACCCCGGCCTGCGTCCAGACGTGCCCCACCGGTGCACTCATCTTCGGCAACCTGATGGACAAGGATAGCCGGGTACGCCGGCTTTGCGACGACCCCCGGGCCTATCAGGCCATGGGCTATCTGAACACGAAACCGGCGGTGATTTATTTGAAGAAAGTGTTGCATGAGATCTGAACCGCTGAAGGGTCCGGCGAACTCTCAGAGGAGAGTCTCTTTGACCCTTGGACCCTCGAACCCTTGGACCCTTGAACCCTGTACGTGCTTATGACCGACCTCACTCGCGGCCAAATTGACCAGATCGTACTCAAGACCCTCGAACCTCCGCGCGTGCGCTATTGGGTCATCGTGGCGTTCCTCTTTGCGGGTGTGCTCTTGGGGGCGGTGGCCTGGACGATCCAGATTTTCATGGGCATCGGCCTTGGCGGTCAGAACATTCCGGTCGCCTGGGGAACGTATCTCATTAACTTTGTGTTCTGGGTGGGGATCGCCCATTCCGGGACCTTGATCTCCGCCATCCTGCACCTGTTCCGCGCCGGCTGGCGCAATCCGATCGCGCGTGCCGCCGAAACCATGACCGTGTTCGCGGTCATGATCGCCGGGCTTTTCCCCTTCATCCATCTCGGACGTGTCTGGCAGGTCTACTATATGATCCCCATGCCCAACCAGCGGCTGCTCTGGCCCAACTTCCTCTCGCCGCTCATGTTCGATGTGGTGGCCATCAGCACGTACCTCACGGTGAGCTCGCTGTTCTGGTACACCGGGCTGCTGCCGGATCTGGCCTGCGTGCGGGACCGCTCTTCTGGTTTGCGGCAGAGGATCTATCGCGTGCTTTCCCTGGGATGGACCGGAAGCCAGGAGCATTGGCGGCATTACAGCCGCGGGTTCCTTTTCTTCGCGGCCCTGGCGACCCCGCTGGTTATCTCAGTTCACAGCGTCGTGTCCTGGGATTTTGCGCTGGGCATCGTGCCCGGCTGGCACACCACCATTTTCGCTCCCTACTTCGTCGCTGGCGCCATCCATTCGGGGCTCGCCATGGTGCTGACCTTGATGATTCCCCTGCGCCGAATTTTCCACTGCGAGGCCATTATCACAACCGGCGTCCTGGAAAACGTCGCCAAGACGATGATTCTGACCGGTCTCATCGTCGGGTTCGCTTACGCCACCGAGTACTTTATCGCCTGGTATAGCCACAACCCGGTGGAATGGGAGACTTTCCGCTGGCGCGCGACAGGTTATTACGCTTTCGGTCTGTATTTCATGATCGTCTGCAATGTCATAGTCCCCCTGCTGTTCCTGCTCAAGCGATTCCGCTCGCGCACCCCCTGGCTGTTCGGAATCGCGCTGCTCGTCAACTTCGGCATGTGGTGGGAGCGCTTCGTCATCATTGTCGGCGGGGTAGCCCATGACTTCCCCCCGCACGCCTGGGGCATCTATTGGCCCAGGCTGGTGGAGTACTGCATCCTGATCGGCAGCTTCAGCCTTTTCTTTTTCCTGTTCCTGCTCTTCTGCAAGCACCTGCCCTCGGTGTCCATGACCGAGATCAAGGAGGCCGTGAGCCATGGCGGCTGAAACCTGCATCATGGGACTGTTCAAGGACGACGCTAAAGCCGCCAAGGCCATCCTGGACCTGGGGCCCGCGGGGTTCAGATTCCGCCGCGCCCACAGCCCGATCCCCAGCCACAAGATCATGGAGGCCCTCACGCCCAAGAAAAGCCCGGTGGGCTGGTTCACCCTGGCGGGGGGCATTCTCGGGTTCTTCTCCGGTTTTGCCCTGGCCATTTTTTCAGCGACCCGGTGGGACCTG
>Ga0316628_100001928_pt1 | contig 15025 bp, 37 predicted proteins | sample OWC_Aug_M2_C1_D5_FD_207648 | JGI IMG/M metagenome (GOLD analysis project Ga0316628, IMG submission 207648) | Wetland soil microbial communities from Old Woman Creek delta, Ohio, United States - OWC_Aug_M2_C1_D5_C | ecosystem: Environmental > Terrestrial > Soil > Wetlands | place: USA: Ohio... | reverse complement strand
TGGCCGCCGCTGGCGCGTTGCGCCGCCCGCATCTTCATGTGTTCCTGGAAGTACGCATCCGCTTCCCGTTGGGTGCAGTTAAGGTTCCAGGCGAAAAAGCCCAACTCTTGGCCCCGCGAACACCAGGTATAATGTCGGGGTAACCGCTGCTCGCACTCGCTACAGCAAAGCCCATGCACCACCGAACAACCCAGGGCGTGATACGGGGCGGAGTGGCCGCAAGTGGGGCAGACGTTATTGCGTCCCGCTTCCTTGATGTCCTTTTTGCCAATGGACTCTTTAGTGAGCAACTCGTTTCCTCCCGTGAACCTTGTCGTACAGGTAGCCATAGACGTTATCAAAGGCCCTCTCAAAATCGTAAACAGAAAGCCTTGTCCGCTTGTCGTAAGCAAAGAAAGCGTCAATCACCGCCTCTATCGTTTCCTGGTCTGCCTGCCTGAGTAGTGTCTTGAAAGTCTTTCCCCATGCGCCCCAGTTTCTTGTTGGCGGATAGCCGCGACGCTTTTGATAAGCCGCATAGAAGTAATCGCCGAGTTTCTTGACTCGCGGATCTCGGTCATCTTTCGTCGGCTTTGGAAAAGCAAGAGGATTGGGCGGCGTAGCCGCAGGCGAAGCCTCACTATCTTCTAGTTCTCTTGAATTCTCTTGAATTCCATTCTGCGGTTGTTGCAACGTTTCTACCGCGTTGTTGACCGTCTCGCCTTCTTCGGGCGGAGGTATCCTGCTTTCAGCTTCTTGCTCGTAGCGCAGTTTTGCTTGATTCTTCCGAAACTTCGGGAAGAACAGCCATTTATCCCCTCGGGCCTCATACCATACTACCAACTGCTTTTCTGCCCATTCCTTGATGAACCCCTCAACATGCGAGTTGGTAATATCTTCCCGGCGCGGGAAAACCAAACCCTTGACTACCGCCGGATCGCCCGGCATACGTCCATCACGGTCTAAATGCGCTATGGCCCAAGTAAAAGCTAATCGACAAGTGTCATTGGAAAGTGCGTGAACAACTTTGTCGATGCAGATGTGTTTATTGAGCATTCGACCGGAGGCCATGACTAACCCTCGTCCACTCGTCTACGCCATTCTTTGTGCATTTCCTTTACTTGATTTCGCGTTAACGTTTTTGTCCCAACTAATCCAAAAAGGTTTGCAATATCTGAACACATGAAATTGGCTTCTCTAAGATTTTCCAAAAGACACTGTTCTAAGTCTGCTCTACATAGGGTTTCTTCTTCGTGACAACTCTCGCAGAGAGTTACCAATTCTTCTAAAGGATAATCCCAGGGTTCTAGGCCTTTCTCATAGGTCCAATGATGTACGTGAAGTGTTTTAGTTATCTCGCCGCAACTTTGGCAAGTCCAATTATCCCGCTGAAAAATCTCAAGTCGTATTTTCTGCCAGCGGGGATCTTTTAACTTCTCTAAATAGTTCATGGTTCCCCCTTTCATGTCATGAAGTACCGCGCCACTCGCGCCCCACCGTGAGATATCATTTTTGCCCCGCCTTCACCGAGTTGATACAGTCGTTAATGATTTGGCAAAACTTTCTTAATGTTATTTTCTCGGTGGCATAAGCATCCCTCAGCGGATACTTGTACCACCTGATTCCGAATCTTGTTGGTTTATAGAAAAAGTTAAACTGTTCTCCGGTGCCGCATTGCGGACAAGTTTCTTCTTCGCACCAACAATATGGGTGAACTTCAAATATCTCATTCTCAAAAGGCACCCCATATTCGCGCCATGATTTATCTCTTTGCGGGTCACAGGCTTCAAATAGGCGGATTAACTCATCTTCAAAACCCTTTCCGCGCGGTATTCCAATACTTCCGCGCGAATGGCCGAATAATACGTTACCTAGTTCCATTCCCTGCCTCCATGAAATATTCCGCCACGTGCGCCACGGTTCCCGCCGCTGTCTCTACCGCCACCATTTCCCGCTCGATGGGGTAGCCTAACCGGCGCAACTCGTAGACGCGGGCCCCCAGTCGCCCGCAGCCGTAGGCCCGCAACGCCTCAAGGGGCGTGAGCCGCCCGCCGCCGGCAAGGTGCGAGAGTATCGCCTCATTCTGTGACTGCTTCATTTCTTTCCCGCCCGTTTCAACGCTTCTTGCGCTTCCACATTGGGAATCCAAAAGCACTCATAGCCATAGACGATTCGCCGATTCTTCTTCAACATGATTCGTGGAATATGAGTTCTATTTTTAGGGTCGTAGAGAGTTAAAAGAGTACCGTCTTGATCTTTTTCGCCCGGAATAAATACTTGTACTCGTGTGCCGGGCGGATAAATATTGCCTTTCCAATCCATTCGTTTCCCCTCCCTAAAACGATAGAACGGCTAGTTATCTTTTGCCGCGCTCAACAACGCTATCATCACGAAAGACACCACCACGCCGCCGTAGAAAGCAGCGAGAAGCCAGGCCCAGTGAATCATGCCTTCTCCTTCCACCCCCGGCTCGGGGCTGGCGAGGGTTCTTCCTCATCCTGCCATGTTTTAACAAGTTCCTTGCCGCAGGAATGACAGTATTTATGATGCAATTCCACTCTTGCACCGCATTCGGCCTTATAGAGATAACATGGACCGTAGAAATAGCCATAGCAAAAACGCATGACTATCTCACTCATCGCCCATCCCCCTTCGGCGGCTCCGGGTCGGGTTCCAGGTAGTACACCGGCTTCCCATGGGCCAGCGCATAGTTGATTTCGCTACGGGTGCTCTCTCCGACGTAACCGCCTATATTCAGCACCATGACTTCATCAGCGAGGTCAATTTTGCGCTTATGTACTTCGTCCACAATTTCCTTGACGCCCTCTTGGTCTCCGACGTGCGTTTTATCTCTGCCCTCGAAATAGGAATCGGGAAGCGCACACCAACTCAGCACGATGTTTCCCTGTTTGGTGAGTTCCCATTGAAATATCAGCATTTCGGACGTGAAACGTGTTGAACCGCAGAGGCATATTATTTTCGGACGAACAATCTGCGGCTCCCGGCCCTCAAGCTGGACATCGGCGCGGGCGAGGGTGTCACGGATTGCTCGCCATTCTCTGGGCGTTAGGGAAATAACAACGTATTCTGCCGCGCCCGTAATGTTACTCTCATCAACAATAGGGGCGCTTGCTTCCCGCAACTCCCGCAGCAGGTCGGCGGGCGGGGCGCGGCGGTTCCACTCGCCAATGGTGAATGGCGGTTCACAATGGTCAGTATTTCCACAATGAATTAATCCGTTATCATTAACCGCTTCACCGCCGCAAAACGGGCAGGGAAGCAACGGTTCACTCATTGCTTCGCCTCCTGCGGCTCGGCCTGCGGACCCACGTTGATAATCTTGCCTTTGAGTTCCGGGCCTGTCACTGACCCTTCTTTGGGGCCGACAAACCATATCTCGCCCTCTGGTACATCGTTTGCCAGCGCGTGTAGTTGCGGCTCGGCCTGCGGGGAGAGGACACGTTCTGCCACTTGTCCATGCCAGCTGCCTTTTTCGTGTTCTGCAATAGTTTTCAAAGCCATTTCGAGCTGTCGCACCCGCACCCGCAAGGCGTCATTCTGGCCTTTCAGCGCGTTGGCGTCCCAGTTCGCCTCCGCCTCCTGCGCCCGCCGCTCGATTTCTCGCATGGGATGCTTTTCGCAGGAATAGATATGTTCGGTTACTTTTGTTGCCGCCGAATCGTCCAGCAAAAACTTTTCGCCGCAGTAAGCGCAATAAGTACTTGTTTCCAGTTCCCGCGCCCGCCGCTCGGCCTCTAAAGCTCGTTGTTCCATGTCTGATAACCGTGATAATAGCCAAGAAAGCAAATCCCCGAGGTCCGGCAATATACCGGGTTTGCTATTCGCTTCTTGCCACAAGTGGACTGCCCCGGCCATGCGGGTTTGCTGTAAGGCAAAAAGCGCTTCTAGTTCCTGCGCCCGCCGCTCGGCGGATTCCAGTTGAACCGAGACGGTTGCTCTATATAAAGCAAAATCTCGCTCGACGGATTCTCGAAGGCGTACGGCATCATTTATTCCGGCTGTTTCACCAGATCCCCAGGTGACCACAACATCGGGGATCTGTTCCCGCAACTGTTTATTTTCTTCCGCCTCGACTTCAAGGCGGGCGATGAGCCAGCGTTCTTGTGCCTTGCTGAGCCGAAACTTGATTAGCGATGTTTTCATTTCCGCCAGCGTCTTTAACTCCACGCCGTTCATTCTTTTTCTCCTTCGGCCAGTGGGCGGGCGAGAGCGGCACGGGCCTCTTCGATTTGTTTTCGACATTCTTTCCCCGCCTCTACTCGTGTTGATTGGAAACCGTGAGCAAAGGTAAGACCAGCAAACTCATTAAGTTCTTCTATGAGTAGTTTTTCATAAGCAATATGAGTTTCATCTAATGCCAAAATTCGCGTCCCCGCCTCCCGAGTCCATTGCTCTATAGATTCGCGGTCAGTGGTCCAGTCGGTGTACATTTCCCATGCACTGTCTTTTACGGAGATATAGGGCAACTCATCGCCCCATTCCTTGTAGGTCATTCCTTTTCTCCTTCGGCCAGCAGACGGGCGGCGGCGGTATTGATAGCCGGTTCACACACCGATACTTCGTAGCGCCTCAAAACTATCGTTACCGCCTCATCCCGCATCGCCTCTATCCCCTCCCGCCGCCCTTCCTGGCGGGCCTTTGCGAGAGCGGCGGCGAGTGTTTGTATTGCTAGGGTTTTCTCATCGGGAATACACATATCGGCTATTTTCAGAATAGACAACTTTTCCCATGTTTCCCCGGCCAGTTTCTTGTCTGTCTCATCCATTCCCTTTCCTCCTAGTTCCACGCCGCCGCTTTCTGTAGCATCAACTCGGCCCGCTTGTTGCGGTATTGCTTTATCCATTCCTCAAGGGTTGAGTTAGAAAACTTCGATATCGTGTTGTGTAGGCGATACAACTCATCAATCCTTGCCTGCCCATAGTGTTCAATCATCCAGCGCGTGTACGGCCACGTATGCCGCATATGAATGAAGTTGCATCGCTTACATTGACAGTGGACGTTATCTTCGAGCCAACGGGTTGCATGCGGGCCACGGTCCAGGAAATGCCCGGCATCAAGCAGATCCCGGTCCTTTTCGTCGCACAACACGCACCGCCAGCCATCCCGTTCACGGATGAAGTCGGAGAAAGCCTTGTCCAGCTCGTGGACGAGAGACTTGCGGGATTTCATTTTTCTTCCTTGCCAATATAGGGTTGCAAATCTTTCTTGGGATAAAACCATTTATCCTGTAAAATATTGCCTATACCCGAAATCGCGGCATTCCAGTTATCATCTTCTTTTGCGACGCGAATATATTTGCCCTTTAAGTCCTCCCACTTTTCGACACCTACGATATTAAGGATTTTTTGTATCCAGAATCCCGCGACGATGTGAGGAGTTCTTTCTCCACTGCGATGACCTTTCTTGTCTTCGGGTGGCGGGCCATCCAGTCCATATCCTCCGAATCCTTGCTGAGTCCCGCCGTAATCAAGCATGAGATAACAAGTTAAAATCCCATGGTCCTCATAACCCAATATTGTGCTTTCGATTTTCGCATTTTCGATAATCATGCTTTCACCTTCTCTTCCTCGTATCTTGGCAACTTGATTCCTTCTTCCGCTGCCCACTGTTCCAGTTCGCTTAGTGCCGTCGCCGCTTGTTGAGTGTTGGATAACTTGAAGGGCAATGGTATCGGCTGGTGGTCATTCAGGCTGTATACGATTTCTTCATTGCCATTTTTTAGGGCCGGATAACCGCGCCGGAATGCCCGGCGTAGAATATAAAGTTCTAAATCGGCATAGTCATTTCCGGTCACGTCGCAACCTACTTGAAGCCACCCATGCCATCCGTTGTTTTGACTGCGCCGCCCCGTGCTGCGCCTCGGATACCAGCGGCCAAACTCTAGCGTCCACACCGCATTTGGGGGTACTTGTTTAAATAGTGCTAACATGGCGTCTCTATATTTGCTCATCAGATAGCCAGAGAAAGAGCCGGTGAGGGGGGAATAGACTAGGATCTGACCACGGGCGGAAAGTTTATTGCTCATCCGTTTCCTTCACGTAGAATCGCGTCTCCCCGCCGACCAGCCGCACCGCCTCCGGCATCGCGCCGCCCGCTTTGAGGCTGGCCTTGATTTCCGTGAGCGACAGGTATTTCTTGGTTTTCACCGCCGCCGGTAGGTTCGCCTCGCACCAGGCTAGGGCCGCCGCCTCGTCCTCCACCTCTACGCGGTCAGGAGAGGCGCGGAAGCCCGCTGTGCCGCTGGGGAGTTTCACACTACGCCGCTTCTCGCCTTGCAGGGAGTCGGCGATGTAAGGTTCAAGTTTGCTCTGCATAAACGCAATGGTAGCGAAGTCGGGACCGTTCGCTTCTTCTTCCCATTTCGCCACTCGCGCCCGGACAGCATCCGCAGCCGCCCGCCGCTCCTCGATATTGTGTTGCGCCCGCAGAATCTTCCGCAGCGTCCAGTCGGCAGACTGCAAGTCCTTGACGGCGAAGGAAGGCGTCAGTTCCTTGTAGTCACCGTCAATCTCATCCAGCAGTTCGTATAGTGTTTCGTTCATGGCGTTAATTCCTTCTGTTTCGCTGCCCTATCCCATCCGGCTTCTGCCGCCGCATCAAGAGACTTCTTGGCGGGTTCAGATGTGGTATTCGCCGCTAAAAGTGCTTCTTGCCGTTTGATTTCTTCTTTTGTCGCAACAATCATCTTGCGTATCCAGGCATAAGCGGTAGGATGTTCTTTCAGATTGGCGCGGACAGCAGCGATGGCATCTGCTTTTACTCGACCTTCAGCGGCCACAAGTACAGCTTCCAGCTCGGCGGTAAGAAGTATTCCTTCATCCTCGCCGTGTTGTACTCTTTCACCGGCCTTCTGCATTTCCTCACGGCTTGCTCTTTTGGAACCTTGATAACCGAAGTTGGCAAGGGCCCGGCCTATGGCGCTTGTTTCCGCGTTTTCAAGCCATGAGGTATAGTTGACGGTTTCATATTCGGTGCCCTTCTTGGATATGGCTAGTTCCTTGTCGCGAATCGCTTGACTCCATCCCACCGCCCGCAACTTGCCGTCTGTATGAATCTCAGCCTTAAATACTGCGTAATCCATATTCTCGGGATTGGACATCAGGAAGGTATAAATACTTCCCTCGGGATGATCGCCGTAGAATCGCTTCACTCGCGCATCTACTGGCTCATAATCGTCAGGATTGAAGTTTCTCATTGCCATCCTCCTCGTTCATCCACTGTTCCTCTGCCGCCAGGAAGTCGATCAAGGTATCAAGCAGGCCTTCTAGCCGCTCCCGCTCAGAGCAGTTTCGCCGGTACTCGTTGGGGTCGCGGAGTCGCACGGAGCGGATACGCTGCAACAGTTCCGCGCAGCAGGTTTTGAGCGACACGGCGTAGGCGTGGACCTGATTTCGCAAGCTGATGACCTTATGGTCCTCAAGAGTCAGCATGGCTCGCCTCCTTCTCTCGCTCGGCGAGCATGGCATCGGCAACTTGGTAGCAATACCGTGCGGCATCCTTCATGTCGTCTGTGACATCGCTACCGCCGCTAATATCGCCCCAAAGTTGTAACGCCATGCCCGCAAACCAATCGCGCAGTTTCATCCCTTCGCCGAAAAACACCTTGCCCTTGCTATCGGTTGCCCATCCGGGAAACGCCGGTCCATTATCACTCATGCCGCACCTCCGCCCTGCCGTTGTCGTAGTCCCGCTGGATCGCGGCAGACTCGCTCAGCTTGTCCTCCGCGTCCTTGTCGCAGCCGGTTAGGTCGGATTCGGGAACCGTACCGTAGTTCTGCGAGTTCCGGTCTGCAAGAGCGGCGTCGGCGCGGGTGAGAAGACTACGGATTTCTGGGCTTGATTCATCTTGCCCGCTATTCAATTCCGCTTCATCTAGAGCTAATGCATCTCGCAACTTCTGTACCAGGTCGATAAGTTTTTCGATGTTGGTCATGATTTTACTTCCTCGAAGGGTAGGGTCTTTTGCTTGTTCAGGCATTCCGCGCAATACCCGACCTGCCGCTCCCGGTAGTCCTCAAGCGGTTCACCGCAACCATCGCAAGTGGGAAGTTGGCAGGAGTAACACAGCCCTTCCTCGCGCTCCTGCTCGGTTGCCAGCGTCCGACCGCAGTCGCACAACCAATCTTTCCGTTTGTCTCTAATCATTTTTTGCTCTTGAATCATGCATTCGTCGCAGATTGGCCATTTCAAACCGCCCTCGGAATAGGAGCCATTAGTTAGCTTGCCGCACTTTGGACATTCATATTCCTTTGCCATACCGCACTCCTATGGTCTATAAACGCCGCTACCGGAGTTAAGGGCTTCGTCCAGCGTGGCCCGAACCGCGTTAACGCCGTTTAGCCAAGCGACTCGCTCTGCCGCTTTCTCTGAGTCGGTGTAATCGCTTTCTGGTTCCCATTCGCCATTGGGTTTATAGAAACCAACGGTGAAAATGTCAGGATTCCGTTCACTCTTGATGTAAACGTAACTTGCCATCTCTCGTACCCCCTGATACGATGCAAAGAACCGGGCGGGGGCTGTACGACGTACAGGCTAGTCCCCCGCTCCGGCCAGGGGTACGTGCGGGTATCAAGGCTAGCAACCCGCCCGCTCGTACCCCGCTCTTTTTCAAGACCCGCTAAATTCCGCCTCCTTAGATTCCACATCAGGATAGCGGCGTAAGGCTTCGGCTTCGATTTCTGCCATTTTCTGCATAGAAATGAGAGGCGGTACTTCGCTAAGTGCGCCTCTTTCGAATGCCTCCCGCATCTGCGCCGCGCTGTTAGGTTGCGGGGCGCGGCGGGCAAGCAGGCGATCTACATCGGAACAGAGATAAAACCGTGCATCTTCCCAGCCGGGTTTGCAGCATTCATCGGCCCAATAACGTTTCAACGGCTCGCTCATTGCCTTGCCTCCCTCGTTTCTTCCGACCCGAAAACAAACCCGCGCCAACCCCGACCGTTAACCGTTAATCTTCCTCCGAGGATTTTATCCAGGACCGGCGCGGGTAAAAGATTCAGCACTATCGAGCCGACTAGTCCTAAGACCACGGGTATGCCGATGATGAGCCAGCCGACTAGCTCAGCTACTTGCTCCATGCGCTACTCCAAAAGTCTTCGGGGCAGGATTTGAACCTGCTGAATGTCCACGGCCGTCACCGTGACTCGGCCACAGGTTAAGACAGGCGCGCCCATCAATCCCCGCTTCCGACCCCGAAGATAACTGTTTGCCATGTACCACTCCAAAAGTCCCCGAGGCTGGCTTGTGAACACTACATTCGGCTTGCCCTGGGAATAGTAGCAGTGACCCATTCGGCATACCCTCGGCCAGCCTCAGAGACAAATCTGCAAAGAAACCCGCCGGAGTTCCGTTTGCGCTTCCGGGGTGGGAGACAATCCGGTATCGCCACACTATCCGGAACGGATGATCCAGCGGGGAGCAGATATACCGGCAGCGCTCATCGACAGCGCGGGAAGCTTCACACCGCCCGGGCAGGTACTTCCGTTGGGACCCTATCCTTTGGGTCATGCCGGTTGATTCCCTACAAAACGGAGACGAGAGAGGGGAAGGAGGCGGACCCGCTCTCCCGCTCCGTGGAAAGAGATTCCAAGATTTCCTGCTGGCGGCGCTTGAGAAAAAGGTTACGTGCAGCCGCCTTCTTGCAAGAGTCGCAGATACCGTAGGGCCTACCAGGCCCCATGTCGTGACCACACCAAAGACAAGTCATTGCTTTACCTCCTGCGGCCCTTATCTGCACATCGCTTGCAAAGAACCAATCCTTTGCCAGTAATGTTACAATCGGGGGCGCTATAATAATCCACACCAGCAGATTTGCCACATCGTTCACAGGGATTAGTAACCGCATAACGTCCTTGTATCCGATACTTCTGTCTTTTTTGCTGATTCGGTGTCATCGCTTCCTCCCTTCAAAGTCGGCAGAGTGGTCACCACCCTGCCGAATCCTCCCAGTTGTTACCCGTCCGGAGTAGGGTAGGCGCTCGTTCACTTGCTCTTTCAGCGCTCTCTCAAGCCGTTTGATGCGTTCGTCATTGTTGTAGATGTAGTCATCCAGCCTTGAATCGTTCCTGTTAATGTATTCCCAAAGAAAACACGCAAAAGTATCTATGACTCTGATCATGTCAGCGGAAAACCGGTCTACTTCAGAGCGCGATAAGCGCTGCGGCGTCCGCACGCGAACGGGAACCAATGGGTTGCTCATGTCCGCTAATGTACCCCGCGCGGACGGGTTTCCCATTGGGGACAACTTCGTATAATAAAGAGACTTGTCGACTAAAGCACTACTTTGGCCGCCCATAAAGCCCTCCGGGGCTACCACCAGCTCCCCTCCCGGGCCGGCAAAATTAAGGGGCATTCCGTCTGCTTTTCGGTGGTGAAGGCCGACGCGCCCAGTCTCAAGGCGCAGCAAAACAGAATGCCCCTCAATCCTGAGACTGTCTTTCAAGCAGTTCACCATGCTGCTCATGCTATGGACATTAGCACATCCGGCCAGGCTTGTCAAGAGAAATATTGAAATATTTTTTTTAGTATGCTATACTCCTTAATGGAGGTGAAGGCCATGAAATATCTTTTTATCCTCATTACTCTATCAGCCCTATTAGGATGCCAGCAACCCACTTCATATAATCCGCAAGTATGGCAACACGTGGTATTGGATAGCGAGACAACGCCATCGGGCGGCGATTGGGATAACTGGCTTTGGGACGCCTTTTTTGAGACGGGTCATTCATATGAAGTTTATGTCATTACTGCCGCGGGCTGGACAAAATTGGATTCTGCTATAGATCCTGTTACCGGGAAGATATGTTATCAATTTACTTTTAGTAATGGATATATGTATTTCCTATCAGCGGTAGAAACGGCAGGAATGGAGTTAGCCGTCTGCAAGTTCGACCTTTGATGCCTGTTCGGGCTTGTCATAGCTGAACTTTGGCGGCAGGTGAAGGTATTGCCGGGTGATCTTGTCCAGCCAATCGTCAAGGGGGCATTCCATCTGCTTCAGTTTTTGGGTAAGCCGGTCGTGTAATTCTCGGTCCATTGAGGCGCGGATAATAGTGATATTCTCATTCATGCCCGTATTATAGCATAGCAAGGCTTTATTGTGAAGTAGGTGGATTGGGGCCTGATTTTGCCTGCCCGTCCTTGGACGGTCTACCGCGTGGTCTAGATCCGGGTTTGGGCGGTTTGCGGGCATTAAGGCGAGCTGCGGCAGTCTTGCGGTCAGAGCGCATACTACCGAGTATACGTCCAGCTTCACTACGAGAAATGGGGTTAGACAACAATACCTCCCGGCCTGATTTCGGACAGGCCATATGCTTTACGGGGGCCGAAGCCCCCGCCGTCAGCTATTTTTTACTGTTGATAATGGTTGCGGTTTGAACCATAAATCCCGTTCGATTTTCAGACCACCTGGACCCGAAATATCGGTGAGTTCATCTAGGCTGAAATATCCCATTTCTTTTTCATGCCCTTCTACCAATCCGAAGAACAAATGTTCAACCGGGTCATATTCAATCCCGTACCATGTCCAACTCCCCCAGGGACAGAAAAACTTGACCTGGATTAACGGGTCATTGTTTTTCTCTTGCGAATAAAGAGGCGGTAGTTTCCTTTCGATTTCCTTAGTTAATAGTTTCATTTCATTTCCTCCGCGTTTAACGGCCGCCGCCGGTATTATACCCCGCCCCGGATCAAATTGCACCAGGCGCGGGGGTAGAATCAATCGTGATCAGCAATAGATTCGCCAGCCTCTTCCATCGCCATGAATGCTTCATATTCAGGCGTGAATGGCTCTTGAGGATATTTGGGTAAAGAATCCTGTTCGCAAGTTGGGCAATAGCATCTATGCCCATCTTCCATGATCGCACAACCGCAATCGAGATAAGTTAGAACCTTCATCTTTTTTTCCTCCCCTCATTATTGAGGATCAAACCCTAATGACCTGGCAAAGCTAATAGCTTCCTCTTTGGTATCAAAGAGTTTCGAGCTATAGACTTTGCCATCCGGTGCAACACGGCCCGCCATAATGTCACTGTAGGCAGGTTCCTTGCAATTACAGAGGGCGGCGGGAATGCTACCTGCATAATATGCTTTATAGCCCTTGGTCTGACAAACGGCTAGCGGCAGTTTTGAAGTAAGTAGCATACCCAATTCTGATAGATGTCTTTTCCTTGCCATTTCTTTTGCCTCCATGCTCAGATTATAGCCAACGTTCGCTTATTTGTCAAGGAAAATAAAAGAATATATTTCCAGCCGATTAAGGTAGTATGGTCCAAATCTTGCTATTGACAAAAGCGCCTAAATGTGCTATGTAAGTTTTGGTACAAAATCGAATTACGGGAGGGAATAAAGTATGAATTGGAAAGCTATTGTCGGTAGGATTCTAGGAGCGATTCCGCCGCTGGCAGTGCTGATTTTCGGGATTATCGGGTACACGCCGACTTGGTGGGAGGGCGCAATTGCGGTAGTAATGCCGTTCCTAATGTGGCTTATCAGTCAGATCCCACCCAAAGAGAGCGCTTAAATGCCCTTCTTTGCTTGGCTTATCCTGGTAGTAGGCATTCTAGCCGGCGCGCTGTTCCTAGCGTCAATAGGCTTGCTTATCTTATCCTGTAAGTTCAGGAAAAGCCTACAAAAACGGTAAAACATGCCCGCCATGCCTCTACCTTTGGGCAAGCACAACCCTGGCGGGCGCATTTTGAGGTAATCGTGGCGCGGACGGGAAAGAAGAAGACTAAGCCTCAAGTAATCGAGCGTGTCCTAGTAGTAGACTCTAACGGTAAGCAGCTATCCCCTAAACAGGCTATATTCGCCCGCGTATTCAGCGATCCCGAATCCCCCCACTTCATGAATGCTAGTAAAGCTATGCAGATAGCTAGTCCCAACCTATCGCCAGAGACAGCTAGATCCATGGCCCAGGAATACCTAGCAAAACCACACGTAGCCAACCGCATCGTTGAAGTACTAAACAGGGCAAATCTAGGGGTAGAGGTCCGAGCAGAAAAATTAGCTGACATTATATCACATAGAGCTATAGGCAAGGTAGTCTCCCGCACCCACAACGAGGACGGTAGCGCTGTTACCGAGACGACCCACTCCCCCTCATGGGGTCAGGTGCTTCGTGCTATCGACGTAACCAACAGGCTAGACGGCAGCTACCAGGCCGCTACGCGCACCGTAGACCTGGCAGCCGACGAGTACCGCAGGCTGCTGGCGCGTCACTTCCCCCCTAGGGGCCAGGGGGCGGCCACCGGGCAGGGGGGCAAACGGCCCCGCGCGCGCGGAAAGAATGACCCCTCCGTCGACGCTGACCCTAAAAACCCTGGGGGGACTGAGGAACGTACCTCTCCCGAAACGCCCTTAGAATCGCCTTCTGTGATTCCTGAAACTGAAAATTCTCAGGGGGGGTCAGAATGACACAGACAACTACAAGTATTGATGAACCCTGCCGGTGTTGCGGCGGTTCCGGGGTCCAAGTTGACCAAAATGGTATTAAAATCCGGTGCCCGGCCTGCGGTGGCAGTGGGAAATGGCATGTTGAAGGGCCTTGGTATGAATATACGACTATACCTCCATGGGCAAATACTTGTACTTGCTGGTGAATCCAATGGTGGGGCGTACTTATTTATCGCCGGAGGCGGGGTGTTGGGAGTAGGAACGGTAGTATATCTCACAGTGCTGTATTTGCGAGAAATGCGGGATCTGAAGAAAGAGTTGCGTGAATATAAGCCTTTATCCGGCGGCTACGGAGGCCGGGGGTATTGTACCTACACGATAGGGGATTTGCCGGGATGATATATTTTCGGCGCGATGGTGATTGGTGGGATTTCGATATAGGAAGGCTTCGGATAAGTTACTGGTCGAAATGTGCTTTCGAAAGACGCGATTTTATTGCAAAAGCGCCAGGATATTGGTATTTCAATTTGGGCGAGTATCAAGTTGCTTGGAAACGAAAATATATCGTTTGGGGTGATCATCCTTTCCGGGGTCGCAACATACGACTTTATGATCAATTTGGTACATTCGCCAAAAAGGATTTGCCGGGATGAATCTGCTCCCCGATGGATCAGTCCGTGCCGTCGCGTATACGTCGGAACCCTGATCAGGTCGCGGACCTCCATCGGGGTTATGATTATGAGGAATGACGACTTCTGGCCCGCCTTGATGAAGTTCTCACGGGACTTGAGCGTGTTTTTCAAGCCGGGGGAATGTCTTTGGATAGGCGATTGCAACAAGATACCGATAAAGCCGATTTGGGGAGGCCGAGAGCAGAAAGAGGCGATTTATGCCGTCAGGGATGCGGTGGATGAAAAGAACTTCGGAGTGCCGGTAATTGGCATAGAAAGATGATTGGATATTCCACGCCGGAAAAATCATTAGCCAGTGTACCATCCTGGATTGCCGACAAAATTGCCAGCATCAACCAAAGCACGGGGTTTGGGCAGTTGACCATCTTGATCACGGTACAGGGCAGAGAAGTGACGGGAGTCGATAGGACAGTCAAAGACACGGTCAAGTAGATTTAATTAGCCGACCGGGAAACGGAGGCCAGCCCCCAAGGGGTTTGGCCTCTTTTTTTTAAGGAGCCGAAATGAGCGATTATATGGGACAGATTCAAGGGGCGCAAAAATCCGTTACCGACTGGGATATCTCGGATTGGGGGGTTGCCCGCCAAGCGGTGCAAAAAGGAGACAGGGCGAGCCCTTATTGGGTCCAGGCGAAACAATTTCTGGATACCGACCTGAAACAGAATCTTTCCCCGATGATGGTGGATTTCTGGATAGACAAGACCTACCAGGCGATGCTTGATCCTTCGATTGGAAAGACCACCCCGACCGGACCCAAGTTTTCGGTACCCAAAGGGGAAAATTATTACGCCTACCATGTCAAGAGGTTGGCCGGAGGAAAATGACCGCGTCAGAGGAATTGAAATACAAAGAATTCCTCGAAGAGACGGGTGAGGAAACCAAGGCCAAGGATCTGTGGCTGCGGTGGAAAGCCCTGACCGATCTGTATTTTCTGGCTACCG
>Ga0316628_100001927_pt1 | contig 15029 bp, 14 predicted proteins | sample OWC_Aug_M2_C1_D5_FD_207648 | JGI IMG/M metagenome (GOLD analysis project Ga0316628, IMG submission 207648) | Wetland soil microbial communities from Old Woman Creek delta, Ohio, United States - OWC_Aug_M2_C1_D5_C | ecosystem: Environmental > Terrestrial > Soil > Wetlands | place: USA: Ohio... | reverse complement strand
CAGCTGGAAGTTCATCGCGTTGTTGCCGGTGCCCATGTTCGGGCCGCGGTCACCGCTCATGATCACGACCGGCGCCGACACGCCGAACTCGAGCTCGGCCGGTCCGGCGTGGATGCCAAACGCGCCGATCAACGTCGCGGTGATCATGTCGTCGACCGAGTAGCAGGGCGCGCCCGTCGACTTGTTGCACGTCGACGAGTCGCCGAACGTCAGCATGTGGTGGCCCCAGTCGAGCGCACCGAGGCCGAACGAGACCTCCTTGTCGCCGAGGACCTGCGAGGCGTTGATCGTCAGGTAGCCGCGCGAGTCCATCGCGGGCTTGAACGAGTCGAGGGTGAGGTTGCCACCCGACGCTTGCGCGAAGGCGACCGCTGGCGCGGCGATGACGCCGAGCGCGACAAGAAAACGATGCATAGGGAGGCCTCCGGACATGTGTCCACCGAGCTAGTGCACCCAGGCCATGTCCTGGTTACACCAACCGGATCCCGGAGGTCAAACAAGCGGCAAGACAGAAGATTCTGCCGCTGTTACTTGTCGAGGTCGTCCTTGGTGATGCCGCTGCGGAGGCACATCTGCAGCAGCGTCGCCTGCTCCTGCGGGCCGAGCTTCTGCCAGTACTTCCGCGCGTTGCCCAGCGACTTGAGCTGGCACGAGGCCATGAACGCGAGCTTGTTGAGGCGGGCCGGGTTGGCGCCCTTGCACGTCAGCGCCTTCTCGTACGAGCCGAGCGCGAGGGCGTGCTGGCCGGCTCCGGCCGCCGCGATGCCCTTGTCCTCGAGCTCCTTCGGGTCGCAGCTCGCGGTCTGGGTCGTGGTGCCCCCCGCGCTGCCGGTATGGTGGTCGCCACCGTGATCACCGCCGCCGTGGTCGCCGCCGCCATGGTCCGGCGCGACGGCGACGGTCTCGCACTTGTACGGGACGATCTCGTCGGAGACGGACGGGCCGTACAGGCCCTTGGCCTGACTGATCAGCTTGTCGACGTCGGCGCAGCGCTTCCCGCGCTTGTCGGCGTCGGCGCGCGTCTTGTAGTCCGCGATGATCTTGTTCTGGAGGTCCTCGACCTTCTTGGCCGCGTCGGCGTGATAGGTCGAGTCGTCGCCGATGTCCTTGAGGACCTTCTTCGAGCCGTTCAGGTCCTCCTGATTGACGAGCTCGACGAGCTTCTTGAACGTCAGCTCGCTCTTGAGCTCCGCGGCGGCCTGGGTCTTCAGCTTCTTGGCGTCTTCGGGGGCGAGCGTCATCAGCCGGTCGGCGCACCCGGTCGCGTCGGCCCACTTCTTGTCCGAAATGTCCTGCAGACACTCCATCTTGATGCGACCGGCGTCGTCATCGGGCGCCACCGTCGCGGCGTCGGGCGTCGCCACCATCGCGACGCCGCTCGAGCCGTTGTCGGTGCCGGTATCGCTGCCGCTGCTGCCGACCTGGTTGCCGACGACGACAGGACCGCCCGAACCGACCTGGCCGGTGCCGCCGTTGTCCTTCTTGCCGCCGAGCACGAAGAACGCCGCGACGCCGCCACCGACCAGCAGCACGAGCAGCGCGATCCACAGGCCCTTCTTGCTGCCGCCACCCTCGGGGATGTCGGCGATCACCGCGTCGCGCGAGAACAGCCAGTCCTCGCCGGGCTCGACGAAGCGCATCCGGACGTGGCCGAGATCGACGACGTCGCCCTTGCGCAGCTCGACCTTCGTGTAGTCCTGGCCGTTGACCCGGACGCCGTTGCTCGAGTGCAGATCGCTGATCGTGTAGCGGCTGCTCTCGGGGTCGCGGGTGATCTTGGCGTGGTTGCGACTGATCGAGCGGTGGTTGACCTCGATGTCGTTCTCGTTGGTGCGGCCGATGATCATCTGCGGCCGCGTCAGCTCGAACTCCTTGCCGGCGAAGTTCGACGAGATCACGACCAGCTTGCCGTAGCCCGCGGGCTGCGTGAGCGCGGCGACCTGCGCGGCCGTCGCGACCGGGCGGCCCGACGGATCGGTGTCCGCGGTGGCAGCCGCGGCTCGGTTGGGCGCCGGGGTGGCCGGGATCGGCTGGGCGGCCGCCATCGGCGCGGTGGTCTGCGGCGCGATCGCCGGCATGACCTCGGTCGCCGGGGCGTCGATACGCTCGATCGGCATCGTCCGGGCGTCGTCGACCTGCTCGACGCCCTCGGCCTTCAGATACAGCTTGTAGTCGCCGATCTGGACCTGGTCGCTGACGCGCAGCGACACGCGCTCGGCGATCCTCGCGTTGTTGACCCGGATGCCGTTGTAGCTCCCGAGGTCCTCGATCTGGACCTCGCCGTTGGCGCGGACGATCCGGGCATGGCGGCGCGACACGTTCCGCTCGGTCAGCCGGATCGTGTTGCCTTCCTTGCGACCGATCGTGATCTCGTCACGGATCAGGGGAACGACAGTGGTCTTCCCCTCGTCATCCTGGATCACCAGCTTGAACATCGTGCGATGTGTTCCCCGCGGTCCGTCAGGTGTGAGCCCAACGTCTGATCAGTTTTATCAGTCCAAGGTCCGACAAAACAATCGATGGGCTGACTACTTGTTGCCACCGCGCAGTGCCTGCCGAGCTAGCTGGACAGCCGCTGCGAGTTGTGGATCGTCAGACGAGCCCGTCTCCTTGATTGTGGCATCGTTGGCACTGCCCGCGCCACCTCCAGCGACGATCTCCTCCGGAGCGAACGCGTCGACGCGCTCGTCTGGAATAATCCCCTTGGATTCCAGTGAGTTGCCCTTCGGGGTCAGGTAGCGGGCGGTGGTCAGCTTCAGCCCGGAGCCATCGTCCAGATCGTAGAAGGTCTGGACGGTCCCCTTGCCGTACGTCGGCAGGCCTACGAGCCGGGCCCGGCCGTGATCGTGGAGTGCCGCTGCGAGGATCTCCGCCGCGCTCGCAGTCCCCTGATCGACGAGCGCGATGATCGGGATGCCGACCGCGGCCCCGCCCTTGTGCGCGACCTGGTTCTCGACCGAGCCCTGGCGGCCGCGGATCGTGACGATCGTGCCGTCATCGAGGAACTGGTCGGCGACCAGGATCGCCTGATCGACGATGCCGCCCGGGTCGTCGCGGAGGTCGAGCACGAGCGAGCCGAGCGCGTCCTGCTTCCTCAGATCGGCGAGCGCCGCCGCGACGTCACTCCCGGTCGACTCCGTGAACCGCGTGATCTGTAGGTAGCCGACGTGCGGCTCGAGCACCTTGTCGTGCACGGTCGCCTGCTTGACCTGCGTGCGCACGATCGTGAACGCGCGCGGCTCCTTCCAGCCGACGCGCAGCACCGCGAGCGTGACCCGCGTGCCGCTCGCACCGCGCAGCTTCGCCTCCCACGCGCCGGCTTCCTTGAGCTCCTTGCCGGCCTGCGCGGTCGGCTGGCCGTCGATCGACACGAGGCGGTCGTCGAGCTGGATGCCCGCGACCTCGGCCGGCGAGCCCGGCTCGATCTCGTCGACGATCGGGAACGGCGGGACACTCGGCCGCGCGTCGTCGAGGAACCCCGGCGCGAGCACGATGCCGACGCCGCCGAACTCGCCCTCGGTGTCCTGGCGCATCTTCGCGTAGCGCTGCGGCGGCAAGAACGTCGAGTGGACGTCGAGGTTGTGCAGCATGCCGCGGACCGCATCTCGCAACAGATTCTGCTCGTCGACCGGATCGACGTAGTTCGTCTCGACGAGCGCGAGCGCCTGCGCGAACGCATCGAAGTTGCGGAACCGCGTCGTGTCCCTGGGAACGGCGGCCGCGAGCGCGGCGGCACCGACGAGCAGGCCCGCGGCGAACGTTGCGACGTGAGAGGCGCGCGACATTGGCGCTATCATGACACGCGTCATGGAGCTGCGCGTCGATCGCGACGCCTCGTCGGCGGGCACGCGCAGGTTCTCCGCGCCCGCGTTGCTCGCGCCGCTCGAGACGACGGTGATCGCGCTCGACGGCCACCGCATCGATCGCGCGACGTTCGCGGTGATCCCGGCGAACCGCCCCCACGCGATCGAGCTGCCCGCCACCGGCGCCTGCACGCTGGTCACGCTGCTGCTCGATGATGACGTCCGCGCCGCCGCGATCGCCGACTACGCGCCGTACGTCCTCGAGCGGCGGTTCGCCGAGGTGCTGGCCGCCCCGCGTGTCCTCGCGCGCACGCGGTGGGTCGACGAGCTGGTCCAGCGCTACCTGTTCGAGCGCTCGGTGTGCGAGCGGCCGGCCAGCCGCGCCGCGCGCTTCCTCGAGGCCGAGCTCGCGAAGGAGGTCTACTTCCTCGGCTGCGAGCAGATCGAGCAGCGCACGCGCACCTCGGTCCTCCACGAAGGCGAGCCGGTCGCGGTGCGCGCACGCGCCTGGATCGAGGAGCACCTGTTCGAGCCGTTCACGATCGACGCGCTGGTCCGCCACTGCGGCGCGAGCGAGTCGACGGTGCTGCGCGCGTTCCGCAAGGAGCTCGGCGTCGCGCCGATCGTCTACCTGCGCCGCCGCCGCCTCGAAGAAGCGATGCAGCTGCTCGAGACCGGCCGCTACGCGGTGACCGAGGTCGCGACGCGCGTCGGCTACGAGAACCCGTCGGCGTTCGCGGCGGCGTTCCGCGACCAGTTCGGCACGCCGCCGTCCGCAGTGCGCCCGGTGCTGGATCCAGCGCGCACGCTGCCGGCCCACGGACGGCCCCCGCAGAGGAAGAGCAGAATTACCGCCAAGACGCCGAGGGGCGGAGTCAAGAGAGCGAGATAGGCGCGCCAGAAAGCGTCGAGTAGAGATACCAAGAGAAGCGATCCGGCCTGGCCGTCTAGGGGATCCGCGACGCCACCAGCTTCGCGACCCGGACCTGCGGGCTGTCCGTCACCGGGCGGTGCAGCGCCGGCGAGTCGGCCGCCAGGTTCGACGCGTCGACGATGATCGCGACGTCGCCGACCTTCGCGCAGACCTCTGCACCGAGGTTGGACGCGCTGTCGCCGACGCCCGGGACGGCCGTGCGCTTGTCGGGCGCGTAGCTGCAGATGTCGTGCGCCGAGCGCGACGTCCACTCCATCAGCTCGAGCTCGAGCCAGCCGTTCTTGGCGTCGACGAACTTGCAGCGGAACTGCTCGTCGTGCGCGGTCACCGCGAACCCGACGATGTCCGACACCTCGGCCGCGGTGATCATCGAGCACGGCCGGCTGACGTCGGCGCCCGAGCCCGGCGCGGCCTGTGGCGCGGCTGGCGGCGCGGCCGGGGTTGCGGTGACGGGCGCCGGAGCCGGCGATGGAGGAGCCTGCGCTCCGCGATCATGCTGAGCACACGCCGCGAGCACGAGAGGACCAACGAGAAGCTTCATCGGGCGGATCAGAGCACGGCGCGAGTCATGATGGCGACCGCCCGGTCACGCCGGCGGCGACCACCGCGACGCGATCGGCTCGGCACGGGCGGCCAGCTCCTTCGCGAGGCCGAACGTCGGGGCCACCGTGTCCTTGCCGCGCCGGAGGACGAGCTTGTAGCGCTTGAACAGCGGGACCTTCGCGAACAGCAGGCTGGTGTCGTCGGGCGAGCCGAGCCACCATCCCGCGTCCTTCGCGATCGCGTGGACCTGCGCGTCGAACTCGGCGGCGGGCTCGGCGGTGAGCGCCTCGACGTACGCGCGCACGTCGGGATACTGGCCGGGCTTGACGCGGACGATGAAGCCAGCGCCTGCGCCGGCGAGGCCGCCGACGACCGCGCCGAGCACGTTCACGGCGGTCTCGGTCGGCACGAACACCGCGTAGCTCGGGCGCAGCACCAGCAGGCCCTTCTGCGTGACCACGCCGGCGGTCTTGTTCGCCTCGACCAGGAAGAACTCGCTGGAATTCATGCGCCGATCTTCCACATCTCGGGGCGGCCTGTTGCAACCATTTCGTGACGGCGGCGCCGCCACAGTTGACGGCGGCGCGACGGCGGTCCGACCGGGCGGAGGCGATCGTCGCCGGCATGCGGATCCTCGCGCTCGCCCTGCTCGCCGCCTGCACGTACACGCCGGTGCCGGAGTCGCCGGATGCACGTGGCGGTGCGCCACCCGATGCCGCGGAGCCGATCGCGCCGGTGCCGGGCTGGCGGCAGCAGGTGCTGTACCTCGTGATCCCCGATCGGTTCCGCAACGGCGACCCGACGAACGACGACGCGACGCACTGCCATGATCCGGGCGCGCCGAAGAAGTTCCACGGCGGCGACCTCGCCGGGCTGCGTCAGGACCTGCCGTACCTGAAGGACCTCGGGGTGACGGCCGTGTGGATCACGCCGCCGAACCAGCAGGCCGGGCCGCCGGTGACCGACGCGTGCGGGTACCACGGCTACTGGATCGACTACGTCGATCCCGCCGACGACGCGCTCGAGCCCGAGCTCGGCAGCGCCGCCGATCTGACCGCGCTCGCCGACGACCTGCACGGCGACGGCATGAAGCTCGTGCTCGACATGGTCGTCAACCACGCCGGCGACACGTCGCGGATCGCGAGGCAGCATCCCGACTGGTTCCACGATCCGGCGACCTGCGGCTCGCTCGGGCCCGCGCAGGTGTTCTGCCCGCTCGACCATCACCCGGACTTCGCGCAGGAGAAGCCGGAAGTCGCGGCGTACCTGTCGGCCATCGAGGCCGGCGCGGTCGCGCGCTATCACCTCGACGGGATCCGCATGGACACCGCGAAGCACGTGCTGCCGAGCTACTTCCACGACAGCTTCTTTCCGGCCGTGCGCGCGGCCAAGCCGGATCTGTTCAGCGTCGCCGAGATCTTCGACGAGAGCGGGACCGCCGTGTTCCAGCCGTACCTCGATGCCGGGTTCACGTCGGCGTTCCACTATCCCCTGTACGGCGCGCTCGTCGCCGCGATCGGCAAGAGCGGCAGCGTCGATGCGGTCGCGAGCGCGGTCGCCGACGGCGTGAACCGGCTCGGCGATCGCGCGAACGATCTGGTGCTGTTCATCGACAACCACGACAACCCGCGGTTCGCGAACATCCCCGGCTACGGCGTCGCCGAGGACGAGATCCGCCGGCGCGAGCTTCTCGCGCTCGATCTGATCTTCACGCTGCCCGGCATCCCGCAGCTCTACTACGGCGACGAGCTCGGCATGTACGGCGCCGGCGATCCGGACAACCGCAGGGACCTGCCGGCGTGGGCGGAGGATCCGGCGGCGCGCGCGCAGCCGCATCCCGGCGCGGCGGTCGCCGGCAGCGACGTCATCTTCGCGCGCGTGAAGGCGCTCGCAGCGCTGCGCACGACCGTGCCCGCGCTCGCCGACGGCGAGTACCACGAGCTGTGGCGGCAGAACGGGCGGGCGAACCCGAACGTGCTCGCGTTCTCGCGCGGCCACGGCGCGGGCGAGCGCATCGTCGTGATCGCCAACGGCGCGGCGCACTCGCGTGTCGCGATCCCGGTGCACCTGCCCGACGGCACGCAGCTGGTCGACGACCTCGGCGACGGCGCACCGGCGCAGGTCACGGTGGCCGGCGGGACGATCGCGCTCGATCTACCGCCGCGCTCGGGGGCGATCTACCGGCTCGAGTAGCGGCTCGGGATCGATCGGCAGCCCGCCGGGCCCGAGCTTCACGCGCACCTCGAGGTAGACGCGATGCGCGTGCGCGACGCCGAGCCGGTCGCCCTTCTGGACGTGCGTGCCGACCGGGATCGCGACGTCGCGCAGCTTGGAGAGCAGCGTGTAGTAGTCGCCGCAGTCGACGAGCACGCCGTCATCGAGGCCGCGGATCGGCCCCGCGTAGCGCACGATGCCCGCGGCCGGCGCGATCACCGGCGCGTGATCCTCGACCTCGAAGTCGAGGCCGCGGCGCGACAGCGTCACGTGCGCGCGGTCGTGCTCGTAGGTGCCGAAGTGGCGGGCGATCGAGCCCTTGACCGGGCGCGCGAGCGCGTCGGGCAGCGTCAGCGCCGCGAGCTGGTCGGTCGTCGGCAGCACGGCGGCGTGCAGCTGGCGATCCTCGTCGGCGAGCAGGCCGCGCTCGCTGGCATCGCGTGCGAGCACCAGGCGCGCGGCGGCGCGGCGGCGCGCGGCGGCGAACCGCTCGTCGATCCCGGCATCGGGAGGCAGCGGCGCGTGGAGGATGTGGATCGCGGCGCGCAGCCGGTGCACGCGCGTCTTGTCGGCGTCGGCGAGCTTGCCGTCGACGGTCTGGATCGTCTGCTCGAGCTCGGCCTTCTCGGCCGCGATCTGTTCGGCGAGCCGGGCGCGCGGATCGGTCTCGGCGCGCGCGGCCGCGGCGACGAGGATCAGCGCGAGGCTAGCGCGTCGCACGGCTCGCCCCTGCGAGGCCGCCGCCGGCGAGCCCGAGCACCGCGCCGAGCGCGACGAACAGCATCACCTGCATCGCGGCGGGCGCCGTCACGTCGACCGAGCCGAGCACGCCGTGAAGCGCCTGCGCGATGCGCTCGCCCCAGATCGAGAGGCCCACTCGCAGCGCCGTGGCGGCGAGGATCGCGGCGAACGCGCCCTGCGCCATCCCGGCGAGCGCGGTGGGCACGGCCATGAACGACGGGCTCGCGCCGAGCAGGTCCATCACCGCACGCTCGCGCTCGGTGCGCTCGAGCCGCACGCGCGTGGTCGAGAGCACGACGATCAACGCGAGCACCGACAGCACGATCGCACCGGTCCACGCGACGAGCCGCACCACGGCGAGCGACGACGCGACTCGCTCCGAGCCGCCGTCCTCGATGATGACGTCGTCGATGCCGGGCGTGCCCTTGAGCGCCGCGACGGTGGGCGACAGCGCGATCACGTCGCGCATGCCGGGCTGCAGCGCGACCTCGACGGTCGGCGGCAGGCTCGCGGTGTCGATGCCGTCCAGCAGCGAGCCGTCGGCGCCGAGCGCCTGCTGGAGCCGGCGCGCCGACTCGGCGGCGGGCACGAGCTCCGCGCGCTCGACCCCGGGCAGCTTGGCGAGCTGGCCGACCAGCGCCTGCGCGTGCGCGTCGTCGACGCCCTCGCCGACGTAGACGACCATGCTCGCCCCGCCGCGCGGGACGTTGGTCCAGCGATCGATGTGATCGGCGGCGAGCGCCGCGAGGCCGACCGCGAACAGCGCCGCGGTCAGCGCGACGAGCGTCCACACGGTCGCACGCGGCCTTTCGACGGCGACCCGCGCGGTGCGTCGCAGGCCCGAGCCGATGCGCGCGAGGATCACGTCTCCTCGTCCGCCATCCCGGGCATCGCGACCCCGCGGCCGCGGTGCCACGGGCCGGTGATCCGATCGAAGACGGCCTCGGGCGCCGGGCCCGGGTCGGGCTCGATCGACGCATCGGTGACGTCGAAGTCGAACCGCTTCACCTTGCGAGGCGCGTGCGTCTTCAGCTTGCGGAGCGTCCTCATCTTCATGCGACACCTGCCGTGCGGGCGGAGATCGGGAACTGGACGAGGTTGGGGACCGAGTCCTCTTCGGGGAGCCTCGCCGGCGCGGTCTCGCTCGCGACGAGCAGCTCCTCGATCGTCTGGCCTTCGAGCGCGATCTCGCCGAGCGGGCGCAGCATGCCGCGCACCAGGCCCAGCTGGCGCCAGCCGCGATGCTCGGCGATCGCGCGCAGCGCGGGATCACGGCCGAGCACGATCACGCCGGCGGTCACGGTCGCCTCGGCGAGCGCGCTGCACACCAGCTCGGTGCCGGCGGAATCCTGCAGGCTCGTCGGGTGGTCGGCGATCACCAGCTCGGGCTCGCGCACGAGCGCGCGGGCGACCGCGACGCGCTGCTTGATCGAACCCGGGAGCTCGCCGACCGGGACATCGGCGATGTCCTCGAGCCCGAGCTTGAGCATCACGTCGGCGGCGCGCGTGATCGAGATCGAGCGCGGGATGCCGTCGATCTCGAGCGGCAGCACGATGTTGAGCTGGACGTCGCGCTCCTCGAGCAGGCACAGGTCCTGCGGCACGATGCCGATCCGCCGCCGCATCAACCGCAGCGACGACCGCCGCAGCTTCGAGACGTCGCGGCCCATGACCTCGATGCGGCCGCCGCTGCACGGCACCTCACCGAGGGCCGCCGCGACCAGGCGTGACGTGCCGACCCCGGCGGCGCCGACGATCATCACGACCTCGCCACGCTCGACCTTCAGGTTCGCGCCCTCGACGATCGGACCGTCGGCGCGCGGGTGGTCGAGTCGAACATCGACCAGCTCGAACGTCTCGGTGCCTCCCATGGCATCCAGCTACGCCCATCCGATCGACGTGGGCAAAAAAACGGCTGTAGGATGCGTGCATGCGGTGGCTGCTCGTGCTGCTCGTCGCGTGCCGCGGCACGGGGGATGACAAGCTCGAGAAGCGCGTCGCGGCGCTCGAGGCGCGCACGGCGGGACCGCCCGGCCCCGTCGGGCCCAAGGGCGATCTCGGTCCGCACGGCCCCGACGGTCCGCCGGGTCCTGCCGGTCCTGCGGGGCCGATGGGTCCCGCGGGCGTCGGTCCTGCGGGCCCCGCGGGCGAGCGCGGCGACAAAGGCGATCGCGGGCCGGCCGGACCGGAAGGTCCCCAGGGCATCCAGGGCCTGCAGGGTCCGCAGGGCCTGCAAGGACCGCAGGGCGCGCAGGGACCGAAAGGCCCCGCCGGCCCATCGGGCGCGTACGGCGCGAAGACCGACGTGACCCGCAAGGAGGCGCGGATCTCGGTCGCGCCGACGCTGGTCGCCACCGCGGTCGCGAGCTGCGACAAGACGAGCGATCTGCTCGTCACCGGCGGCTGCTACGCCGACCCGCAGTGGATCGCGCAGCTGCTCGCGACGCGGCCGGTGGCGATGACCGACACCGGCAATCCGGCGAGCTGGCGCTGCGACTACCGCAACACCTCGACGAGCTCGACGATCGAGGTCGTCGCCGAGGTCTATTGCGTTCGCGCTAGGGGTGATTGACGTCGTAGCAGACGACGCCGCCGGCGAAGATCGGCGGCAGCCCGATCGCGATCGCCGTGGTGGTGCGCTCCGTCGTCCCCTTGTAGACGCGCACGCCCGCCGCGTTCATCTTCGAGTCGATCGCGACGACCGTGCCGTCCGGATCACCGCACGCGGCGAGGTCACCGATCTGCTGGGTCGTCGGCGACACCGGCGTCGTCGCGAGCATGCCGGTGGCGAGGTCGACCGAGCGCAGCTGGCCCGACACCGTCGCGAAGTTCGCATCGACGATCACGCTGAGCCACAGCTTGTCGCCGACGGACGCGTCGGTGACGAACCCGCCGAGCGCCATGTTCGCGACCGCGCAGGTCGCCGCCGGCGTCGCGCCGGGCGTCACGCGCGCGAGGCAGCCCATCGTGTAGGTGTCGAACGACGGCACCGTCTCGATCAGCAGATCGCCCGCGAACGCCGAGCTCGCCGGCGTCTGCACGAAGAAGCCCTGCGGGTTCTTGTACGGCAGCGCGATCGTGGTGCGCACGGTGTCGGTCGCCGTGTCGATCACCGCGATCTTGCCGTTGCCGCGCGGCGTGAACGACGCGTCGAGCAGGTCGCACGCGACGTAGACGTCGGTGCCGACGGCGGCCGCCGCGACGCAGTCGGGCTTGCCATCGGGATCGCCGACCGCGCTCGCGAGATCGATCGTCGTCGTCGTGCCCGAGGGCAGCGTCATCACGACGACGCCCGCGGTGCCGGTCGCCGGGATGTACAGCTTGTCACCGGCGACCGCGACGTCCTGCGGGTTGGAGCCCGCGCCGGTCGAGAACTGGCCGGTCGGCGCGAGCGAGTGCGCGTCGAGGATCGTGATGTTCTCGCCGACCGAGCGGTTGATGATGTAGACGCTGTCGCCGATGTGGCGCAGCACCGGATCGCTCGTCGCCGCGCCCGGCACCGCGTTCTGCTGCATGTCGAGCGTCGCGATGTCGAGCCGCGACACCAGGCCGGTGCCGCTCGTGAAGTCGGCGCCGAGCACGACCGCCTTGTAGAGCGGCTGCGTGGTGTCGGAGCCGTCGGTGCCGCCGCCGGCGGTGGCGTCGGGCGCGAGCTTGGCGTTGTCGCCGCACGCGGCGAACAGGACGAGGACGAGGACGAGCAGGTTCTTCATGTCAGTGGCTCCAATCGAGGGCGAGGTAGAAGCTCCGCCCGGGAAGCGGGAAACCGGCGTAGTCGGAGAGCGCCGTCGGCGTCTCGGTGAGATCGGGGCGCGGTGCAGGCACCAGCGGCAGGTACTCGACGCGCGTGTCGAGCGCGTTCTCGACCGCGAGCGACAGCTCGAGCCGCGCGCCGAGCTCGACGCGCGCACCGCAGCCGACGAGCAGCCGCGCCGGCACCTCCTGCAGGTTCGCCTGGTCGAGGTAGCTCTCGGACTGCCAGCTGCCGTCGGCCCACACGCCGGCGTGGCGGCCGAACGCGACACGCGTGACGTCGGCGCGCGCGTACACCGCGTGGCCGGGCTGGCGCGGCAGCTCCTTGCCGTTGTAGCTGACCTCCGGCGAGATCTGCTCGGTGACCAGCCGCGTGTAGTTCGCCGTCAGCGAGACCGTGCGGGCGATCCGCGCCGACGCGACGAGCTCGCCGCCGTAGCTCTCGCTGTTCGCGACGTTCATCGCGCGCGCGACGTAGCCGATGCTCGTGACGAGCGCGATCGTGTCGCGCGATCGCGAGCCGAACCCCGCGGCCTCGACGAAGATCCGGTCGACCTCGCCGAGCGCGTGCGCGGGCGCCCACACGACGCCGGCGTCGAGCGATGGCCCGCGCTCGGGGCGCAGCTCGGGCGAGCCGACGATCGTGCCGCGGTTGCCGAACACCTCGACGAGCGTCGGCAGCCGCACGTACCAGCCGGCACTCGCCTTGATCGCGAGATCGCCGGTGACCGCCGCGCGCCCGGTGAGCCGCGGGCTCGGCACGGTGTCCCACCGCGCAGGGACCGGCGTCGGCGCCTGGACCATCGGCGTCGGCTGCGTGCGCACGCTGTCGAGCCGCATCGCCGGCGTGATGACGATCGCGCCCGCGGGATCGACGACGAGATCGACGGATGCCATCACCGCGCCGCCCGCGCGATCGCCGGTGACCGACGCGCGCATGCCGGCGGCGTCCTCGTCGCGGAAGCGATCGCCGCGCAGCTCGAGCCCCGCGGTCGCGCGATGCCGCCCGAAGCTCGCGCCCCAGGTCGTCGTCGCTCCGCCCGACAGCGTCAGGTAGCGCCGCTCCTGCGAGCCGAGCCCGAGCTCGCCCATCGGATCGCGCAGCGCCTGCCGCTCGACGAGCACGTAGCCGAGCACGTGCGGCGCGCGCGCATCCGCGAGCACGTCGAGCGTCGACAGCGTCGCGTCGAGCGCCGGCTGCACGATCGTGCCCGGCAGTCCCTGATCCTTCCACGCCAGCCGCACGCCGCCGGCCGCGGTGTCGTTGCCGATGCGCGACGACGCGTCGAGCTGCGAGAACTGGTTGTTCCTGCGCACGGCGTAGCCGTCGTCGTTGGGGTTGAGCGGCGTGCCCCGATCCGAGAAGTACGTGTAGTCGCCGGTCGCGGCCTGGTAGCCGATCGTCGTCGACGACAGGAAGCTGCCGTGATCGTCGCCGTAGTGGACGCGCAGGTGCCGCGCGCCGAAGCTGCCCGCCCCCATCGATGCGCGCCAGCGCTCGCCGTGCTCGCCGCGGCCGAGCCGCGTGACCAGGTTGATCGCGCCGCCGACGCCCGCGCCGCCCATCTCGATCGGCACCGCGCCGCGAAACAGATCGACCTCGCCGAACGAGTCGAGCGCGAACCGCCCGAGATCGGTCGTCACCGCGGCGATGCGCGCCAGCGGCACCCCGTCGATCAGCACCTCCGTGTGGCCCGGCGCCGCGCCGCGCACCGTGACCGACTCGAACGCGCCGAGCCCGCCGAGCGAGCGTGTCTGCGCGCCGACCGTGGCGCCGATCGCATCGGCCACCGACGCGGTCGCCGGGTGCTCGTCGGGGTGGACGACCGTGACGAACGGCGCGTCGCCGAGCGCGCGCTCGCGATCGCGAGCCGCCGGCGCCGCATCCGGGTCCGGCGCACGATCGATGATCACGATCGTCTCTTCGAGACCGTCTTTTTTCCCTGGGGTGGACGGATCAGCCCGCGCGCTGCTTGCGAGCAGCACGCACGGCGCTATCAGGAACGATCGTCGAGTCATCCTCCATCCCGAGGTCTGCGACGGTGAGGTGTCCTGACTTCCGCATCGTCCTTCGCAGCGCCTTCCCAGTTGCCCAGTGGCTGGCTCTTCGCCTGGCTGCGTCGTCCGCGGTCACAGTAGCGGGGGCTGTGCCGGTATCACACCGGCTTCCCTGCATCCGTCGGAGCTAGTTTTCAGTACGGAAGGCGTATGCGATCGGGTGGCCGCGTGTCAATCACCGACTCACTGGCCGACGATCTCGGGCTTCATCGGCGCGAGAACATTGAGCAGATCGCTCTGCTCCTGCGCCGGCACCTTGAAGGTGGCGAGCGACTTCTTCAGATCCTCGACGAACGCGCTCCAGTCGTCGTCGGTGATCTTCATGCCCTGATGGGCGGTCTTCATGTCCTTGCCGGTGTACTTGCACGGCCCACCGGTGCGCTCGCAGAGCTGCTCGGTCACCATCTGCTCGAGGTGCGGGATGTCCGCGTTCGCGAACCGCGCGTTGATCCGGGTGTCGTTCGCGACGTTCTGCTCGACGAAGTCCTTCACGACCGCCTTGATCGCGTCCTGGCCGCCGAGCCGCTCGTACAGCGTCCTGGGGGCCGCGGGAGCGGGCGCCGACTTGCCGCCGCACGCGGCGAGCACGAGAACCGAGAGCAGGATCCGCATGCGCCGGGTCGTAGCAGCCAACTCCGCGAGACCGCAAGCCGTTAGCTCGCGCGACAAACGCGAGCTTGACGATCTCCGTCACGGGCGCATGTTGTGCGTCGCATGAACGATCTCGCCGGCAAGACCTATCTCGTCACGGGAGCCAACAGCGGCATCGGCCGCGTCGCCGCCACCGAGCTCGCCAGGCGCGGCGCTCACGTCATCATCGCCGGCCGGTCGCGACAGAAGACGCAGCCGGTGCTCGACGAGCTGGGCGACAAGGCCGAGTTCGTCGAGCTCGACCTCGGTGACCTCACCAGCGTGCGCCGCTGCGCCGAGGCGCTGAAGGGCCGCACGATCGACGTGCTGATCAACAACGCGGGCCTCGCCGG
>Ga0316628_100001926_pt1 | contig 15030 bp, 12 predicted proteins | sample OWC_Aug_M2_C1_D5_FD_207648 | JGI IMG/M metagenome (GOLD analysis project Ga0316628, IMG submission 207648) | Wetland soil microbial communities from Old Woman Creek delta, Ohio, United States - OWC_Aug_M2_C1_D5_C | ecosystem: Environmental > Terrestrial > Soil > Wetlands | place: USA: Ohio... | reverse complement strand
AGACGATCGACGGCCTGTCGAGCGCGGCCGCGCGCGAATATTTGGGCGAGCGTCACGCGGCGTTCGTCGACGAGGTCGAGCTCGTGCGCGGCGCGAGCCCGAGCTTCGATCTCGGCCGGTATCGCGCGGCGAAGCAGACGCCGGTCTTCTTCGGCTCCGCTGTCAATAATTTCGGCGTCCGCGAGCTGCTCGGCGCATTCGTCCTGCATGCGCCGGGGCCGCAGCCGCGCGCGACCGTGCAGCGCCCGGTCCTCGCGGACGAGCCGAAGCTCACGGGATTCGTGTTCAAGATCCAGGCCAACATGGATCCGGGGCACCGCGACCGGATCGCATTCATGCGCTTGTGCTCCGGCCGGTATGCCAAAGGCATGCGCATGCACCACGTGCGCCTGGACAAGGACGTGCGCATCGCCGACGCGCTCACCTTCCTCGCGGCCGATCGCAGCCATGCCGAGGAGGCGTATGCGGGGGATATCATCGGCCTGCACAATCACGGAACGATCAACATCGGCGACACCTTCACCGAGGGCGAGACGCTCAACTTCACGGGCGTGCCGAACTTCGCGCCGGAGATCTTCCGCCGCGCCGTATTGAAGGATCCGCTGCGCATGAAGGCCCTGCAAAAGGGCTTGTCGCAGCTCTGCGAAGAGGGCGCGACGCAGTTGTTCAAGCCGCTGCGCAACAACGATCTCATCCTCGGGGCCATCGGCCAGCTGCAGTTCGAGGTCGTCGCGTTCCGGCTGCAGGACGAATACGGCGTTGCTTGCGTGTTCGAGCCGATCAACGTCGCGGTCGCGCGCTGGATCCGCGCGCGCGACCAGAAGCGCCTGGCCGAGTTTCGCGACAAGGCGCACGATCATCTGAGTCTCGATCATGCCGGCGAGCTCGTCTATCTCGCGCCGACGCGCGTGAACTTGAGCCTGACCGAGGAGCGCTGGCCCGAGATCGAGTTTCTCAAGACGCGCGAGAGCGCGGCGGCTTGAACGCGCGCACCGCGGCCTTGAATTCGCGCAGGCCGCGTTCCGTGCCGCGCACGCCGTCCGCCGCGTCCTTGCCGTAGCGCAGCCCCGAATAGCGCCGGCACACGTCGGCCGCGCCGGCGGCGAGGTCGGGGCGCAGCGCCGCGACCCGCCGTGCGTAGTCCTCCGCGCCCTCGTGCGGCGCCCGCGCGACGCCGATCGCCGCGAGCCTCGCGGCGAACCGGTCGAACGCGCGCCGGATCTCGTCGGCCGCCTGGGGGCGAAGGTCGCGGCGCAAGTGCCACGTGAGCCAGGCGAACACGATCGCCATTGCCGCCGCCAGCGCCCACACGAGCTTTTGCGCGTCGGGCGCGGGGACCCGCAGGCGCGCGAGCAGCGCGTCTTGCGCACTCTGGTCGTAGCGCAAGACGCGCTCGCGCCAGAGCACGCGCAGCGCGTCGAAGCGCAGCGCGACGTCCTCGAGCCACGGCAGGTCGCGCCGCAGCGCGGCCGTGAGCAGGCCGTGCGCGCTCACGGCGTCGCGCAAGCCGGGATCGACGCGTTGCGGCGCGACCGCCGCGGTCGGATCGATACGCAGCCAGCCGCGGCCCTCGATCCAGACTTCGACCCACGCGTGCGCGTCGCTCTGGCGCACGATCCAATACCCGGCGTACGGGTTGTATGTGCCGCCGAAGTATCCCGTGACGACGCGCGCGGGGATGCCGGCGTCGCGCATCAAGACGGCGAACGCGGACGCGTAATGGCCGCAGAAGCCGCGTTTCGTGTCGAACAAGAATTCGTCGACGGGATTCGCCCCGAGCGGCGGCGGCGTCAGCGTGTAATAGAACGCGTCGTCGTGGAATCTCGCGAGGACCGCGCGGAGCAGATCCCGGTCGGCGGGGTGTTCGCGGCGCAGCGCGCGCGCGAATTGAAGCGTGCGCGGATTGCTTCCCGCGGGCAGTGCGGTATCGCTCGCCCGCGCGGCCGCGTCCAAGCGACCGCGCAGGCCGGGCGATGCCTGCGAAGCCACCGTGACGTCGAACGGCGCGGCGGTCGGCTGCGGCCGCGTCAGGACGTCGTCGCCGCTCAAGAACGCGCCGGCGAGATCGGATTCGAACGGCCGGTCGAGCGCATAGACCCAGGCTTGGCGGTAGGGCTCGAGACTGACGCGGTAGCGGTAGACGGTCCCGCCGGGCGCGCCCGCCGGCGCCGCGAGGCGCGTCTCGTCCCTTCTCGCCCAAGTCCGGCCGTCGAAATCGTCGAGCACCGGCCCGCGCCAATACAGGTCGGCATGCGGCGGGGTCCGGCCGAAGAAGCGCACGCGGAAGGCGATGGCGTCCGACAGCGCCAGATCGTCGATGTCGCCGGGACTCATCGTGTCGCCGAGCCCGGAGACGCCGGCGCCGGCGCCGCCGACCTGCCAGAGAGGCACGGCGAGCCGCGGAAAGAACAACCACAAGACGGCGGCGAGGGGCAGTGCCTGCAGCAGGATGCGCGCGCCGTAGCCGAGGCTCGCACGCATTCCCGGCCCGTCCGCCGTCGCGCCGAGGCGCAGCAGCGCCGCGGTCGAGAGCCAGCAAACGCCGGCGAGATAGAGCAGCAGCCAAAAGGATTCGTGTGCGAGCAGCGCCGCGAAGCTGAGGAAATACACGATCAGCAGGACCACATAGAGGTCGCGCCGCGTGCGCGTTTCGAGGAGCTTGAGGCCCGCCGTCAAGCCGAGCAGCGCCGTTCCGGCCGCGAGGCCGTTGAACGTGCGCAGTTCCAGGAACAAGGCGCCGATCGCGAGCGCCGCGACCGCCAAGCGCAGCGCAGCCGGCGGCGCGTCGCCGCCGCGCACCGCGAGCGCCAGCCGAATCGCCGCGGCCGCGGCGATCGTGACCGAGATCCACGCCGGCAAGCTCGCGGCGAGCGGAATCAACGCGAGCGCGAGGCACAGCGTGGTCCACGCGAGCGGCGCGAGCGCGGCGCGTGCGCGGCTCACGCGAACCCTGCCGCGGCGAGCGCGCGCAGGCATCGAATTCGGTGCGCCGGTCCGAGCGCCGGCGCCAAATCCTGTGCCGGCAGGCGTAGACCATAGCGACGCCCCGCGGCCTCGCATTCGAGGACCCAGAGGCAGAGTTGCGACAGGCGCTCCTCGGCCGGCAGCCCGGCGAGCAAGGCGAAGTCCAGCCACTCGGGCGCACCCGCATCGCCCGCGTACGTGCGCACCGCGGGCTCGCCGCCGCGCGCGAGCGTCTTCCAAGCCATGTGTTTCAGCGCGACCCCCGGCGTGTACGCGCGCAGCCCGGCGAAGTCCGCGTCGCCGGCAAGCTCGCGGCTCGCGGCCCGATCGGCGGCCGCGGAAGTCGACGGCAGGGCGCGCCTGCCGGCGGGACGCGGCGCGACATGGATCGTGAGCGGCGCCTGCACGTAGGTCCAGGCGCGAAACCATCCGAACGGAAATCGCGTCCGTAGTTCGAATTGATCGATGCGCAGGATCCCGCGGCGTGTGCCGGTCACGGCAACGGCGGCGGTACCCGCGGTACGCGCGGCCACGCCGACGACCGCGGTTCCGTCGCCGACGCGAACCTCCAGGTCGTGGCGATCGACGCCGGAGTCGTTCGCGAGCGCGACCGGGATTATCGATCGCGAGCCCTCGAAGCCGTCAGCCTCGGCGGGGGCGTCAACGCGCAGGCCGAGCAGATTGCGATGACAGTGGTGCATCGCGACGAGCCCTAGGCTTGCGATCAGGAACGCGAAGCCGAGGCCGAGATTGTTGGCGTAATTCAAGCCGGCCAGCAGCATCGCCAGGGTGAGCGCCGCGAACGCCATCCCGGACCCGGTGGGCAAGATGTAGATCCGGCGGCGATCGACGGCGATCGGCAGGCGATCGGTGCCGTGCCGGCGCGCCGCCCAAGCGCGCAATGCGCGGCCCGGGCCCCGCCGCCAGGCGTTCACGGGATCGCCACGGCCTCGATGAGCCGTCCCGCGGCGGCCGCGGCGCCGTCGCGGCCGCGCAGCCGATGTTCGACGACGGCGCCGAGAACCGCCTGGACATGCTCCGGAATCACGGCATCCCTTCCCTCGAGCAGGGCCCAGGCGCGTGCGGCGCGCAGAAGGCCGATCGCCGCGCGCGGCGACAGGCCGTGCGCCAGCTCCATGCGCGCGCGCGTATGCGCGACCAGGGCCTGTACGTAGTCGAGCAGCGCGGGGGATGCATGCACGTCGAGCACGCGGCGTTGCAGTGCCTGCAGCTGCGCTGCATCCATCGCCGCCGCGAGTGCGCCGAGCAGGTCGCGCCGGTCGCTGCCGTTGAGCAGCGCGCGCTCCTCGGCGGCGGCGGGGTAGCCGAGATGAACGCGCATCAGGAACCGGTCGAGCTGGGATTCCGGCAGGGGGAACGTGCCGGCCTGATCCTGCGGGTTTTGGGTCGCGATCACGAAGAACGGTTCCGGCAGGCTCATCGACCGGCCGTCGAGCGTGACCTGATGCTCCTCCATCGCCTCGAGCAGCGCGCTTTGGGCCTTCGGCGAGGCGCGGTTGATCTCGTCGGCGAGCACGAGCTGCGCGAATATCGGCCCGTGCTGGAAGCGGAACCGGCCGGACTCGCGGTCGAAGATCGAGACGCCGAGGATGTCGGCGGGCAGAAGGTCGCTGGTGAACTGTACGCGCTGGAACGAGAGGCCCAAGGTCTTCGCGAGCGCGTGGGCGAGCGTCGTCTTGCCGACTCCGGGGATGTCTTCGATCAGAAGATGGCCGCGCGCGAGCAAACAGGCGAGGCAGAGCCGGATTTGCGACTCCTTGCCGAGTATCACGCGATTGAGCTGCGCAAGCACCGCCGCGATCCCGGCCGGCGCCGCACTCATTGGGCGAGAAGCGCGCGCACGCGCGCCGCTTGCGTCTCCAGTTGCCTGATCTCGGTCTGCAGGTCGGCGATGCGCGCGCGGTCCTTCGCGACCACTTCCGGCGGCGCGTTGCGGGCGAAATCCGCGTTCGCGGACTTCGCCCGCAGCTTCTCGAGGTCCGCTTCGGCCTTGCGCTGCCGCTTCTCGAGCCGCTCCCGTTCGGCCGCCGGATCGATGAGCCCCGCCATCGGCACGAGGATCTCGAGCGCGCCCAACAAGGCGACCGCGCTGATCGGCGCAGGCTCGCCGGGCGCGAGGACGCGCAGATTGTCGATGCCCGCGAGACGCTGCAAATATTTCAAGTTCGCGTTCATGAAGCAGAGGTCCTCCGCGCCCGCGTTTTGCAGCACGACGTCGATCCTGCGGCTCGGTGCGATGTCCATTTCGCCGCGAATCTGCCGCACTCCGAGGATGAACTGGCGCACCCATGCCATCTGCCGCTCGGCGTCCGCGTCGGCGCCGAGATCGGCGGCGCGCGGGTAGGCCGCGAGCATGATCGTCTCGCCGCGCTCGCCGGCCGCGACGCGCGCCCGCTGCCAGATCTCCTCGGTGATGAACGGCGCGAGCGGATGCAGCGCGCGCAGCAGCGTCTCGAGCGTGCCGACGAGGGTCAGGCGAGCGCCGCGCTTCTGCGCCGCGCTCGCGTCGTCCGACTGCAGCACGGTCTTCGTGAGTTCCACGTACCAATCGCAGAATTCGTGCCAGGTGAATTCGTACAAGGCGCTCGCGACGGCGTCGAGGCGGTAATCGGCGAATCCGGCTTCGGCGCGCGCGAGCGCCGCACCGAGGCGCGAACGGATCCAGCGGTCCGCGAGGCCGGACTCGGCGCCGTGATCGCCGGCGCCGTGATCGCCGGCGCCGCCGCCGTCGGCGGTCGCGCCTTCGACGTTCATGAGCACGTAGCGCGCGGCGTTCCAGAGCTTGTTGCAGAAGTTCCGGTAGCCTTCGACGCGCGCCATGTCGAAGCGCAGATCGCGGCTTTGCGTCGCGAGCGACGCGAACGCGAGCCTGAGCGCGTCGCTGCCGTAGGCGGCGATGCCCTGGGGAAATTGCTTGCGCGTCGCGCGCTCGATCGCCGGCTTCATTTGCGGCTGCATGAGCGCCGTCGTGCGCTTCGCGATCAGCGCATCTAGGCCGATGCCGTCGACGACGTCCAGGGGGTCGATGACGTTGCCTTTCGACTTCGACATCTTCTGACCGTCGTGGTCGCGGATCAGGCCGTGCACGTAGACTTCGCGGAACGGCACGTCGCCCGTGAACTTCAAGCCCATCATGATCATGCGGGCGACCCAGAAAAATATGATGTCGAAGCCGGTCACGAGCACGGACGTCGGGTAATAGACCGACATCTCGCGCGTCGCGTCGGGCCAGCCTTGCGTCGAGAACGGCCAGAGCGCGGACGAGAACCAGGTGTCGAGGACATCCTCGTCACGGCGCAGCGCGACGGCGCCGCCGAGGTCGTGCGCGGCGCGCACCTCTTCCTCGGTATGACCGACGTACACGCGGCCGGCGTCGTCGTACCATGCGGGGATCCGATGCCCCCACCACAATTGCCGGCTGATGCACCAGTCCTTGATGTTGCGCATCCATTCGAAGTAGACGCCGGACCAGTTCTCCGGCACGAAGCGGATGCGGCCTTGCTCGACGGCCTGCACGGCGGGCGCGGCGAGCGGCGCGATCCTGACGAACCATTGGTCGGTCAGCAGCGGCTCGAGAATCGCCTGGCTGCGGTCGCCGCGCGGCACCATGAGCTCGTGCGCGTCGATGCGTTCGACGAGGCCTTCGGCTTCGAGGTCGGCGATGACCTTGGCGCGCGCCGCGGCGCGGTCGAGGCCCCGGTACGCGGGCGGCACGTTGTCGTTGAGCTTCGCCTCCGGCGTCATGATCTCGATCAGCGGCAGCCCGTGGCGGCCGCCGACCTCGTAGTCGTTGAAGTCGTGCGCGGGCGTGATCTTGACGCAGCCGCTGCCGAACTCGGGGTCGACGTAGGCATCGGCGATGATCGGGATCTCGCGGTTCGCGAGCGGCAGGCGCACGGACCGCCCGATCAGCGCGCGATAGCGCTCGTCTTGCGGATGCACGGCGACGGCCGCGTCGCCCAGCATGGTTTCGGGCCGCGTCGTCGCGACGACGACGTACCCCGATCCGTCGACGAGCGGGTAGCGCAAGTGCCAGAGGCTGCCGTGTTCCGGCTCCGAGACCACCTCGAGGTCCGACAGCGCCGTCTTGAGCACGGGGTCCCAATTGACGAGGCGCTTGCCGCGATAGATCAGGCCCTCGCGGTACAGGCGCACGAACACCTCGGCGACCGCGCGCGACAGGCCGGGATCCATCGTGAACCGCTCTCGCGTCCAGTCGACGGATGCGCCGAGCCTGCGCATTTGATTCGAAATGATGCCGCCGGACTGATGCTTCCATTGCCAGACGCGGTCGATGAACGCGTCGCGGCCGAGGTCGAGGCGGCCGATGCCTTGCGCGTTCAATTGCCGCTCGACGACCATCTGGGTCGCGATACCCGCGTGGTCGGTGCCCGGCTGCCACAGGGTGTCGCAGCCCTGCATGCGCCGATGGCGGATGAGCGCATCCATGATCGTGTCCTGGAACGCGTGCCCCATGTGCAGCGTGCCCGTGACGTTCGGCGGCGGAATGACGATCGAATAGGCGGGACCCGTGCCGCCCGGCTTGAAGGCGCCGAGCGATTCCCAGCGGGCATAGAGGCGCGATTCGATCTCGGCCGGAGAAAAAGCTTTGTCCATCGGCGGATTATAGCGGGACGCGGCCCTCAATCGTCGTCGATCGGCCGGTCGGCGACCGGCTTCGCCTGGTCGAGAAGTATGCGGTCGACGAGCTCCGGCAATTGCGCGCGCAAGCGGTCGAAGACGTTCTCGAACAGCGTCGCCTCGATGTCCTTGGCCGCCTGGTGAAGCAGCGAATCGGCGAGTTTCAGCGTTTCGCCGACGATTGCGGATTGCGCCGCTTTCGCATCGGCCGCGGGCGCGGCGGCCACCGCGTCGTCGACCGCGTCGGTCAGGATCGGCAAATCCGCGGGATCGTCGGGCTCCGTGGTCATCTCTCGCTCTCAGGTCTCGTCGGCGTCGTCCGGTTGGTGGGTTTCGAGCGGAATCTTCATGTCGCGGTATGACTTGAATCGTTCGCGTCCGAGCCGGCGCCGCTCGGCGTCGGCGTCGACGATCTCGGCGATGCGCGCGAACCGCGCCGGGTCCGGCGGCATGCGGTCGCTCAAGTTGACGAGCAAGTCCGCCTGCGGTGCCCGCGAGGCATCCGCCGTCAAATGAACGGGGGCCGGGTCAGCGGCGGCGCCGTCGTCCGTGCAGAGCGCATGCGGGACGAACGATGCGTCGCTGAACGTCCACAGAAGATCATCGAGGCCCTCGGCAGCCGCGGCCGACTCGGCGAGGATGACCACGCGCAGGTCGCGCAAATAAGCCTTTTCCGCGAGCCGGCAGGCGAAGTTCCAGCGCTGTTCCGGCGCCGCGCTCTGCAACACGTAGAAATCGACGCGCTCGGTCACTTGAGGCGTGCGCGGTGGATCAGGAAGTCGACCAGCAGCGGCACGGGCCGGCCCGTGCTGCCTTTCTGCGCGCCCCCGAGCCAGGCGGTGCCGGCGACGTCCAGATGCGCCCAGTGCAGGTTGTCCGCGAACTTCGACAGGAACGCAGCCGCCGTGCAGGCGCCGCCCTCGCGCCCGCCGATGTTCGCGAAATCGGCGAAGTTGCTCTTCAATTGGTCGGCGTATTCCTCGCCGATCGGCATGCGCCATGCACGGTCGTCGGCGCGCAACCCCGCGGCCTCGATCTCGCCGGCGAGCGCTTCGTCGTTGCTCATGAGGCCGCTGTAATGATTGCCGAGCGCGATGATGCACGCGCCCGTCAGCGTCGCGACGTCGACGACCGCGGCCGGCTTGAAGCGGCGGCTGTAGGTGATCGCGTCGCAGAGGATCAGGCGGCCCTCGGCGTCCGTGTTCAGGACCTCGACGGTCTGCCCGGACATCGAGGTGACGATGTCGGCCGGCTTCACCGCATTGCCGCTCGGCATGTTCTCGCAGGTCGCGACGATGACGACGAGGTTGATCGGCAACTGCAGTTCGGCGACGGTGCGCAGCGCGCCGAGCACGGCGGCCGCGCCGCTCATGTCGAATTTCATTTCGTCCATCGCCGGAGGATCCTTCAGCGAGATGCCGCCGGAGTCGAAGGTGATGCCCTTGCCGACCAGGCAGACCGGTGCCGAATCCCGGCCGGCGCCCCGGTATTCACAGACGATGAGGCGCGGCGGCTCCTCCGAGCCGCGCGCGACCGCGAGGAACGCGCCCATCTTCAGCGCCTTTATCTGGCGCTCGCCGAGCACCGTGGCCTTGACGTGCCGCCATTCCTTGGCGAGCGCGAGCGCCCGGTTGCCGAGATAGGTCGGTGTGCAGACGTTCGGCGGCAGGTTCGCGAGGTCGCGCGAAAACGCCTGGCCGTTGCTGACCGCGACGCCGACGTCGAGGCCTTGCTGCGCGGATTTCGCGCTCCTCGCGTCCGCCATGGCGACCTTCACCGTGTGCAGGCGTGCCGGCTTCGGCTTCGGGCCGCTCTTGAGCGTGGGAACGCGGTAGGTCTGGCCGCTGAAAATCTCGGCGACATGCCGCGCGCGCGTGTAGACGTCGAGGTCGAACTCTGCGTCCATCGCGAGATACAGAGCCGCGTCGCCGGCGCCCGTCTTCAACAGCGCCTGCACCGCCGCTTGAACCGCCTTGCGGTATTGCTTGCGGCCGAACTTGCGGCGCGGCCCTTGGCCTACGAGCAAGACCCTCGCGGCCTTCGCACCCGCGGGCCGGGTCAGGAGGAGCGTGTCGCCGAGCTGGCCGGCGAAATCGCGCGACGCATAGGTCTTCGCGATCAAACCATGCAGCTGCGCGTCGAGCCGGTGGGCCGCGTCGCCCAGAAATCCGTCCTCGTATACGCCGACGACGGCGCATGCGGTGGCGCTCTTGGCCTGTGGATCGACTATCGCCTTGAATTCCATATGCACCCCTCGATTGACCGCTGCGCGGCGTGGTTGTTCTGTCGGTGGTCTTTTCGCAAAATGGCTTCTTGCTAATTTTTCGTCAAATAGTTTACTCGATAATCGGTTAGGCCCTAAGCTCCGTCCATGAAATGGACGGTGCAGCGGTATGTCATGCGCGAGGTTGCCCAGACCTGGCTCGCCGTCACGGGCGTCCTGGTCGCGATCCTGCTCGCGAACCAGCTGTCGCGAGTCCTCGGCCAGGCCGCGGCCGAACATCTCGGGCGGCACGTGGTTTTCCAGTTGATCGCTCTCGGCGCGATCATGAATTTGTCGGTCGTCGTGCCGGTCGGGCTGCTGCTCGCGATCGTGCTCGCCCTCGGCCGCTTGTACCATGACAGCGAGATGACCGCGCTGCAGGCCTGCGGCTTCGGGCCCGCGAGGCTGCTCGCGCCGCTGTTCGCGTTTTCCGCGGTGATCGCGGTCGGTCTCGGCTGGCTTACGTTCTTCCAGGTGCCCCGCGCGGATCACAAGGCCCAGTTGGTGCGGGAATCGGCCATGAAGGAGGCGAAATTCGGCCAGCTCGATGCCGGCCGGTTCCGCTCGTTCGAGGGCGGCGACGCCGTGTTCTACGCCGAGCGCGTCGATTCCGCGGGTGTGCTGCACAACGTGTTCCTGCAGCACGAATCGGCCGGCCGGGTCGAAGTTGCGGTCGCCGAAACCGCGACCTACACGAAAGTCGCCGCCGACGGCATGCATTACGTGACGCTCTACAACGGGCGCCGCTACGAGGGGGTGCCCGGCCGGCGTGATTTCCGCGTCATTCAATTTCGCGAGCACGGCATCCCGGTCGCGGCGCCGCCCGGCATCGCCGGCACGCAGGATCCCGATACCAAGCCGACGCGGGAGCTGTTCGGCTCCCTCGCGCCGTCCGACATCGCCCAGCTGCAGTTCCGCAGTTCGTCGCCGATCATGGTGCTGCTCCTGACCCTGATCGCCGTGCCGTTGAGCCGGTTGAAACCGCGCCAGGGCCGCTACATGCGCGTCGGCGTCGCGATCGTCGTGTTCTTCGTCTACTCGAATTTATTGTCGTTCGCCAAAGTCTGGCTGGAGAAGGGACAGCTCCCGCCGCTGATCGGCGTCTGGTGGGTTCATTTGATCGCGCTGGCGCTCGGCCTCACCCTGCTGTTTCGCGAATCGCGACCCGCCTTGCGGCGCGGCGCGCGCGCAAGGCCCGCATGAACACCCTCGATCGATACCTGTACCGCACCGTCATTTGGTATTCGCTTCTGGCGATGGCCGTGCTCCTGACCCTCGGCGGGCTCTTCCTGTTCATCAGCGAGCAGGGCGACATCGGCGTCGGCAGCTATACCGCCGCCGACGCGTTCTTGTTCATGTTGCTCAACCTGCCGCAACAGGCGTTCGAATTGCTGCCGATCGGTGCGATGATCGGCGCGCTGATGGGCCTCGGCAACCTCGCCTCGGCGAGCGAGCTCGTCGTCACGCGGGCTTCCGGCATCTCGATATGGCGCGTCGCATGGCCGGTCGCCCTCGCCGGGGCCACGCTCGCGTTCGCGATGTACGCGATCGGCGAGTTCGCGGCGCCGCCGCTCGCGCAATTCGCGCAGACCGAAAAGACCACGAGCCGCCTGACCGACGTGAGCTTCGCGGGGCGCAGCAGCGCGTGGATCAAGGAGGGCGATCTGATTCTGCGCCTGCGCACCGGCGAGGTCGGCCAGGCGTTCGGCGGCGCGTCGCTGTTCGTGCTCGACGGCCCGACGCGGCTGCGGTCGATTCAGACCGCCGAGCGGATCTCGGTCGCGGACCCGGGGCGCTGGATCCTGCAGAACGCGGCGACGACGCGCTTCGAAGCCGGCCACATCGACGCGACGCTCGTCGACCACGCGACCATACGCTCGACGATCAACCCCGATTTCCTGGGGCTCGCGGCGACCGACCCCGGCCTGCTGACGCTGCGCGGGCTCGCCGGCTACATCGAGCATCTGCGGCGCAACCACCTGGCGACCGGACCGTACGAGATCGGCTTCTGGTCGCGCATCGCGCGGATATTCGCGGTCGTCATCGTCACCTTGCTCGCGCTGCCGTTCGTGTTCGGGCCGCTGCGCACGACGGGGGCGGGCACGCGTACCGTGATCGGCGTATTGCTGGGAGTGGTGTTCTTTCTCGTCACGCGCACCGTCGAGAACGCCGGCGCGCTGTTCGGCCTCGACCCGATGCTCGTCGGCTGGCTGCCGACGGCGGTCATAGGCTTCGGCACGTTCGTCGCGATTTCACTCACGCGGTAGGTATACGACCCGCGTGTTGGACAGCCGGTCTTGCAGCGCGAGCCGTTCGGCGTCGACGTAGAGCCAGAGGACGCCGAGCGCGGCCGGCGCCCATGCGAGCAATGCGCAGACGAATCTCAAGCTGGCCGCCCTCAGCGTGAGCGGCCTGCCGTGCGCATCGACCGCATGCAGGCGCCAGGCGCGCATGCCGACCGTCTGTCCGCTGTGCACCCAGTTGAGAATGAAATACGCGGCCACGATCGCGGCGAGCCCGGCGTGATAGAGATATGCCCAGTAGCCGACCTCGTCCGGCAGCAGGGCCTTGCCGCCCGCGAGGAACACCGCCGCCCACGTGAAAAATATCAACGGCGCCAGCAGCACCACGGCGTCGTAGAGCAATGCCGCGAACCTTCGGCCGAACCCGGCGCTCGCGCCGCTCCTCACGATGCGGGCTCGCCCGGCGGGGAAGGCACCGCTCGTGCGTCGCGCCAATCGGCGGGATCGGCCGTCACCGCGATCGGCGGCAGGACGCCGTAGCTCGCGCGCTCGCCGCGACGGCGCACGATGGTTTCGCCGCCGATGCGCCGGCCGATGATCACGGCGTAGCGGGAGTAGGCCGTGTCGACCTCGATTTCCGTGCCGGTCGCACCGGGCGCCGTCGGATCTTCGACGCCGACGTAGCGGTAATCGGCCGGACTGGTGGTCTTTTCGTCGATGAGCCGCGCGTCCGCGAGTGCGCGCAGCAAATGGATGAGCTTCGCGCGGTCGGCGGGCGGGTCGCCGCTGCCGGCGACGATCCAGGCGTCGCCGACTTTGCGCAAGGTCACGACGGGCTCCGGGCCGCCCTTACGAATGAGCACGGCGGTCACCTCGTCGACGCGTGCGGCAAGCGCGGGCAGCAGCGGCGTTCCGGCCGGATCGCGCGGCAGGCCGCGCTCGCTCACGAAATAGAACGCCGCCGTCATGAGCGCCAGCGCCGCCGCCATCAGCCACAGAAAACCCCGCTGACCCATCGCGTGCCCGCCCGCCGCCGCTCAATCGCGTTCGGCCTTCTTCGCGGCGTCCAACTTGCTTTCCTTCAAGATGCGCCGCACTTCGGGGAGCGGCGGCCGATCCGCCATGCGCGCGATCAACTCGGGCAGCTCGTACCACTTCCTGCCCCATTGCATCAGCCGCTTTGCATCGCCGAGGACTTGCGCGCGCACCGCGTCCGTCGGCGCGGCGCGCTCCGCCGGCGGCGGTGCGGGCTTCGCCGGGCCCTTGGCGCGCGCTTTCGCATGCGTCGCGGCTTTGCGCTCGGTGCGGGCGACGTGCGGTGTGCCGACCGGTGCGGCGCCGCGTGGCTTGGCTGCCAGGTAATTGGGCATCTCGCGCGTGGCGGTCGCGTTCGCCGGATCGGCGGCCGAGGGCTCCATGCGCGTTGGTGCCGCCGGCTTCGGCGTCGATTCCCGTTCCGTCTGCGCTTCGGCGAGCGGTATGAAGCGTTCGATGTGTTCGGAGCCGACGAGATTTGCGAGGAAGATCGTCAGTTCGAGCGCATCCGAAAACGTCGCGTCGCCCGTTTTGACGCGATCCTCGACCTGCGCCTTGAGTGCGAGCGCCTTTTGCTTCGCGTGCTCGACGATCCAGCGGCTCGGCCGCTGATGCGCAATCCACGGCTGAACCTTCGAGTAGCTGTCATCGTCGAGCGACGAGTACTTCAGGTGCAGGTCGAGGCTGCCGAGCCATTTGCCCAATAGCTCGAGCAGTCGTTGATCGGCGGGTGTTGCCATGGTTTCTTGCAGCTCCAGTGCGCACCCTAAACGAACCGCCGACGGATCGCCAGAGGTTCGCGGTCGCCAATTTCTGACACCTGCCGGGCGCTGCGCCGCGTTAGACTGCGCGCCATGTGTGGAATCGTAGGCATCGTCGGCTCGCAATCAAGCCCGGAGACGGTCGCGAAGATGGCGCAGCGGCTCCGTCACCGGGGGCCGGACGGAGAGGGTGTATGGAGCGACGAGGGCGTGGCGCTCGGCCACCGCCGCCTGTCGATCCAGGACCTGACCGAGAGCGGCCGCCAGCCGATGCACTACGGCGAGCGGGTCCTCACCTACAACGGCGAGCTCTACAACCATCAGGCGCTGCGCGCCGAACTACCGGGACCTTGGCGCTCGAGCGGCGATACCGAGGTCCTGCTGCATTTGCTCGCGCGCGACGGCGAGGCCGCGCTCGACCGGCTCGTCGGCATGTTCGCGTTCGGCTATTGGGACGCGCGCGCGCGGAGCCTCTTGCTCGCGCGCGATCGACTCGGCATCAAGCCGCTGTATTACCGCCTGTTGCCCGACGGCATCGCGTTCGCGTCCGAACTCAAGGCATTGCTGGTCCTGGGCAAGCCGGAAATCGACCGCAGCGCCGTGCGGGATTACTTGCTGCACTCCTACATCCCCGCGCCGAAAACGATCTACCGCGGGATTGCGAAGCTGCCTGCGGGCCACGTCCTTGAGTGGCGTGACGGGCGTGTGCGCGTCCGGCGCTGGTGGGAGCCGTCGCCCGAGATTCGCGCGCGCACGCCCGACGAGACGCTGGATCTCATGGACGGATTGCTGCGCGAGGTGGTGCCCGCGCATACCCTGTCGGACGTGCCCGTCGGGGTGTTCTTGAGCGGCGGCATCGACTCGGCGCTGACCGCCTGTTATCTCGACCGCCCGCACACGTTCACGCTGGAAATCGATCGTCGCGGGCGCTCCGAAGCCGATGCGGCCCGCAGAGTCGCTGCGCATCTGAACACACGGCATACCGAGACGACCGCGCAGGCCGCCGACTTCGCCCGGGCGCTCGACATGATCCCGATGCTGTTCGACGAGCCGTTCGGCGACAGCGCCGCGTGGTCGAATTATCTCGTGGCCGAGTTCGCGC
>Ga0316628_100001924_pt1 | contig 15034 bp, 13 predicted proteins | sample OWC_Aug_M2_C1_D5_FD_207648 | JGI IMG/M metagenome (GOLD analysis project Ga0316628, IMG submission 207648) | Wetland soil microbial communities from Old Woman Creek delta, Ohio, United States - OWC_Aug_M2_C1_D5_C | ecosystem: Environmental > Terrestrial > Soil > Wetlands | place: USA: Ohio... | reverse complement strand
GCCGCCGCTACCGCGGCGGTCGTCGCGCCTGTCGCCCCCGCGGCCGCGGTCCCCGCCGCCGCCGCGCCGGTCGTCGTAGCGGCGATCGCCGCCGCCCCCGCCTCCGTACGCGCCGCGGTCGCCCTCTGGGCGGCGCTCGCCGCCGCCGCCGGCGGTGCTGCCACCGCGCTGTTCGTCACGGCGCCCCTGGTCCGGCCCCCCGCGGCCTCCGCCGCGGCGGTGGTGCCGGCCCCCGCGCCTTCGAGGGAACCTGTCGTCCCTCGGCCTCTCTTCTCCTGACAAGCTGCTTCTCTCCTTGCTTAAGACAGAAAACGAGGGTGGATGCCTGGAAGGGCGCACGCGCCTCGCGGTTTTGCCTCGCGCACGCGGCGCACGCAGTCGAGGCAGATTGCGCGCACGACCCCGGTTATGTGGGCCGGGAGGGGCGCGCCTCCTTCTCGCCTTCTCTCTCTGTCAGACCGCGGGTAGGGGGGAAGGGGTATAAAAGACTTTTGCCCCTTGGCCGGGTACCGTCGCGGGGGCCAGCTCAGTCAACCAGGCGGGTCTGGACATCGCCATGGGTCTTCTTGCCGAGCCTGTCCAGGAACTCGCCCTGCATGCCCGCGGGGAGCTCGACCAGTCCGATCCAGTCCCCGCCCCCGGTCCACTCCTCCTTCTTGATCTGGCCGAACTCGGTGATGTCCCTATAGACGCGGCCGTACTGCTCCGCGGAGAGCTTGACCGCGATGGTGGCCTTCTCGATGCGGATGGGGATGAGGACCTTGATGGCGTCGAGCACGTCCTTGACCTGCTTCTCGACGGACTTGAACGGGTCGATGTGGACGCGCGCCTCCTCCATCGCGTTCTCGATGCGCTGCGGCGGGTGGGGCGCCTTGGCGAGGGGGTTGATGGCGTTGTGGGCGATGTAGGTGACTATCTGCTTGCGCTTCTCCTCGGTCATCTTGCGTCGCTGGTCGGTAGTGAGCTGGATCTCGCCCTCGAGCACGATCTGCTTGGCGACAGCGAGCACGTCGTTGGTGTGGAAGACCTTCTTGACTATGTCGTCGGAGGCGCGGTCGCCCTTCTTGGAGTCCTTGAAGACCTCGTCGATGGCGAGGGCCTTCTCGAGGTCGACCTCCTCGCCGTTCTTGAGCCTCTGGGCCTCGTAGGGGTCGATGAGGACCTCGAAGTGGTGCTCACCGTGCTCGTACCTCGCCACCACCGCGTCCTCGAGGCTTACCGTCCGACCACCCCCCTCGGGCCGTCGGCCCCGGCCGCCAGGGCCTAGGCCTCGGCCTTCTCGCCCTTCTCGCCCTTGTCGCCCTTGTCGGTCTTATCGGCCTTCTTGGTCTTCAGGAAGGCCTCGACGTGCTTCGAGACCTCCTTCGGGTCCATCTTCTGGAAGGACTTCTTCTCGGTGACGAGCCCGATCTCGACCGCGTCGGCGTTCAGGTCGCCGTCGGTGGCCCTGTCGAGGGCCTTGAGGCCGAGCTGGATGCAGTCGTCGAGGTTCATGTCGTCCTTGTACTCCTCCTCGAAGAGGCCGATGACCGCGTTGCGGCCCGAGCCGATGGAGCCGGCCTTGTAGGCCATGAGCGCGCCGGAGGGGTCCGTCTCGTATAGGTGCTTGCCCGTCTCGTCCACGCCCGCGATGAGCAGGCTGGTGCCGAAGGGCCGGACGCCCCCGTACTGGGTGAAGGTCTGCTTGAAGTCGCACAGCCTCTTGACGAGGTTGTCGACCGTCATGGACTCGCCGTAGGTGATCTTGTTTATCTGCGCCTCGATGCGCGCCCTGTCCACGAGCACGCGGGCGTCGGCGACCAGGCCGGACGTCGCGCAGCCGACGTAGTCGTCGATCTGGAATATCTTGTCGATGGACTGGGGCTCGATGAGCCTCGAGGAGATGCGCTTGTCGACGATGAGGACGACGCCCTGCTTGAACTTCATGCCCACCGTGGTCGTGCCGCGCTTTACGGCCTCGCGCGCGTACTCGACCTGGAACAGACGCCCGTCGGGTGAGAAGACCGTGATCGCGCGGTCGTACGCCATCTGACCTGCCTGCATGTAACCGACCTCATCGTCCGGAATGGTTCGGCCCCTCAAATGCCTTTCGGTGGACTGGTATGGGACGGGGGCACCTCCAGTCGCCGGGACGGAGGGTCGCCCGCGGCCCCCCTTTCCTGGTGGACGGCGCGGCCGCCGGACGGTCGCGCATCGGTCCGGGCGGTGCGGCGCCCCCCACAATGCTGGCTGCCCCGTCGCACCCAAACCCTTTTTAATAGGCAGCGCATTGCCCACGAACACCGAGGCAGGCACGACCCTGCCAGCGGGCACAAGGTGAAGTTCGATGGTCGAGTTCATCGCGGTCATCGCGGACCCCAAGACGGGCAAGTGCTACCAGAGCCAGATCTCGGGGCACCACGCCAATTCCCTAATCGGCAAGAAGATCGGGGACGAGTTCGACGGCATCTTCGTCAACCTCCCCGGCTACAAGCTCGTCGTCACCGGCGGCACCGACAAGGCAGGCTTCGCCATGCGGCACAACGCCGAGGGCGGCCGCCTGCGCGAGGTCCTGACCGCGGAGTCCACCGGCTTCAGGTCGCGGTCGCGCCACAAGAACAAGCACAAGCCCCTCCGCCACGAGGTCGGGCTGCGCAAGCGCGTCAACGTCCGTGGCAACGCCATCTCGCCCGAGATCTCGCAGATCAACATGTGCATCTCATCGCACGGCTCCAAGCCCATCGATGACCTTCTCAAGGAGAAGGAGGCTTGAAGGAGCGGTGACGGATGGCGCTCCCCAGGCAGCCCGAGGTCAACATCGGCATGGTCGGCCACGTGGACCACGGCAAGACAACGCTGACCAAGGCCCTGACGGGCGTCTGGACGGACCGCCACTCCGAGGAGATCAAGCGCGGCATATCCATCAAGCTTGGCTACGCCGACGCCGCCTTCTACAAGTGCCCGGGCAAGCCCGAGCCCGATTGCTACACGACCGACCCCGCGGCGTGCGGCGAGGGGGCGGAGCTGCTCCGCGTCGTCTCGTTCGTCGACGCGCCCGGGCACGAGACGCTCATGGCGGTCATGCTCAGCGGCACGTCCCTCATGGACGGCGCGCTCCTTCTCATCGCCGCCAACGAGCAGTGCCCCCAGCCCCAGAGCAAGGAGCACCTGATGGGGCTGCAGATCTCGGGCATCGAGAACATCGTCGTCGTGCAGAACAAGGTCGACATCGTCACCGAGGACGAGGCGGTCAAGAACCACGAGGACATCCGTGCGTTCCTCAAGGGGACGGTCGCCGAGAAGGCACCGATCGTGCCCGTGAGCGCGCAGCAGGGCGCGAACATCGACGCGCTCATCGACGCCATCCAGCACAACATCCCGACCCCCAAGCGCGACCGGCATGCAGTGATGCGGATGCCCATCGCCCGCAGCTTCGACATCAACATGCCCGGCCGCGGCCCCGAGGAGATCCACGGGGGCGTCATCGGGGGCTCGCTCCTGCAGGGCACGATCAAGGTCGGCGAGGAGATCGAGATCGCCCCCGGCCAGAAGCGCGAGGGCCAGAACCGCGTCACCTGGGAGCCCATGTTCACGGTCGTCGAGACCATCATGACCGGCGGCATCCCCATCGACCAGGCGGGCCCGGGCGGGCTGCTCGCCATCGGCACGGGGCTCGACCCCCAGCTCACCAAGTCCGACGCGCTCGTGGGCAAGGTCGCGGGCAAGCCCGGCACGCTCCCGCCCGTGTGGCACGAGTTCACGCTGGACCTGCACCTCCTCGAGCACGTCGTGGGCTCGCAGGAGGACCAGAAGGTCGAGCCCATCCGCAGCAACGAGCCGCTCATGCTAAACATCGGCTCGGCCACGACGGTGGGCATGGTCACCTCGGCCGCCGGCGACAGGTGCGACGTGCGGCTCAAGCTGCCCGTGTCGGCCACCAAGGGCGACCGCGTCGCAATCTCGCGCCGCATCGGTACGCGGTTCCGCCTGATCGGCTACGGCTTCCTCAGGTGAGGCGACCGCATGCCTCCCGAGGGTGCCGCGAAGGAGCCGCCCCTCGTCCTCCTGGACACCAACGCGCTCATGATGCCCTTCCAGCTCGGGCTGGACATCGAGGGCGAGGTCACCCGCCTCCTGGGGCGGTGCCGCATCGCGGTGCCCGCGTGCGTCATGCGCGAGCTGCGCGGGCTCGCGGGGCGCGACCCTGACGCGAGGGCCGCGCTGCAGCTCGCCGTGCGGTTCTCGCACGTCCCGTGCAGGGGCGCCGGCGACGACGCCATCGTGGACCTCGCGATGCGCGAGGGCGCCTACGTCGTCACGGGCGACCGGGGGCTCATGGCGAGGCTGCGAGCGGCCAACGTGAGGGTGCTGCGGCCGCGCGAGCGCCACCGGCTGGAGCTGTGGTGAGCGGGCGCGGGTCCCAGAGGGGGGACGTCCCAATGGGCCAGGGCCTTCGCGGTCAATGACCTGTACCATGAACTATTTAAACCAGCATGGACAAGTGACATCGAAGGGGTCGCGATGGGAACCTCGCCATTGCCCAGGGCCGTCACCATGATGACCGCGGCCCTGCTGCTGCTGTGCCCGCTCGTGGGCATGGCAGGTCTGATGGATGCCGCCCTCAATCCCGTGCCCGTGCTCACGCTCTCCATCAATCCGATCCAGTGCCAGGCGATCGTCAATGACACGCAAGATGGCCCCGTGGTGTTCTGGGGCAACGCCACGGTCGAGAAGTTGCCCGTCCTCACGGTCACCGTCACCCTCTCGGCGTCCTGCCCCTGGCCCGCCCTCATAGCGCCTTCGACGATGACGTTCAAGGACTCCAGGTCGCAGCAATTCGTCGTGAACGTCGTCGTCCCGTCCAAGACGTCCTCGCTCGACGTGGGCCAGCTCCTCATCTCCGGCACCGCGAAGGCACCGGGCATCGCCAGCCAGGCAGCCTCCGCCAGCGCCGTCGTCACCGTCCGGCAGTACTGCGGCCTCGAGGCGAGCGTCCAGGGGGGGCCGTTCGAGGGGATCCATGCGGGGAGCACCGTGGCGGGCAGGCTGGTGGTGAACAACACCGGCAACGGCCTGGACTCGGTCACGATCGACCTCCTGGACCCCGATGGGCTCATCTCGACGCGCGACATGGTCCGCAGCGTGGACGTCAAGCAGGGCGAGTCCAAGGCGGTCCCGTTCACGCTGCATGTCAACGGCAGCCTGGGGCCGATGGGGAACGTCGACCTGGACATCGCCTTCGTCTGCACGTCGACCGAGGCCCGCAACCAGGGCCTCAATTACGTCAAGACCGCCTGGTGCACGCTGTCCTTCGGCACCGCATCGTCGAGCCCGGAAGGGGGTGTGCCACCTGGTGGAGAGGGTGATGACGACGGTACGAAGCCTTCTGAAGGCTCCGGGGGCGTCCCGGTCGCGGTGATGGTCCTGGTGGTCCTCATCGTCGTCCTGTTGGCCATCTACTACCTCGGCCGCGAGAGGGGGAATCGGGAGGACCGAACTGATTCAGATGAGGGCGGTGAGCCAGGCCCATGAGGCGGTTGCCGCCCAGCGTGGCGATCCTGGCACTGATGGCCCTGCTCGTGCTGATCCTCGCACTGCAGGCCCTGCCTGCGTCGGATGCGCACCCCCAGGGCGCCCGCGCTCCGCCCATCGTCGAGCTGTCCGTGAACGTGGTTATCTCACAGGATACGGTCCAAGCGAACGTCACGAATAGCCAAGATGGGGTTGCTGAGTTCGACGGCAATGTCTCGGTTGGCAAGCTCCCCACGTCCCTCCAGCGCTCGACCGTCACCCTCGAGGTCTCACCTATCTCGGGATGGGAGCTGGTCATCTCCCCCGACACCATGGTGTTCACGAACGAAATGCCGCAACCATTCCACCTGACCGTCAAGGTCCCGGCGGGCACGCAGGCCATGTCGAAGGCCGTCACTGTGACCGCGACCGCGCAGGACCTGGTGCAGACCGTGACCGCATCCACGACCGCGACCGTAGCCGTCCGTCAGTACTTCAAGCTCGCCATCGGCTCCATGGAGCCCACCTTGTGGGACCTGAAACCCGGTGACACCGCTGTGTTCGAGGTGACCATATACAACGAGGGGAATGGAAAGGACACCTTCTCGATCGACCTGGTGGATGTTCACCACGCGCTCGACGGTTTCGACCTCCAGAGGACCGTCGATATACCAGCAGGCCAATGGGTCTCGATCTCAATCTCCGCCGACACAAGGGAGGATTTCGATACTGGCAATCGCCCGTCAGTGGAGCTCCGCCTCATCGTCACCTCGACCGGGGCGCAGCGGCAAGGCCTAACGTACACACAAGAGTATGGTCTCATGATCTTCTTCGAGACGTTCATGGGCAACCTAGCCGAGAAATGGCCGACGTACGTGATGTGGTCGGTCGGCCTCGTGGTCGTCGCGGTGGTCCTGGTAGTTGCCGTGAGGCGCGTCCGCCGTCGCCGTCGTCTTGACCATGACGCCCTGGCTTCGCTCGGTTCCGGGCCCTCGCAGTGAGCACCGTCATCAGACCGGCATGCGGGCGGCACTATGGATTGAACGAGCGAGGGGGTTCGAGCGCCAGGATGGAGGAAGAGCCCCTTCCTGCGGATGCGATGGAGGACCGAGGGCGCGCTGCATCTTGATCCGTGCACCCGCTACGTCGGGCGAAAGGCTTAACGGCGCCCTCCGCCCCTTCCCTCACAGTCGTCACGGAAGTGGAGCGGATGGACTTCGATCTTTCCGAGGGGGACAAGGCGTTCGAGCGCGACGTCATCTCGTGGGTGGACGAGTACCTCCGTCCAAACCTGAATGATTGGCACGAGGCGGGCGCGCTCCCCCGCGAGTTCTGGGAGCAGCTGGGCAGGCGCGGCTGGCTGCTGGTCGAGCACGCATCTGGTGGGGACTTGCGCGAGCGGCCGATGCTCCAGCTCGCGACGATGTACGACCGCATCTCCGAGGCCTCCCCCGGGGCGGGCATCGCCGTGTTCGCGAACAACCAGCTCGGGCTGTGGTCCATCCTCACGTTCGGCACGAGGGAGCAGCAGGTGACCTTCCTCGGACCTGCCTCGACGGGCGAGCACGTCATCTCGTTCGCCAATACCGAGCCGACGGCTGGCTCCGACGTCGCGGCCATCTCGACGCGCGCGGCGCCCGACGGGGACGGGTGGAGGCTCACTGGCAAGAAGATGTTCATCACCAATGCCGTCGAGGCCGACCGCCACGTGGTGAGCGCGGTCACCGACCCCCACGCCCCGGACCCCCACAAGGGCATGTCGCTGTTCATCGTGGACGGGGACGCGCCCGGCCTCACGAGGCGCGCGCTCAAGAAGATCGCGTGGAGCCCCGCGAGCCTGGCCTTCCTCTCGCTCGATGACGTCAAGGTCGGCCATGACAGGCTCCTCGGGGAGCTCAACGGCGGGTTCAAGGAGATAATGCAGGTCTTCACAACGGGCCGCATCGGGGTGGCGTCGATGACGATGGGCACGGCGGTGGGCGCGCTCCGGCTCGCCCACAGGCGCGCGAGGACACGCCGCGTGTTCGGGAAGGCCATCTGGGACCAGCCCTCCAAGCGCGACGAGTTCGCCGAGATGGCCACCCTCGTGGAGGCGGGGCGCCTGCTCTACCGCAAGGCCGCCTGGTTGAAGGACACGGGCCAGGACTACGGGATGGCGGCCTCGCTCGCGAAGCTGTTCGCGACCGAGAACGCCCGGCGCGTCACGCAGTGGGCCGCGCTGCTGCATGGGGGCTCGAGCGTGCTCGCCGAGAGCCCCATCCACCGCTACCCCCTGGACGCGTGGGCGAGCGCGCTGGGCGAGGGCGTCGAGGAGGTGCAGCGGCTCATCATCTCGCGGCACTTCGACGGGTGGATCGAGCGGTTCTGAGACGATGAAGCACATCCGCCCGGTCAATCGACCCTAGCATCCGCATTGGCATTCGCCGGGCCTCGGTCCGGACCGTGCGAAATGCTTATTGGCATGTCCCGCGGTTCCCCCCGCGCCCGAGGTGTCTAGGATGCCCATCAAGCCCCGCGTCGAGCGCAAGTTCATCCCGATGGAGGAGCGCAGGACCACGTTCAAGGAGGTCTCCCACGGCTACACGCGCGAGGAGGCCATCGAGGAGGCCAAGCGCTGCCTGCAGTGCAAGAAGCCCCCCTGCGTGGAGAACTGCCCCGCGCACACCCCCGCAAAGGCCTACGTGAAGGCCATCATGGACGGCGACTTCGACGAGGCCTACAGGCTCAACAGGGGCGTCCTCACCCTCCCGTGCTCGCTCGGCCGAGTCTGCCCCGCCTTCTGCGAGCGCAGCTGCACCCTCGCCAAGAAGGGCGTCCCCATCGCCATCCGCGACCTCAAGCGCGCCGCGTGCGACTACGGCAAGCGCGAGGCCCCCTCGGTAGGCCCAGACAACGGCAAGAGGGTCGCCGTCATCGGCGCCGGCCCCGCGGGGCTCACCGTCGCCAACGACCTGCGGCAGAGGGGCTACCGCGTCACCGTCCTCGACAGGCTGCAGGTCCCTGGCGGCACGCTCACCGCGGGCATCCCGCACTTCCGGCTGCCGCGCGACGTCCTCAAGGAGGACATCGACCAGCTGAGGGCCATGGGCGTGGAGTTCAGCTTCGGCGTGAGCGTCGGCAGGGACCTGTCCATCAACGACCTGTTCAAGCAGGGCTACGGAGCCGTGTTCATCGGCGTGGGCGCGATGGACCCCAAGAGGCTGGGCATCGAGGGCGAGGACCTCAAGGGCTTCGCCTCCGCCGCCGAGCTGCTGGCCACGATGGCCCTGGGGGGCAGGGCCGAGTTCCCGCAGCACGTGAGCATCGTCGGCTGCGGCAACGTCGCCATCGACATCGCGCGCTCCGCTCTGCGAATGGGCAAGGACGCGACCATCCTCTACCGCCGCACGCTCAACGAGGCGCCCGCGAACAAGGAGGAGATCCACGAGGCCGAGGAGGAGGGCGTGAGGTTCCACTTCCTCGTCGCGCCCACCAAGATCATCGGCAGGGACGGCCACGTCACGGGCGTCGAGTGCCTCAAGATGCAGCTCGGCGAGCCGGACGCGTCCGGCCGCGCGAGGCCCGTCCCGATCCAGGGCTCGGAGTTCGTGGTGCCCACGGACATGGTCGTGCCCGCGGTCAGCCAGGAGCCGCAGCTCCAGTGGATCAGGCCCGAGGACGGCATCGAGCTCACCAAGTGGTCCTCCGTCAAGGTCGACGAGAGGACGGGCATGTCGACGAGGCCCGGCGTGTTCGCGGGCGGCGACGCCGTGCTCGGCCCCGCCACCGTCGTCCAGGCCATCGCCCAGGGCCACGTCGCCTCGGACGGCATCCACAGGCACCTCTCGCCCGAGCAGTGGGAGGGGGAGCACAAGGCCGCCGAGGAGGCGGCAGCGGCGGCAGCCGCGGCCGCAGCGGCGGCTGCGAAGCCTGCCCCCGCACCGAAGTGAGTGAGATCGGACAAGTTCCCTAATGGCTTGTCATGACATTCAGCGGATGCGCGGGCAGGGAGCTGCCGCTATCCCTTCCGCGCCCGCGCCTTCCCCTTCCTCCCCTTGGCGGTCCTCTCCGCGACCGCGGCAACGAGGAGCGGCAGGGCGAGCGTGATGTCGGCCTCGACGGTCACGTACTTGGCCCTCTCGGAGACCTTGCCCCACGAGACCGCCTCCCTCACGCGCGCGCCCGACAGCGAGCCGTCCGCCTCCATCGCGGTCGTGATGGAGACGACGAGGTCGAGCCCGTCCTTGAACTGGTTCCACCAGATGACGTGGTGCTTGGAGATGCCGCCCCCGAGCAGCATCGCGCCCGTGCGCTTGTGCGTGAAGACGATGTCCGCGAGCTCGCGCTCGTCCAGCACGGGGTTGACGAAGAGGTCCTTGTGCTCCTGGGAGAACATCCACAGGTTCGAGCCGACCGCGCCATCGGTGATGCCGGGGACGAAGACCGGAACGCCCGCCTCGAGGGCGGCGGTGAGCAGCGAGTCCTTGCTGCCCAGCCGCCTGCCGATCTCCTCGCAAAGCTGGCGCGACGACATCTGCCTACGGCCCGCCTCGTGGAGGTCCTCGAGGAGCTCGGTCATGAGCTTCTCTATGGCTGGGCCGTAGGCGTCCGTGCCGATGAACACGTTACCGAGGCGGTAGACGCCCTCCCGGTGCAGCTGCCTGTCGTCGGCGTCGAAGGTGCCGCTGTGGTAGGCCCCGACGGTGCGCGCGATGTCGTGGTCGAGCGTGCCGCACGTGGTGACGATGCAGTCTATCCATCCCCACCGCACCATGTCGAGCAGGAGCCCCCGAGCGCCCGTGGCGACGATGCAGGCGGGGAACGAGCAGAACACGTACATCCTGGGGTCGGCGACCATGCGCTCGAGGATATCGGCGGCCTCGGCGAGCTTGGCGGCGGTGAAGCCGCCGGCGCGGCCCATCTGCTCGACGAGCCCTGCCGCCGTGGTCGTGCCGTCGACTCTGATGTCCCTGACGGGGCGTGTGAGCTTCAGAGGTATGCCTTCTGGGAGGTTATGTCCCATGGCCGGCCGATTGGGGGGGACCTAGAAAAGGGTTTCCATGTCAAAGACCGGAACCAGATTCCTTTTATATTGGAGGTGGACATAGTATCGGGTGATGCGGAGACCCCTAGCCAGCGCGGCATTGGCCCTCGTAGGGCTGTTCCTAGCAGCATCGCTGGGGGCGACCCTGTGCTCTGCGGAGGACGCCGCGTCAGGCGTTTCCGCCAAAATGACCCTCGAGCCCTCGACAGCTGGCCAGACCGTGTTCGCTTTCGAGGACGACATCGTCGTCACATTCCATGGAAGCGTGGATGTCTCGAAACAGTCCGTCGGTCGTGAAACCCTGAAGTTATCCGTGCTAGGCACACCGTGGGAATGGCAAATCACCCCGGATTCCTACACGGTCACAATAGCCACCGAGGGCTTCGATTTCCAGGGGACGATACGGGTCCCTGCCGGCACGAGTGATGACGTGTACGAAGCCCAGATCGAGGTCGCATGGCTCTCGATCGATGGCCTCGTGAGGCTCGATGCCGAGACAATCTCCCTCACGGTCCATGACCTGCCCTTCGCATTCATGCCGGACACGGGAATGGCTCATGCGCGGCCGGGCGGAACGGCTGCCTTCGACGTGGTCGTCTACTCGAGCCCGACCTGGAGCGGGAACCTCGAGTGCCATGTCTCGGATGTGTCATCGGTACCTGAGGTTCCCTGGCTCGGTTCAGTGGAATGGTTCCTCAACGCCACGATTCTCGAGATGGTCCCTGGCGAGGTCACCGCCATCTCCCTTGAGGTGGTCGTGCCGACAAACGCAACGGACGCGAGGCTCCACTTCATCCTTTGGATTGGGATAGAAGGACATGACCTGTTTTCCCGTGGTGCCCTGTTGAGCGTGGATATCAAGGGCGTGCCCATCGCGCCCCCGCCCGAGCCCGCCTGGTGGGAGAACCTCCCTGTCAGCCCGTGGCTGCTGCTGACCATCGTCGGCCTGTCCCTCGCCGTGGGGCTCGTGGGCCTCCTCGGCGGCACCGAGGTCGGGCTGCTGTCACTCCTCTGGTTCCTCCTGCCCCTGTTCACGCGGCTGCGGCACCGCGAGGTGCTCAACCAGTTCACCCGCGGTGAGATCTACGGTTTCATCAAGGCCAACCCAGGGGCCTCGCTGACGGCGGTGCGCGAGAACCTCGGCCTCTCCAACGGCGTGGTCGCCTACCACCTGCGGGTGCTGCTCCGGGAGGAGTACGTGGTCGCGCACCGCGAGGGCGGCTACAAGCGCTTCTACCCCCGCGACATGCAGGTCCCCCGCAAGCGCGTGCACTTCACCCGCCTCCAGGTCGACATCGTCGACAAGGTCCGACGCCACCCCGGCATCGGGCAGTCCGAGCTCGCCGCGATGCTCTCGGAGAGCAAGCAGGTCGTGAGCTACAACCTCAAGGTCCTCGTCGCCGCCGGCGTCGCGCGCGTCGAGCGCGAGGGCAGCAAGGCCCGGTGCTACCTCGTCGATGGCGCGTCCATCCTCGCCGAGGAGGAGGCGGGCGCGGGGCCCGAGGAGGAGGCCGTCGAGGTCGAGCCCGAGGGCGCCGGATCCGCCCCCTCGCGCGTCACCATGCGGTGGCAGTGAACGACCTCCACCCCCCTGGCCGTCAAAACGGGTTACCAAACTACTTAATATACCTCAAGGAGAAGGGGATGGCGAGGGCGCGACGCGGCCCAACGCGCCGCCGCCGGGCCCTCCAGCGCTCGCCTGAGAAGGCAAGCGTTATATATAGGCGGGCCAATACTTGGCCGACCCAACGGTGATGGACATGGACGGTGGAAGAATCGGGCTTCGCGCCACGGTTCTCGTGGCCTTGATGCTCCTGAGCGCGTTCGTCGGGATTGCGGCCCCGAAGGCGGAGGCCGCCCTCAACCCGGTGCCCGTGCTCACGCTGAACCTCGACCCCATACAGCTGCAGGCGAATCCGACGAACTCCCAGAACGGCGCCGTGATATTCGCCGGGAACGCCACGGTCACGAAGCTCTCCTCGCAGGCAGAGCGCGTCACCGTCTCGCTCACGGCCAGCTGCGAGTGGACCACCGTCATCTCCCCGGCCACCATGGTCTTCACCTTGAGCCAAACGCAGAAGTTCCACGTCACCGTCCTCGTCCCGCCCAAGACGTCCTCGCTCATCGTCGGCCGGCTCCTCATCTCCGGCACCGCGAAGGCGCCGGGCATCGCCATCCAGACGGCCTCAGCGAGCGCGGCCATAACGGTCGGACAGTTCTACAAGCTCAGCATCGGCTCGGACACGCCGCTGCGCGAGGTCGGCCCCGGCGACATCACCTACGACACCATCAACATCTACAACGAGGGCAACGGCCTCGACTCCTTCGAGCTCGAGGTGGCCAATTCCAAGGAGCTCATCAAGGACGAGTTCAACGTCATCATCGAAAGGTCGTCCATCATGGTCAACCAGGACGAGTACGCCCAGGTCAAGATCACCATCCAGACGCCCCAGAAGTGGCGCGTCTACGCGAAGGAGATCCACCTCGTGACCATCAAGGTCACCTCCGCCGAGGCCAGGAACCAGGCCATCCTCTACTCCCAGCAGTTCTCCCTCTCCATCTTCATGAAGGGCATGCACATCCCCGGCTTCGACCCGCTGCTCGCGGTGCTGGCCGTCGGCATCATGGCGGTCGGCATCAGGGTGCGGCAGGGCCGTGGGCCCCGCCGGCGCCTGGCGAGCTGAGCCGAGGGGGAGGGGAACGGGCTCCCTGGTCCCTGGGGGCGCAAGCAGCACGGTGGTGCCACCAATGGACAACCGAAGGCGCGTGACCGCGGCCCTCGTGGCCCTGATCATCATCGTCCCCATCATCGCGGGCGTCTACTACTACCTCGGGCCCTCAAGGCTCACCGAGCTCAGTATCAGCAACGTCACCCCCGACGACGTGGACCGCAAGGGCGTCCACATCATCGGAAGCGCGACGGGAGGCGGGCAGCTGTTCTCAGGGGACGCCACCTTGGTAATCTACTACGACGACGAGCAGGTCTACGTGGGCAAGGCCACCTTCAAGGAGAGCCTGCTCAACCAGTACCTCCCGCTCGACAGCTTCGCCGTCGGGAACGGCGAGTACGAGCTCCGCCTCCGGTACGGCGGCGTCGAGGACCGGTTCTACTTCGACCTCGACATGCTCGTGGAGGAGCTGGGCGTCTACGCGTCGGGCGTCTACGACATCAACGTCCCGGGCATCGCCAGGTACGAGTGCGTCTACGGCTACACCGTCACCTTCCTCACGGGCTGGCACTACTGGAGCGAGACCATCGACCCCAGCCTGTGGTACACCTGGGACCTCGGCTTCTTCACCGCGGGCAACACCACCAACTACAGGCTCACGTCCGACGTCGAGGGGGGCCTCACCGCGAAGGTGTTCTTCGAGGACCAGGCCGGCAAGAAGACCCAGATCTCGTCCCAGTCCATACCCGCGGGCACCGACTTCAACGGCACGGTCCCCATCGCCGCGGACGGCACCTATTCGGTCAACCTCTACAACGACATGACCGTCCCCCTGAGGATACGCGTGCTCCAGGACCGCAACACCAAGACCCCGAGCGGGCAATCGCTCCAGGTGGACATGGTCAGGAGCGACAAGTCCCAGTCGTTCGTCCTCGAGGTGAACAAGACCGAGGCCAGGTCCGGCTACCTCAACCCCGACCTGCCCCGGCTCGGGCCCGGCACCTACAACGTGAGCTGGACCTACGTTCAGGCCATCGCCGCCCAGAGCTCCCCGTTCAGGACGGTCAGTTACTCCCAGGAGCTGCTGCTCAACGACAGGCCCTACGCGGACGTGGGCGCGGGGAGGCCCTACGAGCTGAGCACGTTCAAGCGCACGCTCCACCTGGACGCCACCAACTCCATCGACGACGGCCCCATGTCGGACATCTACGTCTACTGGTCGTTCGGTGCGGACAGCCAGGGCGAGTCGCTCGGGGGGGCCGAGGGCACATGGGACCAGTATAAAGACATCTACCATACCTATCCCACGGAGTTCCCCGACCCCGCCAACGGCAGGCCATACCTGGTGCTCAAGGATGCCTTCCTGATGGTCAGCGAGACCGCCTACGTCCCCGTGATGGTGGGCTGAGGGAGGAGGCGGGCACCGTGGCGAGGCTCGTCCCGGCCCGGCACGCCTTCCCCGTCATCGACGACCACTGCCACCTCGACCGCCAGGGCGCCTTCCTCAATGCGGTCGGGGAGTTCCACAAGGCCGGTGGCACGCACCTCATCGTCGTCCACAAGCCCGACTTCGACGCGCTGCCCACCACCAAGGCCGCCTACCGCGAGTCCCTCGAGGCCACGTGCTCGCTCGTCGAGGAGGTCAACAAGGCCACCCCGGTGGTCGCCTGGGCCGCGGTCGCTCCGCACCCCGTGGACCTCGTGCAGCACTTCGCGACGGGCAAGGACATCGGGAGGGCGGAGGCGCTGGTCCTCTCGGGCGTGGAGGTGGCAGCGGAGCTCGTCGCCAAGGGCAGGGCGGTCGCGCTCGGCGAGGTCGGCCGACCGCACTTCGAGGTCGCCCCCGGGATCC
>Ga0316628_100001923_pt1 | contig 15034 bp, 13 predicted proteins | sample OWC_Aug_M2_C1_D5_FD_207648 | JGI IMG/M metagenome (GOLD analysis project Ga0316628, IMG submission 207648) | Wetland soil microbial communities from Old Woman Creek delta, Ohio, United States - OWC_Aug_M2_C1_D5_C | ecosystem: Environmental > Terrestrial > Soil > Wetlands | place: USA: Ohio... | reverse complement strand
GAGCGCGGCGGGGATCTCGGCGAGGAAGAGGGCGTCCTGGGTTGTCGCGGCGACCGCGGCGTGGCGCGACTGGCGCCAGAGCAAGTGGCGGGTCAGGACCGTCGCGCCGCTTGCGTAGCTCACCTCGCCCGCCGGCAGCTCGACGGAGGGGCTGCCGTCGAGCGCCTCGAAGCGGTCGCCCGGGCGCGACAGGCGCAGCTCGAGCCCCTCGGCGAGCGCGTCGACGTCGAAGCCGCCGGCCGGCGACACGTTCCTGAGCGAGACCGAGTTGTAGAAGTCGACCAGCGGGTTGATGCGGAACGGCCCGCCGCCCTTGAGAGCACGGCGCAGCAAGGCCTCGATCGAGCTCGGGAAGTCCTTGTGCGGCGCGCCGGCGGCCTTCATCGCGTCGCGCCAGGCGCGGACGTGCGGATGGGCCTGCGGGTTGGGCAGCCCAAGGATCGCCGCTCCCCGCCAGGCGGCCGTCCAGGCCGCCTCGGCCGCCACCGCGCCGCGCGCGGCGTCGAGCCGGCGGGCGCGCACCGCGACGACGCGCAGGCCCGGATAGCGGGCGAAGACCTCGGGGAGAATCGAGAAACAGAAGGCGCTCAGAGGCGCCCTTACCGGAAGCCGCGCCGCAGCTCGCGGGCGAAGGTCTTCCAGGCGTCCTCGCCGAGCAGGATGACGACCACGCGCTGGATCTTGGTGCCGCCCTGCAGGTAGCGCTGGATCTCGGTGAGGATGATGCGCGCCGCGCGGTCCATCGGGAAGCCGTAGTTGCCGGTCGAGATCGCCGGGATGGCGAGCGACTTCAGGGCGTGGCGGTCGGCGAGCGCCAGGCTGGCGCGCACCGCCGCCGCCAGCTTGCGATCTTCGTCGCCTTCTCCCATCTTGGGACCGACGGCGTGGATGATGTGCTTGAACTTCATCTTGCCGGCGCCGGTGATGATCGCGGTGCCGACCGGCGTCCCGCCGATGCGGTTGCACTCCTCCTGCACCGAAGGCCCGCCCTTGCGACGGATGACCCCAGCCACTCCCGCGCCGAGCGCCAGCTTGGTGTTCGATGGGTTGACGATCGCCTCGACGTCGAGGTCGGTGATGTCCCCCTCGACCAGGTCGAGCTGGGTGTTGTTCATCTTGACGCCGAGCTTCATTTCCTGGCTGGTTTCCACGCGTCCTCTCCCTCCGGCGCGGGTGATCATATCAAGGCAGGCAGACCCGGCGCCCTTGCGGCCCCGGTGTGGCGGCCGCCAGCGGGCCAGAACCGGGCCCGGCCCGGGGACCTCCTGCGGTACACTGCGATCGGCATGTGGCAGAACCTGAAGCGCGAGCTTTCCGAGATTCTGGCGGGACGAATCCGCGACCTCTACGGTCTGGAGCACGAGCCGGTGGTCGAGGTTCCGCCGCGCCGCGAGCTCGGCGACATCGCCTTCCCCGCCGGCCTCCACCTGGCCAAGGCCCTGCGCCGCAAGCCGCGCGAGATCGCCCAGGAGCTCGCCCAGGGGTTTCCGCAAACCGGTCTCGTCCGCGAGGTGCGGGTCGAGGGGGCGGGGTACCTGAACCTCTTCCTCGACCGCGGCGCCGTCGCGGCGCGCCTGCTCCGCGAGGAGGTTCTGCCCGCCGGGCCGGGGACCCTGCCCGGCAAGATCGTCGTCGAGCACACCAACATCAACCCCAACAAGGCGGCCCACATCGGCCACCTCCGAAACGCGGTGCTGGGCGACATCCTGGTGCGCTCGCTGCGCGCCCTCGGGCATACGGTCGAGGTCCAGAACTACATCGACGACACGGGGGTGCAGGTGGCGGACGTCGTGGTCGGCCTCTGCGACCTGCGCCACGTCTCGGCGGCCGACGTCGCCGCCATCCCCGAGCCCTTCGACTACTACTGCTGGGACCTGTACGCCGAGGTCGGCCGCTGGTACGAGCAGGACCCGCAGCGCCAGGCCCTGCGCCGGGCGACGCTCCACGAGCTCGAGTCGGGCCAGGGCGAGCGCGCCGCGATCGGCCGGCTGGTCGCCAAGCGCATCGTCCACCGCCACCTCGCCACCATGAAGCGGCTGGGAATCGGCTACGACCTGCTGACCCACGAGAGCCACATCCTGGGGCTGCAGTTCTTCGCCACCGCGTTCGAGGAGCTCAAGCGGGCGGGCGCCATCCAGCTCGAGGCGGAGGGCAAGAACGCCGGCTGCTGGGTGATGCCGCTGCGCGACAGCGCGGAGTTCGCCGGCCTCGAGGACCCCGACAAGGTGATCGTGCGCTCGGACGGCACGGTGACCTACGTGGGCAAGGACATCGCCTACCAGCTTTGGAAGTTCGGCCTGCTGGGGCGCGACTTCGCCTATCGCTACTGGATGGACGAGCAGGTCTGGGAAACCGCCCTCGAGGGCGCCCAGGCGCCGCCCAAGTTCGGCCGCGCCAGCCGGGTGATCAACGTGATCGACGCTCGGCAGAGCTATCTGCAGAAGATCGTCCGCGCCGGCCTCGAGGCGATCGGTCATCCAGAGGCGGCCCGAAGCTCGGTGCACTTCGCGTACGAGATGGTCGCGCTCTCCCCCGCCGCCGCCAAGACGCTGGGCTACGTCGCCGCGGAGGACGACGGCAAGGCGATGGAGATGTCGGGCCGCAAGGGCATCGGGGTCAAGGCGGACGACCTGCTCGACCAGCTCGAGGCGAAGAGTCGGGCCGAGATTGCCGCCCGCGACCGCGACCTTCCCGCCGACGCGCTCCAGGAGCTGTCGCGGCAGATCTCGATCGCGGCACTGCGCTTCCTGATGGCCAAGGCCACCACCACCCGGGTGATCGCCTTCGACTTCGAGGAGGCGCTCAACTTCGAGGGCGACTCGGGACCCTACCTGCAGTATTCCGGGGTGCGGGCACGCAACATCCAGCGCAAGCTCCAGGCCGCCGGTCTGCCCGCCGCGGTCGCGCCGGCGGAGGCTGCCGGCCTCGCGGCCGAGCTGTGGAGCGACGATCTCTGGGACCTGATCCTTCAGACCGCCCAGACGAGCGAGGTGGTGGAGAAGGCGGCCGGGACCCTCGAGCTGTCGCTCCTGGCGCGGCACGCGCTCGAGCTCGCCCAACGCTTCAACGGCCTGTACCACAAGCACCCCATCCTGCAGGAGGAGGACGGCGCCCTGCGCGCCGCCCGCCTGGCCACCGTCCAGGTCTTCCAGCGCGGCCTCGCCGCCCTCGCCGCCATCCTCGGCGTGCCCCTCCCCGACAAGATGTAGCGCCGCGGGGACGGGAGGCCGCCCCCCCGGGAACCTTTTCCCGCCGCCAGCGTTAATCAGGGCGTATGGAGGCCGTGTTCTCCGCCACTGTCGCCGCTGATGCCGACCTGATGGCCCGGCTGCGGGCCGGCGACCGGGAGGCCCTGGGTGACCTCGTGGAGCGCCACAAGGACGCCCTGGTCAACTACCTGACGCGCCTCACCGGCCGGCGCGAGCGCGGCGAGGAGCTCGCCCAGGAGGCCTTCGTTCGCCTGCTCCAGGCGGTGCCGCGCTACCGTGAGGAAGGCAAGCTCCTGCCCTACCTCTATCGCATCGCCACCAACCTGGCGCGCAGCGAGGACCGCCGCGAGCGCCGCTTCCGGTTCTTCGCCCTCGCCGCCGTACGCAACGGAGACGATCCGGTTCCGGCGATCGACCCGGATGGCGGCGCCGACCGCCTGCTGCGCGAGGAAACCCAGCGCGTGGTCGGCGCGGCGCTCGCCGCGCTGCCGCTGCGCTTCCGGGTCCCAGTGACGCTCTACGCGATCGAGGGCTGGTCCTACGAGGCGATCGCCGACACCCTCGGCACCAGCGTCGGCACCGTGAAATCGAGGATCCACCGCGGCCGCGAACGGCTGCGCGAACGGCTGGCGCCGTATTGGCAGGGAGGTCTGGCATGAGCGACGACCCGGTCGGACACGACCCGGTTTTCGGGCACCTGCGCGAGCTGCCGCGCGAGGCGGCGTCGCCCGGGTTCACCGCCGGCGTGCTGTCCCGGCTCGAGCTGGCCGCGCCCCCGACCGGTTGGTCGCGCGGCATGCTGGCGCTCGCCGCCGCCCTGGTGCTGCTGACCGTCCTCGGCGCCGGCGCGTTCGAGCGCCTGCGCCAGCGCCAGGAGCTGCGCGGCGAGGTCCGCTCGCTGCGCCAGGAGCACGACCAACTGCGCTCCGAGCTCGAGGCGCTGCGCCGCTCGGCGGCGACCGAGCCCACCCGCATCCTGGTCGGCGGCGACGACCGCTACGACTACGTACTGAGCCTGCCGGCGCAGGCGCCGGCGGCCCAGCCCGCGCCGGCCAAGAACAACCGGATCAAGAGCTGAAGCACGAACCCACAGAGGATACCGCCATGCTGCGCAATCGACCCCCCTACGCCCTGCTCTTCGCGCTCGCCCTGGCGCTGCCGGCAAGCCTGTTCGCCGGTGACGCCGCCGACCCGACGCCGAAGCCCTCGATCGAGAAGCGGATCACCGTCGTCGGTGACGAGCCCGGCGACGTCCGGACCATCGTCATCAACGGCGACGAGAACGGCGAAGGCGGCGGGTACGCCTACTCCCTCGAGACCGGGCTCGGCCGCGGCTACCTCGGCGTCGGCCTGCTCGATCTGACTCGCCAGCTGCGCGCCCACTTCGGCGTGCCCGCCGACGCCGGCGTCATGGTGTCGAGCGTCGACAAGGACAGCCCCGCCGCCAAGGCAGGGCTCGAGGCCGGTGACATCATCACCGCGGTCGACGGCAAGCCGGTGCGCGACTCGTGGGGCATCGGCCACGCGGTCCGCGGCAAAAAGACCGGCGACAAGATCGAAATCGACGTCTGGCACAACGGTCACACCGGCAAGGTGACCGCCACCGCCGCCGAGCGCGATCGCGAGAGGGTCGAGGTCATGCCGTTCCCGGCCGAGGAGGCGATGCGGCACGCCCGCGAAGCCGCGCGCGACTCGCGCCGGGTGCGCGAGGAGGTCATCCAGCGCCTGCAACGTGAGCTCGCCGACACCGACGCCCGCTCCCAGCTCAAGGTCCTGCGCAGCGAACGCGAGGCGCAGCTCGAGAAGCGCTTGAACGAGCTCGAGAAGAAGCTCGACGAGTTGCAGAAGAAGCTCGACAAGAACAACTCCAAGTAGCGCTGAGACCGACCTCCCCGCTCCAGACCTCCTTGCCCGGCCCGGGCCGCCCGCGCGGCGGCCCGGGCCCCTCTTTCTCCTCCTGAGTCGCTGCTATACTGCGCCGCCACCCGCCGGCGAGCGCCGCACGATCGATTTCGAGTCGGTGACCCAGGCGCCGGTCATGAAGGTGCCGAACGGCCTCGCCGGTCTCGACTGGTTCTATCTCAACGCGATCGACGCCGTCTTCGCCAACGCCGAAGGCTACGTCAACACCCTGTCCTCCGGGCGCTATGTCGGCTACAGCAGCTCGGGTCATCCGGTGACGATCTCGCGGCCCGGCGGCTTCGACTTCTACGGCGGTTACTTTGGAGTGGCCATGCCCGCGGCCGAAGGCGAGACGCTGCGCGTCGCGGCGTGGCGGCGGGGCACGCTCGTCGGCGAGGAAGACTTCACGCTCTCCTGTCTGGGCGCCGTCTTCTTCGACGCCGACTACCGGAGCGTCGATCGCGTGACCCTCACTACCCTCCACTACTGGCAGTTCGCGACCGACAACCTGGAGATCGGCGTGCCGGCCGCACCCGCCACCCCGCCACCGATGGCCCCGACTCAGTCCTCACCGTAGACGAGCTCGAGCCGGCGCACGCGGCGCATGGCGAGCACGAGGAGCAGCGCGGCGAGCAGCAGCAGGCCCAGAATCGCGACCGGCGCCGAGGTCGCCTCGGCCGGCAGCGCCAGCGGTCCCTGGTCGACCGGCACCGGGCAGAGCGACTGCAGGTAGTGGATGACGCTCAGCCGCTTGAGCATCGGCGGCAGCAGGAAGTTGATCCACTCCCAGCCCAGGAGCGCCGCCGCCGGCAGCAGCGGATTGCGGGCCCACAGCCCCATCAGCAGGAACACCGCACCGTAGCCGACACAACCGAGCGCCGCGACGCCGAGGTAGGCGACCGCCTGCCCGAGCCCCGGGCCGTGCAGCAGGTATTCGCGCCCGGCGGCGCCGCTCGGCAGGTAGACGACGACCAGGGAGCCGAGGGTCGCGGGCAGGAACGCGGTCCAGGCGAGCACCACCCCGGCCAGGTACTTGGCGACCAGCAGCACCTCGCGTCGCATCGGCGCCAGGAAGTAGTAGTGCAGGCTGCGCTGCAGGATCTCGCCACGAAACAAGTGGGTGAAGATCCCGACGCAGCCGAAGAACATCGCGGTGCGCAGCAGGAAGATCTGGAACACCTGGGCCAGCACGGCGGTCTCGACCGCGGTCGTCTCGTCGCGCCGGGCGACGACGACGATCGCCCAGCGCAGCGCCAGGAAAGCCGCCGGAGCGACCGCCATCAGCAGCACCAGCAGGCTGCCGCCGCGCAAGAGGTTCTTGCGCACCTCGATCGAGACGACCGCGGCGATCTGGCGCCGCCACAGCGGCCAGCCGCCGGCAGGGCGCGAGTCTCGCGTATCGGTGGCCGCGGCAACGCTCATCCGGTCACTCCTTGTCCTCGATCAGGTACTCGTACACCGCGTTCACGTCCTCGTCGGCGGGAGCGACCGCCTCGACCTCGATCTCGCCGGCGGCGGCAACCCGGTTCAGCAGCCGGTAGAAGCCGTCCACGTCGCGGGTGCGCACGAACAGGCCGCGCTCGTCGTCGTGGAGCTTCGCCTCGACGGTGTGATTCTGCTCGAAGACCTGCGCCGCCAGACGCCCGGGCCGGTCGCAGCGCACCAGGATCTGGCTCGGCCGCGCCGTCATCTCCTCGCGCACGCCGCGGATGGCGCCCTCCGCCACGACGTAGCCGGCCCGCATCAGCACCACGCGATCGGAGAGCAGGTCCACCTCGTGCAAGATGTGGCTGGAGAGGAAGACGTGCAGGCCCTCGGCGGCGAGGCTCCGGAAGAGCGCGATCACCTCGGCGCGCGCCAGCGGATCGAGGCCGTTCAGCGGCTCGTCGAGCAGCAGCACCTGCGGCCGGTGGGCGATCGCGTGCGCCAGCTTGATCCTCTGGCGCATGCCCTTGCTGTAGCCGGCGATGCGCCGGTCGGCGGCGCCGCTCATGCCGACTCGCGCGATCGCCTGTTCGGCGAGCTCGGCGGCGGCGGGAGCGGAATGCCCCTGCAGACGGAGCCCGAGATCGACCAGCTCGCGCCCGGAGAGGCCGCGCGGGAAGCTGTCCCACTGGGTGCAGTAGCCGAGCGTCCGGAAGACCGCCTCGGGCTCGTCCGGCGGATGCCCCAGCACCCGCACCGTGCCGCGGGTCGGCCGCAGCAGCCCGGCGACGAGATTCATCAGCGTCGTCTTGCCCGAGCCGTTCGGACCGACCAGGCTGGTGATGCCGGGGGGGATCGCCAGGCTCACCCGGTTGACGCCGAGCACCTCGCCGTAGAACTTCGACACGTCGGCAAGCTCGATCAGCCGCTCGCCGCTCATCGCACCACCTCGATCGCGCGCACCCGACGCGCCAGCAGGAGGAGCGCGGCGCCGGCGATCGCCGCGAGCGCCGTCCATGCCGCCCACAGCGGCGGCAGACGCTGCGGCAGGCCGAACGGCTCGAGCCCGAAAAGCGCCGACCAGACCTCGCGCAGCAGCAGGCCGAGGTTGAACACGTGGCCCCAGCCGGTGCCAAAGGTGCCCGAGATGACGGCGCCGAACGCCGCGCCGAGGACGAACAATCCGAGGAACATCATCCCCGCGACCGGTCGCCATTTCACCCAGGCCGAGAGCGCCAGAGCGACGAGGGAGAGGACCAGCATCCAGACCAGGCTGGCAGCGAGGATCGCTCCGGCGATGCGCAGGTTGGCGGCGAGCCAGCCCGATTCGGCGAGCCCGGCCTGGAAGAAGTACAGCAGCAGCGCCGGCACCCAGGTCAACGCCGAGAGCAGACCGAGCAGCACGGTGAGCTTGCCCAGCACGTACTCGCGGCGCGAGAACGGCCGCGACAGATAGAGCGCGATCGCACCGTGGGCAAGGTCGGGCGAGACGAGCTGCGGCCCGATGAACGCGGTGAGCAGGACGCCGATTCCCGACTCGACGTTCAGGAACCAGTAGAAGAACGAGGCGTCGACCTGCACCAGCTTGCTGGGATCAACGGCCAGGGCCTGCAGCGCCGTCACGTTGTAGCGCAGGTAGATGATCGTCGCCCACCCGAGCGGCAGCAGGCAGCCGAGCCCGAAGAGCAGCAGCAGCAACCGCGGCCGCAGCGCCTCGCCAAAGCCGTAGCGGGCGAGGATCAGGAAGCGCCAGCGCTCGGGACGCAGCGGCCCGGCGTACGGGCGGTGGCCGTGCTCAAACACCGCCATCGGGGGCCTCCATCGCCTTGAGGAAGATGTCCTCGAGCGAGTCGCGGCGGAACGCCAGACGGCGCAGCTCGACCTCGGCGCGCGCCGCGGCCTGGTACACGTCGCGCACCGCGACGCCCTCGGGCAGGACGAGCTTGAGGCGGCGTCCGACCAGCGCGCACTCGCAGCCCAGAGCGGTCGCCGCCGCGGCCAGCGCTTCGGCGTCGCCCTCCGCCTCGACCTCCAGGAAGCGGCGGTTCAGGCGGCGCTCCTCGGCGAGGTCGCAGTGCACCGCGATCCGCCCTTCCTTGAGCACCAGCACCTCGTCGCAGCACTCCTCGACGTCGCGCAGCAGGTGCGAGGACAGGATCACCCGCGTCTCGCCCTTCTCGACGATGTCGCGCACCAGGCGCAGCATGCGGCGCCGCGCCGGCGGGTCGAGCCCGTTGGTCGGCTCGTCGAGCAGCAGCAGCTTCGGGGCGTGGACGATCGCCTGCGCCAGCTTCGCCTGCTGGCGCATGCCGAGCGAGTAGCTGCCGATCGGCCGGTAGCGCGCCTCGCCGAGGCCGACCGCGTACAGCGCCTCGTGGGCGCGCTCGAGCGCCGCCGCGCTCGGCAGCCCGGCGAGCTCGCCCATCAGGCGCACGAAGCGGATGCCGGCCATCGCGGCGACGAACCCATCGTTCTCCGGCATGTAGCCGATCCGCTCCCGCACCCGCCGCGCGTCGGCCGCGACGTCGAGGCCGTCGACCTTCACCCAGCCGGCGCTCGGGCGGTGAAAGCCAAGCAGGGTGTGGAGCAGGGTCGTCTTGCCGGCGCCGTTCGGACCGAGCAGGCCGATCGCCCGGCCCTCGAGCTCAGCCGAGAGGCCGCGCAGCACGAGCTGGCGGCCCAGCCGGACCTCGAGGTTCTCGCAGGCGACGACCGGAGGGCTCATCGCTCCACTTAGGCCACCGGCGGACTCGGCGCCGCCGCCACGCGGGCCGGCGCGGGTGCGTGCGCCGAGGAGAGCGGACGGCCGAGCGCGGAGCCCGCCACTCCCAGGCGCAGCAGCCAGTCGAGGTCGAGGCCGAACGGTCCGCCGCCGCGCAGCGCGGCGACGATGCGGTCGGCCTCGCCGTACGCGTAGGTGAGCGTCGGCCGGGCGTCGCGCGCCATCTCGGAGAGCGCCTGGCGCTGCTCCGGCGTCAGCGCCTGGCTGCCGAGCAGCCCGAGCAGCGGCTGCATCGTCGAACCGAGATCCTGGAAGATCAGGGCCGAGAAGTTGGCGTGGCCGTCCTGCGGCAGCAGGGCGGTGAAGCGCTCGGCCCCGCCGAGCGTCACCCCTGCCGCGCGAGCCTGGAGGGACCGCTCGAGGAGCGCCACGCTCGGCGCCGCCACCAGGTAGCCGTCGGCGAAGGTGTAGCTCGCCGCAAGACCGGTGCCGGGCAGGGTCAGGGTGTAGAACGTCCGCCCACCGCTCGTCGAGGTCTCCAGCCGTCCCTGCGGCCGACCCGCCGCCGCGGCCTCGGCATTGGCGCGCGCCAGCAGCTGCTCGATCGTCGTCTGCAGGCGGGCGGCGTCGTAGACCTCCACCACCACCTTCCACGCCGGCTGCGGCAGCAACGGGCCGTCGAACGCGAAGGCGATCTCGCCGCCGAGCGGCGCCGCCAGGTCGTCACGCAGGCTGATCCCCTCGCGCTGCTCGAACTCCTGGAGGCGTGCCGCCGCGCCGGGGTGGCCGGCCTCAGCGATCGCCAGCAGGTCGTCCATCATGGACGCCGGCGACTTCACCACGAAGCCAGCGTACATCTTCGCCTCCGGCGTGACGAACTCCAGGCTGCCCATCGGCGCCGGCGCCGCGAGCCACGCGGCGACGCCGCGGCGCGGACCGTCGAAGGTGAGCTCGGCGCGGCTCTCGGCGTCGGCGCCGCTCGTGCGGCGCTCGAGGACGAGATAGCGCACGCCGTCGAAGCCGGCGCTCTGGAGCGCGGCGCGGCCCCGCGCGTCGGGCTCGCCCGCCATGATCCGGGCAAGATCGACGCCGAGCAGCCAGCCGGCGCCGTTCGCGTAGACCGCCGCCAGACGGGCCCGGAACGGCGTCGCGGCGAACGGATTGCCCGCCCCCTGGCGCAGCGCCGCGAGCGCCCGCAGGCGATCGAGGCTGGGCGAGGCGGCGAGCACCCCGTCGTCGTGCCAGACCAGCAGCTCGTGCGCTCCCGCCGGAGCCGCCGTCGAAAGGTCGCGCACCAGGCGCAAGCTGCCGGCGTCCGCGCCGTGCGCCACGCTCGCCTCGCGGTTCAGGCGGGCGATCTCCTGCTCGAGGAAGGCGTCGAGACCGGAGCTGCGGGCAATCTCGGCGAGCAGCAGCAGGTCACCGTCCTGGCGGGTCGCCGCGGCGTCCGCGGGCGAGACCGCCACCACCACCTCGGAGCCGAGGTAGCCGCCGAAGTCCCGCAGGTGCTCGATCGCGGCCCGCAGGCGCTCGGCGGCGCCGGTCGCCACCATGCGCTCCTGCCACCACTGCTGCAGCACCTGGCTCTCCTGGATCCGCCGCTCGAGCAGGGCGTGGGCGTCGGCCAGCGACTCCGCGACGTTGGGCATCGCCACGTAGACCGCGGTCGAGGCCGGCACCAGGTCGAGCAGCGCCGTCGAGCTGCGCAGGCCCTGGCGGTCCACCGCCGCCTCGAGCTCGCGGCCGAGGCCGCGCAGCTCGCGCGCCAGCTTCAGGTAGCGATCGGCGTCGCGGCTCCACGCCACCTGGTCGGCGAGCGGCACGGCGGCGAGGCTCCGGTGGGTCGCCAACTGGTCGCCGGGGCGCAGCACGCTCTGGCGCCGGCCCTGCGCGACGTGCACCTCGCCCTCGAGCACCGCGACCCGCGAGCCCTTGGTGCCGTGATCGACGGCGAAGATCGTCCCCACGACCGACACCAGACAGTCGTCGGTCGCCACGTACAGGTGCCGTCCGGGCTGCTGGCGGGCCGCCTGCACGATGATGTCGCCACGCTCGAGGCGAATCGCGGCGCCGTCGCCACGGCGCTCGAGTGCGAGCTCGGTGCGCTCGCGCAACTCCACCCGCGAGCCGTCCGCGAGGCGCAGCACGGCGCCGCCGTCCTTGGCGGTGCGCAGGTGCTCGGCCACTCTCACCGTGGCGCCCGGCTTCAGCGCTTCCACCGTCTCACCTGCGACCCGGTACAGCGTGCCGTCGCCGGGCTCGACCGTCGCGGTCGTCCCGGCCGGGGCGAACAGCGTCGCGCGCAGGAGCGCGTAGCCGCCGCCGAGGAGAAGGAGGAGGGCCGCGGCGAGCCCGCCGCGCCGCAACCAGGCCACCCTCGCGCCGCGCACCGCAGGCCGCGGCTCGCCGCCGATCTCGAACCCGCTCGGCGCCGAGCGCGCCGCCTGCAGGGCACGCCGGCAGGGAATGCACTCGCGGGCGTGGTCCTCGAGCAGGAGCGCCCGCTCCGGCCTGAGATCGCCGCGCAGGTAGGCGGGAATCAGCGACTGCAAGTCGGCGCAGCTACGCAGGCTCGCGGCTTCCGGGCCCGCACCGGCGCTGCCGGTCTCCAGCCGCTCCCAGACCCGCGCGGCCGCCGCTTCGACCGCCTCCGCCGGAGCGTGCTCGCGGCGAATCTCGGCGCTGGCCAGCGCCAGCAGGGTGTCCTCGTCCATCGAATCGGGGGAGTTGCGCCGCTCGTCGCTCATGCTCAACCTCCTACGTACGGCCGGATCTGACGACGCAGCCGGCCGCGGGTGCGATGCAGGGTGACCGCGACGACCGCCTGCGAGGTGCCGAGCAGGCGGGCGATCTGCGGGTTGCTCAATCCTTCGAAGTAGCGGAGCACGAAGATCTCGGCGGCGCGCGGCGACAGATCGGCAACCGCCTGGCGCAGCAGACGCCGCATCTCGCGGCCCGCGAGCTCACGCTCCGGGCTGGGCAGCGAGCTCTCGCCGTCCGCCTCGCCCAGCGGCACCGCCCGCGCCCGAGCTCGCCCGCGCAGCACGTCGAGCGCGGCATGCACCGCGGCGCGCCGCAGATAGCCCGCCGGGTTGTCGCGGATCGCCCCCACCCCCGAGCCCCGGACGAGGCGCAGGAACACCGTCTGCAGCACGTCCTCGGCATCGGCGGCGCTGCCGGTCACCCGGTAAGCGGCCTGGAAGACGAGCGCGTGATGCAGCCGGAAGGCCTCTTCGAGAGGATGCGCGGGCGGCGGGACCAGCGCGAGTTTCGGGGCGGGTGCGGGCTCCACGGGATCTTCCTCCTTGCTCCTCACCCTGTTTGACGCTCCCGGGGTGGCTTTCTTAACGCCGCCCCACGTAGGACTGTGAAGCACTACGCCGCCGTCCGACGAGAGTTTCGGCGCTGGCGCGAGCGCCCATCGATGGATCCGAATACAATAGCGCCCCATGTCAGCCCGCGCCGCGCTCTTCGGCGCCCTCGGGGCGGTCGCTCTCGGAGCGTCCGCCCTCGCCCAGCCGCAGCAGCCGCCGAACTACGCTCCGCTGCCCGCGCCGGCGCCGACCGCGCCGCTCCTGCCGGCGGACAGCTGGTGGAACGTCGACGTCTCGAGCGCCCCGCTCGACACGGCCGACAACGCGACTTTCCTGAGCTATATCGGCCCGACCACCACCCTGCATCCCGACTTCGGCGGCAACGACACCTCGGACCCGACCGGCTACGGGATCTTCGGCTTCCCCTACGTCGTCGTCGCCGGAAGCCAGCCGCTGCGACAAGTGGTGTGGGACGTCCCCGACGAGACCGATCCCGGCATGCCCGGCGGGCCCGCCGGCTATCCGATCCCCGACGCCGCGATCACCCAGCCGCACTGGATCGAGGGCGGCTATCCAGGCAACCAGGATCAGGGGAACGACCAGCATCTGCTGCTGATCGATCGGGACCACCGACTGCTCTACGAGATGGGGCGTACGCGCTGGAACCCCAATCCCGCTCCCGGCCACTGGGAGGGCTACTCGGGGGCGGTCTTCTCGCTCGACGGCGACAACCCCCGGCCCGACGGCTGGACGAGCGCCGACGCCGCCGGCCTGGCGATCTTCCCGGGTCTGGTGCGCTACGACGAGGTGCGCCCCGACCTCAATACCGTCGGCGGCGCGCCGCCCATCCGGCACGCCTTCCGGGTCACGATCTCCGACACCCAGAATGCCCACGTCTTTCCTGCCTCGCACACCGCCTGCAACGCCTGCCCCGCGACCGCCCCACCGATGGGCGCCCGCCTGCGGCTCAAGGCGACGAAAGACATCTCGGGCTTTCCGCCGTACATCCAGCGCATCTTCCAGGCGATGAAGACCTATGGCCTGATCGTCGCCGACAACGGCAGCAGCATGTACATCTCGGGCACTTACGACCCGCGCTGGAACAACGACGAGCTCAACCCGGCCTTCGCCGCGCTGCAGGCCGCGGACTTCGAGTTCGTCCAGCTCGGCTGGAAGCCCGCCGTGGGCGGCGCGACCGGCGGGCTGGGCTTCTACACCGTCACGCCCTGCCGGCTCTTCGACAGCCGGCTCGCTGGCGGACCGTTCGGCGGCCCCGCGCTCTATCCTGGCTTCGGCGCTTACTACGCGAACGCCGGCGGGATCGGGAACTGGCAGCGGGTCGTGCCGGTGACCGGCCAGTGCGGGATTCCGGCCGACGCCAAGGCGGTGTCGCTCAACGTGACCGTGGCGGGGCCCGCGGCAGGCGGCTTCCTGCGCCTGCTGCCAGGGAACTTCGTCCCGCCGACGCCGACCTCCAGCACGATCAACTTCGCCGCCGGCAAGACCCGCGCCAACAACGCCGTCGTCATGCTCCCCTCGAGCGGCAGCGGCACGCTGAGCATCGAGAGCTTCGCGCCGGTCGCCGTCCAGGTCGTGATCGATCTCAACGGGTACTTCAAATGAGGGCCTCGCCGGCGAGCGCAGCGATCCTCGTCCTGGCGCTCGCCGCACCCGGCCTGGCGCAGCCCCCGGGCTATCCGCAGCCGCTGCCGACGCCGCTGCCACTCTTCCCGGCCGACAACTGGTGGAACGTCGACATCCGCTCGGCGCCGGTCGATCCGCGGAGCGCGCAGTTCATCGACTTCATCGGCGGCGCGAGCCGCGGCCTCCATCCCGACTTCGGCGGCGACGTCGATCCCGGCAACCCATCCGACCCCGAGATCTACGGCATGGTGTACGTCGTCGTCCCGGGAAGCCAGCCGCTGCGTCCGGTCGTCTTCGACTACGCCGACGAGAGCGACCCCGGCGCCCCCGGCCGGCCCGCCGGCTACCCGATCCCCGACGCGGCGATCACCCAGCCGCGCTGGATCGAGGGCGGCTATCCGGGGAACCAGGACCAGGGCAGCGACCAGCACCTGCTGATCGTCGACCGTGACCACCGCCTGCTCTACGAGACCTGGCAGACGCGCTACAACAGCGCGGCGCAGCGCTGGGAGGCGGGCTCGGGAGCGGTTTTCCCGCTCGCCAGCAACGCCCGGCGTCCGGAGGGCTGGACGAGCGCCGACGCCGCCGGGCTCGCCGTCCTTCCGGGCCTGGTGCGCTACGACGAGGCGTTCGGGACCGACCCGATCCGCCACGCCCTCCGGGTGACGATCCACGACACCAACGGCCACGCCTTCCCCGCCTCGCACACCGCCTGCAACGGCTGCCCGGCGAGCGCGCCGCCGCTCGGCGCCCGGCTGCGGCTCAAGGCGAGCGTCGATCTCTCACGCTTTCCGGCCTATCTTCAGCGGATCTTCCAG
>Ga0316628_100001922_pt1 | contig 15035 bp, 14 predicted proteins | sample OWC_Aug_M2_C1_D5_FD_207648 | JGI IMG/M metagenome (GOLD analysis project Ga0316628, IMG submission 207648) | Wetland soil microbial communities from Old Woman Creek delta, Ohio, United States - OWC_Aug_M2_C1_D5_C | ecosystem: Environmental > Terrestrial > Soil > Wetlands | place: USA: Ohio... | reverse complement strand
AAGGGAGAAATTCTTCTTGTTCCGCTTCGCAATGTTGCACAGCTTCTCCGCAAAAATCAAAAAGCCCCGACGATTGAGGAGTCCCGTCATCTCATCTGTTACTGAAGCTGTGCGCATTTGTTCTTCCAGTTTCTTGCGGGCAACGAGCTCAAGCTGAAGTCGCTCATTTATCTCCTTTAATTCGGCTGTGCGTTCTCTTACCATCTCCTCAAGATTAAGGATGTGCAATCTATGCTTCATATCACCCCTCAAATTGCGTTCTCAATAATCCTCATGCCATTTGCTCTGTAGCAGATTGCCGGACCTCTCATCAAAGTGTAAATCTTTTCGTTTATACTCTTCAGTGGTTAGGAGCACATCGAGAATAGGTAGGCTCGTGGATTCAGTGCCGCCATTCCCAAAGCTAACAATAACATTCGTTCACTAAGAGTTACTGATAAGTTCACAAAAAAAGTAATCTTTTCACTAACTCCCTCTGCAATTTTTAAGGCCTTCTCTTTCTCCTTCACCCCTTTCTTGAGAGTCTTAAAAAGACTCGATCCTCCTGAGTCTTATCGCGTTACCCCAACTCTAGTTTTCGAACATTAAAAGCCGATTAAGAGCAGATTAATTTTTCTTAATTTGCTCACGGCCTGATTATTTCAATAATACTGAGATGTCACATTTCGAAGGATCGCATCGGCCTGCGGCAGCCTGCTGGGCTCTGATAGTCTGCTGCTGTTCAGTAATGAGCTGCTCTTGCTTTTCAAGGCAACTGACGAGAAGTACATCCAGAAATCCGTACCTCTGAAAATGCCACTGAGTCTTGCTGGTAACCGTCAATAAAAGGCCATTAAGAAATCTTAATTTGACTTGCTGTGAATTTTTCTGGAATGATGTTTATTGCCCTTGGCGTAGATTGAGTTAAAGGAGGACTGAATGTTATTTCAGGACGGAAGTAAACAACGAGAGTGCCCGCGAACCTTTTCCTTGAATGTTATACAGTTTTGTGTTGTTAATGATTCTCCTGGTGAAATCCGCCTTGGTACAACCATAAACATTAGCAATACTGGGATGTGCCTCTATACTTTTTATAACCTCAACGAAGGCGAAAACATCATAATACAAAATGATGTCTCGTTGCTTTTTCAGAAAGCCAATGTACGATGGGTTAAGAATTATGGGAAGGATCTTTGCAAGGCGGGACTTAACTTTATCGAATGATTGGTGTTCGCTTGATCTATTTATTTGCTGTCGTAATCTTCGGTCTCCTGGTATCTTTTACCTCGCCGAGTTACTGGAAGAAGTGAGGCCGGATGGCACACCTGAGAGAGGCGATGAACGAGAACGCATATAAGGTTCCGCCTCTAGGCAAACAACAAAATTCAGTTTTTTATCCATGGAGGATCTGCGCGTCATGCGATAACAGGGCATGAGAACAAGTCTGACATGGTTCACCCGATTGTCCAAGAATTTAGCATATCCGTTCGCTTAAAAGCCTTTCCGGCGACTTCAATAGTAACGATGAAATCGGGCCTCATCAGCCTGAACAACTGATGAGGCTCGAGAGCTCACGGTTGGAACGTTGCTATTACGCCGGCATGGTCCGAGCCATAGGGCGGCATAGTGCCAGGCAGCGCGGGAGCCAGGACCTCCTTTGCGCCGACGACTTGTATGTCTCGCGAAAAGAAAAGATCAATGCGCTCGAATGGAAAGAACGGCACGAAGAAATCGGGGGGCGGCTGATCTTCCAGAAACAGCGGCCAAGTATCCCCGGGGTCACTCGGATTAGCGATCCTCCATGTATCCGCATAACCCGCCGTCTCAATAAGAGCAGCCGATGGTGTCGCATCAGGGCCACTGCCAAAGTTCGCGTCGGAGTTAAAGTCACCACACAGCACGACAGGAATCGTGAGATTGCGGAGTGAATGGATCAACTCGCCCGCCTGCGCGACCTGCACGGCCGTCGCTTCGGGCACACCGGGTACCGGACTCTCCAGATGGGTCGCAACCAGGCGGAAATGTTTGTTGCCCATGTGCACATCGGCCGAAATCCAACCTTGGGACACGACAAGTCCTTCGATATCTAACGCTGCATCGTAGATGTGGGTATGGGTGTCGGAAATGTGAAGTACAGGCGGGCGCCTATCCGAACGGACCAGCAAGACATCACGGTCTGTGTAACGAACTGCGCCATCACTTCCGGGCAAGGCCAAGTCGGTCAAAGTGTTCACAGCCACAATGTCGTACGCAACGCCATCACTGGCCAGTGCCGAGAGCAGCAGTTCAAGCTGGTCGTAGAGGATTTGCGTTGCGGTTTCGGGAGTTGGTCCCACGCGCCATAGCGTCACTTCTTGGAGCGCCACCATGTCCGGGTGTTCCGCGGCGATCTGCGCAGCCAGAAGGTCGGCGCGCTCGGGGATTTGGCTGGCCTGGATCTCTGCCAAGGTCAGGTCAACACTGTCTGGTGTCCCCCCCGATGCCAACACAAAGCCGAGGTCCGTGCCGGAATCCATGTTTTGGGTCATGATGCTGACAGTTGCCTCATTTTTATCCTTTGCAGCGAGTACCTCTGAAGAAAACAGAATGAACGCAAAGAAGATTAGTCCTAACGACGCAATTGCCTTTTTCATTCCGATCGGTTTCATAATTTTATTCTCCTTTCAAGATTAAAATTAATAGATCAAAAAACGATCTCGACGTTCCTCATTCAATCGACCATTTGCCAGGCAAGATCGATAACACAAAAAGTAAACTATCTGAAGTTTGCCCTTCGGCCGGTCAGCAATTTTTTTCACGAACGACATACTGCGCTATTTACGCTCATTATATCCCCGTCCCTTAATTTTCTTTTTATCACTTAACAAGCCTCACCGGCGCTCGCTCACGTCCCCGCGCAGGTCGTGACACCGATTTTAGTATTGGGCTGTCCCACGAGGCGCACATACACCTTGTATTCCTGAAAGGTCAGGTCCTCGTTTATGCAAGCCGGATCGTTTGTGATACACATGCCGCACCCATAGGGGTCGGCAGGAAGCATGAATTCGCCGCCGCCTTTTCTGCAGGCATTGCCGAACTCATGCTCCCCGCCTGCGCTCCCCGATAATTTTCACCCCCTTCCCGTCTTGAATTGCCGTACCCTCGGCTGTCAGTTCTTGCTCACAGGACTTCAAGCCGTGTATTTCCCCCACTATTTTCACTTCAGGCAATAGCAAGAAATGAAAGCACTGGGATGAAACAGTTACCTTTATAACGCGTTTCAAACGGGCTTCCTAATTAAATTTTTTTCACGATTATCCCCCACAATATAAAAACCAAGACTATAGCACACTTACGGTAACAACTTTCCGAAATATCATCACTATGCCGGACAATCAATAGGGAATCCATGCTTGAGAACAAGTGATGTGCGAGTGCTGAAATTCATACAGCGAGAATACCCCGATTCAGCCGCGGGATGAGCCGATTAAACTGACAGGGAACTGATGGCGGCATACGAAATTACTGGCTTTCACTTTCATAATGGAAGTCCTCGACCCCAGCTTCTAGGCGGGGTTGAAAAGTTCACCGACTTATTCGCAGGTATCAGAAAATGAAACCGTATAACATAGGTATAGAGTTCTTGAATTTGACCCAGAAAGAACATGAAATGCTTACTACATTCGTAGAATATTGTATAGCCATAGAGGATGGGAGCGAAAGCTAAAACTGCCCTTTACAGTAAGTGCTCTCTCCGCCATCTCGTCCCTGGCATCGGGCATCTGCTCTGAAATCAAAGCGGCTTGCTGAAATAGAGTATTATATTCTCAATTTCCACCATAGTCTCAGGCAAAGTCCGGGAAGCGAGTTCGTCGATTGAGTCTTCCATGCCACTTACCGCACCCAAAAATCTCTCCCGGCATTCAGGCGTAAGGCATCTGGAGAGTTCATCAGCCTCGTTGCTGAATAATTTCACACGCTGCAAAGCGTAAGTTGCTTCTTCCAGTTTTTTCCGTGCTGCTTCCAACGAGGAATAAAGACTTTGGCCCTCATCTGTCATACCCGCTTCACCCTCCCGTAAGGACTACTTCACCGGCCCTTATCCGCCTTTTTTCTTTTTCAAAATTATAAGCAAAAAGCAACTTTTAGTAAACCCCGGAGAAGCTCTCCTTTCTTTCGGGCAGGTCCCCGGGCTGCTTTATACGAAGTGCTCGTTGGACAACATTTCTATTTGTCCTGTCTGCATGCAGCCGGACCTTCTCCCGGAGCAAGTATTTTTTTGGGCCCCGACAAGAGCTGAGACAGTTTTATAGCCGCATTCAGTCATTAAAAAAAAATAATTTGGAATTGCTTGCGGACCTTCCTTCCATTAGTTATCCTGTAGATAGAGTGCATATTTTCAGAAGTTGATTCGAGGAGGCTATATGAAGGACCCATATGAATTGTTCGACGGAGGACAGCGTCTTTTCTTGAAAGGTAAGTATAGGCAGAGCATGGAAAAATTTATGCAGGCCATGGAGGCCGGGCATGAACCCGGGATTATCTATTTGAGCCTGGGTGTGGCCTATCTGAAAATAAACGATCGGGATCGGGCCATAAGGGATTTAGATAAGGCGATAGAGATCGATGCCGGGAATGCCACTGCGTTTTATTATCGAGGGACTGCCTTCATGCTGAAAGAAGATTACGCCAGGGCGGTATCCGATTTCAGCAGGGCTATCGAGATCCACCCCGAGCATCGCGCGGCCATATTTGCGCGTGGAGTTTCCTATGTGAACATGGGCAAAGGAGAAGAGGGCTCCAGAGATATAAAGCGTGCAATGGTATATGTGGCGGCCGCTATGCAAGGGTTTTCGACTGTGAATGGTTGGCGGGCGCAACTGGACAAAGTAATCGCGGCCAGTGAAGAGAAGAGAGAGAAGGTAGTGGATTTGACGGAAAAGGAAATAGATACCCTTAAAAACTGGCTGAAAGCAGCATAAGGTATATCCGGGATAGCATCGAAGGTCCGCTCGTCATGTTCTTCTAAAGAGCTAGATAGGCCCTGGGGTTCAGGTCGAGGCTGGCGAAGTCTCCTTTTACGAACCGATGGAACCCGGCCGCAGCGATCATTGCGGCGTTGTCGGTGCATAACACAATCGGGGGGACAAAGACCTTAACGCCATTTCCTTCACCCATCTTCTTCATTCTCCTTCTTAATTCGCTGTTTGCGGCTACGCCGCCCGAGAGAGCGACGCGACCGGCCGCGGTCTCATAAACAGCCCGTTCTGTCTTTCTGACGAGTACGTCCACAACCGCTGCCTGAAAGGATGCAGCGATGTCACGGATCAGCTCTGTATTTTGACGAGTGAGCTCCTTGTCAGGTGAGGTCCGTGACCGCAGAAAGTTCAGCACCGCGGTCTTCATCCCGCTGAAGCTGAAATCGAGGGTCTCAGGCAGATAGGCCCTCGGAAAGTCTATGGCCCGCGGGTCACCTTGCTGCGCAAGCCTGTCTATGACGGGACCGCCGGGATAACCAAGGCCGAGCAGTTTTGAGACCTTGTCGTATGCCTCACCTGCGGCGTCGTCACGCGTCCTCCCGAGTTCACTGTACCTGCCGACGTCTTCTGCCAGGTAGAGGCTCGTGTGTCCTCCGGAAACGACAAGAGAGAGAAAGGGAAACTCCGGAGCCGGCATGTCCAGCAACGCGGAAAGGATGTGCCCCTCAAGATGGTTCACCGCGACGAGAGGCATATTTTTCGAATAGCAAAGAGCCTTGGCAAAGGAACATCCGACGAGCAGAGACCCTATAAGGCCCGGGCCGTAGCATACTGCAACCGCAGTTATATCCTGCAGTGACACCCCAGCCTCTTTCAGTGCCTCGTCAACTACCGGCTGGATCATCTCTATATGTCTCCTCGACGCCAGCTCGGGGACTATGCCGCCGTACTTTGCGTGGATTTCGGACTGGCTCGAGATGATGTTCGAGATTATCTTTGTCCCGTCTGCGACGACGGATGCGGACGTATCGTCACAGGACGTGTCTATTCCAAGAACAAGCATCGATTATTATAAAGGGTCGCTTTTCAGAGAATCAAACGAGATGACGCACTGAGACGGGATGGGGGCCTTTCAGACGTCTCTGCCGTCCCCGGAAAGTTCGCTTATGATGCCTTCAAGGAGCGCCGGGATTACGGAGAGGTCTGAATCCTTGTCCAGGTGCGGCAGGATATTGGGTTTCGGAAGTTCGCCCCTGATCTCTTTGTCAAGCACCCTGCAGAAGGCAAGCATGATCTTGTCATCGAACTGCCTGTTGAGGCATCTGCTCAGTTCGGCAAGGGCCCCCTTGAGGTCCATCTTGTCGCGGTAAGCCCTCTTTGAGGTCATCGCATCGAAAGAATCGGCAAGTGCGAGGATCTTTGCCCCCTCGCTGAGGTCGCCCTGCGACAGGGCATCGGGATAGCCGGTGCCGTCCGGTCTTTCGTGGTGGTGCTTCACGGTCTTCTCAACGTCCTTCCAGGGGAACTTTATATGGGAAATGATCTTGTATGACAAGAGTGAATGCTTCTTCATCTCCTCCATTTCTTCTTTCGTAAAAGGTGTTTTCTTGTTCAGGATTTCATTGCTGATGACCAGTTTCCCCACGTCGTGCAGGAACCCCGCGACATAGATGCCTTCGACGTCGTGTTCATTCCATCCCAGTTCCCTTGCGATCGCCACCGAATATTTTGCGACCCTCTGAGAGTGGTGCCTCGTATATACATCCTTTGCATCTATCGCGGCGGCAAATGCCTGCAGGGTGTCATGATAGATCCTCCGCATCTCCTCGTAGAGTTTCCGGTTGTCGTTCAGCTGCTCAGTCAGATTCATGAAGAGCGCCCTGTTGTTTAATGTTATGGCGATCTGATGGGCGATGACCCTGAGGATCTCGAAGTCCTCGGGAGTATAGGGCTCGGAGGTGAATTTCCTGCTGAGCATGATCGTCCCGATGAATTCATTTCTCACCCAGAGGGGAGTAATTATCTCGACCCCCGCTGTCATCAGGGCGGGATCGTTTGCAATACGGTACGGCTCATTTTTTCCAGCAGCCCGGACAAATCCGAGATCGATATCGTCAAGGGAAAGTTTCTCGAAACCTTTCCGCGAGGCGAATGCAATTTTTTCTCCCGACTTTTCCTGGCACGTGATGGCACCTTTGCTGGCAAGAAAGGTCCCCATGACGACGTAGAGCAGCGATTGGAGTTTATCCTGAAAATTTTTTTCGGAGGTGATCTCTTCCCCGAGGTCGGCAAGAGCAGAAATATTGAAGAGTGCTTTTTTAAGTTCCATTGTCACTCCCCAGCGGCGTTCAGGAACTGCAGCGCTCCGTTTTCGTCCGGGAAAAAGCGAAAGTATTTTGTGAGCCCGAGCATCTCGAAGATGCCGAGCTGGACTTTGCTCATGTCTGTGAAGCAGAGCGTGCCGCCGGCGGTCTGCAGCTCTTCCATGATATGCAGCAGAAGGGAGATGCCGATCGAATTAATAAGGTCCGTCTCCCTGAAATTTACAACAATCTTCCTTATCCCCGATTGGGTGTACCTGCCGCATTCGGCAACGAGGCCCTCTCCCGCAAGGTTGTTGAGGTACCCCTGAGGATAGATGACCGCCACATCTTCTACGACCCGCGATCCCACATTGAACGGAGTTGAATTCATTTGCGCACCTCGCTTTTCGTTATTTTTTTTACGAGCGTTACCCTTGTCCTGTCATGGACCCTTTCGACCTTGACTTCGTCCATGATCTTCCTCATAAGTGTAAATCCCCACCCCCTTTTCCGCCCCGACTCCATCTTTTTCTCGGGTGAGTCTTCCTCAAGTGAATCGGGTGAAAAATATCTTCCGGGACTTTCTATCATGATCTCCAACCTCTGCGGCGAGGCTGCGAATTTGAGATAGATCTTTTTCTCATAACTTCCGCTGTGTTCAATGGCGTTTATGCAGCACTCGACAATGGCCAGTTGAAGGTAATTCATGACTTCGGGTTCCAGGTTTATGTTCTTTCCTATCTGGTCCACGGCCCGGGCCGCAACCAGCTCCGCTTGCTCGCTCATCGGGATGACCATCTCAAAGACGGACGAGTCGCGCGGCGAGCTGTACTTCGTCTCGACCTGCTCGCGTATTTCGCCGGCAGTCTTTCCTTCTATCTCTTTCATGTAGAGGGAGTGCATGAAATCACCGATGACGGGATCGCCGTTTTGTCCGAGGTCGTTTAACTCCAGGACATCCAGTGCAGCGCCGAGTTCAGCCTCTCTTACACCGAGCACCTTCGAAAGCCTTTCCCTGCCGTCTGCCTTTCCTTTTACAAGCTGGTGCATGATAAGCCCCAGGACGGTCCTTCTCAGACCCTTGTCACGGATGCTTTCGGCAAAGACGGAAGACCAATAGAAGGCGGTCTCCCCGTCCATGATTTCATGGCTGTAGCACTCTGCGAGGTCCCTTACGCCGAGTGTTTTTTTCCTCATCTTCGATGCAGCCTTGGCCATATTTCTGAGATAGAGCGGATTCCCCCTCAGTCTCCGGACGAGTTCGAGCGCCGCGTCCCGGTCGCAGGTGATATTCATCTTCTCAAGGAGAGAAGCGAAAAGGGAGAGGGCCGTATCCTCGGGGAGCGGGGACAGTCGCATCCTCTCCGTCCCTTTATGCAATGAAGGATCCGAAAAAATGGCCTCAAGTTTCGCCGCAGGAGAGCCGGTAATAATATGGGGGCAAAGACTGTTTTTCATCGATTCTTCGAACAGGCTTGTCAGCCCCGGCGCGTCGCCGCGTTTCGCCTCGTGAAGGTCCTCCGAGGCGGTGAAATCGTCAAGCATCACAAGTACCGGCCGGCCCCCCCTCATTGCTGCGTTGACAGGGGCGGAGATTGCAGAGAGCATCTGCCCGTAAAGATCGCCATGGTCCGTGTTTTCCTGGAATTCACTGATGCTGTCGATCATCCAGTCGAGGCCTAGGGATGAAATCACAGGCATCAGCCGCTGGAGGGGCATGCTCACGTTGTCTATGTAAAGGGGTTCTTTTCTCGAGAAGGCGACATACTGTTTAACGAACCGCGTGAAATAATCCTTCGCGAAGGTGGTGCTTTTCAGCGCCGCCGTCTTGAAGGAATAGTAAAACGGCACGACCTCCTGCACCTCCCAAAAAAGCGACTGAAAAAGCTGTTTCAGAAGCTCGGTCTTACCCACGCCCCGCGCCCCCACAAGGAGAACGTTTGACGCGAGGTCTTCTCTCCTGAGTCCGGCGAGACGCCTCAGGTACGACAGCTCGTCTTCCCTGTTCAGATAGTCCTTTGCCGGGATACCGTGCAAGGGCATGTTACCGCATCTCCGGAAGTCGTATCATTATTTCATTGCTCAAAAACGTTCACCTCTTTCGGCAGGGAGAGGTCGAAGACCGAATCCTTGATTCCCGTATTGATACTCACGCCGTTTAATACTATCTCGACCATGTTCGAATAAGAGTCGTAAATCGCAAAGTAGCGGATCGGAAAACCCTCTTCAGAAGTCCTGATCCTGATCGAGGTGATATTGCCCATCGGCTTCTTCGGTGTGAGGACCAGCGTATCGTCCTTGACAGATACAAGGAACTCATCCTTGACATTGCCGAATCCGCCCAGCAGCGCTACCGGCGTCTGTCCGTATGTCTGCCTGTCGAACTTGCTCTTATAGGCCTGGTTGTCCCCTTTTTTGTAGATCAGGACCGTATCGTTGTTGATCGTCAGGTCCTGCGCGGTCTTTCCTTTATATTCCCATTTCATCTTAAACGGCGGCTTGATGAAGAACCGGCCTCTGTATATCTCGGTCTTGTTCAGGTCCCTGATGAGGCTCTTTTGCACGAACGTGCCCTTCAGGTCCCTGATGGTTTCATAGGCCTTCTGTATCCTGGCGATCTGCTGATCGGCATCCGACGCGCACGAATTCGTCGGCACCGCCGAATGAATAAATACCGCAAGCGCTGCGATTACAAAAAAACTTACTTGATGATTTTTCCTCAATTATGCCTCCTCAGGAAGTCCCTCGGCTTGCCTGCACCTTTGGGCGGCCCCACGAGCCCGTCGTCTTCCATGATCTCCATGATGCGTGCGGCCCTGTTATATCCTATCTTGAAACGCCTCTGGATGGAAGAAATCGACACCTCTCCGACGGATTCGGCAAACTCGACCGTTTTATAATACATCTCGTCCCTTTCCTCCTGGGTCTCCTCCGCGGCCGGAGCCTCCGCCGCGATGTCATCGAATATCGAATAGTCGGGTCTGCCCTGGGACTTGATGAAGGACGTGACGGCAGTTATCTCGTCCTCGGTGATCAGGGCGCCGTGGACACGGATTATCCTCGAACCCGGAAGCATCAGCAGCATGTCCCCTTTGCCGAGGAGCTGTTCAGCCCCCTGCGAATCCAGTATCGTCCTGGAGTCGATCTTCGAAAAGACCTGGAAGGATATCCTTGCCGGGAAGTTGGCCTTTATCAGGCCGGTAATGACGTCCACTGAAGGCCGTTGCGTGGCGATGATGAGGTGTATCCCGGCGGCCCTCGCCATCTGGGCGAGCCGAGTGATCGAATCTTCGACCTCGTTCGAAGAGGCGAACATCAGGTCGGCGAGCTCGTCGATGAATATGACGATGTACGGAAGTCTTTCCTCTTGCGAAGACTGCTGGTTGAAACTTTCAATGTTCCTCGACCCTTTTTCTGCAAGCAGCCTGTAACGCCGCTCCATCTCAAAGACCATCTTCTTGAGGGCCTCAGCGGCCTTCTTCGGGTTGGTGATGACCGGCGAAATAAGATGCGGGATGTCTTCATACATCGAGAGTTCGAGAAGCTTCGGGTCGATCATCATCAACTTGACCTCTGCGGGAGAGGCCTTGTAGAGGATGCTCATTACCATCGAATTAATCGACACGCTCTTGCCTGCTCCGGTCGCCCCTGCGACGAGCAGGTGGGGCATCTTTGCCAGGTCCGCCACCACGGGCGTTCCGAAGATGTCCTTGCCGAGCGCAAGCGTAAGCTTCGAGTGGCTGTTGCCGAAGCCTTCCGATGAGATAATCTCTTTTAAGGAGACCACCTCCCTCTGCTTGTTCGGCACCTCTATCCCGATCGTTGCCTTGCCCGGGATCGGAGAGACCCTGGTGCTCTGCGCCCTGAGCGCAAGGGTCAGATCGTCGGAGAGGGTTACGACCCTGTTGATCTTGACGCCGGGTGCCGGTTCGAACTCATACAGAGTGACCACAGGGCCCGGGTGGACGCGGGTTATCTTACCCTGGACGTCGAAGTCCTCCAGCTTGCTTTCGAGAAGAGATGAATTGGCAAAGAGCTCATCCTTTGACGGCCGCAGGGATGAAATGTCATAGGCAGTCAGAAGCTCTATCGAGGGGAGTGTATACCCCGACCCCGTTGATGGAGTCCTGTGACGCGTTGCTCTCGGAGGCAGCTCCGCTTCTGGTTCCGTCTCAGCCGGAGGTTCGAGCATAAGTTCAGGCAGGGGCTCCGTAGTGACCGGTATCTCCTGCAACGGCACTGAGGGCAATGGGCCGGCCTCATTCTTTTCAGGTCTGCGAATAAGGATGTCATCTTTGACTTCGCCCGGCTGGACCTTCGATGCCGCAGGTTTTACCTCTTTTCTCTTAAATGAAGATGAGAGCGAGGCCATCGATACGGGGGAAAGAAGTATGAGCGATGCAAGAAACCCCGACAGCGAAAATATATATGCCCCCAAAAGGGAGAAATACCTTTCGAGAAAGTGTGAGAGAGAGGAACCCAATAGTCCCCCCGGATTTACGTCGGTCCTGAGGTTGAAAGTTGTACCTGAGAGTGATATCAGAAGGGACGAAGAAATTATAAAGAGGAACCCGCCGAAGAGATAGACCTTCTGTCTCTCTTTTCCCAGCAGCCTGCGAATCCCGTAAGCGAGGAGGAAGAGAGGGAGTGTGAAGACGGAGTATCCTGCCACAGTGAAAAGGCTGTCGGCGAGGTAAGCACCGGCGACGCCGCCGTAGTTTCTGGAGGGGGTGTTGGTGTAAGTGAAAAAAGAGGGGTCCCATTTGGAGTAGGTATAGACACTCAGGCCGAGATAAATACTCCCGAGCGCCGATACTATGCCGAGCACCTCCTGTTTCGCTCTTTTTACCCTTTCAGCCATATCCCTAATATTATAACAGCCGCCAGTCCAAACCTGTAGTAGGCGAATATGTTAATGGGACGCTTTTTTAGGTAATTCATGAGGAATTTGATCGCGGCCAACCCCGTAATTGCCGATACAGAGCAGCCTAGGGCGAAGAGACCGAGGTTGTGCTCCTCTCCCCCGGTCATCATTTTTTTCAGATGAAGCAGCACCGCCCCTGCGATAACCGGGGTGGAAAGGAGAAAGGAGAACCTGGCGGCCGTTTCTCTCTCGATACCCCTCAAGAGCCCTGTCGATATGGTTATCCCAGAACGCGAGACCCCGGGGACAAGCGCAACAGCCTGTGAAATGCCTATCACCACCGCATCTAGCACCCCTAAGTCGTCGATCTTTCTATGCTTATAGACCTTTTCCGAGACGAGCATGAAGATACCGATTACTATCAGGGAGACGCTTATGACAGATGGTATTCTAAGGCGGCTTTCGACTATAAGTTCGAGGAGCAGCCCGGCAACACCCGCGGGTATGGATGCGATAATTATCAGCAACAGGAGACGCTGTTTTCTGAACAGGAGATCGAGCCAGTCCTTCCAGAAACAGATCAAGAGCGCAAGGAGGGTTCCGGCGTGAAGCGCCACGTCGAAGGTGAGGGAATCGATTTCGCCCCCCCAGTGAAAGAACCATGGAAAGAGGATCAAATGCGCGGTGCTGCTGACAGGAAGAAATTCCGTCAGCCCCTGGACGATACCGAGTACAAGAGCCTCAAACATCAAGAGATTATAACAGATTGGAGGACCTGAAATATATTTAGGCCTGCGCGGTAACAGACTGGAGAAGCCGAAAGATAACGCAGCCGGATGTCTTATCCAATTGAGATGCAGATCTTGCCGAAATGGGCGCCTCTTTCCATATACCTTAGCGCATCTCCTGCTTCCCCGAAGGGAAAGACGCGGTCGATCACCGGTCTGAGTCTGTGCAGGCTTACGGCCCTGTTCATCGACTCGAACATCTCACGGGACCCTACCATGATCCCCTGCATGCGAATCTTCTTCATGACGATAGGCCGGGGATTTATCTCGCCTGAGGCGCCCGTCAATACCCCGATCAGGCTGATCCGTCCCCCGGTGCGGACAGCTTTAATGGATTGCGGAAGTGTGCCGGCTCCGCCCACTTCCACCACGAGGTCCACCCCCGTTCCTCCTGTGAGTTCGCGTACCCTCTTGTCCCATTCAGGCACGGTCTTATAGTTGATTCCATGGGTCGCACCAAGCCGCGCGGCTTTCGCCAGCTTTTCATCACTGCCTGAAGTGATTATCGCCTCTGCACCGGCCATCAGGACAAACTGGAGAGAAAAGATGGAGACCCCGCCTGTGCCGAGGAGAAGCACGCGTTCCCCGGGCTTTAGGCCGGTCTCCATGAGCGCATGCCAGGCGGTCACTGCCGCGCAGGGAAGTGTCGCCGCCTCTTCATAAGAGAGATGTTCAGGTATATGTACCAGCCCGCCCTCATCTAGGACTACATATTCTGACAACATACCCTGCATTCCCCCGCCCAGGGCAGACTTCGTCATGGCCTCGGTCAACTCACCGCCGAGCCAATCCTGCATAAAGATTCCCGACACACGGTCACCTACCTTTACCCGCGAGACACCTTCTCCAACAGCGACAATATCGCCGGCACCGTCCGAAAAAGGGACGAAGGGCAGGGGTATTTTGGGGTTGTAAAGACCCTTTGCTACAAGAAGGTCACGGTAGTTCAGGGAGACGGCCCTGACCCTTACGAGCGCCTGCCGCCGGCCGGGTGAAGGCCGCTCACGCTCCGCGAGAGCAAGGTGATCTATGCCGAACGACTCTCTGACTTCATAAACCCTCATGTGTCCCCCTGTTTGTGCGAAGGCATCTTCTAATCAAACTTTACCATAAGCAAATCTGGCAAGCCATACCGTACCGCTATTTGTACAAACTTTGATAGTCCCCCTTTTTTAAAGGGGGATAGAGGGGTAAATACTGAAGGAGGATGACCGCTAAGGTCTGCCCGTTCCCTTTTTGAGAGAAATACTTAGTGAATAGTAATAGAAGACGATTAAGAGTTTCAATAAAAAAACTGACTGCAAAGGAAACAGTAGTCTACACCTCAAAGATAATCGGCATGATCATCGGCTTCCTCTCCATGGTGTTCCTGAGATATTTTTTCAGGACGGACCGGATCTTTGCCTGGATGAGCGACTTGTCCGCGATGATCTCGGCGTCGAGTTCCTTCATGGTGTTGATGACGAGTTCCCTGACGTCGTTGATCGTCTCCTGCGAGGCGTCTTCGAAGACAAAGCCCCGCGACATAATGTCCGGGCCCGAGACGACGTTTCCGCTCAGCTTCTCGATGCCGATGAGGACGAGCACGATACCGTCGTGTGCCAGCCTCCTCCGGTCGCGCAGGACCATGTCTTCCACATCTCCCACCCCCTTGCCGTCGACGTAAATCCTCCCCGACGTTACCGTTCCACCCTTGGCAACGGCCCCGTCCGATATCTCCAGCACTTCGCCGTCGTCGAGGATGAATATGTTCGATTTCGGTATACCTGTTTTTTCGGCGAGTCTCGAATGGTATATCTTATGGCGGAATTCGCCGTGGATAGGCATGAAGTACTTGGGCTTCACGAGGTTGAGCATCAGCTTCAGCTCTTCTTTTGACGCATGGCCGGAGACATGTATCTCCGAGACCTTCTCATAGATCACGTCCGCGCCCCGCCTGAAGAGGTGGTTGATGATCCTTCCGATGGACCGCTCATTGCCCGGTATCATCTTCGCCGAAAGGATCACGACGTCGCCTTCTTTCACCTTTATCGACTTGTGTTCGTCCGTGGCGATCCTGGAAAGCACGCTCATCGGCTCCCCCTGGCTGCCGGTGGTGATAATGACGACCTCTTCGTCTTTCATATTTTTCAGGTTCTCGAGC
>Ga0316628_100001921_pt1 | contig 15036 bp, 11 predicted proteins | sample OWC_Aug_M2_C1_D5_FD_207648 | JGI IMG/M metagenome (GOLD analysis project Ga0316628, IMG submission 207648) | Wetland soil microbial communities from Old Woman Creek delta, Ohio, United States - OWC_Aug_M2_C1_D5_C | ecosystem: Environmental > Terrestrial > Soil > Wetlands | place: USA: Ohio... | reverse complement strand
TACAAGATAGAAGTTTCCGACGATAAAATGAAAACCCCACGGATTATAGTGGTCTATAACGTCCAGTCCGGTACCTATCAGCAAAATGGTAGCCCCGCCAAACAGCAGAAAGTGCATTATGCCTGGATAAGCTTCCCGGAAAAAACGCCTATGAAAGACTCCGTCAAGCAGTCCGACAACAATATAGTTCCATATCCTTTTACCGATATTATCAGTTCTCTTTTCCGGTTTACCGACTTTCCACAGGTGGATGCGCCGGTTGAGTGCGATGGCGAACACAATCAGTGCACCCAGACCAAGCGGGTATAAGATGACCGGACCCAAAGAAATATCCCAGAAAATCTCACGAAATGCCTGCATGGTGACCAGTTCCTCCTTTTATGTGAATATGAACTTAATTCGTTTTAATACAACAGTTACCATGAATGTTTGCTGGCTAAAGCAAACAATTGCTCCACCGAACGCTCCGGGCTGATGGTACCGCCTATTTCGACTTCCGAGCCGTCCCCGAAAGCGTGATAATCGGTGCCGCCGGTAGTGATAAGGTCGTATTTTGTGGCCAGTTTTGCCAGCTTATCGATCGTATCCGAGCTGTAGTCCTTGTAGAAAACCTCCATACCTATCAGACCTGAGGCCTTCAATTTTGGAATGAAGTCCTCGAGTCCGTCAATGTCTGCGGGATGGGCCAGAACCGGCAGACCGTGGGCATCCAAAATCAGCCGGACAACTTCTTCTGGTAGAAGCTTGTATCGTTCCACATAAGCGGGCCCATTATGGCCGATATACTTATCAAAAGCTTCTTTCTCCGAAGCGACATAACCCTTCTCCAACATGGCCTGAGATATATGCGGCCGCCCAATCGTGCCACCCTGGGCTAACTCACTAACCCTTTCCCAGTCGATTTTGACCCCTAAGCCGGCCAACTTGGCAATCATTTTCCGCGCCCGTTCACGTCGTGAATCCCTCAGTTTCTGCAGTATAGCTGCCAATTTTTTGTCATTATAATCAATAAAGTATCCCAGTACGTGTACTTCGCCTTTGGCTACATCCGTATTAATCTCCACACCCGGGATGACCTTTATCGAATTGAATTTCTGCGCTGCTGCCAGGGCCCTGGCCACCCCGTCCACCGTATCATGATCAGTGACTGCAATAACGTCCAATCCTACTTTTACAGCCAGAGCCACGACCTCTTCCGGCTCAAGTCGTCCATCGGACGCGGTGGTATGGAGGTGCAGGTCAGCTTTCATGCTATTCTTCCAGATGTATTCTTTTTATACCTGTGGCTCTTCCTGTAGCGGCATCCACATCAACCATGATACCATCAAACATGGCCGGCCCCTCGCTGACAAAGAACCGGTGCGGCATACCGGTAAGAAAGCTGCGGATGGCAGATTGGGCATCCACCCCGATTACCGATTCAAGCGGACCTACCATGCCGACATCGGAAGCATAGGCGGTGCCTCTGGGCATAATATAACAGTCGGCCGTAGGCACATGGGTATGCGTGCCAAGTATAGCACTAACTCTGCCATCAAGGTACTTCCCCATGGCTACTTTCTCCGAGGTGGCCTCAGCGTGGAAATCCACTATAATAACTTTTGAATCTGTACCTAATTCATCGAGAAAGCAGTCTATAGCTCTGAACGGGCAGTCGTACTGCCCGATAAACACACGACCTATTAAATTAACTACGACAACGCCTTTTTTCTCTAAATAACCACGGCCCGGCAGGCCGGGAGGAAAATTCAAAGGACGTATTATGGGCAGTTCGCCATCCAGATGTTCGGCAATCTCTTTCTTCGCCCAGACATGGTTCCCGGTAGTTATTACGTCAACACCGCAAGCGCAGAGTTCTCTGGCCGTATCTGCTGTTATGCCGATACCTCCGGCGCTGTTCTCACCGTTAGCTATTATCAGGTCCAGGTTGTAATCATGACAGAGGCCTGGCAAAAAACGCTCAACCGCCCTCCTGCCAGGCCTGCCAACTACATCGCCAATCATTAGTATATGCAATATAGTTTCCTAATTCGATGTGTAAATTGCTTATTTTTTACTTAGCATAATCTACTGCCCTGGTCTCCCGCATTACAGTTACTTTTATTTGCCCCGGATACGCTAAGGTATCCTCAATTTTCTTCACTATATCACGTGCCAGACGCATTGCTCCAAGGTCATCAATCTGTTCCGGTTTAACGAGTATTCTAACTTCGCGTCCCGCTTGTATGGCAAAAGCCTTATCTACCCCCGGGAAACTGACGGCCACGCTCTCCAGCGCCTCTATACGTTTCAAATATTGTTCCAGCGATTCTCGCCTCGCCCCGAGCCTTGACCCGCTTATGGCATCGGCCGTAGCCACAATAAAGCCCAGGGAACTGGTGGTCGTAGCCTCACCGTGGTGCTCAGCAATTGCCTGAACCACGATGGCTGATTTATCCCACTGTTTTACCAGGTCGGCACCTATTTGCGCGTGAGGCCCTTCCACCTGATGGTCGACAGCCTTGCCGATATCATGGAGAAGGCCGGCCTTCTTGGCTATGGCCACGTCGGCGCCTATTTCCGATGCCAGCATACCGGACAAATAGGCTACTTCCAGGCTGTGTGTTAACACGTTTTGTCCGTAGCTGCTTCGGAATTTTAATCTACCCAGTAACTTTATCAACTCCGGGTGTAAGCCAATAATGCCAACATCCCGGACTGCATGCTCTCCTTCATTACGAATAGCGGTTTCTACCTCAGCTTTAGCCTTCTCCACCACCTCCTCGATGCGAGCCGGGTGGATGCGGCCATCCAGTATAAGGTTGTTCAGGGCCACTCTGGTTACCTCACGCCTTAGTGGATCAAAGCTGGAGATGGTCACCGCCTCTGGCGTATCGTCAATAATCAGGTCGACACCGGTAGCCTGTTCTAAGGCACGGATGTTGCGGCCCTCACGGCCAATCAGGCGGCCTTTCATTTCATCGCTCGGTAGCGGAACTACCGAAACAGTAGTCTCTGAAACTACATCTGTGGCGCAGCGCTGTATAGATGTGGCCAGGACATCACGGGCTTTTTCATCGATTTCCTCCCGCATACTTGACTCCCACTCCCGGACACGCCGTGACGCCTCTTCATGGATCTCTTCTTCGAGAGCATGGAGCAACTCTTGCTTGGCTTCCTCACTGGAAATACCGGATATCGCCTCGAGTCGCTGAAGCTGCTTGCTGCGTATATCCTCAAGCTGAGTCCTGACAGCGTCTAGTTCTTTTTCTCGGTTTATCAGTCCGTGCTCCCGACGGTCCAGCCCTTCAAGTTTGCGTTCCAACTTTTCTTCTTTCTGGTTGAAACGCCTCTCCAGTCTTTGCAGCTCAAAACGTCTCTCTCTGCTATCGGCTTCGGCAGCGGCTCTTACTTTTATAGCTTCTTCGCGGGCTTTCTGTAGCATGTCTTCATGAGCTGCAGATGCCTCTTCCAGTAGATTCTTGGCTTCGTTTTGAGCTCTACGTAGCTGCTGATTGGCTAAGATCTGTCTGGCAAAATAACCTAAAAGCAGGCTCAAAAGAAAAACGAGCCCCACTACAACAAAATATACCACTGGCAAACTCATTTAAATGCCTCTCTTTCATAAAACACCACATGTACATGATGTAAAATTATCTAAAAATTATTTACTCTTATAGTAACCCTTAACAAAGCTGGTGTCAAACAAATGTCCTATTCGAAAATCGTTAAAATTTACCCCTTTCTTTTTCCTCTAAAAAAAGTTCAACCGCACGTTTGCAGGAATCGTAGTTAAAACCACGTCTGCGGAGAAAATCATACATACGGTGCTTGAAATCTTCGTTGCTTAATTTTGATAATCGACGTGCTTTTACCAGCCCGGCTTCGTAAACGGACCGGTCATCGTTTAAATCTTGCACCATCGTCCTCGCGATTTCAGAGGAAACACCCTTGCTCCGGAGCTCGAGGTTAATCATTCTAGCGCTTCTGGGGCTGAACGACAGCCGGTTGTTTATCCAGAACTCGGCGAAAGCGATGTCATCGATCAGGTGACGCTCTTTAAGCTTTGATATCAACTGCTCGATTACCAAGTGGTCAAAGCCGCGCCGTCGCAGCCGTTGCCTTACTTCATTTTCACTGCGAGGACGATAACTGAGATACTGCACGGCAGCATTCATGCAGTTATGAAAAAGGTTGGATTCTGTTAGCTGCTCAATTTGCTCGGCCGAAAGAGCCTGGCCGACGGCAAGGCGATTAATAACGGCCACCTCATCAGCAATGGAGAAGACAAACAGGCCGTCCATAAAGACGTTTACCTGCTTTTTTCTAGTATTAGACTGCAGAGCCGTAATGGTTCCCAATAACTATCCCCGCTCTGGGTAAAGCTGGGAAGTCGCCGGTCTGTTATTCAGCCGTTTCTTTTACTTCGGCGCCTGTATTGGGTAGGCTGCTTGCCGCAGTCCTTATCTCTTGTTCGATTTTAGAAGCAAGGTCCTGGTGCTGTGCCAGGTAATCCCTGGCATTTTCCCGTCCCTGGCCTAATTTCAAGTCGCCGTAAGTGAAAAATGTACCGGCTTTCTTCACAATCCCCAGAGCCACGCCTAAATCTATAATGTCGCCTTCCTTACTTATGCCGCACTTGCCCCGCTTAAACATTATGTCAAATTCAGCCGAACGGAAAGGTGGTGCTGTTTTATTCTTGACTATTCTAGCCCTCACCCGGCTGCCCACAACGTCGGAGCCCTGCTTGATTGAGTCTATCCGTCTCAAATCGATGCGCACCGAACTATAGAATTTCAGGGCTCTGCCTCCCGGAGTCACTTCAGGGCTTCCAAAAATGATGCCAACCTTTTCTCTCAACTGGTTAATAAAAACAACCGCGGTGTGTGATTTGCTTATAGCCGCTACTAATTTTCTTAACGCCTGAGACATCAACCGTGCTTGGAGACCAACATGTATGTCACCCATTTCACCTTCTATTTCAGCACGTGGTACCAGAGCCGCAACGCTATCAACCACGACCACATCTACGGCACCGCTCCGTACCAACTCCTCGGTAATACCGAGGGCCTCCTCGCCGTCATCGGGCTGCGATATCCTCAAATCCTCCACCTTGACACCGCAATTGGCAGCATAAGTCATGTCGAGTGCATGTTCTGCATCTATGTAGACAGCAATGCCGCCTAGTTTCTGCGCTTCAGCAATGATATGTTGAGCCAGCGTCGTCTTGCCCGACGCCTCAGCACCGAAAATCTCGGTAACGCGACCTCGAGGAATGCCACCAATACCTAGTGCTAAATCCAGACCGAGCGAACCAGTCGGTATAGCGTCTGCTGATAATGTACCCGACAGTTCGCCCAGCTTCATTATAGACCCCTGGCCAAACTGTTTTTCGATACGATTTATTGCCAGTTCCAGTGCTTTCTCTTTCTCCGAAGCCATCTCTTCCTCCTATCGCAATTCAACGTTTCACGGCACCAGTATTATACCACCAACTCCTACTGAAACGGTCTGCTCAGAATTGTGGAATTGGTGGCATGCAGCGCTTATGCTGGCTCTGCCTAATCTTGCCTTCTATCTTCTCCTGGACCTTAGGGTTGGCTTTTCCGGCAACCAGGTAATTGTCCAGTTCTTCGTACGTAAGACCCATCTCCGCCTCATCCGTCTGTCCATCCCATAGACCGGCCGTCGGGGGCTTATCGATAATTACTCTCGGTACTTCCAGATACTCGGCCAGTTCCCGCACCTGTCTCTTGACCAGGTTACCGATTGGCATCATGTCCGAACCGCTATCTCCATGTTTGGTAAAGTAGCCGACGGATATTTCGCTTCTATTGCCCGAGCCGACCACCAGATAGTTCAGCCGGCTGGCCAGATAGTAAAGAGCTATCATCCGCAGCCTCGGTTTGATATTGTTTTCCGCCATCTGTTTTGTTACTGCCATGCCTTCATCCGGTAAGGTTTTTATCAAGGTATCGAAGGTGGAATCCAGACCAACTACTCTTACCGGTATTTTGAATTTGCCAGCCACTAACTCGGCATGCTCTCTATCGATTCGACCGCTGTGGCATGGCATGATTACACCGAGGCTCGTTTTGGGGAAAGCACGTTTGCATAGTGCGGCTACTACCGAAGAATCTATTCCGCCGCTCAGCCCGAACACCACTCCTTTACCACCGGCCGAGGTGACGCCATTAACAATCCAAGAGACTAGCTTCTGTGAGAGTTCCTGAACCGAAGGTTGCATAAAACAGAGAGTAGTATATCACTAGAATAACTGTTCAGCAATTGGTTTTTACTAAAAATCGTAAATAAAAACTGCTGAACAAATGGCTTGGCCTGAATAGAAGTTTAGCTGGCCTTGTCTTTCTTTTCTTCGCCCGGAGGAAGCGCAAACTGCTTTAATTTGTTGGCCATTTCCTTCAGTTTTTTATCCACTTTGAAGTTAATGGTTCCCTCTGAATAGCTGCCGTCTTCCTTTTTTTGTCCGGCCTCGATACCTGTAAGTATCTCAATGCCCTCGTCGACAGTGCCCACCGAATAGATATGGAATTTACCCTGCTTTACCGCCTCGGTCACTTCTTCTCGCAGCATCAGGTTCCTTAAGTTTTGTTTGGGAATCATCACGCCCTGGTCACCGGTCAACCCTTTAGCTTTACAGATTTGAAAAAAGCCTTCGATTTTCTGATTGACACCGCCAATGGGCTGTATCTCGCCTTTCTGATTAACTGAACCGGTTACGGCTACGTTTTGTTTTACCGGGACGTCGGACAAACTTGAAAGGAGCGCGTATAGTTCGGTAGAAGAAGCGCTATCGCCTTCTACTCCCTCATATGATTGCTCAAAGCACAAGCTGGCGGATAATGACAGTGGGCTGTCCTGGGCATATTTCCAACCCATATAGCCGCCCAGGATTAATACGCCCTTGTCATGTATCGGTCCGCTGAGCTGTGTTTCCCTTTCTATATTAATAACGCCCCCGCGACCGAGGAACGTCTTACAGGTAATACGGGACGGTTTGCCGAAGGTTACGTCGCCTAGACTGTAGACACTGAGCCCATTTACCTGCCCCACCACAGAGCCATCAACGTCTATCATAATGGTGCCGTCCTCGATTAGCTCCCGCATGCGCTCGTCGGGGAGATTATGGCGGAACCGCCGTTCTTCGATGGCTCTTTGTACGTGCGCGCCCTTGACCAGGTCTGCATTTTCCTTGCGCGCCCAGTACTCTGCCTCCTGCATCAGTTCCATGATTTGAGCAAATCTGGTTGATAGTTTCTCCTGGTCGGCCACCATCCGAGAGGAATGTTCGATTACTTTGGCCACGCCGCTGGCATCGAAATGCCTCATTTCGCAATCTTCACAGCACCCGGCAATAAAAGCCGCATAGGCCAGCATGTTTTCTTTAGTTTTATCGATTTCGTAATCGAAATCCGCTTTCACTCTAAACGTTTCCCAGAAATCTTCGTCATAAGTGGACAGTGCCTGATAAAGCATGCGGTCGCCTATGAGAACTACTTTAACGTTAATTGGCATTGGTTCCGGCCGCAAACCCTGAGACAATATCATACCGAATTGCTCCAGCGGGTCCTCTATGCCTACTTCTTTGGTCTTGATAGCTCTCTTCAAGGTCGGCCAGACGGCCGGGTTGGTCAATACATCAATGGCGTTTAGCAGCAGATAACCGCCGTTGGCCAGATGAATGGACCCTGGTTTTAGCAAGGTATGGTCACTTAGATAGCCGCCGAAGAAAAACCGCCTTTCTACCCTGCCGAAAACATTTGAGAAATTCGGATTTGTCTCTATTATCACAGGCGGTCCCTTCTTATCACCGTTGTCCACAAATACATTCACTTGAAATGGCGTAAATGGGTCGCGGCCGCGAGCCACATAGCTGGCCGGAACACCCAGCACAGTCTGAGACGGCTCCTCTTTATCTTTGAACAGGTCCAGATTATCTAAAGTATAGGATTTTAGGCTATTGAGATACTTAACTATTTTTTCCGACTGCTTGTACTCCTGCACCAGACTATCGAACAATTTAGCCACAGTGTACTCGGCTACCGCCTTATCTATGCCCTGCAGCCTCTCCATAGCCTCTCTCTCAATCTGCCTGGCCTTTTCGTACGTATCCTTCAGCTTTTCCAGCAGTTCGCTCTGTTTCTTCTCGATCTCGCGGCGCACCGCTTCTGAGAGTTCGGAATACTCGGCCTGCGATAACGGTTTTCCGTTGACCAGAGGAATCAAGGCTGGTCCTATTGGCGTCAGCTGGAAGCGGAAACCTTCCTTTTCAGCCTCGTCGCCGATCTCATCAAAGAGCTTTTTCTGCTCTGTCTGGCTGGCTTCCACTGCTTTCTCTCGTTCAGTCTTATACTGTTCACTGGCAAACGCTTTGGTCAGCTCTTCCTTTATCCTTTGAAGAAGAGCATCTATTTGCTCTTTGAACACTTTACCTTTTCCCTGCGGTAGGCGAAATACCTGCGGCCGCTCCAGATTATCGAAGTTATAGATATACAGCCAGTCATCCGGAGGTTGTACCTGCCCCGCTGCTTGTTTTTCTGCCAGGAGCTTATCGATCTGTTTTTGAACTGCCGAAGTTTTGCCGGTCCCCGTCATGCCAGCTACATACACGTTGTAACCGTCTCTGTCCATCGATAGGCCGAACTCGATGGCCCGTAAAGCGCGGTCCTGCCCCACGAATTCCCTTAGGGGCGCCAAATCTTTGGTACAGTCAAAAACGAACATTGCCGGGTCACACTGATACTCTAATTTGTCGGCGGCAACTTCGTACTTTTCAATTCCCATTATTTCCTCCGTTTATGGTTGAAATAAATCTATCAGTGGAATATTTCCATTATACTACACCAACAATTAAACTAAACCATTTTATTATTAAGGTATGTCTCAGGGTACGAAAATCATCCCATTGGTTTGACGCGGTAGCCTATCTTGGGTAAACTTACCAGTTGGAGGGCGACATGCCCATTTACGAGTATATTTGTCCTGAATGTGACTGCAAATTCGAGCTACTTCGCTCGGTCAGCAAGGCCAACGAAAGCACTTCCTGCCCCAAATGCAAAGTTAAGGCCAGGCGAGTCTTTTCCAGGTTTGCTTCTTTCAGCAAGGGCGATAACGGTGAGTCAACACCAATATCAGGTACGGGCAGCTCGTGTGCCGGTTGCTCATCTACAAGCTGCGCCAGTTGCGGCGGATAACAACGGGCTTATCTTGGAATTTTCCTGCTTATCAGTCTGGGTACGCCCCAAGAAAGGCCTCCGATCAACAAAGCTGACAGCATAACCACCCCGTATCCCAGCATGGCTGCATCGTAGAAAAATCCCTCGGGAAACAATCGGATCAGGTAATCATGGGCGGGGTCTAGCATCCAGAACTGGTTGGTGAAACTGACAAGGTGAAAGAGAAGGAAAAATTGGTCAAATCCGACCACCGCCCATACTCCCAGGACAACCATTAAACCCAGCGTAATAATGCTTCCACAGAACAAGCCTTTCATCGGCTCGCGCCATCCGCTCTTAAAACCGAAAATCAGGGCGACAGCGAAGATGACCATTAAGAGAAAAACTCCCCTGGCTACCCAGTAATCACGCTGAATCAGATTTCTTACGTCTTCGAGATGTATGAGCTCCCGTTCATTAAACAGACCCACCTTGGCGCCACCCCTGCTGACCTCCACCTGCGTAGAATCGGCACGCAGGTCGAAGTAATCGATTAAGCGCTGGGCAACAGTGCGCAATTGCTGGCTATCCAATCCTGTAGCCTCGCTTATGTCATACTTGTCGAACCCGTACACATAGAGACTGAGGGAATTCACTTCCCAGGCTATGGTACCGGTGACCAGAAAAATCGGTAAGCACAAGCTGAAAAGCCAGAATAAAATCTTCTGAAATATTTTCATTTCTGTTGCCGGTAAGGATATTTGATAATAGCCGCCATTTATACTTATTGTCAAGAAAAATTTTTTCGATTTTTCGTCATTTTAGCCAAGGCAGCTCATTGAAATGGATGCTATAATTAGCAGAAGTTTTCCTGTAAAAAATTCTATGTTCACCCATCTTCACGTACACACCGAATACAGCCTGCTGGACGGCTTGTGCCGCATAAATCCGTTAATAGCCAGGGCCAAAGAACTGGGTATGAACAGCCTGGCAATTACGGATCACGGCAGTATGTACGGGGTTATCGAATTCTATCTGGCAGCGAAAGAGGCCGGGATAAAACCTATAATCGGATGCGAAACTTACGTCGCCGAAACCAGCCGGAAAAATCGAATCGCCGGAGATAAAACACCCTATCATCTGGTATTGCTTGCCAAAAACCAGAAAGGCTACCACAACCTGATTCAGCTAGTAACCAAGGCCCATCTTGAGGGATTTTACTATAGGCCTAGAGTCGATAAAGAGCTCCTGGAACAGTATCATGAGGGGCTAATCGCCCTTTCAGCCTGTGCTCACGGCGAACTGGCCAGGCTAATCCTGTCCGGACAGCTGGAAGAAGCAGCAGCAACCGCTTCATGGTATAAAAAGACCTTTGGCGACTTCTACCTGGAAATCCAGCGACACCCGATTCCAGAGCTGGACCAGATTAACAAAGTGTTACTCCAGCTATCAGAGAAACTTGATATACCCATTGTGGCCACCAACGACGTCCATTATATCAATAAGGACGACGCCTCCAGTCAGGAGCTGCTTTTATGCATACAAACCAACACCTCCATTTACGAAGAGAAAAGATTAAAGATGGCCGGCGATTTCTTCTACCTAAGGACGCCGGAAGAGATGTCGGAAATGTACAGTGACCTTCCGCAGGCCATAGAGAATACGCAGAAGATTGCAGATATGTGCCACCTGAACATTGAGTTCGAGCGCCTTCATCTGCCGCAGATAGACGTACCGACCGGCGTGACCTCTATCGAATATCTGGCAGAACTCTGCTGGAAGGGATTCAAGCAGCTGTTCCCAGGTGCAACGCCGGAAATTCAGCAGCGTCTTGCCTATGAACTGGACGTCATCAAACAGACCCAATTTGCCGACTATTTCCTTGTCGTCTGGGACCTTATATCTTTCGCCAAAAAACAGAATATTATGTTCGGCGTGCGCGGCAGCGCTGCGGCGAGCCTGGCTCTCTACTGTCTGGGCATAACCAGCATAAATCCGCTAACCAACAAATTGGTCTTTGAGCGTTTCTTAAATATCGAACGTCGAGAGCCTCCGGATATCGACCTGGATTTCCAGGATGACCACCGGGACAAGATGATAAGTTACGTGACCCAAAAATACGGCCCTGACCATGTAGCTCAAATAATAACCTTCGGCACACTGGGCGCTCGTGCCGCCCTGCGCGATGTAGGCAGAGCTCTTGGCATGCCTTATAGCCAGGTCGATAGCGTCGCCAGACTGGTAACACCAAGGCCAAATATAACGCTTGTTCAGGCTGTGGCCGAAAACAAAGAGCTGGAAGAAATTTATAATGAGGACTCGACCGTTAAAAACCTCGTTGACACAGCTAAAAAGCTGGAGGGCATTGCTCGCCATGCCAGCACTCACGCTGCTGGGGTCGTCATATCCAGGGAGCCGCTGACACACTACCTTCCCCTGCAGCGGGCAGCCAAAGATGCAGACCACGAAATTACAGAAACACAGTTCTCTATGGACAACGTGGCCAAGCTTGGTTTGCTCAAGCTGGATTTTCTGGGATTAGCCAATCTGACTCTGCTGGCCAAAGCCACCGAAATAATCGCCGAGGCACGAGGCATTACAATAGACTTACATCGAATACCTCTGGACGACGCACCGACATTTAAATTGCTGGCTTCTGGAGAGACAGGAGGCATATTCCAACTGGAAAGTGCAGGCATGCGGCGCTACATCAAAGAGTTGAAGCCGACCACTTTCAATGACATCGCAGCTATGGTAGCGCTTTACAGGCCTGGCCCCATGGAACACATACCTACGTTTATTAAGGCCAAGCATGGTATCGAGTCGATACATTATCCGCATCCAGCTGTAAAAGAGATCCTCGAAGAGACCTACGGCGTTATTGTTTACCAGGACCAGGTGCTTCATATTGTTCGCGCACTGGCCGGCTACAGTCTGGGGCAAGCTGATATCTTCCGGAAAGCCATGGGCAAAAAAATTCCGGAAGTAATGAAAAAAGAGAAGCAAAACTTTCTTAACGGGGCTACGAAAAACGGATTTTCAGCAGACCTGGCAGCTGAAATATTTTCTCTCATAGAACCTTTCGCCGGTTATGCTTTCAATAAAGCTCACAGCGTTAGTTACGCACTCATCGCCTACCAGACGGCGTATTTGAAGGCCAACTATACACTGGAATACATGTCCGCCTTACTGAATACCTACGCCACGCATCCTGATAGGCTTCCTCCAGCAATCGCTGAATGCCGCCGCGTGAATATTCCGGTTTTAGGCCCCAACATAAATAAGAGCGGACCCACTTTTGCCATCGAGAAAGAAGATGGTAAGGCATCCATCCGCTTCAGCCTGACTGCAATAAAAAATGTCGGCCATGCGGCCATCGAACCAATGATTGACGCCAGAGAAAGAGGTGGTGAGTTCAAATCCATCGAGGATTTCTGTCGCCGCGTCGACCTGCGCAATGTCAATAAGAAAGTCATAGAAAGCCTTATAAAAGCTGGAGCTTTCGATGAACTCGCTTCGCGTGGCACGCTGCTTCAAGCTATCGATAGACTCATATCTCTTGGCCAGTGGGAGCAAAGGCTAAGGGAGTCGGGACAGACAAGTATGTTCGACTTGTGGGGCGACACGGTGCCCACGCCGCTGCCTAATCTGAATCTGCCCGAGCTTGACACACCGCTCAAGGAAAAACTGGACTGGGAACGGGAGATGCTGGGAGTCTACGTTTCTGAGCATCCGCTGTCATCGATGGCGCCGACGTTAGCTAACTCGGCCACAGCCTTATGCGGCAGCATCGATGTGGAGATGGCAGGAGAGAAGGTGATCATTGCGGGCATGGTCACTGCTGTGCGCCAGCTTTATACCCGTGACAAGCGCCCCTTCGCTATAGCTACACTTGAAGACCTCGATGGCAGCATTGAAGTCACTGCCTGGTCTGAAGTCTACAACCAGACAAAAGAGATGTGGCAGGAAGGAAAAATACTGCTGGTGGAAGGCGTCGTTAAAGCGCGGGATGACCGGGTTTCTGTTAGCTGTTTTAAAGTGAGGCAGTATCAGACGGAAACGGAAGCACCAGGTGAACCGGCGCCGGCACCGGCTCCAACTCCAATTCCACCCGCAGGGCCACGAAAAATAGTGATAAACATTGCCCAGACCGATAAAACTGAGGAGGATATGGCCAGGTTCACCGAGGTAATGGAGGCTCTTTCCCGCTATCCCGGACAGGATACCGTTCTGATCAGCATATCAACGCCCGATGAATCTGTAAACATGAAGATGCCGACTACGATAAATTATTGCCCCGAACTGGCCAAGGAGATAGACGGCATACTGGGCGACAACAACTTAAAATGGTACCTGAGATAGAGACTAGTAAGCCGCGTTCTCCAACCCAAGCAGAAATTTTTTAGTTTCGATACCACCGCCGAATCCGCCCAAGTTCCCGTCACCCCTGATTACCCTGTGACAAGGTACTATAATAGGAACCGGATTTTTCCCCACGGCATTGCCCACTGCCCTGGCAGCCTTAGGCAATCCCAACTGCCTGGCAATCCACCCGTAGCTCCTGGTCTGGCCACGAGGAATTTTCTGAACTACTTTCCATACCTTCCGCTCAAAATCAGTGGCATCTGTTATATCGAGCTTTCCAGGAAAGTCCACCATTTCACCACGGAAATACCCGCCGAAACTGTTAACCAGGTCACCCAAACCATTATAATCCTGGTTCTCAGGCATACAACCACACTCGGCAATGCGGTCAAGTGCGGTTTTCCTGGACTTAGTAGGCAAAATAACTTGTCTTAGCCCGTCTTCAGAGCTAACCAGGCCCATCCATCCTAATGGTGTTTCAAATACGGTGAAATGCAAACCACTATTCTTTCTTATCATATCGCACGTGCCTTAGTTTCGTTATTATACCTCTAACCTTTTTAACTGTGCAGAATAGGATTGATAGCTATGTGAATCATAAAGTACAAATAGTACCTGCCCTAAAGATACTGACTGGCTGCGCAAGAGAGAAGCCACGGTTGTCAAAGCGATTCCAGCTGCTTCGTCTATCGGATATCCGTAAGCGCCGGTACTGATGGACGGAAACGCTACTGTTTTGAGCTTATATTCATCGGCCAACTTCAAGCTTTCACGATAAGCACTAGCCAGTAGTTCAGCCTCGCCACGATTCCCACCATGCCATACCGGGCCAACTGTATGAATAATATAACGTGCCTTAAGATTGCCGCCAGTGGTTATTACCGCCTTACCTGTAGGCAAACGCCCTATATCAGCGATAATTCTTTTGCATTCTTCGAGTATCGCAGGACCACCAGCTCGATGAATAGCGCCGTCTACTCCGCCACCGCCCATCAGGCCCGAATTGGCGGCATTTACTATGGCATCGGTCTCCTGCCTGGTTATATCTCCCTGCGTCAGGCGTATGGTCGCCTTACCGACTTTTATTTCGTTAACCACATCCATGGTAATCTCCCGAGTTTAAGCCAGCTCGGGCTCAATTAAGCCATAATTGCCGTCATCGCGTCGGTATAGCAAGCAAAGTCTGTCATTGTTCGAGTTAACGAACAAAAAGAACGAGTGGCCAAGAAGCTCCATTTGTTCTGAAGCTTCTCTTATTGACATGGGCTTAACGGCAAACCGTTTCACCCTGACCACTTCGGGTAAACTAACCGGTTTCTCTCGTGCGATATTTTCTTCCGCAGCCTGACGTGTTAATGAATGGCCACGTTCCTTATGCTGAAGCTTGCCTTTATACTTCTCTATTTGTCTCTCCAGTACATCGGCCACTGTATCAATGGCGGCTCGCACTCCCTCTCCCCGCTCCTCTCCTCTTAATATGACGCCCCGGCTACTCAGCGTAACCTGAACTGTATAG
>Ga0316628_100001920_pt1 | contig 15039 bp, 13 predicted proteins | sample OWC_Aug_M2_C1_D5_FD_207648 | JGI IMG/M metagenome (GOLD analysis project Ga0316628, IMG submission 207648) | Wetland soil microbial communities from Old Woman Creek delta, Ohio, United States - OWC_Aug_M2_C1_D5_C | ecosystem: Environmental > Terrestrial > Soil > Wetlands | place: USA: Ohio... | reverse complement strand
GGGGGGGGGGGGGGGGGGGGGTCCGCGGGATGAACGCACGATGGGCAAAAGACCTCTTCTTATTGGCTTTATAGCCTTGCTGATCCTGGCCTGCTGTGCCCGCGAATCCGAAGAAGCACGAATCTTAAAATTCATGAGAAGCGTAGGCAAGTCCGTCGAAAAAAAGGACCTGCCCGGGCTTCTCACGGTCCTCACCGATGATTATGTAGACTTTGAAGGCCGTGACAAGAAAGCCACCGAAGCGCTCATCGGCGATTATTTCCGGGAACGCCTGGGCATCGTCGTACATCTCCTTCACACAAAACTCGGAGACATCACGGCCGAAGGAGAAGCCTCTCTTAATACGGACGTCGTGCTGTCCTCGGGAGGGGCTGAGGTCTTGAGGAAGATCGTGCGTTTCGCGGGGGACTTCTACCGGTTTAAGCTCGATTTGCGGAAAACTCCGGAAGGCTGGCGGATCAGCCGCGCCGAATGGGAATACTTGACCCTCAACGACCTCTTTCCCGAATCCCGGCCGATTTTAAAAAGAATTTTTCCGGGCATATAAACTGTCGGCACCGGTTGTTGAACGACGGGAACCGTTTTTTCGTATGATGTTATGGGCAGATAAAAAAGGAGGCTCAACATGGCCGAAGAGAAAAAAACCAGGACCGAGGAATTCAAGCTCAACGGGGACGAGATCCTCAACAAGATCAAGGAACTCCTTCATCAAGGCAACATCCGGCGCATCATTCTGAAGGACGAGAGCGGCAAGACCTTTATGGAGATCCCCCTGACGGTAGGCGTTGTCGGGGCCATCGTTGTCCCCGTCTGGGCCGCTATCGGGGCCGTCGCGGCCCTGGTTTCCAGGCTCACGATCGTCGTCGAAAAAGTCGAAAAGTGAGAAGGTCATTGCTGACCTGATTATCATCCAAGACTCTCGTCCCGGCCACCCCCCCCGGGTCGAGGATGCGATAAAGCGCATCGCCTATTCGAAAAATAGTCACCGAAAGCCGATCCATTTCTATTCATTTGCCATCTATGCTATAAAGAAGCCTCTTTGACTCAGAAGGAGGTCCCCATGACGAGGGAAAAAGCGTCGATCATCACGCTCATTCTGGTCCTGGGATCCATGCTTCACTCCCCCGGTTCGTCGGCTGGGCCAGATTCCGATATCCTGAGGTTCGACCTCATGCCCATGCCGGCCAAGATTACGCCGGCCGAAGGCAAGCACCGGGTCACTGACGGTTTCTATGTGGCCGGGGACGCAAACCCGACGGCGAGAGCTTTTAAAGCAGCCTCCCGCTTCATGTTCCGGCTATCGGGAAGGACCGGCTTCTTCTTCCAACAGGACTTCCTTAAGAGCCAAGCCGCGAGCGGCCGGGAGTCGCTTGTCTATAATTACGAAAAGGCCGGCAAGCTCGAGCCCTTCGAGGACGAAAGTTACAGGCTTACGATCGAACCGGAGAGAATCGCGCTCACGGCCAAAACAGACATCGGCATCCTGAGAGGACTGGAGACGCTCCTCCAGCTCATGGCGGCGGACGATCAGGGATATTATTTCCCCTGCCTTGAGGTTTGGGACAGCCCCCGGTTTACGTGGCGTGGTCTTTTAATCGACGCGGGTAGGCATTTCATGCCCGTGGACATGGTTAAAAGAACACTCGACGGCATGGCGGCGGTCAAACTCAACGTCCTCCACTGGCACCTGACCGAGGACCAGGGCTTCCGGGTCGAATGCAAGACCTACCCCAAACTCCATCTGCTCGGCTCCGACGGCTTTTATTACACCCAGGACGAAATCAAGGACGTCATCTCCTTCGCCGGCGAACGCGGCATCCGGGTCGTTCCCGAGTTCGACATCCCGGGGCACTCGACGAGCTGGTTTGCGGCCTTTCCGGAGTATGCCAGCGGGCCCGGTCCCTACGCCATTGAGAGAAAATTCGGGATCTTCGCTCCGACTTTCAACCCAGCTGAAGAGAAAACCTATAGGTTCTTTAACGGATTCCTGAAGGAGATGGCCGGTCTTTTCCCTGATCCCTTCATGCATATCGGAGGCGACGAGGTCGAGGGGAGCGAATGGAAAGCGAATCCGGCCATACAACAGTTCATGCGCAAGAACGGCATCCCCGATAATCACGCCCTGCAAGCCTACTTCAACCAGAGGATTCTGAAGATTCTGACCAAATACGGGAAGAAGATGGTCGGCTGGGACGAGGTTTTCCAGCCCGGTCTGCCCACGAACATCGTCATTCAGTCCTGGCGCGGCCAGGAGGCGCTCGTCGAATCCGCTCGGAAGGGCTATCAGGGCCTGCTCTCGAACGGCTACTACATCGATCTCTGCCAGCCGGCCTGGGAGCATTATCTGAACGACCCCATTCCGAAAACAAGCCCTCTCTCGGAGGAAGAAAAGAAATTCATCCTGGGCGGTGAGGCCACTATGTGGGCCGAACTGGTCACTCCGGAGACGGTGGATTCGCGGATCTGGCCACGGACCGCCGCCATAGCCGAGAGATTCTGGTCGCCCCAATCCATCGATGACATCGAGGACATGTACCGGCGGATGAACATCACGAGCCTCCGGCTCGAGGAACTCGGGCTGAAGCATCTAAGCTATCAAGCCATGCTGCTTCGCCGAATGGCCGGTTCAGATGCCGTGGCCCCCCTAAAGGTCCTGGCGGACGTGGTCGAACCGCTCAAGCGCTACGCGCGGCATGAACAAGCGATCTATACCTCCCTTTCTCCGTTCACCCGGTTCGTGGACGCCTGTCCACCCGAATCCATGACGGCCAGGGATTTTACGGCAAAGGTTGACCGGTTCCTCCAGACCAAAGATCAGGCGTTGGCCAGGGACCTCGACGCCATGTTCATCCGTTGGCGCGACAACCACAGGCTCCTCTTGCCAATCATCCATGGTTCCCCGATCCTTAAAGAAATCCAACCGCTCTCCGAGGCCTTGACTCTAGCCGCCGATACCGGAATCAAGGCCTTAAACCTCGTCATTATTGGGCAAAGTTCGGACCAGGCCTGGGCAGATGAGATCGTCCGGGCGCTCGCCGAAGCGAAGAAACCTAAAGCCCATGCCGAGCTGGCTATCCTGCCAGCCGTAGAAAAGCTGGTCAAAGCGTCGGCCGGCATCTGAGGGGGAAAAATGGCTCCTGAGTATGAGATCCTGCGACTCAACGGCGATTTCGATCCCGGGGATGAAGGCGTACAGTGGGGGCTTATCCCGGCCTTGATCATCAAGGACTACCTTTGGCTCGACAACGGCTACAAGCCCCGGGTCGAAGCCCGGGCCGGCTTCTCCGAACATTATCTCTATGTCTATTTTAAAGCGTTCGAGAAAAGGGTCCGGGTCCGCCATACGGGATTCCAGGACCCCGTGTATACCGACAGCTGCGTCGAGCTCTTCATCGATCCCTTCCCTGAGAAAGGGTTCGGTTACTTCAATATCGAGACCAACGCCGCGGGGGCCGTGCTGGCCGGGTTCGGAAAGGGAAGACAGGAACGGAAACGTCTTTCTCCCGAGGATTTGGCCGGATTCAGGATCGTCGCTTCGATCCCCGGACCGGTCGACGGGCTTCATGGGGCCGACTTCTGGACGGTCCGCTACAGGGTCCCCTTGATGCTGTTCAAGGGCTATTACGGGGACACGATCAGGCCGGGTCTCGAGGGGAGGGCCAATTTTTACAAGTGCGGCGACAAGACGGAATTCCCACATTACGGGGCCTGGTCGCCTCCGCGGACGGAGGAGCCGGACTTCCACAGGCCTGAATTCTTCGGGAGGATCATTTTCTCGGAGAAAAGCTTGAGTCTTGAAACATAAGCCGGACCGCCAGACGCAGTCCCGGGATCAACCAAAAGGCGACCGACTGGCCTCCTATAGGAAATTTTGGTAAGTGGCTAGCGTATTTTACGTTTCCCGGAAAACGGATATAATATATCGATGTTCCCAGGGACAAAAAGGGCGAGAGCCGTTTCAATTTTGTTCTCTCTTGCTTTGGCCGGCTTTCCGCTTTACTGTTTTTTGCCGGCCGGGGAAGCATCTCCAGAGATTACAGACAGCCTCGGCCGGAAGGTTGTCCTTCCGGCGCGGGTGGATAGGGTCCTTTCTCTCCAGCCAGAGATCACCCGGATCATAATCGCCCTCGGGGCGGGGGAGAGGCTTGTCGGCGTGGACTATTTCATTCTCAAGTATGACCATCTCTTTCCGATTATCTTCCCTGAAGGCCGAAAGCTCCCTGCCGTTTCCAACACCCCGGAAGACATGAACTTCGAGATGGTGATGAAGCTTGGGCCGGATATTATTTTCGTCTCTCCCACCGAGCTCCAGATGGTCGATTCCCTGGAGAGCAAGGTGCGAAAGCCGGTCGTCGCTCTAGCCTCCATGGGGAGCTTCGACAAGCTCATGGAGGAGGTCAAGCTGGCAGGACGCGTGCTCGGGCGCGAGGAGCGGGCCGCCGAGCTGGTCAACGATTTCCAGTCGAGGATTGAGGGCCTGCGGAAATCGGTCTCTTCGATATTGCCGGGCAAGAAACCGCGGGTCTATATGTCTTTTTGGGGCTCGCTGACGAGGACCCCGGTGACTTATGAGCCCGTGGACGCCGCCGGCGGGACCAATTGCGCTGCGGGTATCCTGCCCGCGTACCTGGGAACCATCGCCACCGTTGTCCAGCTCGAGCAGATCATAACCTGGCAGCCGGATGTCTTTCTCGTCCAGGGCAACTACCCGGCGCATGAAAGGCCGGTGACTGTTGAGGACATCCTCCTGGACAAGCGGTTCGGCTCGCTGCCGGCGGTCAGGAACAAGAAGGTCTTCTACACCTTTGGGTATTGGTATTGGTGGGACCCGGCCGAGGTCTTGGTCGAGACGCTCTACCTGGCCCGCTTGTTCCATCCGGATGTTGTAGCTCCTCGAAGCATCGAAAAAGAAGGAAACGAGATTTTCAAAAAATATTATGGGATCGAGGGCGGGTTCTCATCGTTATGCCGGGTCCTCGAATGCGGGCGTTGGGATGCCGAATAAGAAAGCGAAGATCCTTACAGCCCTCCTCTTCCTTCTGCCCTTCCTCCTGACCCTGGCATCCTTGAGCATCGGCCGTTTTCACATTCCGCCGAAAGATATGGGACGCACCGTCATCCAGGCGATTTCGCCGGCAGCCGGTTCCGAGGTCTCCACCCCTTACCAGGACATCCTTTTCCGCATCCGCCTGCCGCGGCTCCTCCTGGCCCTCATGGCTGGGGCGGCGCTTTCCATTTCCGGGGCATCGCTCCAGGCCCTGTTCAAGAATCCCCTGGTCAACGAATTCATCCTGGGCATCTCGTTCGGCGCGGCCTTCGGCGCAGCGCTATCCCTCGTCTTCCTCGGTAAAAATTTCCCCGCCCAAATCACCGCATTCGTCTTCGCCCTGGGCGCGGTTCTGGCAGTCTTGCTGATCTCAGGGCGTTCCGAGTCTCACACCGTGTCCCTCCTCCTTACCGGGATCATCGTCTCGGCTTTCTTCCAGGCCCTCTTGTCCCTGGTCGAGTTCTTCGCCAACCCGTACGCCCTTCAGTCCCTATTCTTCTGGCTCATGGGGAGTCTGTCGTTGGCGACATGGAAGGACCTGTCAATCTCCCTGCCCATCATGGCCGTGGGTGTCGTCGCCCTCATCATGATGAGATGGAGGCTTAACGTGCTTTCCCTGAGCGAGGAGGAGGCGAAGTCCATGGGAGTCCATGTCCGCCGGGAGAAACTCCTGGTCATCCTTCTGACCTCCATGATTACCGCCGCCGCCACGGCCGTGGCCGGGGTCATCGGCTGGATCGGGCTCATCGTCCCCCACCTGGTCCGGATGATGGTCGGAGCGGACAATAGAAAGGTTATCCCGCTTTCGGCCGCCCTGGGGGCTTCCGTTTTGATCATCGCCGATGATATCACGCGCGTCGCGACCACGTTCGAAATCCCCATCGGCATCCTGACGAGTCTCATCGGCATCCCGTTCTTCATTATCCTGCTTAGGCGGTCCGGGAAGGTCTGGCTGTGAACATCGAGGTTCGCGGGCTTTCCTTCGGATATAAAGATTTTCGTCTTTCCATTGAGCGCCTCCAACTTGAGGACGGCAAAATGACGTCCATCGTGGGAAGGAACGGAGCGGGAAAATCGACGTTCCTCAAGTGCCTGGCGGGTGTCGTGCCGGTTCCGGAGCGGTCGCTCTTTCTGGACGGCAGGGATATCGCTGCGCTGAAGGCCGGGGAGCGGGCAAGACTTATAAGCTATGTGCCTCAAGAGCCGGCCCTGACCCTGAATTACAGCGTCCTGGACTTCGTCCTGATGGGCAGGGCGGCATTTATCTCGCCCTTTTCCGTGCCTTCGAGGGACGATCTTCAGACCTCTAGGGAAGCCCTTCACTTCGTCGGCCTGGAGGGTTTCGAGAAACGCAAGTTCTCCGAGCTCAGCAGCGGCGAACGACGTTTGGTCCTCATCGCCAGAACCCTGGCCCAGAGCGCCGAGATCCTTCTCCTGGACGAACCAACGACGTTCCTCGACCCCAAACATGAAATTGAAGTCATGAATCTCTGCCGGAAGCTGGCTCTGGACAGGGGGAAGACCGTTATCGCCGTCCTTCACAACTTGGAGACGGCGGTCAAATATTCGGATGCCATGGTTTTTATGAAGAAGGGAAAGGTCCTGGCCTCCGGAAAGCCAGATGAAGTCCTCGACGCGGACCTCCTGGAACAGGTTTATGACATCCCGATGACGATCGTGCCTTACGACGGGAGGAAGCTCATTCTTCGTTAGGGATTATTTTAATCCAAACTGAGATGAATTCCCATCCGTCTTGACAGGGATTCCTGTCTCGCTTTAAGATCATCCCATTCCGAATATTGACGGCGGAGGAGTCATGGCAAAGATCCAAGCTTACTGCGGCCTTGATTGCGGAGAATGCGAAGCCTATATCGCCACCCAGAAAAACGACCGTGCTGGTCTCGAAGAGATCGCGAAAAAATGGGGCAAAGAATATGGAGCCAAAACGATCAGCGCGGACATGTGCATCTGTGACGGCTGCTCGTCGGGCAAAAGAACGAACACGGCTCATGCCGTTACCTGCGGCATCAGGCTCTGCGCCTCATCGCGTGGTGTCCTGACCTGCGCCCACTGTCAAGACTACGGCTGCGAGACGCTAAAAGCTTTTTGGACCTTCGCCCCGGTCCTCAAGGACAAACTTGAGGCGATCAGAAAAAAGCTGGGGAAATAAACGATTCCCTGGAATCGGCCTCGCAGACGCCAAGGTTCATGGCCTTTCGATAATTGAACAGAGGAGAGTGTGCGAGGCGAATTTCTAGGGAACCCAACTGTAAGTCGGTAGTTTTGATATGAGATAGCGTTTCTTGCCGGATTCTATAGAGGGGATGGAATCGACGATTTCGACGTCAATCCCGGTTTTATCGCGGGATGTTCTATACAAAATATTTTCGATGATGAATTGCGTGTCCTTCTCCGTATACCCCTCATCCTTCACGATCTTGATGAGGATTTCATCGTAGCTTTTCTGGATAATCTGAAACATCCTAACGGGGAGGTCCGCAAAGAATCTGTCGAAATCCTTGAGCCCGATCACGGACCCGTCCCGGGCTACGAGAAATTCGATCGTTCTTCCTTCGAGAGATTTGAAAAGAGGCAGGCTTCTTCCGCAGGGGCAAATATCATGAGATGGCTTCCCGGTATCGCCGATATCATATCTAATGAAGGGCATTGCGTAGTTGTTAAGATTCGTGATCAAAATCGCGCCGGTCTCTCCAGCCGCGACCTCCTCGCCATCTTTGACAAACTCCGTGACGACATTCTCCGACTGGATGTGAAAGCCGGAATGCTCATGACACTCAGAAGCTATCGAGGAAACCTCGCGAGACCCGTAGAAATCATAGACCTCACAATCGAAGGCTTTCTCGATCGTCCTTCTCTGGCTTGGCAGAAGAATGTGAGACGTGCTGAAAATCGCTCTCAACCTTGGCGGAGCAATCCCTTCATCCAAGAGGTATTTGGCTAACATGTAGAGACAGGGGCTGTAGCCTCTGAGGAACTGAATGGCGAACCTTTCCATCCGCCCTGCAAACGATCTCATCGACTCATCAGATATCTCAAAGGCATCAAGGAGGGCATCCTGTCTTATGACGAGATTCCTGATCCTGAATCTCGGGTTCCTGAGTTGAGAGGGGGGGAAGACCCAGATGAGCCCATATTTATCACCAAGTTCATATTGTCCCCAACCATAAGCGCGCAATTCGGCGGCTTTACCCCAGGAGATATCTTCTCTGCTCCTGAAAAATTTTAGGGCCGCCCCGGTCGTGCCAGACGTGAGGTAGGGAACCCTTTCTCTTTGCGAAATGTTCTGGGCAATGAGTTCTTGCTGCATCCTTTTGATGTCCACCTTCTTTAAGGGCGGAAGTTTTTTCAGATCCTCGACGGTTTTAATATCGCGAGGTCCGAGCTTCCGTTCTTTGAAAATTCGTTGATAGTAAGGCACGTTTTCATAGGCATGCTTGATGAGGGCCTTAAGCCTTTCCTCTTGAAGATGAACGATGTCCTCTCCTTTTAGCCATTGAGTCTCTTCGAGGAATTTAAGAGACCTGATAATTCTGGGACCTCGACCCAGAATGAGCATGATGATGTTCTTGGCTAACGTCCGGCCTATCATGGATTCATCCGGTCCATATTCTGTTTTTAGGATTGATCCATTTTTCCATTGCGAGGATGGGAACTTAATGGAGCGATTTTAACCCTAATAAATAATGAGGAATATTGGGATCATCACTTCTTGAGATGATGTGAAAATACTTGGCCAGAAGGCCTTCAAGACGCCCTCTTTTAGGCAAGATCAGAACCATATCCATGCCGATTTCCCCCCAAAATTCGAAGATAGAGATCCAGTTTTGATGCAAGAAGTCAAATTCAGATTTGGAAATACTCCCCTCTTTAAAAGACGTTCGAAGCTTTTGTATCAATTTTGTATACGACATCTGGCCGTTTTTTTCGTCATAGGCATCGCGACTGAACATGAGCTCAAATACCAGTTCCGGGCCATAAAATTCCGGCAGGCTTTTTTTCGATCTTTGCTTGTATTTTCTGAGGATATCCAGGATGCCCGTTTGGGTCCAATCATCCGGATAGACACCGACCTTTGTCGAAAAATAGCCGTCAGGCTTTAGAAGTTCTCGTAATCTGGCCAGAAGATTTTCCAAATTTTCAAAATTCCTAAGCATGGTCAACGATCCATCACCCAGGGCAAGGTCAACCTGGTGCTTCTCCAAAGGCATGTCCAACCAATTGCATTTCAAGATGATTTCTCTGCCTCGATCCAAGCCTGTGTAGTCCATGAACTCGTCCATGGCCTTGATAGCGATCGCATTATTATCAACGGCTGTGACTCTGCAGCCGTTCTTAAGCGCCAACATTCGCAATTCAGGCGTAACGCCCAAGATTAATACGCTGGCATCTTTTCGGCTGCTAATCCTGGCAATGTGATCCTCGTATATTTGAAGAGCTTCCCTTGGCGGCCTGAACAGCGCCTTGGACTCCCTCCAATATTTAACGAGGTGTCGAGTTTGATCAAATTCGCTCATGGAAGATACCTCCGACACGTGCGTCTCCGGGATTATTGCAGTTTTTCAACTCCCTTGAATTCCCGGTAGGGGCTGACATAGGAGAGGACCTCGTTATCTTGGGCCGTTTGAGTTTTCAGGACCATGCGAACGAGCAGCTCTCCCACACCGGGTCCGAGCATGAATCCCTGGCCGCACATGCCCACGGCCAGAAGGCAGCCCTCAACCTCCTTCGTCCAGCCGATGATGGGGAAGGCGTCCGGGGTCATGGGATAAAGGCCGCGCCAGGTCCTCCGGACCCGGAGGTTCTTGAGTCTGGGGATGATGTCGACCATGCGCCGGGCTACCATAGGAAGGAATTCGCTGGTTTCCCGAATGTCGTAACCCCAGAGGCTGGGGCTCGGCGTGATACAGAAGAGGACCTGGCCGGTGGCGTGCTGGTAAAAATAATAGTTCGCGGACCCTTGGGCCGGCCGGATGTCCACAACCAGGGGCTCCAGGAAGCGCGTGACGGGCTCCGTGACGGCCCCTTCATGTTGGTCCGGCGTCACGGCGACGTCCACACCGGCAAACTTGCCGACTTCGGCCGCCCACGGGCCTGCGGCGTTGATAACGACTTCCGCGCCGTATTCGCCCCTGTCGGTCCGCACACCGCGGACGCGGCCGCCCTCGATGATGAGGCCGGTCGCGCTTTCGCCAAAATGGAACTGGCCGCCGAGGCGCTTGGCGTGTGCATAGAATGCTTCTGCGGCCAGAAGAGGCGAGGCGTTGCCGTCATCCGGGGACAGAGTCCCGCCGATGAGCCCGTCGGGATTGATGCCTGGAACAATCTCCCTGATTCCGTCCTTTTCCAGCCAGCGGACGTTCAGGCCGAAGGAGCGCTGGACGACGAGCAGGTCCTTGAGGATTCTCTCCTCTTCCTCCCGGTAGGCCACATAACAGTAGCCTCCCTTGTGCCATTCCAGATCGTCGCCGTGGCGTTCTTTCCAGGCCGAGATGATCTCGAGGCTTCTTAAGCAGAGGCGGATCTTGGCCGGGTCCGAATGGGTCGCCCGGAGACCTCCAATGGCACTCTTGTTCGAGCCCTGGCCCGGACTGGGAAACCGGTCGATGACAAGCGTCCGAACGCCCGCTTGCGCCAAAAAGAAGGCCGTCGGTGTGCCGACGCTCCCCGAACCGATGATGATCACGTCAAACGATCTACTTGGGGCCATGATCATCCTCCCCTGATGGGAGCCCCGCGAAGACCCCCAGGGGGACCTCCATGAACAGAGGCCTCTTTGGCTGGTCGACGATCTCGCTCTCGGGCACCCCCTCCTCCCGGAACAGGTTATGGACGAGCGGCGTGCACGTTTTCGCGCCGCAGGACCCCATGGAAGTCCTGGTTAGCGCCTTGATCTGATTGATATCGCGCACCCCCTTCCGGATGAGATTCCGGATTGTCCCCGCGGTAACCCTCTCGCAACGGCAGACGATCGTGTCGTCTTCGGTTCTGTTCACGTAGAGGTCCATGGGTTCGCTCTTTTGTTCAGGTTGGATTCTGATCCCGGCGATCCGTTTGGCATATTCTTTCGGAGCACGGACCTTGATGATGACGGTGCGGTCATTGGCTTTAACGGCCTTGACCGCGACAACCTCGACATTTCCCAGGGGAGCGCCTTCGGTGTCCTGGACGGTGACCCTGTCCCCGGCCTCGAAGCTCTCCTTTAGAAACTCATAAGGAATGGCTACCGTGGGAAACTCTGCGTCCTTGCGAAAGTCGACAAGGGTGACCGCCAGGCCGGGGCAGATAGCGACGCACTTTTCACAACCGGTGCAGCCCTTGCCTTCTTCCCGGGCGAGGAAGACCGGCAGCCGGCGGATGTCCCCGGGGTCGATCTTGATCAAGTCTCTAGGGCAGACGGCGGTACAGGGATCGCACGGTATCTCCTGGACGCAGTGAAGAACGGGAAAGGCTCCCTTTTCCGGACCCGGGGGCTCCTCTTTTTCGGTTTTGCCGGGCTTGGATTTCAGGATTTCGGCGGTATCGTACCAGTCAGGAGAGATCTCCCCGACGTCCGCGCCCAAGGACTTGGCGACTTCGAGACCCCTGATCTTTCCCGAAAAAATGGCCGCGGAGGCTTCCGCGATCTCCTCGGCATCTCCGGCGGCGAAGGCCGGCAGGCCGAATTCCTTAGCCTTCACGAAAAACTCGTTGACGGGATCGAGTCCGACGGCGATAAGGACCGTATCACAGGAGAAGGACCGCTCGGTGCCGGGAAGGGGCCGGAAGCGGGGATCGACCTTGACAATGGTCACGGACTCGACGGAATCGACGCCGTTGGCGCTGAGAATCGTGTGCGATGTATGGATGGGGACGCCGAAGCGGGCGAGCTTGTCCTTGTGGACCTTGTAGCCGCCGCATTCGGGCATGGCCTCGACGAGGCCGACGACGGGGATGCCGGCCTGGAGGGCGTGGTAGCCGGCGATCAGGCCGACGTTGCCGCCCCCGACGATGAATAGACGTTTCGAAGGCCGGACGAGGTCCCGGTTGACCAGCGTCTGGAAGGCGCCGGCACCGTAGACGCCGGGCAAAGTGTTGCCGGGGAAAGCGAGATTCTTCTCGCGAGCCCCCGAGGTGACCAGCAGAACACTGGGCTCGACGAGGACATAGCGACTCCCCCCTTTTAGAACACCCACCTTTTTGTCACTGTAGACGGCCAGAGCCGTGCTTTGGAGCCAGATGCGGACACTCGGACGCGACCGGACCTCGTTTTCCAGGCGGGTAGCGATATCGATGCCCCTGGTCCCGGCGTAGACGGTCTCGATCGAGCCGAAAAACCGGTGGGTTTGGAGGACGAGCTTGCCGCCCAGACGGTGCTTGTCGTCGATGACGATGGTTTCGACGCCGCGCCGTCCCAGCTCGATCGCCGCGGAAAGCCCGGCCGGACCTCCGCCGATGATGAGGACGGGGACCCTGACCTCTTCAATCTTCCGGATACGGGGGGAGGGGGAGCCTGGGTCCGGGCCCCAGGGCAACTGGGGAAGTCCTTCAACAGGCTCGACTCTGACATCCGGGCGGATGAGTTCCATGCAGGATTTCACGGGATGGCCGTCGGCCAGCACCAGGCACTGGGCGCACTGGCCGTTGGCGCAAAAGATCCCCTGGGGGGCGCCGTCCTTGGCATGGTGTCCGAACGTCCTTACTCCGTTGGCGAAGAGGGCAGAGGAGATGGTCTCGCCCTGTTTGGCATCGAACTTTCGGCCCTGCCAGGTGAAGGTGAAAATTGGACGTTTCTCGATGGGGAGGATGGGATGGGACTCAATACGGTATTCGGCCATTGGTGCGCTATTATAGCACAAGGGGCTGTTCGCGGTCCTTCGTCCTTAAATTGCCGATAGGATTTTTTCGTCTTATACGAACGCATTAGATAGTTTGACATCTGACTTTAAGCGGCCTGAAGCCGCCCTCACTCCCCCGACCCCCGGGGAACCAGTCCCGTCGCACCTCTGTCGGCGACGCGGACGATTTCAGAGCCCCTCTCCGATTATCGGAGGGGGTAGGGGATGGCAATAAATACAGACAGAGTCTTGGGCGTGTCGCCGTAGGATTCGGGTCCCCCCTCCGCTACGGGGGCTTGAGGACGGCATTCAGTGCCGTTCATACATTGTAATTTCTTTCATTGCGTTCGTATTAGTTCACGTTCTATCAACAATTTTGGGCGTCGTTTACCGGCTTTAAGTTTGAGGCCGAACCTGCTAAAATGCCGTTTAAAAGACAAGGGATCGACGAACGGAGGAAGGGAACACGATGATAAAGAAAGCTTTGATGGCGGTGATCGCGTTATTGATCTCAGTCCCTTTTATTCTCTGCCAGGCGCCAGGGACCCGTATTATCGATATGACGTATGCCTACGATCAGGACACGATCTATTGGCCGACGGCTAAAGAATTCCGGCTGGAAAAACTCGGCTGGGGGATTTCCAAAGGGGGCTGGTGGTATGCGTCCAACGAGTACGGCGCTTCCGAACATGGCGGAACCCATGCCGACGCGCCCATCCATTTTGCCGCCGGGGGACGCACCATGGACCAGATCCCCATAGAAGAATGGATCGGCCCTGCCGTCAGGATCGATGTTACGGATAAGTGCGCCAACAATCGCGATTATTGTCTGACCGCGGCGGACATCGAGGGCTGGGAGAAAAAACACGGGAAGGTCCCCGACGGCGCCTGGGTCATCATGTATACGGGAATCGGCACCAAATATTATCCAGATAAGAAGAAGGTCCTGGGGACGGATAAAAGAGGGGATTCGGCCCTGCCGGAACTTAGCTTTCCCGGATTCTCGCCGGAAAGCGTTGAATTTCTCCTTGGCCGAAGAAACATCAAGGGCATCGCCCTGGACACGCCGAGCATCGATGCCGGGAAGAGGACCGACTTTAAGGTTCACCAGGTTCTCTGCGCGGCCGGCAAGCTGGCCCTGGAGAACATCGCCAACCTGGACAAGCTTTCGGCCTCCGGGGCGACACTTTATGTCATTCCCATGCTTATCAAGGACGGGACGGGATCGCCCGCCCGCGTGTTTGCAGTCATCCGGTAAATCCCGAAAATACGATCTGCCTAAATTTGATCATACGGAGGAGGACGCCATGAAACAGAAGGTGATGATCATCGCGATCGCGTTGGCCCTCGTCGCCGCAGGAACCGCCTTTGCCAAGACCGAAAAACCGATCCTGCACGGCAGGCACTGGGTGGCCATCACGGGCAAGCCCCTGGCCGCCACAACTGGCGCTGCGATATTCTTAAAGGGCGGAAACGCCGTAGACGCGGCCTGCGCCATGCTGGGGGCGGTCTGCACGATGTACGATGCCTTAAGCTGGGGAGGAGAGACCCAAGCGCTCATATACAATCCGAAGACGAAGAGAGTCGTCGCCGTTAACGCCTTGGGCGCCGCGCCGACCGGGGCCAGTGCCGACTTTTTCAAACAAAAGGGCATGAAATATCCGCCGTCCAGCGGACCGCTGGCGGCCGTGACTCCTGGAACCCCGGGGGGTCTTATGACCATGCTTGCTGAATTCGGGACGATGAGTCTCAGGGAAGTCCTGGCTCCGGCTATCCAGATGGCCGAGGGTTATCCGGTCGAGAAAGAGTTCGCCGCAAGCATTGAGGCGACAAAGAAGAGGATCAAGGAATGGCCCTATTCAAAAAAAGTCCTTCTTCCTCATCCCGGGGAAGATCATGAGGCTCCCTATCCGGGCGAGATTTTTCGCCAGCCCGAGCTGGCCTCGACCTTGAAAAAGCTCGTCGAGACGGAGCAGAAAGCGCTCGCCAAGGGGAAGAACAGGAAGGAAGCCATATACGCCGCCTATGATCGCTTCTACAAAGGCGACATCGGCGAGGAGTTCGCTCGAGGCTGTCTGGAACAGGGAGGATTGATCACCGCTTTGGACCTGGCGAATTGGAAGGTCCATCTCGAAGAGCCCGTTGTCTCGAGCTACA
>Ga0316628_100001919_pt1 | contig 15041 bp, 12 predicted proteins | sample OWC_Aug_M2_C1_D5_FD_207648 | JGI IMG/M metagenome (GOLD analysis project Ga0316628, IMG submission 207648) | Wetland soil microbial communities from Old Woman Creek delta, Ohio, United States - OWC_Aug_M2_C1_D5_C | ecosystem: Environmental > Terrestrial > Soil > Wetlands | place: USA: Ohio... | reverse complement strand
CGCTCCCGGCCTGCGTTTTGAAACCGCCGAGTGGATTCGCCGCATGGATATCGCCGCGATTTGCGCGGATACTTGGGGTTGCGAAGTCCGCCCGAACGAAACCGACATTGCCACGCAACCCTGGCATTGGGTCGTCATCCCCATGATCGGGATCAGCATGGGCGAAATTTTTTACCTGAAGGATCTGGCGGAAGATTGCGCGGCCGATCACGTCTACGAATTCTTTTTCTGCGCCCCGCCGCTGCCGATTACCAAGGCAGTCGGTTCGCCCGTCAACCCCATCGCGATCAAGTAGGCATCCGGCAAAGGTATTTGGATTTGGTGGGCCTGGGTAGACTTGAACTACCGACCTCGCCCTTATCAGGGGCGCGCTCTAGCCACCTGAGCTACAGGCCCATTACAACATCGGCTGCTAACTGTGCCAAACATCATAACGGGCGGGAGATGGAAGGGTCAAGTCGAGAGCCCACCCGAAGTAAAATTCAGGTTCTCCGCCTTCCGGCGGGCTCTCCATCCTGCCACAAAATAAACATTTAAGGCCTATACCTGGCAAACCTCTTGCACCGATTTACCTTGCCGGGCTATTCCTTGTCCCACTTTGTATCGTTATTCAAGATCTTGCCGTCGGGGAGGACTCCCTTGGCCACAATGGACAGCGTCTTGCCATCCTTTGAGACGGTGAACGTCGTGGACTCAACGACCTTCCCGGCCTTCGTGAATTTTGCCGTCACTAGATGCGAGCTGACTTTCTTGGAGGAGACCATATCGGACCCGTTCGGCACGGTGCCACCGCTTGGGTGCTCTTTCCCGTCAAATATCAGCGTATAGGAGTAGCCCATGGACTTTCCCGTCTGGGATACGCCGGCGACGGTTATAGTTCCGGAGGCGTCCCAGGTCCGGGTCTGGCTCTGCGGCGCCGGTCCAGGTTCAAATTTGGAGGCCGCTACATTCAGCTTCCAGGTTCCCACAAACGGGTTGCTCTGCGCCAAAGCCACGCTTCCGGCGGCCAAAACCATCGCAAATACCACCAGCATCGAAAACTGTCGTTTCATCTTTTTCCCCTTGATTCCGTTTTTATTTAATTCCAAATCATTTGGAACGATATGCGGCAGGTTACGCCGGGCTTGTGGGAACGTCAAGTGGACGCGAAAGATGCGGGGTCCGCAGCAGTGCCGCAATTTGGAGCGGCGGGGATTTCAGGAGGTCGGGGCTTCAGCCCCGACGAAAAACCTCGTTTGATCAGGGGTTTTAACCCCTGAAGCTTCAGGGGCTAAAGCCCACGATGAAACGGATCTCGAATGTCCGAGCTGAAGCTCGGACCTCCGAAAGACAGACACTGCCAGCTCAGGACGGCGCAAGACCCCCCTTCCGCTTGAGGGGCCGCCGCCGGGTAGCGTATGATTCCTCCGCGGGGATCAGCGCCGGACGGCGCATCAAACCATGCTTACACGTAAAATTGGAGAAGGCGGGCGCTGGCTGCTCGAGAAGATCGTGGACGTGGTCGCCTCCACCGGGATCAACCCGAACCTGCTGACTTTTTTCGGGCTTCTGGTGAATTGCTGGGCGGCGGCCCTGTTTGCGATGGGAAAATTCCGCTCCGGCGCCATGGTCATTTTCTTCGCCGCGTTTCTGGACATGCTGGATGGACAGGTGGCGCGCCGTGAAAAGCGCGTGACCGCCTTCGGCGCATTTTTCGATTCCACGCTGGACCGCTACTCGGACATGGCGCTGTACATGGGTTTGCTGGTGTATTACGCACAGTCCGGGCGGGGATCGTACGTAATTCTGGCGGCTGTGGCCACGGCGGGATCGGTAATGGTCAGTTACTCGCGCGCGCGCGCCGAGTCGCTGATTCCTCTTTGCAAAGTCGGATTTATGGAGCGTCCCGAGCGCATGGTCCTGCTGATCCTCGGCGGATTATTCAACCGCATGGCGCCCACGTTGTGGGTCATTTCCGTCGTGGCCACCATCACCGTGATTCACCGGATTTTTTTCACGTGGCGGGAGACCAAGGCCGGTCGCACATTGCCGGGCATTCGCCTCTCGCTGTAAATCCCTGTTGGTAAGCCGGTTTTCCTGCAGCTCGCCGCCGTTGACCGGCGCCTAACGATGTAGCTACAATGGGCATTGAGGTAGCTACATGAAAACCGTGGGCAGCCGCGAACTCAAAAACCGTCTAGGCCGTTACTTGGGAATGGTCGGCAAAGGCGAAACGATTATTGTTACGGACCACGGCAAGCCGGTCGCTCGCATTATTCCCGCAACTCCCCAATCAGAGGAGTCCGTGAGCTTGGAGCAAATCCTGCGGCAATTGGAAGCCGAGGGCCATCTTCGAAGAGGGACCGGGCGCTTCAAACGTATCAAACCTATCCGCGTAAAGGGCAAGCCCTTGTCCAAGATGATTTTGGAAGACCGGATGTGATTCTATATTTGGATGCTTCTGCCCTGATCAAGCGTTACTTCGCTGAGAAGGGGAGCCTCGCCTTGAATGCCAGATTTGAGCGCGGCGAGCCCATTTATACCTCGCTTCTCACATTTGGCGAGGTTCACGCCGCAATGTCGCGCGCGTATCGAATGGAGAAACTAAGTGCGGATGAGTTGACAAGGATCCGGGAAGCTTTTCAGAATGACTGGCAAATTGGTCTGAGCCCTCTCGACGTCAATATTCACACGATGACCGCTCTTCCACGGCTGGTGGAACATTTTCCGCTCAAAGCGGGTGATGCCATCCATCTTTCCACGGCGTTTTGGCTCAAAGACGAGCTTCGAGCGAGGGGACATCGCAATCCAGCGGAAGGTTCCGTCGAATTTGGCGTGGCTGACAAACGCTTGAGCGAAATTGCCGCCGAATGCGGTCTGCAAATATTTAATCCCGAACTTCAGGACTAGCGCAAAACCTCCGCACGATTGGGCGAGTGTAAACCTTCTTCCACCGGCCGCGAAATAATTTCATGCACGCGGTCGCGCAGCGCGGGCACATCTTCCTTGCGCAAATCGCTCGTTTCGATCACGTCATGCAAATACACCGTCACCGTTCCCGGACGCAGCAACCAGCTTGTCTTCTTGTTGAATTCAAACGCGCCCACCACGCTCACCGGCACAATCGGCGTTCCGAATTGCAGCGCCATGCGGAACACGCCGTCCTTGAACGGGCCCACGCGCCCGTCGCGCGTGCGCTGCCCTTCGGGAAAAACGGCAAGACTCACGCCCGAATCAATCGCGGCGCGGCTCAGCCGCCACATGCGTTTCAAATCGGAAGGGCGGTTATTGTCCGGCACCGGCACGTTGCCGAAGCGCTTCATCATCCAGCCGTACACGGGGATGCGAAAGTGCGATTCGAGTTCGAGTCCGCGGAAGAATTGCGGAATCGTCGCGTAGAGCACAAACGGATCGAACAGATTGACGTGGTTGACCAGGAAAAAACAGTTGCGCGAGGCATCGAAGCCCGGCGCGCGCCGCACCACGAGTTTCGCTCCCGCGAGTTTCATGGTGACGCGGCAAAGCATTCGCTGCGCGCCGTCGTTCTTGCGCGGGTCGACGAAAATCCCCAGCAGCACGAGAAAACTGCACACCGGAAAAAAATACGCGGCGCACAGCAGCCAGCGATATGTGCTGCGCACAATCGCCCACGCGCGCCGCGCCCCGCGCTCTCCGGGCGATCCTGCCGCCGCGGGAACCGCCATCGGCTGTCCGCTTTCACCGTTCATACCATCACGTCCAGGGCGCCGGGAAGCACTTCGAGCGATTCCACTTCGAGCGTGAGCACTTCGCCGTCCACCACCACGTCCACCGGTCCCTGCAGGTCAAATTCGATGCGTGACGCCGTGCGCCGCGACGCCAGCTTGTGTTTCATGTGCGTGCCGTCAAACAATTTCGGCAAATTGCGAATCAGGCCCAGGCGCCCGATCGGCCCCCAATGCACGTATTCGATGGCCCCGCTGTCGATGGCCGCGTCGGGCGCGATCATCATTTTACCGCCGGTATACTTGCTGTTGCTGAAGGCCACGAACAGGCAGCGGCGCTCGTCGCGCTCGCCGTTCGCGCGCAACGGAAACGGACGTCGGCGCAGCCGCGCCAGCGAAACCAGCACGCCCGCCAGATAGCCGAGCTCTCCCAGGAATTTCAAGCGGCGGTTGGTGAGCGTGGCGACGTCCGCTGCGAATCCCATGTTCAGCGTGTTGATGTAAAAAAGCGATCCTGCCGCGTGGTTCAACCGGATCACATCGCACGTGCGCCGGCGATGCTCCAGGATCGCCTGCAGGGCGTATTCCGCTCCCTCGCCGGTGAAATCGCGCAGGAAGGAATTGCCGGTTCCGAGCGGGAGAAACCCGAGCGCGGCGCGGCCATGCGTGAGCGCGGCGGGGAACAATCCGTTGACGATCTCGAAACCCGTGCCGTCGCCTCCCACGCCGATAAAGTTGCGGCGGCCGGCGGCGTACGCTTCGCGCGCAAGAATTGTGGCCTCTCCCGGAGTGCGCGTCTCTCGCACTTCGAGCGCAAGGCCCGCGGCGCGCAACCGCTCGAGCGCCTTTGGAGCCAGCTTCCCGCAGCGGCCGCCTCCCGCCGCCGGATTCACAATCGTGAAATAAGTTTCGCTCACAGGGGAACCATCGCGCCGCGGTCGAGTTGCTTGCCGATTTCTTCGGCAAGCACAGAGCGCTTGATTTTCATCGAGGCGGTGCGCGGGAAATCCCGGTCCCAGACCGCGTAGCCGCTGATGCGCTTGTAATTCAGTAATTGCGCGTTGCGCCGCGAAATTTCCGCGCGTAGCGCGTCATCCACCGCGTGCCCCGCTTCCGGATGCAGCACCAGAACCAGTTGTTCGCCCACCATGGTCCGCTGCGGCCAGATAAAATTCGCCGCGAAGACGCAATATTCCTTCACGGGCAGTCCGGCGAACGCGTTCTCGATATCTTCCGGGTAAATATTTTTTCCCTCGGCCGTCACGATCATGTTTTTCTTTCGGCCGAAGAGTTGCAAATGGCCCGCGGCGTCGATGCGGCCGAAGTCGCCGGTCATCAGCCAGCCGTCGACGATCGTTTCCGCCGTCAATTCCGGATCGTCGAGATAGTGCGACATCACCGTCTTGCCGCGGACGGCCACTTCGCCGATTCCCTCGGCATCGGGTTCCACGATGCGAAGTTCCACTCCCGGCAGCGGGCGTCCCACCGTGTCCGTGCGCACCGGGTTAAAATCATTCAGCGTGACCGCGGTGCCCGCCTCGGTCAGGCCGTAGCCGTTGGCCACCTGGATTCCCAGATCGTAAAAAAACTGCAGCGTCTGCGGCTCGGTAAACGCTCCCCCGACGAACAGCGCGCGTAATTCTCCGCCGAACGCCTGATGCACCTGCTTGAGCAGCAGGCGGCTGAGCGAAAGATTCGGGCGGCGTCGCGTGAGCCGTTTGTTCGCGGCGAGAAGAGCATCAAAAACTTTGCGCTTGAACGCGGGCAGATCGGCAAAGCGCTGCTGCAAACCTTTCCGAAGATTTCCGAGCACCAGGGGCACCAGGCTCATGTACGTGATCTTGTAGCGCGTGAACGCTTCGCGCACAAATTCCGGACGCAGCGTGCGCAGGTGCACGACGGTCGCGCCGCAGGTGAACGGCCCGATAAATCCCACCATGAAATCGATCGCGTGATTCGTGGGAAGAATGCTGAGATATCGCACGCCGGGCCAGAAGGGATACATCGCCGTGAGCGCGCGGCACTGCTCGAGATAATTGTCGTGCGTCAGCACGCATCCTTTCGGGCGGCCGCCGGTGCCGGAGGAATACACGATGCACGCCGCGTCTTTTCGCGAACGCGGCCGGAATTCCGGCGCGTGGACGGCGCGAAAATCCTCCCAGCGCCGGGCGCCCGCGAGATCGGCGTTCGGCGGCGCTTCCGTGACCAGCACCGTCGGCACGCGGAGCGCGTGAAATTCCGCGGCCTGCGTTATGGCGCGCCACAGCGGATATTCGACAAACAGCGCCGCGGCCTTGGAATGCGCCAGCAATTGCAGATGCTCGGCGGCGGAGAGTTTGTAATCGAGCGGGACGACAATGCCGCCCGAAAAAAATGTGGCGTAGGCGGAGATCAGCCACTTCGGCTGATTCGTCATGATAATCGCGGCGCGGTTTCCGCTTTCAAAACCAGCGTCCTGCAGGGCCGCCGCCAGAGGCTCGGCCGCTTCCTGGAATTGCCGGTAGGTGAGCCGTGACTTCTCGCGTTCGCGGTCCGCCTCGATCAGGCAGACTTCGTCCGGCCAGCGCGTGAGGGCATCGCGCAGCGCCGCTCCCAGTGAATCGTATTTGGTCAAGTCGAGCATTCAATTTGCCACAGAGGCACGGAGACACAGAGAAAAACAAGATTATAGGGGGAAATCACAGGACGTATCGCTTTATTCCGCGTGGCGATCAGAGCCTCGCTTGAATGCGGGAAGCGAGTGTGGAGAAGTCACTGACGCCCTGGACTTCATAATCGGGGAGTTCCACGCCGAAATGATTTTCCAGTCGCGTGAGGAGTTCCAGGGCCTGCAGGCTGTCGATGCCGAGCTTCTTGTAAAAATCGTCGCTGGCCTGTAGCCCGGCGCGCGGAACCTTGAAATGCGTGGCCGCCAGAGTCAGGATTTCGTCGGTGGTTTGTTCGATGGTTTTCATAATTCATTCCATTTTACAGGAAGTGTGCGTTGTTCCGCCACGAGCGGCCCATCACGGTACTGTCTTAATCTGTCATGAAACGGATTTCAGGAGGTCGGGGCTTCAGCCCCGACGAAGAACATTGCCCAATCAGGGGTTTTAACCCCTGAAGCTTCAGGGGCTAAAGCCCACGATCGAAGAGACCCTAATCGTCCGAGCTGAAGCTCGGACCTCCGAAAGACAGAAGCTTCCAAATTAGGACAACATCCCCATCACGGCAGATAGGGCATCGCGTCGGTGCTTTCCACAAATTTCCTCAGGCCTTCCATGACGGCCGGACGCGTGAAAAGCTCGCAGAAAAGGTCAATCTCGCGCTGAAGCTCTTCGGCGGGCAGCGGCTTGATGAATTGTTTCGCGGCAGCCGCCGTGGTGCGGTCGAATTTCGTTACTTGCGCGGCTGTCGAGCGGGCCACGCGCAGGGCTTCGCCTTCGGCGGCCACCTGGCTCGCGAGTCCCACTGCCAGCGCCTTGGTCGCGTTGATGCTGCGCCCGGTCAGAAGTAAATCGCGGACCACGGCGTTTCCGATATCGCGTTTCAGCCGCGGAATGCCGCCAAATCCGGGAATCAGTCCCAGGCGCAATTCCGGAAAACAGAAGCGCGCCATTTTATCCGCGACGATCAGATCGCAAGCGAGCGCCAGTTCGAAGCCGCCGCCGAAGCACACGCCGTGAACGGCTGCGATAGTCGTCAGCGGCGAGGTGTCCAGCCGGTTGAGCACCGCATGAATCCGCCGCAGAAAATCGCGAACCCCTTTTACCGCGGAAGTAATTTCCATTTTTTGCGCCTGCGCATACAGCTCGCGCAAATCCGCGCCCGCCGAAAATCCCGATTCCTGCTCGCTGTGCAGAATCAGCGCGCTGGCCTTCAATTCCAAGGCGGGAAGTATCGTCATAAAGCGCTCGAGATCCTCGAGCATGGCGAGGCCGATTTCGTTTGCCGGGGCGCGATTCAGCGCCAGCTCGATCACGCCATCGGCCGTGCGCCAGGAAAGCGATTTGCCTTTGTATTCGTCCATTCCCTCAACCTTCGCTTAAGCGAAGTACCTGTAGGGGCACGGCAATGCCGTGCCCCTACATCGGATCCGCCGCCCTTCCATTTCATTACTCCCGTTTTGCGTACATCCGTTCGATATCATCCGCGAAGCGCGCGGCGATGGCGTCGCGGCGCAGCTTGCCGTTCGCCGTCAGCAATCCATTTTCAATTGTAAACGGCTCTTTCGCCGCTTGAAACGCGCGAATCTTCCGGTAGTGCGGCAGTGTAGCGTTCAACCGTTCCAATTGTGAATCGATTTCCGCGCCCGCAACCTCGCCCGTGACGATGGCCGCCAGAAAGCTGCGGCCGTTGCCCACCAGCACCACGTGTTGCGCCCCGCGAATGGCGCGGACCAATTCTTCCTCGATGGGTTCCGGCGCGATATTGTGGCCGGAATTCAGAATGATCAGATTTTTCAGCCGTCCGGTGATGCGCCAGTTTCCATGCGCGTTCACGTCGCCCTGATCGCCCGTGTGGAACCAGCCGTCGCGCAGCACCGCGGCCGTTTGTTCCGGGCGGCGCCAGTAGCCCGGAAAAATATTCGGCCCGCGAACGAGAATTTCGTCGTTTTCGCCAAGTTTCATTTCGATGCCGGGAATGGCGGGCCCCACGCGGCCCGGATCGATGTGCGCGGGATCGTCCATGGTGCAGATTGCCGTGGTTTCGGTGAGGCCGTAAACCTGGAGGACGCGGATTCCCAGCATCATGAAAAAAAGTTGCGTATCGCGCGCCAGCGGCGCCGAGCCGCAGATCAGGGCGCGAAGATTCCGGCCGAGGCGTTTACGAATGGAAGGAAAAATCACGAGGCCGGCGAGTCCCAGCCAGAAAAGATCCCACGTGTGCGGAGCTTTGGCGTTGACGCGAGTCCACGCCGCCACCGCATGATCGAAAAGTCTGGCGATCATCCCGCCGCGCTTGCGAATGTTTCCCTCGACGCCCGAGCGGATGCGCTCCAGCAGCGTCGGCACGTTCAAAAAATAATTTGGCTCCGCGACGCCGATTTCCTCGGCCAGTTTCGCGAGGTCCATGGACATGGTGAGAACGCTCGTCCGTGACAGGCACGACAGCAGCAAGATCCACGACCCGGCAAAACAAAACGGCAAGTAATGGAACACGCGATCCGGCGTTTCGCGCGCGCCCATCAATTGATCGAGCCGCGCCCCGGTGCAGGAAAGCATGTGGTCGAGATTTCCCGCGGTGAGCATCACGCCTTTCGCTTCGCCGGAAGTTCCCGAAGTGTAGAGGATGGCGACGGTGTCCTGCGGCGCAAGGGCGGCGTGTGAGGGAAGCGCATTCGTTGCGGCGGATGGATCAGCACTGAATATTTCGTCGAACAGCGCGGTGCGCGGGGCATCCGGCCAAACCGCGGAAATCGCATCGCGAAGCGCCGCGTCGGCGCAGCAAATCAAGCCGGGTGCTGCATCGCGCAGCATGGCGGCCAATTCCGCGGGCGCCTGGCGCGCGTAGAGCGGAACCGCAATCAGTCCTTCGGCGATGATCGCAAGATCGAGCGCGGCCCAGCGGATGCTGTTCGGAGCGATCAGCGCGCAGCGATCTCCTTTCGCAAGCCCGGACGCGCGCAGATACGCGCGCGCCACCGCGATTTGCGCGAGCAGGTCCGAACCCGTCGCCGACTTTTCGCTTGCGGCCCGTCCCGACGGCGTCATGCCGCCCACGTGCGCTTCGGTCAAGACCACGCGATCCGGCGCCGCCTGCAAGCGCGAGAAAATGTTTTCCAGAAAATTCATCGCTTTTTGTAGCGTAGGCTTCAGCCTGCGCGCCGTTCGCGTGCGCAAATTAAAACCGCGCAGGCTGAAGCCTACGCTACGAGAAACGCGAACTCAATTCCCGGCGGCGGCGGCCGCCGCGCCGTCATACGTTTCCAGCAGCCGCTGCAAATTTTCGCCGAGAGGCGGAAGATATTCTTCCCAGCCATGCACACCCGAGCGCACCGGAAATTCGGGATAGCACGTGTGCACGGCGCGTTCCAGGAACACTCCCATGCGCGCCATCGTTTTCAGATTGCGCACCACCGAATGCGCGATGCCATGGCGTACGGCCTCGCCGTCCGCCGCGAGGCGCTCCATCACGGCGAGGAGCTTCGTTTCGAGGTCCGGATCGTCCACGGTGAGCAGCAGATTTTCGTGTCCGCGTTCGCGCAGCAAATTTTGTATGCGCTCATCCATGGTGATTCCGGCCGAGGGCACCAGGCCCGGCATGGACGTCACCATGGCGTGATAGCGCGACGTGACCAGCAGGCTGCTGCAGCGCAAGACGCTCACCAGTTCGTACATATCGTGCGCGTCGGAAGTGAATACCGGCGCGCCGCCCAATTGCGGCGCGAGCGCCTCGCACGCCCGAGCGTCCAGGCGTTCCATGGCCACCAGAACTGGAAACACATCGTGCTTCGCGCGAAATGCTTTTACCGCTCCAGCGATCGATCCCAGATATTTCTTGTACGCGGCGTCCACGGCCGGGCCGGAATTATGGAAGTAGAGCGAACTGTAGTGGCTCTCTTTGTACGCGCCGAAGCATTTTCGGGCGATCAACTTTGCCACCGAGGGTTTTACCGGCCACCAGAAAGGATTGATCGGGCAGATGGCCAGCACCGGCGTCCGCCCGTCCCAACCCGCGGCGGAAAGCGCCTTGCGCCCGTATTCGGCGGGGTGCGGCTCAAACGTCCACGCGGTGTCCGTGCCGAGTTCGGTGGGAATTCCGAGCTTGCTCAACACCGCCTGCGATTCCTCATTGCGCGTGATGATCAGCGAGCGGCGGCAATAATGCGCGCACATCTTTTCGAGCATGGGGTCCATGGCGCCGGCCTCGCCGCCATAGCCGATGGAAAGTTTATTTTCGGCGGCGGCGATGCCCAGTGCGCCGATGGTCATGGTCGAAAGGGCGTTGGCGAATTTGCTTTTGAACATGGACCCTTCGCAGGCGATCACCCCGTCGTACTTTCGCACTTCGCGAAACAGGAACGGTGGAAAGATCATGGGGAGCTGTACCTGGCGGGTTCCGGAAAAATAGCCGCGCGAGCGCGCCGGATCGAAGGTCATCACGCTGAGGTCAACATTCTTTTCGCCCAGCACGCGCCGTACTTGCCGCAAGATTTCCTCGACGCGCACGTCGGATCCAGTATTGCGCGTGCCGTTGTAGCCTGCAAAAAGCAGCTGCAGCGGTTCGCCCTTCCAAGGACGCCCCGCGCCGAACTTCCAGAGCGCGCGCGATATTTCGATCAGCGAGCTCGTCCAGGCTTCCAGGACGAAGTCCATCATGGGCGGGACCCTCGCGCGTCCCCCGCGGCGGCAGCCGCCACATCTTCGGCGACGGGCGCGGCCTCGCCGGGCCACTCCCGGTAGGGATACGTGAAATGGTGCTCGCGGCTGAATTGCAACAGTGGATAACAATATTTCGAGAACGGCACCGGCGCGCGGCCCATTTCCGCCACGACGCGCGAGTTATCAAACACCGTGTCCCACACCAGGTACGGCATGAAAACTTTCAGCAGCGACGCGCTGCGGCCGATTCCGCTTCGATTGTTGGCGAGCCAATTCACCACGGAGGAAAACTTGTGTTCGAGGCCCGGCCAATACAACGGCTGCATTTTTCCCGCGGCCTCCGAAAGCGCGCGTGTCAACTGGCCAAACGTTTCCGAGCCTGTCCCCGACGAGAGATGATAAATCTCGTGCGCCGGGTCCGGCTTCTGATGCAGCGTGACCACCGAATCCGCCACATAATCCACGGGAACGATATCGATCCGGTCGGTCGAGCGAAACGGCAGAAACGGCAATCCCGCCAGAAAAACGAATGCGCGCACCATGTCAAATTGCGTGGTTTCCGCGCGGCGGCTGTCTCCCAGCACGATGCTCGGGCGAAATACGGTGCGCGGAATTTCGGGAAGCAGTTCGCGCACCATGTGCTCGGTGAATTTTTTCGTGCGCGCGTAGGGATCGTAGTCGGAGCGGTCCCAGTCGATGGAGGCGTCCTCGGTGACCACTTCGTGGCTGCGGTGTCCGGCGACGGCGACAGTGGAAACCTGGCTGAAGCGGCGCAGGCCGTGGGCGTCGTGCGCGCGGCGGCCGAGTTGCGCCACTTCCAGAGTGCCGCGCAGATTCACATTCAGGCAGGTCTTTTCGGATTTGCGGTTCAGCGAAGCGGCGCAATGGATGACCGATTCGGTCGTGCCTACCAGGCGCATGTATTCAGCGCCGTCCAGGCCGAAGCGCGCGTCGGTGAGGTCGCCGCGATACACGGAAATGCGCGACATGAGCGCGTCGCGAAATTCCGGAAATTCCATGTGCAATTGCAGCGCGTGCCACAGCCGCTCGTTCGCTTCCTGCTCGGTCTTCGCGCGGACCAGCAGATTCAAGCGGTCGGAATGTCGGCGCAGCAGGATGGAGGCGATATGCGCGCCGATATAGCCGGTCGAACCGGTCAGAAAGATGGCCATGGATTAAGCTTGCGTCCCCGTGGTTGACGCCGCCCCTGCATGCGGCAATTCCTCGCGGCGTTCGGCGCCGTTTCCGGCGTGCCGCGGAGAAAAAACGCGGCGCGGCCGCGATTCCGGTGCGCGCCCTTCGATCAGCGGATACACCCACCGGCGCAGGGCGGGGATGTGGATATTAATCCAGTAATCCCACCAGTCAATCGTGGAAGGATCATAGCTGAAGGCTTCGCGTTCGTCTTCGGGAATCGCCGCCGAAAGCAGCTGCACGTTTTCGGATTCAAACATCTGTTCGTTGTGCAGGATAAACGGCTCGTACAGTTCGATCAGTTTTTCGACGCGGGCCAGATCGCGCTCGGCCCGGGCCAGGGGAGGGCGCTTCATCTGCAGGACGGAAGCGGCCCGGTTGATGCCTTTGACCACGGCCTTTTGCGCGGGAACCGAGAACGATTCGTAACGCGATTTGGAAACGGGAATGGTGTCAAACTGCATGCGCATCCAGCTTTCCAGGCCCTGCTGCGCGCGAAAGTGTTTGCGGTGGGCCAACCCGGTCAGCTCGATGGAGCGGCCCATGTCGCACGGATTGCTCGAAGACGTCGCGAGCTGGTAAATCAGTTCGTGGCGGCGGGCGATGACCGCGGCGGCGATCAAAGTCATCCCGCGGCAGACCATATCCACGGGGATGACGTCCAGGCACTTGCGCTCGTTGGTCGGCAACTGGCGGAAGTAGGTTCCGAGCAAGTACGAAAGCGGCGCCGAGGTATTGATCCCTTCATTCCATCCCGGGAACGGCTGGTCGGTGGACGTTTCCACAATCGATGGCCGCACGATGGCCACGGGCAGACCGGCCGCGTGACGCACGAGCAGCGATTCGGCGAGCGATTTCGTCAGCGTATACGTATTGGGCCAGCCCAGGTGCCGCGCGCGCCGCGTTCCCGCGCGCGTCAGCCGGTTTCGCAGCCAGCGCATGCGATTCTTTCGAATTAGATTTTCCAGTTCCGGGCCGGATGGGTCCACGTCTCCGCGATGTTTTCCCAGCGCCTGCCGGTGCAACGCGGCCGTAATCTCAGGGCTTTCCGCGCGGGCTTCGGCGCGCGCGACGACTTCCAGCAACGATTTATATTCGTGGTCGGCATCGAAATCGGGATCGCCAAGCGGCGTATAGTTCGGCTGAACCCGCTCGGTCACCCGGCCGTCTCTTGATCCCACGACATAGCAGGTGGACAGGTGCAGGAGACCGGCGTGGTGGGAAGCCTTCAGAAAATCGATCAGATGAAACACCGGGGCGACGTTGCTGGCCAGCGCCTCGCGAAGATCCGGATTGAAATCCGTCAGGCCGGAACTATTGACGACCAGGTCGAGCGTGCGGCCCAGGCGTTCCCGTGTCTCGGGCGCCAGGCCAAGTCCCGGCTGGCTGACGTCGCCCTCCACGACTTCGACTCGTTCGGCGACGAAGTCCGCGAACCGCTCGCCAAGATGCTCCTGCAATTGGTCGAAGACCGGCGATTCCTCGAAGATTTTTTCGAAGCGCCGCTGCGCCGTGGTCGTGCGCTGCCGCCGGATGAGCAGATAAATTTTGCCGATCTGCGGCACTTCGTTCAGCAGTTGCGCGAGCCAGACTTTCCCGATGAAGCCGGTGACCCCAATCAGAAGGATGTTTTTTCCCGCCAGCGTCCCGCGGACCGAGAGAGGTCCGGATTGCGGATTTCCATCAAAGACGACGAGCGCGCGGTGATTGGCGGCCTTCGGCCGCTCCGCCGGCAGGATCGCTCTTTCGAGGCGTTCGGGATGGTTCGAAAGACCCAGGTTTCGCAGGAGCCGGTCGGCGGGCACGCTGCCGTCGGCGCCGCGTTCAAACGCCCATGCCAGAGGGCTGCGCGGACGGATCACAGGTGCGAGCAGCCGCCCCGTGGCGATGCCGTCGCGAAATTCCAGACGGTTGGACACGAGACGTGAAACGCCAAGATACTGGGCCAGCGGGCGCATCACGTGGTCCAGCCCCTGGCTTACCAGCACCACATTCGCGGCGCCTTTTTCCGCGACGCACTGGCGCAGGCGTTCCACTCCGTCGGGCTTCAACTGCTTTTTCAGGATGTATTCGAAATATTCCTCGCCCAACAGGTCCAGGCGGTCGCGTGTGACTCCGGACAGCAGCGTATGCAGCACGCGCGTGGCGAACACCCGGTGGCTGGCATAAAGAATTGGCCGGACCAGCGCCAGCAGAAGCATGCCCCCGCGGCGCGCCCAGCGTCCGATGAAGGTGTGTGAATTCCAGGTGAAATAGGCCACTGGCCGGACCGCGCCGAGGTCCGCCAGGCTGCCTTCCACGCGCCAGAAAGTCAGCGCCTGAAGATCCGCACGCCGAGGGACGGATGGTTTAATGCTGGAAGCGTGGCTGCCGTTGTTGGATCCGTTTTGCGAGATCTGTTCACTCAATGGTGATTTCCAATCCAGAGACGTAGAGAAGAATCACCCTGTCTGGCCAGACTGAAGCTATCACTCCCGGCCCCTGAATCGCAAGGGCTTGCGGTCTCCCGCGTGTGCCGCCTAAGATACTACACCGCGAATCGTGTCTTCCTCTGACTAAGGACGCCGGGTCGAGCGGGATTTTCGGTATGAAAAGGCTCAATTAAACGTTCGAACTCTTACGCTGTCCGGCCGTGCCGGCCATTTCGGTAAGCAGCCGCTCGCCAAATTCATTGCAGCCGACACGGGTCGTGCCCGGCTCGACGATGTCCGGCGTGCGAATGCCATTGACGAATAGGCGGTCGACCGCCGATTCGATCCATTCGGCTTCGCGCGCGAGGCCAAAGCTTTCCCGCAGCATCATGGACGCCGACAGGATCGTGCCCACGGGGCAGGCCACGTCTTTTCCCGCCAGCGACGGC
>Ga0316628_100001918_pt1 | contig 15041 bp, 12 predicted proteins | sample OWC_Aug_M2_C1_D5_FD_207648 | JGI IMG/M metagenome (GOLD analysis project Ga0316628, IMG submission 207648) | Wetland soil microbial communities from Old Woman Creek delta, Ohio, United States - OWC_Aug_M2_C1_D5_C | ecosystem: Environmental > Terrestrial > Soil > Wetlands | place: USA: Ohio... | reverse complement strand
CCGGGGTTTTGTAATCGTCGGCGTTGGAGTACTGGAAACCGCCGAAGATGTCCCATTTCCCGAATTTTTTATCGAGGCTGAGGCCGGTGTTGATTCTTTTATTCACTGAGCTGTAATTGAGGTTGAAGGAATTTTTCCCTGGGAAGGGTTGGTCCGAGGGTTTGGTTAAGATATTGATCACGCCGCCGATGGCATCGGAGCCATAGAGGACCGAGGAAGCGGAGCGGACTACTTCGATGCGTTCTACCAGTTCCGGGGGAACGATACCGATGGAGGTCCCGGCGCGGCGGTCGCTGGTGATACGGTTCCCGTCCACCAGTACCAGGACCCTGCGCCTGGCCAGGCCGCGAATACTGGGGGTTATGGTAAATCCGCCGCTGCCGATAAAATGCACCCCGGCCGTATCGGAGAGTGATTCTACTACGTTTTCCGGGATTTTTTCCTGGATCTCGAATTCGGAGATCGACCGTTCCGACGCGGGTACAGCCAGCGCTTCGGTTTCGATGTTGGTGGCGGTCACGGAAACCGTATGCAGTAAATACTCCTGGGGGATTAACAGGATATCCAATCCCCTCTGCGCTTTTTCCACCTGGATATGCTTTTCAAAACGATGGTAACCCCTGAGTTTAAATTCCAAAGTAGCCGCTTTTAGATCATCGGGGAGGTTCAAGGTGAATTTCCCCCTGGTATCGGTGAGGGTGGAAATACCCGTTCCTTTGGCGGTTACCTGGACAGCGGTTAAGGCTTTCTTATTGTTGTCTTTCACTGTACCGGTAATGGAAGTCGCGTTGAGGGCGGTAGAAAAGCAGATCATAACAAAAAGTAATCCTACGGTTACCCTTAAAGCAGGGTAGTGCAGAAAAGCCCTGGTTCGATCATGGTTGATCATGGTTTTGGCCTCCTTTTTTTAATTGAAATCAATTATCGATCGTTTAGAAATGATTTTAATAAAAAAGCTGGTATTTGTCAATTTTTCAAAAGGCGGGTCAGGAATGCGTCAAAGTCGCCCAAATTGTAACATTTTCGGGCAGGCACGCATACCTGGAGACCTGCCCCTACGAGAACTTGTAGGGGCGACCCTCCGTGGTCGCCCGGATCTAAGAAAATCGACTTTGACGCAGCCCTGAAGAATTTTCCAATTGACCACCGCCGCGGGCGTATATCTGCCCGAAGGGCGCCAACCCATCATTCCATTATTCCAATATTCCATCATTCCCGTTGTGAGCGAAGCGAACTAAGTTCTATAATTCGGGGACTCGTTCCTAAAACGTGAAATAAAACACAAAAGTCGTTCCAGGAAAGTGAAAAATATCACTTTCCAGGAACGAGTCCTTTATCCCCTTTATGCCATTTCGCTTTTTCCCCTATGATTTGGTGATTCCAGCGCAGTGATTTTTTCGTCCGGCACCTTTTTTTTCCCCAATCTGTTAAAAAATGCCGGTTTTCCTTTATTGTAAAAGGGCTGTGACTGCTTTGGTAAATTGCCGCAGCAGCTCCAAATCCTTTTGCAAGATATCGAAAATAATCTCATAAATTCTTCTTTGGTTAAATTCTTAATATTTTCCAGTCGTTCCAGGGAGTCGGAGATTTCCTGGCAGCGTTTTTTGATGAGTTCATGGTTAAGGGTCATTATCCGTAGGCCTCCTTGATGGCACGGTGCAGTAAGGGTTTCATGTCCAGGTAATGACGCACCACCCATTCCATAAAAACGCAGCGGGTATCCTCGTCTTTGTCCACTATCAGCCGGCCCCGTACCACGTGAAAAAGAAAGGTGACCGGTGCGAAATTTATAACCCGGACATCCACCGGCAGACGGACTAAGGAAGAAAGCTGCTCCGACAGCTCAAGACCATAATATACCGCTTTTTTTTCTCTTTCTTTCTTTTCTCCCGTCCCCGTCCCCTGGAGAAATACTCCTATATCGATATCATGAAAAGATAATAGGCCTTTTTCCCCATCGTCGCTGAAGGAACCGAAAAGAAATGCAAATCTTACTTCTTCAATAGCTGATAATGCGTTTTTTAAAGTTTCCACCACTTGCTCTTTTTGGGCCGGGTTCATTCGGTAAATTTTCGGTTCCATGTTCATTGGGTTTATCCGTTTATTATTCTACCATTTTTTTCTAAAAGATGCAAAGGAAGCAAAAGAGAAGCAGCAATTCTTGTATAATCTACTCCACTTTTCTGCTCACCTGCTGTCAAAACAGATAGAAAAAGAAATACCATCATCCAAAGCATCATCATGGGGAAAAAAATTGTAGAAATGATTTTTTTTCATAGGTTCTCCTTTACGGATTTGTATTAATGGGTTTATATATCATACTGCAAACGGGCTGTAAATCGATAAATACGTTACCTTTCCGCCCGTCTATCTTCCATATAGTCAATGGATGACAGGGGCATGTATAAAAATGTTACCTGCTGTGAGCCTGTTCGAGAATAGCATAAAACGCCCGAGCTCGATGAGGAGAAGGCTGAAAAATGGCATTATAAGTACACGAGGGAACGGAGGGGACTTGCCCCCTTGCCTATTCTCGGGCAGGCTCCTAAGTGAAGCATGAAGGGACACGAAGAAAAATACAAAAATCCTGCTTTCATTTTGGCAGTATAGAAATTTTCCTCCCTCCTGATTTTCCTCCCATTGACTTATATCGGAATAAAAAATGAGTACCCCTTCTCCCTTTTTTCTAAAAAAAAATTCATCAGGGTATTGACTTTTCATTCAATTCCCACTAAAATAAAAAAATGAAAAAAAGAAAAAGTGGATTAGTTTGTCGGTTAGAGAAAAGAAAAAAATTTGAGAACAAAGAACAAGGAGGTGATTGAGAAAAATTAAATGATGAGTTAAATAAAATAATAAAAAGAAAAAACGATTTTTCAATGTTGTGGAATGAGGAATTAGAGGACGAAGGCTGAGAAACTAAGAAGAAGTCGGTGGAAGGAGGAAGTGCTAAAGAGGATTAATTGCATATGCAGAGAAGGAATGACGTTAAGTGTGAGGAGAAAATGTTTTACAAATATTGAATAACCAGGTTTGTGACGTTGGGGAAACTATATTGTGAATAAACAAAAGTCTCAGGATTTAAGAGAAGCCGGGGTGAAATCCCCCGGAGAACCAGTCAGTTTTTACCTGAAATACAAAGACGAACTTCCCGAAGTAATAGAGTTATACAGTAAATTCAAGGTTGAACTGCCATATTTCTCCTCCCCGAGGATTCGTTCACTTTCCCACCTACAAACCAGTTGCACCACCCTGCGGCCAGTTAATGGGGAGAGGAATGGGGTGCATTTTCTTACGTTGGATCCCGATACTGCCTCATGGCTTTTTCTATCTGAAGAAGAAGCTTCTCTCTGGCCTGTACTTCGAGAAGGAATCACTTATCAAGCACTTCGCAAGCGGTTGAAGAATTGGAGGGCCCCGCGACTTCGGGATTTTCTCACTCACTTATACCGCCGGGGGCTTCTCATCATTGATGGAAAGCCTGGCCTGGACCCAAAGATTTATGACCGTGGCCCCCTTTTTTGGCGATCCTACCTGGTGGAAATTCTACTAACTGAGCGCTGCAATCTGGCCTGCCGCTATTGCTACGCTCGGGGCACCCCCCATCGTGAGGTAATGCCTATGAAAACCTTTCGCCAGGCGGTGGACCTGGCAATGACTCTGCCCACGAATATCATGACAATACAATTTGCCGGGGGTGAAAGTTTTACTCATTTCTCTGCCTTTAAGAAGGCTGTGGCTTATATCGAGGAGCAGGCCAAACAGGTCGATAAGCAGGTCGAAGTTATCGTCCAGTCGAATGGTACCCTGCTGGCTCGACCGGGGGTGGTGGACTTTTTGCGCGAGCATAATATCAGGATTGGGATCAGTCTCGATGGCCCCTGCAAAATAAACGATATGACACGGACCTATGTCGATCGCCGCAGTTCCTATCATGACACCTTGAGAGGACTGGAAGCAGTTCGTAAAGGCGGCCTGGAAGTAGTCGGTACTCTCACTGTGGTTGGCCGCCATAACATTGACCGGGCCGAGGAACTCCTCGAGTTTTTTACGCAGCTTGGGTTGGTTGGAGTACGTTTTAATGTGATTATCGCCAAAGGCCGAGGCCAGGATAGTTGGGAAGAATTCGGTGTAACCCCTGGCGAATACTTTGAATTCATGAAAACAGTTATCCGCTATATCGGGCGGACCCGGGCTTTTCGAGAGGCCAACCTTCAGCATCTGGTTCGCAACCTGGTTATGCGTAGGCGGAATTTTCGCTGCATGCGCTCTCCTTGTGGGGCCGGGTTGGACTACCTGGTGATTTCCTCTGAAGGAGATGTTTATCCGTGCGTTCACTGGCTAAGAGAACCCGGACTTAAACTGGGTAATGTCAGGGAACTTGATTCCCTGGAATGGGTCTTTCTTAGCAGCTCAGAGGTTAAGGAAATGGCGAGCCGAATCACCAACCGTATCCCTGGGTGTCGCCAGTGTGAATGGCGTCACTTCTGTGAGGGAGGGTGTGCCCTGGGAGCGAGGGATTGGCATGGGACACTGTTGTCTCCCAGCCCCCTATGTGAGTATTACCGGACCATATATCCTTTCTTGCTTGATTACCTGGCTTATGACCCTGAATTTGCCAACTACATGGTCCCTGAGGTCGAGGTTTGCAGGTTTGATGGCGATCGTTCGGGGGGATCGGCATGACAATATACCGGAAGTCTGGAAAACCAGCCGGTTCGTTACGAACTTCAATAAGTTCAGGCATGGTTTCAGACTCCGTATAAATGTATAAATATAAAATGGAGGTGATAAAATGAAGAAAAAGACGTCGGGTGAGAAAAAGACGTCGGGTGAGGACAGGCGAGCCTTTCTTGGCAAGGTTGCATCCATTAGTATCGCCACTGCCTTCGGTGGTTTAACGGCCGTCAGTGCGGTGGCCCAGGAAGGCAACTTCAAAATCACCAAGAAGGGAAAGCCTCCAGATCCCAACAAACCAGAGGGTTCGGATTTGGAGCAGGGTGACCTGGGCGTGATCGCAAAGGTGTTTAACAACCACCCGGACGTGGCGGTGCGGGCGATCCTAAAGCAAACTGCCATGGGGCTGGCCTCAAAGGAGGAGGCACGCAACGAGTTTGAAAAGGATGTGCGCGGTGCGCTCAAAAAGATAGACATTGAAGTGCCACCGGATTTGCTGCCGAAGAACCTGAAAGTACCACCTGGTGTTCTCGAAGCGGCCAAAAAGCGCAAAGGTTGGGGCATCGGCGCTGGACACTCCAACTCTAACTATTGGTCGAGTCACTCCAACCACCATAACTACAGCGATTACACCGACTGGTGGTAATAACTGATTCCTGGGAGAAACAGTGCCCTGGGCACTGTTTCTCCCTTTTTTGAGTGCCATGTTTTATGTAACCCATTGCTGCCAGGAAGAAGAGGCAGATCTTTTGAAATCCGGGTTTGGCTTCAATTTGCCGGCGGCCCGGATGCCTGTCCTGGATGATCGAAGTGTGCTGAGCTTACGGGGCAGCCGGCTGGGGCCCCTACCTGGCTGTCGGGGAGCAGAACTCTGGCTTGACAGCGATACTGCTTCCTGGGCGGTTATGGAGGAAGGAGAGGCTGCGGTAGCCGGCGATTTGTCTCGGGGTATATCCTATGCGGCGCTGCTGCTGCGCCTGGGGCGGGTACGCGAGAAAGGATTGAGGCGACTTTTGGGACATCTCTGGCAAACCGGACTGCTGGAGGTGGATGGGGAGTTGCGATGGCCCCCGGACATATTCGCCCGCGGTCCTATCTTTCGTTCCAGTTACCTGGTGGAGATTCACCTCACCTCCCGCTGTAACCTGGTGTGCCGGTATTGCTTTACAAAATCGGGTCCTCTTGGGGCAGACCTGCCGGAGGATATGGCTCAGAAGGCCGTTGATCTGGCACTGGCCCTGCCCACGGACGATTTGACTATCGAATTCGCGGGCGGCGAAGCGCTGCTGCGGCTGTCGCTGCTGCAGCAGCTTATAGAGCGGATTGAACGCGCCTGTGCTGCGCGCCCGTGCCCGGTCCGTATCACTGTCCAGACCAATGGACTCCTGCTCAAAGGTGAAGCGATTGAGTTCTTCTCCCAACACCCGGGCGTTGAGGTGGGCATCAGCCTGGATGGCCCTCCCTTCGTTAATGACTCAGCCCGGGTGGCCAGGGACGGCAAAGGCTGCCATGCCGCCATCGAGGCAGCGGCTCGTGCTGCCGTTTCACTCCGGGGCAAAGAGGCGGGTGCGACTGCAGTAATTCATTCGGGATCTGTCTCAAAGCCGCGGGAAATCGCTGCTTATTTCGCTTCCCTGGGACTGGGTAAAATTCGCTTCAACCCAATGGCTAGACTGGGGAGGGGCAGCAGCGAAGGGATCTCGCTGGCAATCTCTCCAGCCCAGTACCTCTCCTTCATGCGGCAGGTGCTGGATTACCTTGATGAGACCCACGCTTTCGAGGAGTCAAACCTTGAAGCCCTGGTTCGTAACCTGGTGGTGAAAACCCGCGACTACCGCTGTATGCGTTCTCCGTGCGGCGCAGGTTATGACTACCTGGTGGTGGCGCCAACCGGCGATGTCTATCCCTGCGCCCGCTTTCTCCACCACCCGGACCTCTTCCTCGGTAACCTCAGTGACGGGGAAGGGTTGGAGGGCCGTTTCATGAACAACCGCCTGGTGTGCGACATGGCGAACCGTATTGTTTCCCGCCTCCCCGACTGTAAGGACTGCGCCTGGCGGCACTTCTGTGGAGGTGGCTGTACCCTTGAGGCACATGCAGCGTCAGGTACCTTAGAAACAGCCGATCCCCTTTGTGAGTACTATCGGGGAATCTATCCCTACCTCATCCGCTATCTCTATCAGCACCCGGATATGGTGGAATATTTTTTCCCGGGTGCAATCACCTGCCATGTGGTTGCGCCGGCTGCTGGCATCCCATGACCAGTAAACTGTAAAATGAGCTTTTTATATTTAAATCATAATATAAGGATAAGGTCTTAACCATGCTATTTATTCGTTGCGAAGATGCGCTCTCTGAGGTCATTGACCTCTACCAGGGGTTCCAGGTGGAGCTTCCCTATTTTACCACTCCGGTTATCACCAGGAAGAGTCTGGTTCGCCTGTTTCCAGTGACCGAGACCAACCTGGCCCCCTATTGCCTGCTTTTCAATCCCAACACCGCTACCTGGTGCTTACTGGAAAAGGAAGAAGTCCCAGTCATTTCCGCGCTTGCCGTGCCCAGGACTTTTGGCGAGTTAATGAATGCGTTTCCTCTCCCGGGATTTCGTCTGCGCCGCCTCATCATCAATCTATACCGTCTCGGTCTTGCCGAGATCAATGGCAAGATCGGACTTGACCAGGCTGTTTTCGAGAGGGGGCCGCTTTTCGATAAACGATACAACATTGAACTAATCACTACCGAACGTTGCAACCTCTCCTGCTCCTACTGCTTCGCCGAGGCAGCCCCTACGGGCCGCCAGATGGGCCTTGAGGTTGGTTTCGACGTCATCGATCGTATTCTGCAGATAGATGCCTCTACTGTCTGGCTCAAGTTCGACGGGGGAGAAGTTCTTCTCGATTTCGATCATTTCCGTCGGCTGGTCACTTATGCCCGGGATCGCTGCCGGGGAATGGGGAAACGATATGAGCTGGGCATCCAGCTTACCACCAACGGATTGCTCCTTGATCCCGGCAAGATCGATTTCCTGGCCGACCAGGGCATCCGAGTACATTTGAGCCTTGATGGGCCTGAAGAACTTCACGATGCTAATCGGCTCTCTGTCCGGGGTGAGGGAACCTATCGCCGCGTAAAGCGTGCTCTTGTCCTGCTCCAGGAGCGGGGCATCGACTATATGGTAATCGGGGTGGTGAACCGGCGGAATTGGGAGCGCGCCATGGATGTGGCGCAGCACCTGGCTGACCTGCATGTAGAATCCGTGCGGCTTAACCCTGTATATCTTGCAGGGCGGGGCCGGAGCGGCACTGCAGCCATCAGTGCGGATCAGTACTTTCAATTCATGTCGGAGATACTCGATTTTCTCGGGGAAAGCCGCGCCTTCCGGGAAGAGAACCTCGCTGCCATGGTCCGCAACCTGGTGGTTCGAACCCGTGACTATCGCTGCAATCGTTCCCCCTGCGCGGCCGGCTATGACCATTTCTCCATAGACCCCGCGGGAGATGTATACCCCTGCGGTGCCTACCGGCTTGCCGTTCCTGGGAGTCGCCTGGGACAGTTCGCCGAACTGCCCTCCCTGGAGGAGTCCTACCTGGAGAATGAGCTGCTCCAACAAATGGCCAGCCGCATCGCCGCCAATATCCCCGAATGCACTGGCTGCACATGGCGTCACCTGTGCGAATGCGGCTGTTCACTGGATGCCTATGCCAACCGGGGTGGTTTGATGAAACCTTGCTCGCTTTGCGACTTTTACCGGCAGATGTACCCCAGGTTGCTCTCCGAACTGGCACGTAAGCCCGCCCTGCTCAACCTCATGGTACCGGAGGGTCTATGGTGCCACGTTTGAGAAAGACTCTTGTTTCTGGCTGCCTGGCCTGGGTCATCGCCTCAATCCCGTTAACCAGCACTGAATGGCGAACGTTTCACGGTGATTCCTGGCGTCGAGGCGATGCGCCTGTCAACGTCGTCATCCCGGTGGTGTCCGAAGTGCCACCCCGTTTACGCTGGAAACATCGTATCGGCAGCGGAGCCGGTCTCTCTGCCGTGCTTGCCGATGTGAGCGGCGACAAAAGACTTGAAGTCATCGTGGGCAGCGCGGACAACTCTCTCCACTGCATCGATGCTTCAGGAAGGCTCTTATGGAAAGCTCCCACCCATGGCCCGGTCCTGGCCGCTCCGACCGTGACCCTGGTCGGGGAAAATACTGGCCCGGTTATTTTCTTCGCCGATATTGACGGTTACCTTTTTTCTTGTAATGGGACCGGCCAACGGTTGTGGCGCTCCTGGATCGGGGGGCGGACCGTTTCCTCACCCGCCGCCGCCGACCTGGAAGGGAAAGGGAAAACCGAAGTAATAATTGGAAACACCGCAGGTGAGATCGTCAGTGTATCCGCGGAAAAAGGGAAGGTGGGGTGGCGCTATTCCACCAACGGTGCGGTTGAGGCCCCGCCATCCCTGGCCGACCTGGACAATGACGGCAAAATCGAGATTATCGTCGGCTCTAGAGACGGGTTTCTTTATTGTTTGCAGAGCAATGGCAGGCTCAAATGGAAATTTTCCACCGGCGGTGATATCCTGGGAGCCGCCGCAGTGGCTTTTCTCACCGGTGAACGGGAACTCTCCGTGTTGGTGGGCAGCGGAGGCGGTTATCTTTACTGCATCGATAAAGACGGTAAGCAGCGATGGCGCTGGCGTGCCGGGGTCCCTGTCAACTCGACACCAGCGGTGGCTGATTTAGGGGGGGATGAAGAGATTCGCGTGGTGTTCGGGACTGCCGATGGCCGGGTCGTTTGCCTGGACCGGCAGGGGCAGCCTTTGTGGAGCTTCGCCGCGGAGCCGGGATACGAGGTTTACTCCTCCCCGGTGGTTGCTGATCTCGATAGCGATGGGCTGCAGGAAATCTATTTCGGCTCCTACGACAGCAGCATCTACCGGTTGGGCCCGGATGGTCGGCCCAGGTGGCGCTTCAAGACCGGGGGCAGTGTGGAGGCCACCGCAGCCGTTGGCGACCTCGATTCCGACGGTGCCCCGGAATTTACGATTAGCTCTCTCGATGGCAATCTCTATCTCTTCGAGACGGGCCAGGGGTTCCCCCGGGAACTGCTGGTTCGCCCACTGACACACCCGGAATGGCAAACCCTGGCAAGCGATTGCTATGTGACCGCCATAGAAATCGACGGCCCGATGGTGTGGATTGCCGCTGGCGGGGTCTTGTGCTATGACAGCAGAAGTGGGACCTACACACGCTTCGGTCCGGAGCATGGTCTTGCAGAGGCGTCGGTAACCTGCATAGGAATTGGTCGGGACCATGCCTGGTTTGGCACAAGGCAGGCGGGTTTAAGTCGCTTCAATAAGGCAACCGGGCAGTGGCGGACATTCACAACCAATGATGGTTTGGCCGGCAATAACGTGACCGCCATCGCCATCGACGGTCATCGCGTCTGGGTGGGTACTACTGGAAGCGGTCTCAGCGTATTCCACGAAGAGAGCAAGCAATGGTGCAGCTATTCGGAGACAGATGGACTTCCCGATTCCTCCGTGGCAGCGCTGGCAGTGGGGGAAGGGGAGGTCTGGGTAGGTACTTCCAGGGGGATTAGTCGCCTGGACCAGGAAGCCCACCGATGGGAAAAGTATGGACCTTCCGAAGGATTACCCCATCCACTGGTAACGGCTCTAAGCACCAGCGGGGAACGGGTTTTGGCTGCAACCGGGGGCGGTATCGCGGAGTTTGACAGGAAAAGGAATTCCTGGGTAAGCATCGGCGGCCGGGACGGGATGGGTAAACCGCTCTCCCTGCTGGCTGAATCGGACGGGTTCCTGGTAGGAACGGAACGAGGCATCCGGCGTTTTGATGAACGCACCGCTGCCTGGCAGGCGCTGCCCGGTTTACCTATTGGAACAGCGGTCCCTTGCCTGGCAAAGCAGGGTAAACTTCTCTGGGTGGGTACTTTGGGCAATGGATTGTACTGCCTGGACCAGGGGAGCGGGCGGTGGGCTCGGACACGCAGTGCCGGACTGCCCAGCAGCGGGGTGAACGCCATCGCTTTTGGTGATCAGGAGGTATGGATAGCTACCGGCGGCGGGGTAAAAAACTGGCGGGGCGGTTTAAACCGGCTGGACCGCCGTACCGGGGAATGGCAAGCCTGGACAGGACACGACGGGATATCCCATTGGGCTGTGAATGCCGTTATCCTTGAAGGAGAGCGAGTATGGATCGCAACCCGGGGCGGGCTTGATCTGTTCCTGCCCAGGACGGCCAGATGGCGGAAATGGTGGCAAGAACAAGGACGGCAAGATAATTTTTTCGTTTCCCTGGCAGTAGGTATGGGACGGGTTTGGTTCGGTACCGATAAGGCAGGTGCCGGGTATATCAATATAGATAACGGGGAGATCAACTTTCTCCAGCCGCCGCAGGGATGGGGGCCGAGGGCTGTGGAGGCAATTATTCTCGATGGCGAAACGGTCTGGTTCGCCTGTTGGGATGGTGCGCGAAGGTATCACCCCAAATCCGGTAAGTGGGGAGCCGTTCGTACAGCGGACGGGCTTGTCTACCCGGTGGTGTGGACCATTGGAGTCGATGGAGAAGATTACCTCTGGTTTGGAACCACCTGTGGATTGAGCCGCTTTTCGAAGAAGAATGGAACCTTTGAGACCTTTGATCGGACCTGCGGCCTCCCGGACGACCTGGTGTGGACGACTGCCGTGGGCGAAGAATCGGTTTATTTTGGCACAGCAAATGGCGGTCTGGCAGCGTTTTGGAAACGAAATGCTACCTGGCAGGTCGTCACCAGCAGCGATGGCCTCGCCAGTGACGAGGTGTATTGCGTAGCGCTGCCAGACCAGCAGTCGGTGGCCGGTAAAGACGAGTTGTGGGTTGGTACTTATGGGGGGATAAGCCGGAGAGTGTATCGATGAGAGAAAAGAGGCTATCCCCATGAACAAACGAACAGAACAGGATATCCTGTATATTCACCCTCCGAAGCTGCCGGGCTGGGTGACGCGGAAATGGCGGGAGGCTTTTGCTTCCTTCCAGGTGATGCCGATGGGAGCGGTGGCGTTGGCCAATTTGCTGAGAGAAGACGGGTTTCCTGTGCCCGGGCTGAACTATGCAATGGAACTCGATCTCGATCCGCTTTTTGATTTGAGGGCCTGGTTGGAGGCATGCCCTTCCCCCTTGCTGGTGGTGCTTGACCTGCATTGGATCGAGCATTCTTTCGGTACACTGGAGGTAGCCAGGGTTTGTAAAGAGGTCTATCCAGGAGTACCGGTGGCAATCGGAGGTTTGACTGCCTCCCTGTATGCACAAGAGATACTGGGTGAGTTCCCCCAGGTGGATTATGTAATCCGCGGGGATGCAGAGGCAGGATTAGTGGGACTGTCAAGGCATTTAGTGGAAGGACAGCCCGACCTTCAGACGATTCCCAACCTATCGCTGAGGATCGCCGGCCAGGTGGTGGAAAACCCTTTGACCTATATTGCCGGAAGCGATGATCTCGAAGGTCTCGATTTTGTTAGTATCGATTTTCTCGTTCACCAGGAGGAGTATTACTGGCGACAGTCTTCCCGGTATCGCCAGATATGCGGGCACTGGCTTTGTGTAGGCCGGGGGTGTCGGCATGACTGCTGTTGGTGCGGTGGAAGTCGGAGCGTTCATGAGAGAATTTTCGGGCGCAGTAAACTGGTGGTGCGCTCCCCGGCACGGTTAGTCGATAACCTGGGGCGGCTCTACCAGCTTGGGGTGGACCAGGCAGCGCTCTCCCATGACCTTGCCCAGCCGGAACGCTTCGGTTTGGGTCATCACTGGAACGGATTCCTGGATTATTACCGGTACTGTCAGTGCTCTACCGAGGCGAAGGATGATGAGGCGGCGATGAAACTGCGAGGATTTGAAATGATAGAATATCGGCCTTTGGCAGACATGTTCGAGAAGTGGGTTGCCCTCTGCCGCCAGTTGGGGGAGGATACCTGTTTGCATTTTCCATAATTATCAGGTTAGGCAAGGTGATAAAGATGGATTTAATTGATATTAAGATCGGATTCAGTTGCAATAACAATTGTTTACACTGCGTGACCGCTGACAAACGTCAATTCGGGGACCTCACGCTGACGAAAATCAAGGAAGAGTTATCCTTCTATCAAGATCAAGTTGCAGCGACATTGGTGATTACCGGGGGAGAGCCGACAATCCGGCCGGAACTCCCGGATTTGATAGAGTACGCTCGTGAACTGGGATTCACTCGAATTGAGTTACAGACCAATGCGCGGATGCTGGCTAATGAGCGGTTGACGCTGTCGTTAGCCAGGGCTGGCCTGACAAGTGTCCTGGCAGCTCTCCACGCTCCTTATGCGGAGTTACACGATAGAATTGTACAGAAGCCAGGTGCGTTTATCGAGACAACGGCGGGGATGCGGAATCTTATTTCCAACAAAATCGAGGTGAGGACCAATACTGTCATCTCCCGGTTGAACCTTGCGCACCTGGAAGTAATGGTACCCTTTTTCGCCAGCCAATTTCCTGGGCTCCGAATGGCGCAATTAACCTTTCCTCACCCCAATGGCAATGCCTACAAAAATTTCCACCAGGTGGTACCGCGGATTGCCGAAGCCGCTGAAGTAGTTACCAACACCCTGCACAAGGGCCTGAGACAGGGAATTTGGTTCTTTGTTGAGGCGATCCCGCCGTGCCTCCTGCCTGGTTTCGAGAAACACAATATGGACCTCCGCTCCCTGCAAGTGATAGGCACTGACATTGGCTCCGGTTTCCCGGATGGAAGGGTACGCGAATACAAAGAAGCCCTTCGCACTGAGAAACGCAAAGGGGAACAGTGCAACCATTGCTCCCTGGTGAAAATCTGCGACGGAATCTGGAAAGAGTACGCGGAGAATTTTGGAACAGAAGAACTATCCCCTGTGAGCAAGCTAGACCCTGACTACTTACTGGAATTGTAATAGTTTTTCCTGTTTGTCAGTAAATCATGGTAATCCTTTAATCCTATAAATCCTGGTCAAGGCAATCTAAAGTTTTTCTAAGTGAGAAAGCACATCCTTTAAATGAAGAGAGGATTTAAACCGAAGCGCATCCGTAAAAAATCGAGGTATAGTGTCTGCCTTCTCCATTCCTTTTCTCCCTTCGACGGATTCGAGTACAGCAATCAATATATTGTGTTCCTGGAATGCCGTTAAGGTCTCGATTTTGCTCTTGAGGTATTGGGGGGTCCAAAAACCGATGATTTCCAGGTAAACCTTGCGGCCGTCGTCATGCTGCAAAACGAAATCCGGGAAAAACACTTTCTGCTCTTTGTAAAGAATTTCTCCTTCACGGCTTAGTGTCCAACCTTCCCGTTTTTCACTGCCCCATTTTTCCGCGAAATTTTCTTCGATGGAGGAATCAAATTCCTCCAGGGGGGGAAAATGGCTTTTCAAGCGGTCCCGGTGGGAGAGCTGCAGGCTTAACATAAATCCTTTCCTGGAAGTGGCGATACGGGCGTGCATGCTCCAATCCCGGCAAGCCGCCAGGGCCGGGAAAAATTTAGCCATGTTCACCCCGTAACGCCGGGTGTTTCTCAATACGGAAGCAGGTCCGTCGAAATGGATGCGGTAACGTCCCTCGTCGGTACGATGGATGGTATGCATTAAGCGGGCCAGTTTGGCATAACGCAGGATTGTCTTGAAATCATCTCCTGTCCAGACGATCATTTCCACTGCCCGGTACAGCGCCGCCTGCACCTGGGCCACGTTGTAACGGGACAGCAGTTCCCGCGGTCCGGGATACCCGGCAAACTCCCTGAGTCGATGATATTCGGTGACATCGGCAAACAAGTTTTTCTCGATTTCTTCCCAAGGTTTCCCCAGCTCCGCGGCAATTTTTGCTTTAATATCGGTTTCTCTGTGCTCGAAAAAGCGATCTACCTCTTTAACTAACGGGTGAAAACGGGCGGAGAAACGGAATACCTTTTTCCGGAGATTCGCGGCTTTTCCCCCGATATCCCGGTCATAAACGCCGGCATCATCCAGTAATTTGCAGAAAGCGTCGATGCGGCGTGCCGGGCAATCCGGTTCATCCCGGAAAATCTTGTGAATATCCAGGTGGAGTTCATGCCGGGTTTTGCCGACTCCTTTTCGGTAGACCTCCAGCATTTCCTGCGCATATTGCAGGTAGTGTGAATGAGGTCCCCGGATGAGCCGGTCGGGGATGATTTGTCCCCGGTTATAATCGGCGATGGCGTGCTCCCTGGTAAGCATCGCTGCTCCTGCGGTCTCTTGAGCGCTGAACTTCGCTGGTATCTTCGCAAACCACTTCGTAAAGAATTCCCTGTTTACTGCCGGATTTCCGTAGTATCCTTCCTAATCGCTGTTTGGCCTGGCGGGTG